>ENA-OQDE01000012-OQDE01000012.1-human-gut-metagenome-genome-assembly--contig:-NODE-12-length-106775-cov-5.414513_pt1 | contig 106775 bp, 129 predicted proteins | sample MGYA00242768_ERZ504595 | MGnify/ENA primary metagenome ERZ504595 (study PRJEB26092, sample SAMD00036307) | human gut metagenome | host: Homo sapiens | study: EMG produced TPA metagenomics assembly of...
ACACAGTCAATTAAGTCGTTCTCAACGAAATAGTTTTGTGGTATACTGGACATGGCATAAATCTCCTTTGTAAAGATGGTTTCTAGTCAATTCCATTATACCAAACGGAACAGATTTATGCTTTTTTATTGGCTGAAATATTGAATTTTCAAGGATCAACGCACCAATATGGTGTGGGAAGTTTTAGTTACTAAACCTTTTCAAGCGTTTCAATGCCAATTCAATATACAATTTTATGCCCCGTCTCCTCTTGTTTACCTTGTTTTTTCTAAATTCAAGTTTACCATCAATTCTATATTCACAACTTGGCAAGCAGTGCATTTGTACACACAAAATGCATTTTTGCTTGTTGAGTATCTCCCAAACCCTCAGAATCAATCAGAAATCTGATTGATCTACACCTGACATTTTATATCTTGTTATAAACGATTGTTTAGTTCTATACCCTCCTAATTTGCTTTTACTTTATTTCGTAACTCTTTTATTACTCCGACACTTGAATCAAATACTTAAAAGTTCTATTACCAAAACATAATAATCTTTTTCACATAACGTTATATATTTATTATTTTTTGTATTATATACTTTACACTTTGTTTGATATATCATATAATACATATAGAAAGGAGGTTATATAAATGAAAAATATGCGTCTTAAATTAGCGCGCGTTGAGATGAATCTTTCTCAAGAAGAACTGGCTGCCAAAGTTAATGTTACACGCCCTACTATCAACTTACTAGAAGGCGGAAAGTTTAATCCCAGTCTTCAGCTTTGTATTCGGATATGTAAAGTACTTAACAAAACATTAAACGATTTATTTTGGGAGGAGGACAACTTATGAAAACCACCATTCACTGTGATGAAAGGATCACAAATATTCGGAACACAATTTATGTTAAACTTTTTTGGGGTATAATTATATTAGATAATCTTACTAATCTACTAGATTATTTTTTTCAAACAAGCTTAAACGGTTGGGTTATTTCATTAGCGCCTTGTGCGTTAATCATTTGGATGTCAATAAAAGGAGTTCTTTTTAATGGAACCCAACATTTTCCACACTGGTGTTGGCTATTTGCACTATACTATTCTAGTTTAAATAGTATTACCATTTTTGTTATGAGTTCCCAAATTGATACTTTTTTCTATCTTGAACTAATTAATCAAAGAATTATAGTCTCCTTAATATTTCTAACTGTTTATTTCCTTGTAACATTGTTATTTTTTTACATTTCTTATCGTATTGCTCTAAGAAAAATTAATAAACTTTCTACTGACATCTAATTATGTAAAATTAAATGATTATCAATCCCACATTCTTCTTTTAATAAAGCGATAAGGTTTCCCCTTATCGCTTTTTATCTATTCTATATTCCAAATGAACTGCCTTTTTAATATCTTCTTTAAGCATTCTATTTTGTTACCACCGTATGTACCGTACTCTTGCTGATTCCAAAATGTTTCGCTGCCTGACGCACCGTCGTATTATTATCAATAATATATCTGGCTATTTCCATAGCTCTTTCCTCAATATAGGTTTTCACAAAAAATCCCCTGCAATACTTGTTTTTACATTGTATGCAGGGAATTTTTGTTCATGACAATAGAATGTTTACAGAACATGCATCCTATTGTTTCTTACCTTTCTGTTCCATTTTCAGCATATTTCCATGTAACCTGATATTCCACACCGGTAGCTTCCCCCAACTGTGTGATATAATTTTCTATCAATGTTTTCGCACGCTCCTGCGCGCCTGCCAATAACGTTTTATTCTTTTCCACTGCTGCCACCATTTCATCCTGTGCCTCATTTACTGCCTGTGTCTGCTCCTCAGCTGTGATCTGATTCTTGTTAAACCATGAATCTGACGTTGCAATATAATCATCCACATCTATTGTTTTTACTTCCGGCTGAAAAATTTTTGCTCTGGGAATCGTAATTTGTACACTGGTACCATTTACATCCATTTTCACATCTGACATTTCAATCCCAATCTTGACAACTCCTGTATACTCAATCCAGAATTTTCTCTCCTTTTCTCCCAGATGTGCCAATCCAGATCCTTTTTCTTTTGTGGACTTAGCCACATTATGATAATAACATTCCAGCGTTGCAAGATCACAGATGGATCTGATCTGTGCCAGATCCGGTTCTAAGACAGCCGCAGTTTCCATTTCTTGTGTTTCTTCCATTTTCACTTTTGTCTTATCGTTTTTATTTGTACATGCAACTAAAAACAATGACATGACACATAGTATCATTATTATCCTATATTTTCTCATTGCATTCCCCCCTATTTAATATTAACTTTATATTCCCCGTCTATCTGTTGTACCCATGGATCAACCAGCGCTTCTACCGCAGTAACCGCATTTTCCTTCGCCAATGTCATCAGATCATTTTCTTTTGCCGCCCGCCTGGCAAGATCTGTTTTACATAATTCATATGCCTCCTGTGATACAGTTTCCGTTTCATATTTTTTATTTTCAAAAATATAATCCATTGACCCAAAATCCACCGTTGTATTCTGTATTTCGCTCTCCGGCAAGGTAATGGTGATTATTTTTGTATCCTCATCAATATCGATCACAATCTTACTGAAATCAATTCCTGCAGTAACGGTTCCTTCATATGCCACATAATATTTCGGAGTAGCACCATCCTCCTCATACGCACGGGCAACTGCATTATAGGAATAATCTACCGTGGAAAGTTCACTGATTTCAAAAACTTTTTCCAATGACGCTTTTGAAATCGTTGTTACCGTTCCTTCTTCCCCGATGATTGCATCTTTTGTATTTTTTAAGAAAACAGATGAAGGATCTGCATTCAGAATTTTCAGAATGACACACACTATCACAATTGCTAAAATAACCCCTCCTGTGATACGAATCTTTATCACCCGTGTTCTCTTCTCTTTATTTTTGCTCTTTTTTTCGCCTGTGTTCTGCTGCATCGCTTTTTCCTCCGCAAATGTTCAATTACACATTCCATTCTACAATAAGGTTTCTTTTCTCACAAGCACCATATTTTCTGTAATAAAAGAAAGAAGAAGCCTGGTTACAGTTCAAAAAAGGATCTGAATCTTTTCAGATTCAGACCCCATTTTACAATAAAATATATCTGCGCCTTACATTTTTTTAACCTTGATATTTTTACCGGCACCTTTTGCCTTAAACAATGTCAGAAGCTCCTGTAATTCTTCTTCCTCCGGCACCCTGAAATTATCATCTGTAAATCCCCATGCTTTCATCACAGGGTATATTGCAATATCAAATGCACCATTTGTTGACTGGTACAGGTCTAAAGACCGTTCCACAAGATAAGCGGTATCCTCCGAAAGGATTCCTCCTCCATTCTGGTTGATCTGATAAATCTCACTATTTTGATCTCCGGTAGATAAAAGACTATCGAGACGTTCTATTTCCTCCTCTGCCCGTCGGACAGCTTCATTTGCACCAACACCATAAGCTGTTACATTCATATAGGTATCCATTGCAAATATATCCCTGCTTGCCTGTGTACTTTCGTTTTCCTGCTGACTCTGCGCATCTGCCATTTTCTGTGTGCTGCTTTCCTCATTTTATATAACAGGAAACTTCAACGCTTTTTTTATAAGCAGAAAGATCCCAGTGTTATCCTTAATGGTAACACCGGGATCTTTCTACATATCGTCATATGTTTTATTTAATTGTATTTTAATGCCTTTTTCAAAGCTGCTGAAATTGCCGTTCCTACGATAAAACATACGATTGCTTCAATCAGTCCGTTCACACCGACAAATGCTAAAATAAACAGCAATGCATTTTTTGCACCCAGAGCCGATACGAATGACTGGATGTATTCTGTATTGTAAAATCCGAGCACTAACATTCCCATAAAAAATGTAGTGTTAAGTAATGGACAGCAAAGGTTGCTGATCGTAACAGATGCACCGGATGGCAGCTTTGTTTTGCGAAGTCCTTTATAGATCAGACCTGTCAGCCATCCCATCAAAATACGGGTAGGTACGCATACCAGAAATGTCAAAAAGCCGTTAATTCCAAGCAGTGCTGCACCAAACGGACTCATGCCAAAGCACTGGATAAAACTTGTAATGCCAAACACACCGCCTAAGATCGCACCTGCTGCCGGTCCTAATGTAACAGCTCCTACCGCTACCGGAACGACGATCAGCGTGATCTCAAGACCTGCTGTTCTGATATATCCGATCGGGGTAAAAGCCATGATAAGAATAATAGCAACTAAAAGTGCCATCTCCACAAGATACTTTGTGGAAAACTTTTTCTGAGTCATAGTCTCTTCCTCTTTTCTTAATAATATGTAATTCATATGCAACGTTATTAAGTATAGCACTTGGACACCTTTTCCGCAATGCTGCATTAACGTTTTTAACATATTCTGTTAATTGTATTTCAGTGCCTTTTTCAAAGCTGCAGAAATTGCCGTTCCTACAACAAAACATACAACCGCTTCAACAAGTCCGTTGATTCCCACAAATGCAAGCACAAACCAGAACGGATTGCTGACACCCAGTGTCTGAACAAATGACTGGATATACTCCGTCTGATAAAAACCAATCACCAGCATACCCATAAACAATGTCGTATTCAAAAGCGGACAGCATAAATTTGCGACCGTGATTGATGCAGTATATGGGATTTTCGTCTTTCTGAGTCCCTGATAGATCAATCCGGTCAGCCATCCTACCAGAATACGTGTCGGCACATATACCAGAAATGCCAGAAACGGATTAATTCCAAGCAGCGTCGCACCAAAGGCGTTTAGTCCGAAACACCGTAAAAAACTGGCAAATCCAAATACACCACCTAAGATTGCACCTGCCGTTGGTCCTAGTGTAACAGCTCCTACCGCCACCGGAACAACGATCAGGGTAATTTCTATACCTACTGTCTTAATGTATCCGAGCGGGGTAAAAGCCATGATAAGAATGATGCAACTAAAAGTGCCATTTCCACAAGAAATTTTGTGGAAAACTTTTTCTGAGTCATAGTCCCTTCCTCTTCTCTCGTTTTTATTTTTCTATGAAATTTTTGAAATACAGGACAAAATCCACTCTGTTTTGTCTGACCATTTTTTATCAGTACAAATTCCGATTATCCTGTATCTATGCAACGCTATTAAGTATAACATCTGGAAGTATTTTCCGCAATCACAAGATTAAGTTAATGTTTTCTTAATTATTTATAAACGTCATTGAATTTCTGCTTCTTACATGCAAAGCTAACCGTATATTTTAAGAAAAGAGTTTTTACTATGCTACAGAAAAAAAAGTTATTTAAAACTATCCCTGTTATTTTTCTCGGTGTCCTGCTTTTTTGCTCAGCTTACAGACAACACCTCATTTTATCCATGTGAGAGCCTGACAAATTATTTTTCCCGCGCTTCCTATGGGGCACTGCATATGACCGGAAATGTATTTCATTACACTGCCAAAGGCACAATTGCATCCTACGAAACAACAGACGACGGCTATGAGACGATGAACAGTCCTACGCTGATACCATGGATTATTATCTTGGAACACTCGCCCACGAATACGGACACTGCATGGGACTCCCGGATTATTATAAATATGGATTAAGGGAAAATTTTAAGGCTACAATGGGTGACACCGGTCTTGAACGTATGGATGAATCAGAAGGTGATTTTTGTCCGTTATCAAAACTGCTGCTCGGATGGTATACTCCTGCATCTGTACAGATTTATCAACCCAGCGATAAAAAATCCGACAGACTTTTTTCATCACTCTCTTCTTCAGACCGCAATACATCTGCTCAGACTTTTACCCTGACAGATGATACACAGGAGGGAAGCTGTCTGATCATACCGCGTACGGATCATTCCGGTTATTTTTCCGAATATATGATCATTGACTATATTACCCCGAACGGTAATTATGACACGCTGTTTTCTTCTGGCGGACTTCGCATTTATCATGTCGACACCACTCTTGCAAGTGATGAATATGGATCTTTCTATCTGGCATCTGATAACTACAGTCCAGTCTATGATTCCACCAATAATGGCAAACGTGTCTTACGGCTGGTCAATGATGGAAACGGTTTTTTCTGTGACAAAGATGTGATTGATGACACTATTACAGGTTTTGGCTGGTACGATGAAAACGGACAGGTGACGGTTAATACCGGATATATGATCACTATTGACTCTGTATCTGCAGATCAGAAGAACTGCACGGTGACTATTTTACCGGATAAATAATACAAAATCCCATTCTATCACAATCTGATTTTCCAGCTAAACATACACAAAAAGCCCGTCCCTCATGCCGGATTCCTCACGGAACCCTGCACAAAGGACGGGCTTTCTTATATCCTTACAGGCTAATCTTCCTGTATTATTTATTTGCCTAACTCAGCTTTTAATGCTGTTGTTAAAGCAGGAACGATCTTATTCAGATCACCAACCAGACCGTAATCAGCTACGTCGAAGATTGGAGCATCTTCATCTTTGTTGATTGCGATGATCAGGTCAGAATCTTCCATACCAGCTACGTGCTGGATTGCTCCGGAAATACCGATTGCAAAGTAGATCTGAGGACGAACAGTTTTACCAGTCTGACCTACCTGTAAATCAACTGGTAACCAGCCATTCTCTACAACTGCACGGGAGCAGCTTACAGTACCGCCAAGTACCTCTGCAAGATCTTCCAAAAGTTTGAAGTTCTCTTTGGAACCAACTCCACGACCACCGGAAACAAGGATCTTTGCTTCCATAATGTTTGCTGTGCTCTTAACAGCTTTTACGATGTTTAAGATCTCAACATATCTGTTGTTTGGTGTAAATCCCGGGTTGTACTCTACAACGTTTGCTTTTGCACCGCTGATCGGAGCGATCTTCTGCATAACACCTGGACGTACAGTTGCCATCTGAGGACGGTTGTCCGGGCAGGCAATTGTTGCGATGGTGTTACCACCAAATGCAGGACGTGTCATTAATAACTGGTTGTGTTTCTGCTCTGATTCTTTACCAGGTGCAGCAACCAGTGGGAAATCACCGATCTCAAGAGATGTACAGTCTGCTGTCAGACCTGTTTTTACTCTTGCAGAAACAGTAGGTCCTAAGTCACGGCCGATAGCAGTTGCACCAACTAACATGATTTCAGGTTTGAACTCGTTAATTACAGATGCTAATGCATGAGCATACGGCTCTGTTCTGTAGTCTTTTAATTCAGGATCATCTACTACGATAACTTTGTCAGCACCATACTCAGCTAACTGATCTGCTAATCCTTTTACACCAGAACCAATTAATACAGCAGTTACGTCTGTACCTAAATCTTTTGCTAAGTCTTTGCCTTTTCCAAGTAACTCAAATGCAACGCCATCTAATACGTTATCTACCTGCTGTGCAAAGACAAATACTCCTTTATATTCTTCTAATGCCATGTTATTCACCACTTTTCCTTTTTTTATTAGATAATGTGTTTCTCTTTGAATTTACCGATCAAATATGCTACGGATTCTGCCGGATCAAGGTTTACTTTCTCACCAGCACCCTTTGCAACTTTATCAGATGCTTTTGCAATCTTAGTAGGAGATCCCTTTAAACCAAGATCAGAATCGTCAACATCCTTTAAGTCTGCTCTGCCCCAAACGGTTACTTCTTTGTCAAATGCATCGAAGATTCCGCCCGGTGTCATGTAACGCGGCTCATTTAATTCAGAAAGAGCAGTTACCAGACAAGGCATTTTTGCTTTTAACTCATGATATCTGTCTTCGTACTGACGTTTTACAACAACAGAATCACCCTCTACTTTGATGTCTGCTGCGTAAGAGATAACCGGAAGTCCAAGATGCTCAGCGATCTGAGGACCAACCTGTGCAGTATCACCATCGATAGCCTGACGTCCTGTGATGATCAAGTCATAGTCTAAGTTACGAAGTGCACCAGCGATTGTGGTAGATGTTGCCCATGTATCAGCTCCACCTAATACGCGGTCTGTTACAAGAACTGCTTCATCAGCACCCATTGCTAATGCTTCACGAAGAACTGCATCAGCCTTTGGAAGTCCCATGGTAAGAACTGTAACTTTTGCTCCTGTCTCATCTTTGATTCTAAGTGCTGCTTCAAGACCAGCTTTATCATCTGGGTTCATGATAGCAAGCATTGCTGCTCTGTCAAGCGTTCCATCCGGGTTGAACTTAACGCCGCCCTTTGTATCAGGAACCTGTTTAATACATACTACGATATTCATGTATTTTTCACTCCTTATGTTTTATATGTTTAAATTTTACGCGGATTGATTCGAAATTACTTTAACAGTGCACCGGAGATTACCATACGCTGGACTTCGCTTGTACCCTCGTAGATCTCAGTGATCTTAGCATCACGCATCATACGCTCTACATCGTACTCTCTGATATATCCGTATCCACCGAATAACTGAACAACCTCAGTTGTAACAGCCATTGCAGTCTCTGCTGCGAATAATTTCGCTTTTGCAGCTTCTACAGAATATACTTTCTGAGTAGCTTTTGCCATTGCAGCTTTGTAAACTAAAAGCTGTGCAGCTTCGATTCTTGCAGCCATATCAGCAAGTTTGAACTGTGTATTCTGCTGCTGTGCGATTGAACGTCCAAACTGTTTTCTCTCTTTTGTATAAGCGATAGCTCTGTCTAATGCGCCCTCAGCGATACCAAGTGCCTGAGCAGCAATACCGATACGTCCACCATCAAGTGTGTGCATTGCGATCGGGAAACCTTTTCCTTCCGGTCCTAACAGATTCTCTTTCGGGATTCTGCAGTCTTCGAAGATCAGCTCATAAGTAGATGATCCACGGATACCCATCTTCTTCTCTTTTGTTCCGAATGAGAAGCCTGGAGCTCCCTTATCAACGATGAATGCAGAGAAGTTTTTCTTCTTTCTGCCTCTCTTATCCTCTGTGATGCTTGTGATTGCGATTACGATATAAACGTCTGCAACTTTACCGTTGGTAATGAAACATTTAGATCCGTTTAATACCCACTCGTCACCATCTAAAACAGCTTTTGTCTGTGCACCCTGTGCATCAGTACCAGCACCCGGCTCAGTTAATGCGAATGCACCTAACTTCTCGCCTGTTGCAAGTGGTTTTACATATTTCTGTTTCTGCTCTTCTGTACCATATGTCATGATCGGATCGATGCAGAGAGATGTATGTGCAGATACAACAACACCTGTGGTTGCGCAAACTTTAGATAACTCTTCTACGCACATAACGTATGTAAGAGGATCACAACCCTGTCCACCATATTCTTTCGGAACCGGGATTCCCATGAATCCGTATTTCTGCATTTTCTTAACCGTTTCAGCCGGGAAAGCTTCTGTCTCATCTGTTTCCTGTGCAAGCGGTTTTACTTCTGTTTCAGCAAATTCCTTGAATAAGGAACGCGCCATTTCATGTTTCTTGTCTAAAGTGAAATCCATGATCTAATTTTCCTCCATAAATATTTATTTTACTGAGCATCGACCGGAGTCTTTGTACGATCAGCATTGTATACATAGAATCCCTTGCCGCTCTTTGCTCCAAGGTTACCACCACGAACCATCTTACGGATCAGTGGGCATGCACGATATTTGCTGTCGCCTGTCTCTTTGTAAAGTACATCCATGATAGCAAGGCAGATATCAAGACCGATGAAATCACCTAACTCTAACGGTCCCATTGGGTGGTTAGCACCAAGTTTCATAGCTGCATCGATACCAGCGATATCGGAAACACCTTCCATTTTGATGAATGCAGCTTCGTTGATCATTGGGATTAAGATACGGTTTACAACGAAACCAGCAGCCTCATTAACCTGTACCGGAGTTTTTCCGATCTCTTCAGAAATTTTCTTAATAGCGGAAACAGTTTCATCCGGAGTATTCACACCAGCGATAACCTCGATCAGTTTCATACGGTCTGCCGGGTTGAAGAAATGCATACCAACCATTGGACGGTTTAATCCGTTTCCGATCTCTGTGATGGAAAGACTGGATGTGTTAGAAGCGAAGATACAATCTGGTTTTGCGATCTCGTCTAATTCTTTGAAAGTAGTTTTCTTTACTTCCATGTTCTCGAAAGCTGCCTCTACGATCAGATCACAGTCTTTGCAAAGGTCTTCTTTTAAACCTGGAGTGATTTTTGCAAGGATGCCATCAACAGCTTCCTGTGTCATTTTTCCTTTTTCTACTAATCTTGCATAACCTTTTTTGATTTTCTCTTTTCCGCCTTCAGCCCACTCCTGCTTGATATCGCAAAGTGCTACTTCATATCCTTCTACCTGAGCAAATGCTTTTGCAATGCCCTGTCCCATAGTTCCTGCACCAATAACGCCAACCTTCATTTCGGTTACCTCCTGAAAATAATTATGTTAACTGTATGTTTGAAAAATGCAATCCCCGGGAAGGCATTCCCCGGGAATTACTATAAAAAACTATTATCTCTCAACGATTGTAGAGCATCCCATACCACCGCCGATGCAAAGTGTAGCAAGACCTCTCTTAGCGTCTCTCTTCTGCATCTCATGCAGTAATGTAACAAGGATACGGCATCCGGAAGCACCTACCGGGTGTCCTAATGCGATTGCACCACCGTTTACGTTTACTTTTGACATATCGAATTTCAGATCTCTTGCTACTGCAATAGACTGAGCTGCGAATGCTTCGTTTGCTTCGATTAAGTCCATATCATCAATGGATAAACCTGTTTTAGCTAATACTTTTCTTGTAGAAGCAACAGGACCAACACCCATGATCTCTGGCTCAACTCCGCCAAGAGCACCTGCTACCCATGTAGCCATTGGTGTAACACCAAGCTCTTTTGCTTTTTCTTCACTCATAACAACGATTGCTGCTGCACCATCGTTGATACCGGAAGCGTTACCTGCTGTAACAAGTCCGCCCTCTTTACCGGAGCAGCATTTTAATTTTGCTAAAGACTCAGCAGTTGTACCGGCACGTGGTCCCTCATCTTTCACGAAATCAACGATCTCTTTTTTCACTTTAACAGGAACCGGAACGATCTCATCATCAAATTTGCCTTCAGCGATTGCTTTTTCACATTTCTGCTGGCTGTTTGCTGAGAACTCGTCAAGTTCTTCTCTTGTAATGCCATATTTATCACATACGTTCTCTGCAGTGATCATCATATGATAGTGGTTGAATGCATCTGTTAATGCATCATTTACCATTGTATCGATGATCGTTGCATTGTTCATACGATATCCAAAACGAGCTTTTGTCATAGCATATGGTGCCATAGACATGTTTTCCATACCACCTGCAACAACGATATCAGCTTCACCTGCATGATCATGGTAGCTGCATCATTGACACATTTTAAACCAGAACCACAAACAACGTTGATTGTGATTGCCGGAACTTCGATTGGCAGTCCTGCTTTGATTGCTGCCTGACGTGCAACGTTCTGTCCCTGAGCTGCCTGGATTACACAACCCATTTTTACCTCGTCAACCATCTCCGGTTTAACGTTTGCTCTTCTTAAAGCCTCTTTGATAACGATTGCACCTAAGTCTGCTGCTGGAGTATTGCTTAATGCTCCACCCATTTTACCGATTGCGGTACGGCAGGCACCTGCTAAAACTACTTTCTTTGCCATTTTGAATTCTCCTTTCAATTTAACACAAAGCTCTGCTTTTGCAGAGAATTTGTTTCTTTCTCTTTAAAGTTGCCGAAAAATGCTGTTAATTTTTTAACAATCTTTTTTAAAAAAATAAATTCAAACTTTCGGTTGAAATTTATCTTTTTTTCTTTCATTTTAAAAAGCTTATTTGCTATGTAATCAGCTATTTTTCTGCATTTCTTGTACTTTCTTATGCTAACATATTTCACAATTAATTGCAATAGCTTTCTTTATTTTTCATCTTTGTAAACAATTTTTTACATCCTTTTTGCTCCATTTTGCGGGGTTTTTTGTTAAATTTTTATCATTTTATCATTTTGTTTAATAAAACACATGATTACCTATAACTGTTCCTTCTATAATGCCATTATTCACACGAAAATACAGACAATTTGTTGTGCTCGTTCCACCCAGAACCGCCTGTGCCGCACTCATACAATCGGAAGCGACTCCCTGCTCCAGACGGTATGCAAGACGACCGCTGGCAACCGGAGAGAACTGCCCTCCCTGATAAATCACACCGGAAACCGTATTCGGAAAATAGGAGCTTCTGACACGGTTCATGATCACGCTGCCCACCGCAAGTTTTCCATCATATGGCTCGCCCCATGCCTCACACTGGATGATGGCAGCTAACAGATACGCATCGCTCTGTGCCGGTGCGTATGTCACATTCGACCTGTTTTCCTGTTCCTGCTTTTTGATGGCTGCAAGGCGTGCAGCATCCTCTTTTGCCTTCTGTATCTCAAGCTGCTTTTCGTATTCGATCATTTTCTCGATCTTTGCATCGATCGATTCCACATCGGACTGTGCATCTTCAATTTTCTCGCTGGATTCCTGTATCTTCTTCTGCGTATCCTCGATCAGGCTGTTGACTTTTTCCTGCTCTTTCTGTTTTTCCTGCTGTAATACAGTCAGTTCTTCCTTCTGCTCCTCGAGTTCCTTTTTCTGTTTTTTGATCTGCTCCGTGAGCTCCTGATATGCCGTAAGCATATTTCTGTCATACTGATTGATTGCACTTGTATATTCCGCCTGATTTAAAAATTCTGCGATGGAGACACATGAATAAGCATGTCCCATACAGACTGATTGCCATTTTCATAAATATACTGAATGCGCACTTTCATATCTTCATACTGTTCTGCAGATCGTTCCTCGGAACGTTTCAGATCTTCCGCCGCCGTATTGATCTCGTCTTCTTTCTGCGCTGCCTGCTGCTCTAACTGGTTCATATCAGAAGTGATCGTATTTAACTGTCCGTTCAGTCCGCTAAGGTCGCTCTCCAATCCCTGTTTTTCATTGGTCAGGCTGTCCACCTGATCTTTCGCATCTTCTTTCTGTTTCTTAAGGTCTGTGATCTGGTCTTTTGCCTTATCAATATCTTTCTGTGTCGTTCCTGCATGGACAGTTGCCGTAACAAGTATGCAGCCGGTCAGTATTCCTCCCAGGATTCTTCTCAAAAAATTGTGTCTCATGCTGTTCCTTTCGGCTGAACAGTAAGCTTTCTGCTACTGTTGTATTTTTCGTTCATTGTATTTCTTCTATTAATATGGTATTATAGCATGTAAAGCACAATATGAATATTAATTTTTTCACATACCATTATTGGGGGAATATTCAGGCATCTGATGTCTGGATATGGTATAAAAAGAGCCTGATAATCATCACAGGGGGAGGATTTACCTATGCAATTTGTAAAAACAGCAGATTTAAAACCCGGCATGAGACTTGCAAAACCAATCTACAATAAGATGGGTGTTCTTCTTTATGAAAGAGACACACTTTTAACCATGCAGGGTATTAACAGTATCGAAAACTTTGGTCTGATCGGTATTTTTATTCTTGAGCCGGCAGAGCCGGTACCGCCTCTTTCCAGAGAGGATCTTGAATTCGAACAGTTCCAGACTATATATGTTTTTAAATTAAAAGAAAATATGGATCGTCTGCAGGCCAATCAGGCACCTGTTTCGCTGAGCGATCTCGTCAGAGACATCCAGACACATTACGGCAGTCTTGATCACAAATTAAATTTTGCACAAAACCTGCGAAGTTCTGCAGATTTTGTTTACAAACATTCCATCAGTGTCGGCATTCTCTGTGCGATGATCACAAATCAGATGCATCTGCCTGCTGCAGAACAGACAGCCTTATCACAGCTGCGCTTCTCTACGATTTTGGTTATCTGTATGTACCACAGACAGTGTTAGACAAAGGGGATGACCTTACAACAGCAGATAAGGATTTTATCCAGCTCAACTTAGAGCGCGGTTATGAAACACTCCGCCCGGACCGTGGTGATTATAAATTCCCGGTACATACGCTTGATATTATCCAGCAGATCATTTTTAAAAACAGCCGTACTTTAAAAGTCAAAGAACCGGCAGACAATATCCGTCTTCTCGTCGATATTTTAGCAGTAGCGGACGAATTTGACCATCTGACCGCAATGAACATTAACAAACCGCCAATTTCAGAAATTGCTGCCATGGGACGTCTGAAAAAGGATAAAGCCACCTACAATCCGCTCGTACTTTCCGCTTTAGCAGAATGTATCCATATTCTTCCGACCGGTGCATGTGTAGATCTTTCCGATGGCGAAAAAGCTCTTGTGCTTGCAGAGAATCCGGCTGATTTTCTTCATCCGATGGTACTGAAGTTTTCCACAAACATGATATACGATTTAAGTGACCCGGTGATCAACAAATCTTTAAAGATCACAGATATCATGAAAACCATGGACAACCGTATCGCATTGGATAAAGATTCTGTAAAGCATTTTGTTTCCGATGCCTACATCAAAGAAACGGCAGACCGTTTCCGCAAGGTCAAGCTTCAGATTGCACAGCACAATCAAAGTAAACTGGAACAAAAAGCGGCAAGCGCCTTAATGAGTAGTGCATCTGTGATCCCGCAGGATGCTTTGGGCACAGAAAAACCACTGGCCCAAAAGAAACCGCGCAAAAAAATGAAACTCCGTTAATCCGCGCGACTTTTTTCTATATGTTGGAGTGGATATTCCGGCGATATAAAAAACGACATGAAAGCAATTTCTTAACTGCTTTCATGTCGTTTTTTCATGTTGTCGCCAATATCCATATTCCGCAAAAGCAAAAACAGCACGCCTCCTTTTGGATTTGTGCTGTCTTTTCTATATTATAAGATTCAAAAAACTACGGGTTCAAAGAATTATAAATTCAAAGAACTACAAGTTCAAAGAATTATAAATTCAAAGAACTACAGGTTCAAAGAATTATAAATTCAAAGAACTACAAGTTCAAAGAATTATAAATTCTTTACGGTCGCAATATCCACCGGTGTCAGATCATCGGTCGCAGTCTCTAAGCTGCGTGCTAACGCATTTGCCGTATCCATTGCTGTGATACAGTAAACACCTGTCTCGATTGCATTTCTCCGGATCAGGAATCCGTCTCTGGTCTTATCACCATTTCCCTGTGTCGGTGTGTCGATGACAAGGTCGATCTTATGTCCTAAGATTAAGTCCATAACGTTCGGTGACTCCTGGGAGATCTTGTTGACACGAAGTGCATTGACGCCGTGCTCCTGTAAATATTTTGCGGTACTTCTGGTTGCGTAAATCTTGTAGCCAAGTGCCTCAACGTTTTGCAACACCGACTGCTTCCGGCTTATCTGCATCTTTGACGGTCATGATCATCTGTTTGTACTTCGGTAAAGTTACGCCTGCGCCAAGGAATGCTTTGTAGAGAGCCTCGTTGAAGGTCTTTGCAATACCAAGACACTCACCGGTTGATTTCATCTCCGGTCCTAAGGAGATCTCAGCGCCACGCAGTTTCTCGAAGGAGAATACCGGCATCTTGATCGCAATGTAATCTGCGGTCGGTGCAAGCCCCGGCTCATAGCCAAGTCCGCGGATGGTATCACCGATAATTACTTTCGTTGCAAGATCAACGATCGGAATACCGGTGACTTTGCTGATGTATGGCACAGTTCTCGAAGAACGCGGGTTTACCTCAATGACATATACCTGCTCATCCATAGCGATGAACTGGATATTGATCAGTCCGATGACATGCAGTGCCTGTGCAAGACGTTTGGTATACTCAACGATTGTCTCTTTTACATGGTCACTGATCGTCGGTGCCGGGTATACGGAAATACTGTCTCCGGAGTGTACACCGGTACGTTCGATATGCTCCATGATACCAGGAATTAAGATATCGGTTCCGTCACATACAGCATCGACCTCGATTTCTTTTCCCTGTAAATATTTATCTACGAGAATCGGGTGATCCTGTGCGATACGATTGATGATACCGATAAATTCCTCGATCTCATCATCGTTGAATGCGATCTTCATACCCTGTCCACCGATACATAGGAAGGTCTTACCAGTACCGGATAGCCGAGACGGTTTGCAACTTCTTTTGCTTCCTCTGCGGTAAATACGGTTCCACCTGCCGCTCTTGGGATCTGTGTTTTCTCTAAGATCTCATCGAAAAGCTCACGGTCCTCTGCCGCATCGACATCCTCTGCTTTTGTTCCAAGGATCTTAACGCCCATCTTCATCAGACTCTCGGTTAATTTGATCGCGGTCTGTCCACCAAACTGCACGACAGCTCCGTCCGGGTTTTCCAGCTTTACGATGCTCTCTACATCTTCCGGTGTCAGAGGCTCAAAATAAAGTTTGTCAGCAATATCAAAGTCGGTAGAAACTGTCTCCGGGTTATTGTTAATGATAACCGTCTCCCATCCTCTTTTGCAAATGCCCAGGTACAGTGTACGGAACAGTAATCAAACTCGATACCCTGTCCGATACGGATAGTCCGGAACCAAGTACAAGTACTTTTTTCTTCGGATTTGTCTCAATGGCTTCGTTCTCGCTTCCGAATACGGAATAGTAGTACGGTGTGGATGCCTCAAACTCTGCGGCACAGGTATCTACCATCTTGAATGCTGCCACGATGCCATTTTCATAACGCATATCATGGATTTCTTTTTCGGTCTTTCCTGTCAGTTTTGCAATAACACTGTCCGGGAATTCGATACGTTTTGCTTCTTTTAATAACTCTACAGTCAAAGGCTCATTCTTTAACTGATTTTCCATCTCAACTAAGATGGCAAGTTTATCAATAAACCAGCGGTCAATCTTTGTGATCTCATGGATCTCATCATAACTTACGCCTCTGCGGAGTGCCTCTGCGATCACCCAGATACGGCGGTCATCCACTACATGCAGCTGCTCGTTTAACTCTTTATCAGAAAGTCCGGTAAAGTCGTAAGACATTAAACTGTCCACATGCTGCTCTAAGGAACGGATTGCTTTCATCAATGCACCTCAAAGTTATTGCAGATACTCATAACCTCTCCGGTTGCCTTCATCTGTGTGGTCAGGGTTCTCTTTGCCGTGATGAATTTATCAAATGGAAGTCTCGGAATCTTTACAACACAATAGTCAAGCATCGGCTCGAAACTTGCGTAAGTTTTTCCGGTAATTGCATTTTTAATTTCGTCTAAAGTATAGCCAATGCGATCTTTGCGGCAACTTTTGCAATCGGATATCCGGTTGCCTTGGATGCAAGTGCAGAAGAACGGGATACACGCGGGTTAACCTCGATGACGCAGTACTCAAAGCTGTCCGGATTCAATGCATACTGTACGTTACATCCTCCGGTGATATTTAACTCGGAAATAATATTTAATGCAGATGTACGGAGCATCTGGTATTCCTTATCGCCAAGTGTCTGGGAAGGTGCAACAACGATGGAATCACCGGTATGTACACCGACCGGATCGATATTTTCCATGTTACATACGGTGATACAGTTGCCGTTCGCATCACGCATTACCTCATACTCGATCTCTTTCCATCCTGCGATACAACGCTCTACCAATACCTCTCCGACACGGGAAAGACGCAGACCGTTTGTTAAGATCTCAACCAGCTCGGTCTCGTTATGTGCGATACCACCGCCGCTTCCGCCAAGCGTATATGCCGGACGAAGTACGACCGGATAACCAATGGTATTGGTAAACTTGATACCATCTTGTACGTTGTGTACGACCTGGGATGCTGCACAAGGCTCACCGATCTTTTCCATGGTATCTTTGAATGCCTGACGATCCTCAGCCTTAAAAATCGTCTCTGCAGTTGTACCGATCAGTCTGACATTATATTTTTCAAGGATGCCTTTTTCCTCTAACTCCATACCAAGGTTTAAGCCTGCCTGTCCACCTAAAGTTGGCAATACGCTGTCCGGTTTTTCTTTTGCAATGATCTTCTCTAAAACAGATACCGTAAGCGGCTCAATATAAACCTGATCTGCGATATCTTTATCTGTCATGATCGTCGCCGGGTTTGAGTTTACCAGCACAACCTCAACACCCTCTTCTTTCAATGAGCGGCATGCCTGTGTACCTGCATAGTCAAACTCTGCAGCCTGTCCAATTACGATCGGGCCGGAACCAATTACTAAAACTTTTTTTATGTCATGATTTCTTGGCATTAATTCTTCCTCCTAAAATTTGTTAAACAATAACGTAAGAATTTTTCTACATCATCGAAATAAAACGATCAAACAAGTATGCAGAATCCTGCGGTCCCGGACACGCTTCCGGATGGAACTGTACGGTAAAAATGTTTTTGCCTACATAGGAAAGTCCCTCATTGGTTCCATCGTTTACATTCACAAATGCCGGTTTCGCGATCACCGGATCAAGTGTATCCGTATCTACCACATAACCGTGATTCTGGGAGGAAATATATACTCTTCCGGTTTCTAAATCTTTTACCGGATGGTTGCCGCCACGGTGTCCGTATTTCATCTTATGTGTGTCAGCGCCGGTTGCAAGTGCCATCAGCTGATGTCCTAAGCAGATTGCAAAGATTGGTGTATCGGAGTCATATAATTTTTTGATCTCAGCAATGATCTCCTTGCACTCCTTCGGATCTCCAGGTCCGTTGCTTAACATGATTCCATCCGGATTTGTTGCAAGGATCTCTTCTGCAGTCGTATGTGCCGGATAGATCGTCACTTCACAGCCGCGTTTATTTAAAGACTGGGCAATATTATTTTTTGCTCCAAGGTCAAGCAAAGCAACTCGCTTGCCATTTCCTTTTAATACTCGTTTTTCACTGCAGGTAACTTTGTCCACAACATTACCTGTCGTGTATGCTTTTAATCTGGGAATAATTTCTTCTATATTATAGTTATTATTCGTGGTGATCATACCATTCATGGTTCCCTTCTCACGAAGGATCTTGGTCAGTGCACGGGTGTCGATCCCTGCTATACCCGGAATGTCATATTTCGTGAGGAAATCCTGAATTGTTCCCTCCTCACGGAAGTTACTCGGCATTCTTGATAACTCCCTTACGATATATCCATCCGGCCACGGTCTGCCTGACTCCATATCCGGTGTGATTCCATAATTTCCAATCAGCGGATAAGTCATAACAACCGCCTGTCCCGCATACGACGGGTCAGTCAGAACCTCCAGATAACCTGTCATCGACGTATTAAATACGATTTCACTGATGACTTCCCTAGTAGAACCTATACTTGTTCCGGTAAATACATTCCCATCTTCGAGTATTAAATGAGCTTTCATTCGTTTCCCTGTCCTTTCACTTTTTTCCAAAAACGTCGCCGTTTTTCTTCTTTTCCATCCAGACAGTCCCCTGACTGAACTTTCCGTTATTAGTACCTATAGTCTTTTTCCTAAATTGTAAAAAGTGTATCATATCATAAGATATTTTCAACCTTTTTCCCAAAACAAATAGCACTAAGATTTTATGCATATTTATGTATATTTATACATTATTTCCAAATCCATAGAAAGCGGCAGTATGTGCCGCCCATACGCAGAAAATCTTTATTACCCAAACGCCCGGCAAGGCATAAACAGTAACAGACTTTTCTGATTTTCCTGCAGCAATGGGCAGCATGGAACTGACTTTTTAAATAATCTTCTGAAACGCAAGTATTACAAACAACACGCCGCCAAGCCATGATACATCTGTCTTCCACCGCTTAGATGCCTGCATGCCAATCCTGCATCCGCAAAGTACGGCACAGAAACTGACGACAAAACTTCCCATCACTGTAAAAAAAATATTCTTTCCGGTAAATCCTGCACCAAGTCCTCCAAACATCCCGTCCAATGACATTGCAAGTGCAAAAAATACAGCCTCCACACACGACATCGTCGCCGAGTGATCGCGGTCTGCCATTACCGGATTGTTGTAGATACTCAGAATAAAACTGAGCTGTGAAAAAGAGATTTTGACTTTCTTGCAAAGGAACTTATGACGCTCAATATATTTTCTGATCGCATACTCTGTCAGCTTAAAAATTCCCACTGCAAGCAGTCCGCAAAAACTTAAGTATAATGCATATTTTTTTAAAAGTACCCCCTGTAACGCCATCCCCGCATAAAGTGATATCCCTAATATTCCACTGCAGACCGTGCTGATGCATAACGCTGCCGCAGATCCGATCTTTATCTGCTCACTCCCACACGCCATACATGCCACAAAGACATCCACACTGACTGCTATGATCAAAAGAATTACCTGCACTTTTTCTACCTCAGACATAAAACCTTCTGTTTTATCATATGTCAGAGATTCAAAAATGCATCTTTACCTTTGATACTGTTCTCCATTTCCGAATAACTCATTACAAAGAATCAGCGAAAATTCCAGCTTTTCACATTGTTATCTCAGTCAAGTCTTTCGACAATACCAAGGACTTTCTGATAAGCCGCCGCCACCTCATCCAAAAGCGGTTTAAAATCCCTTTCCGGTTCACCATCCCTAAGTTCCTCACACAACTCCTGCGCCGGAACCAAAAGCGGTGTCAGTCCCAGATTCATTGCCAGCCCCTTTAAATTATGTATATGTGTAAACGCCTGCTCATAATTCTTTTCTTCCAGCGCCTTACACAGCGACTCATAATTCGTATCCGTCAGAATCAGTTTTAAAAATTTCCCGATCCTCTCCTCCGTCTTTAGCCGCCGCAGCACTTCGTGCAGATCCGCGCCCATTTCTTCGTAACATTCACTTAACGTCATATTCCTCTCCATTTCCACGCTGCTTTTGCGTATCTCAAATTCGTGTGTAAGCACAAATCTATGTGCAAACAATCTAACTTTTCACACTCTTCCGTTTTCATAAAAAGAGCAGACCCGTGAACCGCCTTCCATGTGATCCACGATCTGCTCTTTTTTCTATGCTACACGAATGACATTCAACACTTCCCCATATGCTGCTTTTTTGTTCTCTAAAGCCTCTTCTGTCATCTCTTCTGTTACAAAGCCAAGTTCTCCTGTAACACCCTGCGCATCAATATAGTCTACATTTCCAAATATTTTTTCCACAGATGCCTTATCTGTACCTGACACTCTGACAAAGAAACGGTTCTTTGCGCTGCGGTAATCTACCAGTTCTAATTTCTTTGAACTCCACTCCACCGGTATATTCTTATCAAGATTCTTTGCCATTTCCACAACATCCGCAACAACTGCACTGGCTGTCGGGAGTTTTCCTGCACCGCTTCCATAGAACATTGCATCTCCAAGTACATTTCCACGGACAAAGATTGCATTGAACACACCGTTTACATTATATAACGGATGCTCTTTCGGTAATAAGAATGGGGCAACCATTGCCACATATCCGCCATCTGTTTTTTTGCTCGTAGCAAGAAGTTTGATTGCTCTTCCCATGGCTTTCGCATATTTGATATCGGTTGCAGAAATATGTGTGATACCTCTGTGTGGATATCTTCAAAATCTACCTGCTGTCCGCAGACAAGTGAGGTTAAATTGCAATTTTTCTGCAGGCATCATATCCTTCAATATCTGCTGTCGGATCTTTCTCTGCATAGCCTTTTGCCTGTGCGTCTTTTAATACCTCGTCAAAATCCGCACCCTTTTCTGACATCTCTGTCATCATATAGTTTGTTGTTCCGTTAACGATTCCGGTGATCTCCTCAATCTCATCGGCAGTCAGACAGGAATTTAACGGGCGGATGATCGGAATACCGCCGCCAACACTCGCCTCAAACATAAAGTTGACATTTTTCTCTTTTGCAAGGGCGATCAGCTCAGCACCTTTTTCTGCTACCAGCGCTTTGTTTGAAGTGGTGACATGTTTTCCGGCTTCTAACATTGCTTTTACAAAAGTATAGGCAGGTTCTACACCTCCCATGGTCTCAACAACGATCTTTACTTCCGGATCCTCTGCGATCGTTTTATAATCATGTACGATCTTATCCTGGATCGGATCTCCCTGGAAATCCCTTAAATCCAGTACATATTTGATCTCTACCGGCTCTCCGACACGCTTTGCAATGCTGCTCCCGTTGATGTCAAGTACCTCCACGACACCAGAACCAATTGTTCCATATCCCATTACTGCTGCTTTCATTTTTCATCCTCCAAGTTCGTCTGCCAGACTATCGCTTCCATCCTCTCAGACAGACTTTATTATCTTTCTATCATTTACACATCTTACATGCATATTTTATGAACTACAATATATGACGCATCTGCCATGTCTTATTCTCTTGCAAGAATCTTCACATAATGAATACCTTCCTGTTCCTCAATGTGCTCTAACATTTCAGCCACATCACCAGTCTGTGGCAGGACATCCACACTGAGTGTAAGAGAAGCGATACCGTTGATCGGTATACTCTGATGGATTGTAAGAATATTAGCATGAAACTCTGCCACTGTCTTTAATACAACGGATAACAGCCCCGGTTCATCATCCAACTGGATGACAAGCGTAATTGTCCTTCCCTTTGCCGTGTCATGAAATGGAAAAATATCATCTTTATATTTATAAAAAGAACTCCTGCTGATGCCAACTTTTTCTGTTGCCTCCTGCACGGATGCAATCTTACCGGATTCAATCAGCCGCTTTGCCTCGACCACCTTTAAGAGGACTTCCGGAACTGCTTTTTCTTTCAGCACATAATACTGACCTTTTTCTTTCATGTGACTCTATCCCTCTCTTTAGAAATTCATCTGTTGTGTTTGTTGCACGCTGACACTTGTCCTCATGAGGAAGATAATAACATAAAGAGGCTGCATACGCAACCTCTTTTTTATCATGTCAGAAACATTTTTTTATTATGCTGTTAAAATTTTTTACTGCCTCCACCATGTTTTACGCCGCTGCTGCTCGTATGTACCGTACTCCTGCCGCTGTCTTCTGCTTTCTTCTCTTCTATATGACGGTGTGTCACAACAGTGTTCACAAGCACATCGCTGTGTTTCTTTATATTCACTGTTCCGGACTCGTGAGCGTCATATTTATATTTGCCATTCCTTAATTTACAAAATAGTACAAGCACCAGGAATACAATAGCGCCTGGGATCAGAGCTAAAACAACGGATGTGATGACATATTCTGCCGGCGTGATCTCAATATCCGTCTCCTCATACTCATACTGATTTGACGGGATTCCTTCATCATAATAAACCAGCACATCTTTTAACATTACAGACAGACACTGTTCATATTCTCCATCTGAGATCGGTTCATATCCGTCATTTAAAATATCTTCAATACGCGCATCCGTAAGATACTTAATCGCAATGCCACCGGTAGAAATACAGATTTCACGGTTCTGCATATCGATCAGGAGTGCAACACCATCACCGTTTTCTGCAATCGCATCAAAGAAATCATCCGCATATTCCTGCGTGGTTTTTCCATTTGTGTCATCCGTCGTCAACATCAGCATATTCCATCCGGTCTTCTCTCCGCAGCGTCCAGTTCACTCTCAAGCGTCTCGATCTCTTCCGGTGTCAGAAGCGCAGCATCATCATATACCGTCTGTTGTGGAACATTTTCTTCTGCTGCAAAGCATACATGCTGTCCGCCCGCTGCAAGTAAAATCGTAAACAGCCAGGCAAATACAATACCCTTTAAACATAAAAATCTTTTCTGTCTCATGCTAGCCCTCCCAGTAATAAAATGACCAGTGTTACCAGACTGACGATTCCACTGACAAGTGAGATTTTTTTATAGTCGATCGGGAGTTCGCCGTACACCTTTCCAGTCTGTCCGTTCATGGAAAAATAATAGATTTTTCGTTTTTCGACTTGTATGTAATTGTCCATACCGGCAGAAGCGTATACGACCACTTTTCTTTTAATGCCCGGAAATCGGCATTTTTTACCGACACGGAACTGTATCCATTTATTTGTTCCCGCATCAGTTTCTCTGCACTCTCACGCGCTTCCTGCTGCACTTTCTTTTCTATCTGTTTTTTCTCAATATCACGCTTTTCTGCCAGAAATCCAGACAGAAATCCAAGCTGAAACTTTTTCACATCCTTAAAATCATAAGGCATTACACCGCAGATCAGCTCCTGATTTGCCTTTCCAAGTGCATTTTCCGTCAGGTTTTCAAGTTTTACATCACCTTCTCTTGATACCTGATAATACTTTGTCTCCGTATATTCCGTGTTTCCGGTTCGCCACACGCGGACATTTCTCGCCTCGCCCTGCATTTTTCCCTCCAGTCTGGTATTGTAATGCCAGTATGGAAAATATACACCTGTGATGCTCTCGACCTGCTTTTTGTTATAAAAGGCACGCGGGACAAATTTTTTCTTGCAGACATAATCTTTAAAACCTTTTTCTGCATCTTCCCGCGACACAGAAAACGGAATCACCTGATCCGGCAGGAATTTACCTTCCAGCCGTCCGCCAAGCACGACCGGATTATGGCAATAATAACAGAAAGTCGCCGCTGTAGTGGCATCCGTCACAATCTGTGCACCACAGCTCGGACAGGTATAGGTCACTGCATCAGCTTCCTTCCCTGCTTCTTTATCTGACTCTTTATTTTCCGTGTTATCTTTTTCTGTTCCACTACCTGCTTTATTTCCCGGCTGGCTCTGCTTCTTATCCTCCGGTTTACCTGATGCTTTTCCTGCGCCCGCAGCATCTGCATTTTGAGGTTCCGTCGTCTGTGCCGGCTTCATGGCATCTAACTCTTCCTGTGAAAACAGACTGAAACAATATTCACATTTATACTTTTGTGTGGAAGGATCAAAAATCAGTTCTCCATCACAATTTGGACATTTAAAACTGATCACTGCCATAATTAGTCCCTCGCTTTTCCACAGTTACTGCAGAATTTTCCTTTGTTGACCTGACCACATTCACACGTCCACTCTGCTGCCGGTGCCGGTTTTCCACACTCACTGCAGAATTTTCCTGTATTGACATGGCCGCATTCACATGTCCACTCATTCTTTGGTGCAGGCGCCGGTTTTCCACATTCACTGCAGAATTTTCCCGTGTTGGTGTGGCCGCACTCACAGGTCCATGTGCCGCTGCACTGCCTGCCGGATTTGGCTGGCTCTGGTTCATGGCTCCCGCATTCTGCCCCTGATTCATGCCTCCTGCCATCTGGCTCTGTGCTGCATTTCCATACGTCTGACCCTGCTGATCCTGCGGTGTCTGAAGTGCGCCAAGTCCTGACAACGTCTGGTTCATCGCATTCATGCCCATGCCGACTCCCATAAACCCGTTCATGGCTCCTGCTGCATTGCTTCCCGCATCACGCACACCCTCGGTCAAATTTTTGACTGCCATACCGCGCATTACATTGAAGTCACCACCGAGCATTGCGCCCTCATTTCTCATGTTGATGAGTTTCTGGGACTCCTCATCATAAGATACGCTCGCAATACCGACACTCTGGATCTCCATACCGCGCATCTGGTTCCACTCTTCATCGAGCGTATTCGCCATATACTTTCCAAGTTCTCTTGCTTTTGAAGTCACATAGGAAATTCTGGTTCCGTCCGCTGACATCTGGTTGATGGATGCCTGCAGTGCCTCTAAAAACTCGGACAGATACTGTTCATTGATGGATGAGATCTCCACATGATCCTGATTTTTCGGGATGGCTTCCGCATAGAACTGCAGCGGATTGGTGACTTTGATGGAATAAGTTCCATGTGCACGCAAAAACAATTCTGCGTTATAAAAATTATCAAAATAATTGATCGGATTTCTGGTACCGAATTTGATTCCTTTGATCTCCTGCAGATTGATAAAAAATACCTTCTGCATCGTCGGCGTCTGTCCGCCGAATTTGAAACGATTGAATGTTTCTTTTAAAGATTCTCCAAATTCACCGTTGAACATGGATGGCATGGATGAATTATCCACTTTATAATATCCCGGCTCTGCCGTGTAATCTACGATCTTTCCACCGTCTACGAGCATCATGAACTGATTGTCATACACATGAATAATCGAACCGTTGCTGACCGTATCCGGCATTCCCTTCCGGTTCTGTCCTTTTCGGATCAGCACACCGCTCGTAAAGACAGTGTTGTCCCCCATGTCATCTGCTTCGTAAACTTCTAACCACTGATCGGCAAGACCTCCGCCGATCGCCTGCGTAATTGCCCTGATAATTCCCATAATTAATCCTCCTTGTTTTGCGGAGCAAAATGCGACTGCCTTTGCAGAAGCAGAGGATTTTCCTCCATTGTTTTCCATCCTTTGTTATGAATGATGATAGTCCGTCTCATCAAAACTATGTAATGTCCATACTTTCAGGTTCAAAAGCGTCACCGCCGAACCACAGTACTCACAGTAAGCTGCGCCGAGATTTGTGATCGGCGCACCGCAGTTCGGGCAGGTAGTTCCGACTGCATTGTCCATTCCTGCAAGTTTTTCATTCTGAATATACATAAGCTGTACATTATATCTGGTCTGTTCCGTCAGCTCTTTACTGCCGCTTAAGACTTTTCCCGCTTTTTCACAGTAATGCAGATACCCGACTGCACTCTGGAATGTAATCACACAGGTACCCTGCTTTTTCTCATAATTGGCAATCTCTGTCTGATGAATCTGTATCTGTTCGTAGTGCTCTGTGACTGCCTCCGTCTCATTTTCACGGATTCTGTTTTTGATCTGCGCTAAAAATTCTTCCGAAACGCCATCTTTTATCTGTCTTTCAAAAATGCCGGCATCTGCGGCAGAGATTGCCTGCAATGCAGCATGAGTGCATTTTCCACTTTATCCTTAAACTGTTCGATATGAAAATCAGGAAAATCCCTCTGGATCTGCGGCAGAAAAATCCGTGTCATCGCAGAAACGGATTTCGGTGTTACCGCAAGCTCTTTTGCCTGTTGTTCTAATCCCTCTGTGATGGAATCTGTGCCAAACGCCATGCGGGACAATCTACGCAGTTTTTCCCGCACGATCCGGTATGCCGCATATCCCGCGCCACAGGATATGCAGACAACAAAGACAATCACAAGGAGCGTGACCGTTCCCTTACTCATCGTCTCCTCCAAGTCCCTTCGGGCATCCAAGTGAAAGCCATTTCAGGTAACCATTGATAAAAATATCAATCTTTCCATCCATGACGCTGTCTACATTTCCGGTTTCTACACCGGTTCTGTGATCTTTTACCATCGTATATGGCTGCATAACATAAGAACGGATCTGGTTACCCCAACCGATCTCCGTTACCTCTCCACGGATATCTGCAGCTTTTTCCGCATTTTCCTGCTGCTTTAACAAATACAGTTTTGCCTTCAACATCTGCATTGCCTTATCCTTGTTCTGGAACTGGGAACGCTCATTCTGGCACTGTACCACGATTCCGGTCGGAATATGCGTAATACGGATTGCGGAAGATGTCTTATTGATATGCTGTCCACCGGCACCACTTGAACGGTAGGTATCGATCCGCAGATCGTCCTCATTGATCTCAACGTCAAGATCTTCCTCGATATCCGGCATGACATCGCAGGATACAAACGAAGTCTGACGCTTACCCGCCGCGTTAAACGGTGAAATTCGCACCAGACGGTGTACACCCTTTTCGGACTTCATATAACCGTATGCATTTTCTCCATTGATCTGGAATGTGATGGATTTAATACCGGCTTCCTCCCCGTCAAGGGAATCTAAAACCTCCACAGAAAATCCTTTGTCCGATGCCCATCTTGTATACATGCGGTAAAGCATTGCCGCCCAGTCACAGGACTCCGTGCCTCCGGCTCCTGCATGCAGTGAGACGATCGCACCATCGAATCATATTCCCCGGATAACAAAGTCTTGATACGGATACCCTCATAGGTCTTCGTAAATTCATCGAGCATTTCCTGGATCTCCGGGATCAGGGAAGCATCATTTTCCTCATATCCCATCTCGATCAATGTCTCAATATCCTCAAATTCTGTCTTTAAGGATGCATAAGTTGCGACATCATCCTTCATGCTCTTTAATTCTTTCATTTTTTTCTGGGAAACGACCGGATCATCCCAAAAATTTGGGGCCTCCATTTCCCTTTCTAATTCCTGGATCCGCTGCTCTTTATTAGCCAGGTCAAAGTGAATCCCTCACTTCCTGCAGCGGTTCCCTGTATGTGTTCAGGGTCACTTTAAATTGATCAAGTTCTACCACAGTATCACCTCTTTCTGATATTTAAGATTTGTTTCTATTGTAAAGTATGCGCGCTTTTTGCGCAATGACTTCTCCCTATTTTTAAGAGAATCGCAAGAAGTAAAAGACCGATCGCGGCTCCTGCCGTATCAATGCAGACATCCGTAAACTGTCCGGAACGCCCCGGGGTAAACAGCTGATGAAACTCATCTGTCGATGCATAGCAAAAGGCAAATCCAAGTGCCGCGATATAATGCACTTTCTGTCTCATTTCAAATGTTCCTGAAAATGCAAATGCAAGCCATCCTAAAATCGCATATTCTGTCATATGTGCAGCTTTCCGGATGGGATACTCAATGTTTCCTGCAATATTTCCAATCTGGTCTGTCGTCAGTCCCCAGTTAAAAATTTCATCTGTATCTTCAACCAGACGGTAAGAGATCGTACCGCTGATCTCGGAAGATTCCGTCGCTGGCTGATTGGAAAACCAGAATATGATAAACATCCAACATATCAGCATGATTCCCAGAATCAACCGCATTACTGTTTTGTTCATTTTCCGTTTAATTCCTCCGTGAGTACTTCCACTGCTTTCTGGATCTGGTTATCATATTTTACATCATATTCTGTTCCATCCGGATTGAGATATTCATATTCAAGTTCAATATCCGGATCAATTCCGACTCCATGGATATAATTTCCATTCGGTGTAAAATATTTTGCTGTGGTAAGTTTCACCGCATCTCCGTCCTCAAGCGGGAAGATGGTCTGAACAATTCCTTTGCCGAATGTTGTCGTTCCGATCAGTGTTCCATATTCATAGTCCTTGATTGCTCCGGCTAAAATCTCGGATGCACTTGCACTGTCCTCATTGATAAGAACCGCCAGAGGATACTCCATGTAAGTATCCCCGCTTGATGTATAAGTCTCACGGTGACCATTTTTATCCTCTGTATACACAACCGTACCCTCAGGAAGAATATCATCTAAAATCTGTACAACAGCGGTAACAAGTCCGCCGCCGTTATAGCGCACATCCAGAACAAGCGCTTTCATCCCCTCGCTATCTAATTCTGCCACAGCTTTTTCAAACTGGTCTGCTGTTTCTGTTTCAAAAGAATCGATATGAATATAACCGATGTTATCACCAAGCATCTTGGAAGATACGCTCGGCAGTGTCACATTTTTGCGCTCCACGTCAAAGGACAGATTTTCCCCGGTTGAAGGACGATATACCTCCAAATGTACCGATGTTCCCTCCTCGCCACGGATCAGTTTTACCAGCTCTGTCACTTCCATGCTGGTCGCATCTGTTCCGTCGACCGAAGTGATCACGTCATCTGCAAGCAGTCCGGCTTCATCGGAAGGTGTTCCCTCATATATTTTTGAAATGGATACCACCATGGTATCCGGATCCTGTCTGAGGCCTGCACCAATTCCGTAATACTGTCCGGTAGTGCTCACCTGCATCTGTTTGTAATCTTCCTCATTATAATAGACGGAATATTTATCTCCAAGCCCGCTGATCATCCCTTCATACAGTCCATCTTTTAATTCGGTATCATCCACATTATCATAATAATACATATCCGTGTATGCCTTCAGTTCATTGATCTTCTGAACTGTTTTTGTATCCAGTATTGAATCTGTCTTAGCGGTTGCATTCGTTATGTAAATTTTCGTTCCCGTTATTTTAGTGACCACGTTCAGTGCGACAAATCCAACTAAAATCGTTCCTGCAATACCGCAGGCCACACCTTTTGCCATCTGTCCTTTTTTGCTTTTCTTCGGTTCTTCGATTGGCTCTGGCATAATCTCCGGAACCTGCTGCTCATTTTTATTTTCCATATTCTGTCTCCATTCCTGCGCTGTTTTTATGCTGCCGTTTTTGCTGCCGTTTTACACCGCTATTCCCACCTGTTGTGTGACCAGCCGCATTTTTATTTTATATTGCCTTTTATACTACACTCCACATTACTTATCATATCATTCATATGTGAAAATTCGCTGTCCTACTACACAAATCCAACCAATTTAAAAAGGACCACCGCGCATTGCGGCAGTCCCAAAAACATCCGCATCATCTGCCCAGATAACTCCACGGGCTGACATAGCTTCCGTTTAATGATACACCAAAGTGTAAATGATTTCCAGTAGAAATACCGGTACTTCCGACCTGTGCGATCGTCTGTCCTGCTGAAACCGTCTGTCCAGGCGAAACAAGAAGTGCAGATGCATGCATATATACGGTATACAATCCGCCGCCATGATCGATCATCACATAGTTACCGGCAGCACTGCTGTAAGCCGCAGTCGTAACCGTTCCATCCGCCGCAGCCACGATCGCAGCGCCTCCGGACGCACCGATGTCAATTCCTTTATGATTGGAAGAAGCGCCTCCCATCGGCGACACACGCGTTCCATAATCACTGGTCACACGCGTACTGCTCGGACACGGCCAGGTAAACACACCTCCGGTATAATGGTTATCCTGTTTACCGGCAGCAGCCTTCTCTGCCTCAATGCGCCTGATCTCGGCAATGATCTCCTCCTGCGCCTGAATCTCCGCAGCATAATAATCCGCGTCGCTCTGTGCAGAATCAATGTTTCCCTCAATTCCGGCAAGTTCCGTCTCCCGCTGCTTCATAAGCGCTGCAACTGAAGCCTTTTCCTGCTCCACAGAGGCTTTCTCCTGCTCCACTTCTTTTTTCATTTCCTCTAACGTGGCATAGTCTTCTTCTAACTGCTGTTCCACGCCGTCAATATAGGCAACCGTTTCCTGATATTCCTTTAGCTTTTTCCGGTCATATTCCTGGATCTGTATGATATACTCAGCAGAATTTAAAAAATCTGAAAAACTTTCCGAATCAAAAAGTGCCTCAAAGTAAGACTCCTGTGCATTCTCATACATAAACTGTATGCGCACTTTCATGTCCGCATACTGCTGCTCTTCCTGCTTTTTTGCATCTTCAAGCTGGTCTTTTGTGTCCTCGATCTGATCCTTCTTCTCTGTCAGCTCCTGATTTTTCTGTGCAAGCTGGTTTTCTAAAGCTGTGATCCGGCTCGAAATATTCATGAGCTGCGTATTCAGATCATTTACTTTTGCCTGCACATCTCCCTTGGACTCTTTTAGCTCGTTTATCGTCTGTTTTGCCTTTTCCAGAGCTTTTTCCAAAGCCGCTTTTTCCTGCTGTGCCTCTTTTAAAGAAGTGGATGTATTTTCACTTTTCTTTGCTCTGCTGTTTTCTGCTGCTGACGTCATCTGCACTGTGGCAGCCATGCCGGCCATCACAATAAGCAATACCGCCGTTATCCTGTGTATCCATTGCCTTTTATTAATTATCATACCTTTAAATGTTTGCGGATCGTAATCCGGCTTCCGATAAATCCAATACCAACACCAAGTAACAGTGCCACAGGAACCAATGTGTGGAATACCTGGTCCACACTTAAAAACTGGATCATATTACTGATAAATTTAAACTTATCTCCAATATATAATATGATCTTCTCATATAAAACATACAAAATGCCAAGCGGGATCGCCGCTCCGATCAGTCCGATCACAATTCCCTCAACAACAAACGGTGCCCGGACAAAATAATCTGTCGCACCGATCAGTTTCATGATACCGATCTCTTCACGGCGCACGGAAATACCGACTGTAATCGTATTGCTGATCAGGAAGACCGCAACACCGAGCAGGATCAGAATGATACCCGCGGAAATATAACCGATCAGACTGTTAAAATCGGTCAGTGTGTGCGCAACCATCTCCGACTGCTTTACTGAACGGATTCCATCTATAGACTCTAAATAAGTTACCAGCGTACTCTGCATTGATATATCATTCATATAAATGGAATAGCTTGCTGAATTGGCAAGCGGATTATCGCCTGCAAAACTTGAAGCAGCATCTTCATTTCCATCAAAATAAACATCTTTAAAACTTTCCCACGCTTCATCTGCAGATGTATATTCGCAATGTGATACCTCAACACGCTGCTTGATCAGATCACCGATTTCCTCAATGCGCTGTTCTGAGATGCCCGCATCAAAAAATACTGTGACTGCAACACCGGATTCCGCATCCTTTACCATCGCCTGGAAGTTGGTCACGATCGAATAGAACAGACCAAACAGAAAAATACAGGCCGTCATCGTCGCTATGGATGCAAGCGAAAACATTTTATTTTTCCAGATGTTGACAAGTCCCTGTTTAATCGTATAGAAAAAAGTACTAATCCTCATAATCGTAGTCCCCCTCGCGTTTTAATACATCACGCTCAGTCAGGCTGCGGCTGATGGCATTATCGCCTGTCACAATACTGCTGGCTGTATCACTGTCATCCACGATCACACCCTTTTGCATGGTGATGACACGTTTGTTCATGGCTTTTACGATTTCAAGGTTATGTGTAACAACGACAACCGTTGTGCCATTGTTATTGATCTCCTCCATCAGTTTCATGATCTCCCAGGCATTATTGTTATCGAGATTACCGGTCGGCTCATCCGCAAGCAGGATCTTTGGCTTATTGATCAGTGCCCTTGCGATTGCAACTCTCTGCTGCTCACCACCGGATAACTGTTTGGGATAAGAACGATACTTTGCTGCCAGTCCTACCATGGAAAGCATCAGTGGTACATTCTTTTTGATGGAACGTGTGGACTCTCCGATGACCTTTTGGGCAAATGCGACATTATCGTAAATATTGCGGTCCTTTAACAAGCGGAAATCCTGAAATACCACGCCGATCTTACGACGGAATTTCGGGATTTGTCTTCGCCTGATCTTATTTAATTTCTGACCGTTTATCGTGATCGTACCCTCCGTCGGTTCAAGTTCCTTCAACAAAAGCTTGATCAGCGTAGATTTTCCAGAACCACTGTCCCCGACGATGAATACAAATTCTCCTTCCTCAATGTTAAGACTCACGTCATTAAGCGCAGGTATTCCCGCGGAGTACGACTTGCTGACATGTTCTAACTTAATCATAGTGCTTCTCCATTTCTAGTAGTCCAATGACTCCATGTACTTCATATATTTTACTACCATAAGTGCGATCTTAAATGTAATAGCATCTTCAAACACACGCAGATCAAGTCCGGTTGCCTTCTGCAGCTTGTCCAGACGATATACCAGCGTGTTACGGTGGATATAAAGCTGTCTGGAAGTCTCTGAAACATTCAGACTGTTCTCAAAGAACTTATTGATCGTTGTAAGTGTCTCCTCATCGAACTCATCCGGTGATTTCCCGTCAAAGATCTCCTTGATAAACATCTTACAGAGCGGGATCGGGAGCTGATAAATCAAACGTCCGATTCCAAGTGTTGAGTAAGCGATGACATCTTTTTCTTCAAAAAAGATCTTCCTACGTCAAGTGCCATTCTTGCTTCTTTATAAGAACGTGATACTTCCTTGATCTCTCCGACGATCGTACCATATGCCACATGCACATCGCTGTCCGAATCAGAGCGGAACAGATTCACAATGACCTCTGCGGTCTTATTCATCTCCTCGTATCCTTCATTCTCCCCTACTTCTTTTACAACAATGATATTTTTCTCATCCACTGCTGTGACAAAATCTTTGGTCTTTCCACCGAAAATGCCACGGATGCGCTCCAGTTCATTGCCGTCTTTGTCGCGGTTGGTCTCCACGATAAACACAACACGTCTGACCTCTGTATCGATATGCAGCTTCTTTGCACGGTTATAAATATCAACTAAAAGCAGGTTATCCAAAAGCAGGTTCTTGATAAAGTTGTCTTTATCAAATCTCTCTTTATATGCTACCAGAAGATTCTGGATCTGGAAACTGGCAATTTTACCCACCATATAGACATCATCACTGTCGCCATTGGCAAGCAGGATATATTCTAACTGATGATCGTCAAACACCTTAAAAAACTGATAGCCGTTTACAACCTGGCTGTCTGCAGGAGATTCCACAAATGCAAGCGCCGGCTCCATATATTTGTCTGCTTCCGGAAATGTAGCAGCCAGCACCTTCCCCTCTACATCGATAATGCATAAATCAATGCGGGTAATCCCTTTTAACCCGTCAATCGTATTTTGAAGTATCTGATTTGAAATCATAAGCTCCACTCCTTCTATCTTCGTTTCATTTGAAACACACCCGGCAAATCAGGTTGCTGCAGCTGTCAGCTGTCCGAATGATCCTATGCCACAGTGCATAACCTCCATTGCACGCATGGGCAACTTTCACAATAAAAATATACCCATTGTCCCCACTCAAAAATACCTAGATTCTATTTTAATGCAAAACAGCAAAAAAAGAAAGAGGAAATGCATATTTTTTATGCACTTCCTCAATGTATGCTGCTTTTTTCCTATTTTTTACAGTGTACATAGTTCACAAAGAAAAAATTTATGACATCTGTTCCTGAAATCCTTCACCGAGCACTTCCCGCGCATCGGAAACGATCACAAACGCATCCGGATCTACTTCCCTTACGATCTCTTTTACCTGCACAATCTCTTTTTTAGATACTACGCAGTAAAGCATACATTTTTCTGCACCGGAATACATGCCCTTTGCCCGAAGTCCTGTAACACCGCGTTCTAACTCTGTCATGATACGTTTTGCTACCTGTTCATAGTGATCCGTAATGATAAATGCTGCTTTTGAGAATTTCAAGCCTTCCATCAGTGCATCTGATACCTTGCTCGTCACAAAGATCGCAACGATCGCATACAATACTGCGTGTACACCAAATACAAATAATCCGGCAACTACGACTGCACCATCTAAAAACTGTATGATCTGCACCACAGAATAATGTTTATAATAATGCTGGATCAGCGTCGCGACCATCTCTGTTCCACCGGTCGTTGATTTTGCAAGCAGTACAAGGCCCATTCCGACACCGCCGATACAGCCGCCAAAAATTGCTGCAAGTACATAATCACCATCGGTAAGATCCACAAGCGGCAGTATATAGAGCCAGAGAGAAAGTAACAATGTTCCAACGATCGTTCTCCATATAAAACGTTTTCCTTTGATCTTTAAAGCTGCCAAAAAAAGCGGCACATTGAGTACAAGGTTCGTCAGCCACAGAGGAATTCCACCCGGAATCAGATACCCTGTCACATCTTTGATAATGATCGCAAGACCGGTAAAACCTCCTGTTACCATGCTGACCGGATCATACACGCACTGAATACTTACTGCAATAAGTGCGGTTCCCACAAGCATGAGGATATAATCCCAGACCGGAGATCTCTTATAAAAAAACTTCTGCATACCGAACCTCAGCTTTCATATTTTTCAATACTGTTTTTTAATCTGACACGGTGGATCAGATTCCAGAAAAAACCTTTGATTCTCGATCTTTTCCGGTGAACCTCAAATCCGCCGATTCCATACCATAAATTGGCATTGATCTTGTCGCGGTGTTCCACAAGAAAATGTTCCTGTCCCGGAGATGGAATGATTGAAATGATCACATCCGGCGTCGCCGCATTCATTTCATTGATCACACCCTCGAGATCTCCGACACAGTTTTCCGTTGCCGCCGCCCCTGCTAACACCAGTTTCGGGTATTCCTCTCTGAGTTCCTGTGTAAATTCATCAACAGCTCCCTGTGTCTCTCCAATAATAAAAACAGATTTGCGGTTGCGCTCCACACGTTTCAAAAATTCATCTGAAAAATCATTTTCTTCTGTCTCGCGGATCCGCTGCATCGTATCGACTCCAGCCGCCTGCAGAATGCCTTTTTCTCCGATCACTGCCAGATCAAGAGAAGAAATAACCTCTTTTAACACAGGATCTGATTCTGACTCAGTCAGCATCTGCATGGAAACCATCTCAATCACATTTAACATGTTATTATCATACCAGGCTTCCACGCGCATGATTGCTTCCCGCACTGTGTAATTGTCCAGTTGTATTCCAAGAATATCTATTTTCTTAATCATTTTACACCCATATTCATTTCCATATATTGAAAAAATATACGCGAACAGTATATCAAACATGGTGTAATATTTCAAGAAATACTGATCTTAGCTTTTATTTCTGTTCCGAATTTTTCGTTGTTGTAAACAATTTCTTTAAGCAGCTGTATGCAACCAGAACACCTAATATCATAAGAAGAAGTGCAACGATCAGCTGTAATCCATCTACTAAGAATGTTGCGTTGTGTGCCGCAATATTTGCTGCCAGAGCAATTGTTTTCTGTACCAGTGCGGTAAATGTAACTGCTAACATCACAAACATCGGTATGTAAAGTGTCCATCCGGTTCTTCCCGTCGTCTTTAAGAATACAGCCAGTGCGATCAGTACCATAGCAGCAAGCAGCTGATTTGCAGATCCAAACAGCGGCCATACATTGCTGTATCCGCCAAGTGTCAAAAGATATCCAAAGAATAATGTGATCACAGTTGCAAAATATTTATTTGTCAGTACACGCTGTGCCGGTGTCATCTGTTTCGGATCTGTGCTTTCACCGTAAAACAGTTCCTGGAAAGACATACGTCCGATTCTTGCCACGGAGTCAAGTGAGGTAAGTGCAAGTGCCGATACACACATGGTCATAAATACGGTTGCAACCTGAACCGGTACACCAAGTTTCTCTAAGAACCCTGCAACACCGGAAGAGAAGATTGCAAACGGTGTTCCCTCCGGTTTTGTTCCACCAACTGCGACTGCTCCAACAACGACAAGTGCCACGATACCAAGTAATGACTCCACTACCATTGCACCATAACCGATCATCGGCATATCTTTTTCATTGCTGACCGTCTTTGAGGAAGTTCCGGAAGATACAAGACTGTGGAAACCGGAAACTGCACCACATGCGATCGTTACAAATAATGTCGGGAATAATCCACTTCCATTTACATTGAAACCATTAAATGCATTTAACTGCATCTGCGGATGTGCAACAACAACACCAACAACTGCACCGATGATCATACCGAGCAGCATAAATGTTGTCATGTAATCTCTAGGCTGCATTAAAAGCCACATCGGAAGTACGGATGCAAGGAATAAGTATGCCATGATGATGTAGATCCATGCTGTCTTTGAAGCATAGATTGGAAGTTTCATACCAACTGTAAACATTGCAACCAAAAGAGCGATTGCAACGACCGCTTTGACCCACTCGTTCATTTTTCCAACATGTTTCTGAATCACACCGAAGATAACAGCTACCACGATAAACAGCATGGAAATGGACGCTGCTGCTGAGTTTGCATAAGCGGTTTCTGCGCTGTCAAGTCCGACACCGTTAAATGTTCCGGCTACCATATCCGTGAATGCTGCGATAACAAGCAGTGTAAACAGCCAGCAGAACAGCATAAACAATTTACGTCCTGTCTTACCGATGTATTTTTCGATGATCATTCCCATCGATTTTCCTTCATTCTTGACAGATGCATACAGTGCGCCAAAATCCTGCACAGCACCAAAGAATAATCCACCGATGATCAGCCACAACAGAACCGGTACCCAGCCAAACACGGATGCCAAGATCGGTCCGGTGACAGGTCCTGCTCCTGCGATGGATGAAAACTGATGTGAAAATACGGTAAATTTTGATGACGGTACATAATCCTGCCCATCCTCATGTGTGTAGGCAGGTGTCTTTGCCTTTGGGTCGATCCCCCATTTTTTTGCAAGCCATCTTCCATACAGCAGATATCCTGCCGAAAGCGCTACAATACCGATTAAAACAATTACTAATCCATTCATAACCATTTACCGTCTGCAGATTGCAGACAACTCCTTTCTTTTTTTCAGATAAACAATTTTCAGTGCAATTTTTTACTCATGACAATAAATTGCTGCTCTGCAAACATTCTATTGTCATAAAGAACAAAGAGTCGCTTGCGACTCTTTCGCGCTCGAGCGGTGCTGTTTACAGCTAACTTCTACTCCGCGAGATGCGCATCCCGCCCGGAGGACTTTAATTCATAGGATGTAATTTCCTATGAATTAAAAAAGCTTTCGTCTTTCTGATGTTCACACATCCAAAAGACGAAAGCCTGTACTTCCGTGATACCACTTTTCTTGCCATGTTTCCATGACCTCTCTGCCCCGTCATATATCTGTCCACTTGTCTTTGTACAAATATCCCTAACAGGTCTCTCTGTAACGGGAGAGTTCCGGTGCCGCTTACTGACCTCATGGCTTTCAGCGTACTGCTCGCAGAGGATATTATCAAAAGATGCATGTCATTTTCCACCTGTCAATGACTCTCTGTGATGCATTGCCTTCCAATAACGGTATTCTGTTCACTGCATTTGTTCTATTTATCTGTATGCCACATAGTTTAACACTCTTTTTTGAAATGTCAACCTCTATTTTTACATTTTCCTTTTTTTAGATATCTTTTCTGAATTGTCAGACATTTTCCTTAATGTTTTCATCTTTTTTCATATTTGAAATGTCAATATGTTTTCCACAGTTTTTCATTTTATTGCAAACTTTATGATTTCTACACAAAACAAACATTCGGTTTTTTTACTATGTAAACCACTCTTTTGGGGATAAAAAATGTGGATAACGTGGATAACTTCGTGTATAACTTTATTTTTCCACGTTTTAAGTGCATTTTAGCAGTGGACAACTTTTGGGATAACTTTTCTTCTTTGTTTATTACTTTTTTGTGCCCCGATATTTTGTGCATGTTGTATATTCTGCAAAGAACAAAAAAACCTTTTTAATTCACAGGACAGAGACTGCTTTTGAGGCTATGAGTGAAAAAATAGCTATCGTCCTAAGACAATAGCTATTCTTCATATTTATGAATTAGAAAATTCTTCTTACACAGATCGGACTTCTGTAATTTACATTAGAGAACTTGATACCGCTAGACGGTGTACTTGCATGAACGATCGTGCCGCCACCGACATAAATAGCAACGTGACCACTGTAGCATACAATATCTCCCGGCTGTGCATTAGAAAGACTTACCTCGTATCCAACACCTCTTAATGCGCTGGAAGAATGTGGAAGTCCTACGCCAAATGCTGCATATACACTCATAACGAAACCGGAGCAGTCTGCCCCGTTTGTCAGACTGGTTCCACCGTATACATAAGGATTACCGATAAACTGTGATGCATAACTTGCAACTGCCTGTCCATTTGAGCTTCCTGCTGACGCATAACTCTTTGAACTTCCGGAGCTCTTTGAAGAAGATGACTTCCTGTCAGCTTTCTTTCTTGCTGCATTTGCTGCTGCATCAGCTGCCTCACGCTCTGCCTCTTCTTTTGCAAGTCTTGCTTTTTCTTCTTCCTTCGACTCTGCCTGTACAAACTCAATGTTGAAATCTACATAATCTTTATGTACCCAGCCGTCACCCTCTTCTGTTGTTACCTTAGCCCAGTCTTCTACAGATTCATCATCAATAACAACCAGATCATCACCAACCGGTACCTGTGTCAGAATGCTTGCATCTGTAGACGGCTCTGTTCTTACATGAAGTGTTGTGGTATTAACTTTAGCATATTTTGTGCTGACTTTTTTTGCCAGTTCTTCATCATTTGGTACTACATATTCACATTTTACATATCCGTCAACATTACCGGACTTGATACGATACCAACCATTATCAGTTGTTTCAAGGATTGTTCCTGCGGAATTGTTATACAGCTTTCCAAGTACCTCGCTGTCCGTATTTGGTTCTGAACGAACATTTACATAATTATCTACCTGCGCGATTGCAATATCTGTATATTCCGAAGCAACAACCGGTGTATCATTCTCACTGACCTGCTCTGCCTGCTCTGCTGCCTTCTGGGCTGCTGCATCATTGCTGTCCGCAAGACACTGTGCCAGTGCCTGTGAAACACCTGCTGCCGGAGTCTGTCCCTCTGCGATCTCAACTGCAGTCACACTTGAAACGCCTGCGACCGGAGCTGCATATGTATTTAATCCAAAACTGCCAATGGATAACGCTCCTGCTAAAAGACAGCCTGTAATTCTTACCATTCTCTTCTTCATTTACGAAAAGCCTCCAACTGAGTTCTCATGTTTTCCACAATAAAAACAGCTTAACACTGTTTTTATTGTTTGTTACGAATTTATTACATTTATTACACGATTATTATAACAAAGGCATATTTCCATGTCAACCTGTATTCATCGTGAATTTTACTAAAATATTACATTCCTTTTTATTCAATTTTTCAAATAAAACAGCGAAAAATCATCATATTTCCAGGAAAAACATTGTTTTTCCGGAAAATCATTGTCTTTTCTCATAAAAAGCTTGTTTTTTATGTTGATTATTGTCATAATAAGGTCACAATTAAGTTTTCAGGAGGTGCAGCATGGATATTTCAGGTATGACACCGGCACTTAGTGCATTACAGTCCTACGACGCAGGTTCTTCCGTCAGCCAGACCAGTCTTTCCTATGCCGTTTCAACCGAATTATTAAGTCAGCAGCTTGATATGACACAGGAGATGGGCACCGCTATGGTTCAGATGATGGAACGTTCCGTAACACCGGGACTTGGCGGAAATATTGACGTCTACATTTAAACAATATATATTCACGGATTATATGTTGTGCCGGCAAAATAGGAAAAATCCCGATACAGATGGAAACATATCCATTTGTACCGGGATTTTTCATGTTAACCTATGGTAACAGATCTGCTTACACAACGTGTAATCCATTGCTTTTTATTTTACAGCGATAGCTTCGATCTCAAGCATGACATCTTTTGGCAGGCGTGCAACTTCCACACAGCTTCTGGATGGAAATGCTCCGTCAAAAAATGTTGCATATACTTCATTGATTGCCCCGAAGTCGTTCATCTCTTTGATAAATACAGTTGTTTTAACAACGTTTGCCATACTGGTTCCAGCTGCTTCTAACAGGTTTGAAAGGTTAGTCAGTGCCTGTTTTGCCTGTGCCACAGAACCTTCCGGGATCTCACCGGTTTCCGGTACGACCGGAATAATACCTGATGTATAAACCATTCCGTTTACTTCGATTGCCTGTGAATAAGGTCCGATTGCTGCCGGAGCCTTGTCTGTGCTGATGACTTTTTTCATAAGATTCTCCTTCTTTCTGTCAATTTTTTCCTATCATAGCATATGCTTTTGAATTAATCAATTTTACGGATCGATTTTTCATTGATCTCAATCCTGCGCTCTTTATAAAGTCTTCCAACCGCTCTCTTAAATGCATTTTTGCTGAGTCCGGTCTCCCTTTTGATGACTTCCGGGGAAGATTTGTCTGTAAACGGAAGCACGCCCGCAAATTCCTCAATGACCTGCATTACCTTTTCGGCATCTGCGTCCATCTGAAGATATGCTTTCTGGCGCATAGTAATATCTAACTTTCCGTCCGGTTTTACATTGGTCACAGTCGCCTCAATGACATCACCGATACGCAGCATACTGTGATCTTCGAAAGCCGGCAGCATCGCAGAGTACTGATCGTCCACTGCTACAAATGTTCCAAAATTATCACTGAACTCATAGACACGGCCATTGACAATATCACCTGTATGATATGGTGATTCTAATGACAGAAGATCATACAAATGCTTCATGCTTGCACACAGACGTCTGCTCTTGTCAATATATAATGTCACTAAGACTTCATCCTCCGGCTGAACCTTAACCGTCATCTCTTTATATGGAAGAAACAGATCTTTTTCCAGTCCCCAGTCAAGGAAAGCTCCGATCTTTCCAACCTCTTTTACAGTCAGCACCGCAAGACCTCCCAATGTCAGCTTCGGTGTGTTTGTCGTCGCAATGAGCCGGTCCTTAGAATCCTTATAGAGAAACACCCGGAGTTCATCCCCGATCTTCGTTCCTTCCGGCACCTGTTTTTCCGGCAGTAACACGCGGGTTTCATCCTCCATGCGCTCTGCGAGATAAACGCCAAATTCTACTTTTTTATCACAACAAGTTTCTGATATTCACCTAATCGCATTTTTATGATTGCCTTTCTTTTTTCTGAATCTGAAAGCAGATGATGCATATGACGCCCCTTTTTCATCTGCCAAAGTAACTGTAATCTGTTTTTCTTCTATCGTGACAACCGGATACAGCATATCTCCTAACATTGCAGCTTTACGATACTCAGCACGAAGTCCACAGACAAAAACCTGTTCCGGCAGATATTCCTCCGCCACCAGAATGTATTTTCCATTATTCATATGATGGTTTGTATCAATGTAAAAACGGGAAACACGTACCGGTTCCTTTTCGACACTTTTTTGCACTGCCTCATCCGGTAAACTGATCTTACGATCTGCCCATTCTCCCGGTATTTCATCCCTGATCTCCGGTATATAACTTCTTGCATCCGTTCCGATACCCGTGCCGGGCGCATTTTCTCAGTGTCCATAAATACCCACACCGAGTTTGCCTCTGCAAATATTTCTCCATCTTCTCCCTCAATGCAAAAGTTCCGGTACCCATAAAATCCACGGAATGCATACGGCCATGTACTGACCTTAATATGCTGTCCCATCTGCGGATATCGGTAAACTTTGATTTCCCAGGAAGATAAGATCCATGCCACCTGTTCTTTTGCAAGATAATCCACACCTACTCCAAAATCCTCTGACTCAAACGTACAACAATCCTGCAGATAATCCAATAATGACGGTAACGTCAGTTCCTTTTCGCTATTTACTTCACTGTAACGCACACGGTTGCTAAAACTATACATACGATGCCTCGATTCCGGGTATTTGAAACGTCCATAACTGCTTTACTGTTTTTGTTCTTTTGTTATGCTACCACATTTTTCTGAGTTATGGTAGGGATATTCGAAATTTTCTGTCTGTGACCACTGGCTGTTGCGCCTCCCCGGTCAAAAAATAACCTCAGCAGTTCTCACTGCTGAGGTATCATTAGCAGGGCTACAAGGATTCGAACCTTGAAATGACGGAGTCAGAGTCCGTTGCCTTACCGTTTGGCGATAGCCTTTGTGTTATTTTGTTTTTAGCGTTTCGCGCCGTCAACAATAGCTATTATATATGAGTGAAATAAAAATGTCAACTGTTTTTGAAAAAATTTTAAAAAATTTGCAATTTTCCTTCAACCATTGCATATAATACCATTTCACCCCAGGAAATATCAGCTTTTCCATTGGTTGCCTCGATAATTTCTTTTTCGGTCTGCTCCTGCATCTCAGATGGAACCATGAGAAGCAGCTCCACTTTTTCGGTATAAACGGTGTCGATGAGTGTCAGCCCGTTTTGTGCAACCAGATACTGTAATTTCCCAAGTCCGGTATAATCGGTTCCCACTGACAGTCTGCGTCCTTCCTTTTTATCAATAATGACGCTTGCCGCAAGCCCTTCCTGGACTGATTTCTGATATGCACGCACAAGTCCGCCTGTTCCAAGGAGTACTCCGCCAAAATATCTTGTGACGACCACAGCCACATTGTGGATATCTTCCCGCAGCAATACATCAAGCATCGGTCTTCCCGCTGTCTGTGCCGGTTCCCCGTCATCCGAGCAGCGGCTCATCTCCTGTCTGTCTCCAATGACAAAAGCAGAGCAGTTATGTCTGGCATCCCAGTATTTCTTTTTCATCTCTGCAATAAATGCAACTGCTTCTTCTTCTGAAGAAACCGGACGCACCGTTGCAATAAATCTTGATTTTTTTTCTACAATCTCTGCCTCTCCACCGGAATATACTGTTTTCATACTCATTCCTCTCGTCACAAAACTTTTTATATTTTATCAGTCAGATATTTCTACATATAAATAGGTATATTTTCATCTCTGATTCTTCGCGTGTTCCTATGGTATCATGTTTTTTTTGAAATTCAATTCTTAAAAATAAATGAAGAACACCTGTATTTTCAGTTTTTCCTTTATTCCGACACATTTCTTTGCTATAATATGAAGATGGTTCATTTTGATTATAAAAAGGATTATAATTTCATACCTTATTTTTATTACAAAAAAGGAGACCTAACATGAATTATGGAAAGAAAAGTACGCAAAAGCGCGAAAAAGAATTAACTTCCAAAAGTACCATGATTCGCAAAAAGTTTTATGTGATTTTTTGTAAGTCGCTGCTTGTATGTGTATTTGCCGTCATGGTAATCGGCGCCTGCTCCGGTGTTGGAGTCATTCGCGGAATCATCGCCTCAGCTCCAACGATCGATGATATTGTTGCCACTCCTACCGGTTTCTTATCCACGGTTTTAGATGCAAATGGCAACCAGACTGCCACATTGGTTGCATCGGGTTCTAACCGGCGCGCCGTTACGATCGATGAGATACCAAAGAATCTGCAGCATGCATTCGTTGCCATCGAAGACGAACGTTTTTACGAGCACAACGGTATCGATGTAACAGGTATCATTCGTGCCGGCGTAAAAGGTGTCGCATCCGGTTTTCATTTCTCGGAGGGTGCCAGTACCATCACGCAGCAGCTTTTGAAAAATACCGTCTTTACCAGTTGGACAAGCGAATCTTCCATGGCTGACAAGTTTGAACGAAAGTTCCAGGAGCAGTATCTCGCCCTGCAGTTAGAAAAAGTAGTGGACAAGGACTGGATTCTGGAAAATTATCTGAATGCGATCAACCTCGGACAAAATACTTTAGGTGTCGGTGTCGCCTCGGAACGTTATTTTGGCAAAGACGTTTCTGATCTTACTTTATCAGAATGTGCAGTCTTAGCCGCCATTACCCAGAATCCTTCCAAATATAACCCGATTACCAATCCGCAGGAAAATTCCAAGCGCCGCATGAAAGTGCTTAACAACATGAAAGACCAGGGTTATATCTCGCAGGAAGAATACGATGAAGCTGTTGCAGACAATGTTTACGACCGCATCCAGCTCGTCAACATTGAATCTGAAACCAACAGCATTAATTCTTATTTTGTTGATGAACTGACAGATCAGGTCATCCAGGATCTGGTGGAGCAGAAAGGCTACACTGAGACGCAGGCTTACAAAGCACTTTATCAGGGTGGACTTACGATCTACTCTACACAGGATCCGGAAATTCAGGCGATCTGTGATGATGAAGTGAATAATCTGGACAATTATCCGACTGCGCCGAAAGTATCGTTTTCCTATCGTTTATCTGTCCGCTCTGCCGACGGTTCCATATCGAATTACAGTGAACAGACGATGCTTTCCTATTATCAGTCTTCCAACAAGAGTTTTTCGATCAACTTTAACTCCGAAGAAGAGGCAGCTGCTGCAATTGAACAGTACAAAACGGACATCATGAAAGACGGTGATACGATCGTAAATGGAAGTGAAACCGTTACCTACACGCTTCAGCCGCAGGCAGCTCTTACGATCATTGATCAGAGTACCGGAAATGTCAAAGCATTAGTCGGCGGACGTGGAGACAAAACCGCCAACAAGACTTTAAACCGTGCAGCAGATACCACAAGACAGCCGGGATCTACTTTTAAGATCATTGCCGCATATGCACCTGCACTCGATGCCGGTGGTCTTACCCTTGCCTCCGTTCAGGATGATGCACCATACAATTACGGCAGTGGTCAGGGTGGTGCCGTTAACAACTATGACAACCGTTATCGCGGTTTCACAACACTGCGTGAGGCAATCACTAACTCCATCAATATCGTTACCGTAAAAACGTTAGCACAGATTGGTCCATCCCTCGGATATGATTATATCTGCGATTTCGGCATCACAACCGTCGGTCTGGATGAGAGTTCCAATGAGACTTTAGCACTTGGCGGTCTGACACATGGTGTTACCAACTTAGAGCTTACGGCTGCTTATGCAACGATCGCCAACAGTGGGACTTACATCAAGCCAAAATTCTACACTAAAATTTTAGATCATGATGGAAATGTACTGATCGACAATACTGAACCTGTCTCACACACCGTCTTAAAAGACACTACCGCATGGCTTTTAACCGATGCCATGAAAGACGTTATGACTCAGGGAACCGGTACCCCGGCTTACTTTGGAAGCTCTATGGCCCAGGCCGGAAAATCCGGTACAACAACCAAAAACCGTGATGCATTGTTTGCCGGCTTCACACCATATTATACCTGTGTTGTATGGGGTGGATTTGATGATAACTCGCCACAATCCGGCGGTCAGACCACTTATCCAAAGAAAATCTGGAAAGCGGTTATGAGCCGCATCCACGAAAATCTGGAATATCAGGATTTCACAAAGCCATCCGGGATCGTTACAGCCCAGGTCTGCAAAGAATCCGGAAAACTTGCAATCGCCGGTGTCTGTGATGCGGATCCACGCGGCAGTCAGGTCTATACCGAATATTTTGCTGAAGGTACACAGCCTACCGAATATTGTGACCATCATATCGTTGCAAATATCTGCAATGCTTCCGGTCAGCTTGCCGGTGGTTACTGCCCGGCAGATTCCATTTCCTCCAGAGTATTCGTCATTGGCGGAACGGTTGGAACAGAGGATACTCCATATCTTCTGACGGATGATTTTAAGAATAATACCTGTACAATGCACAACGAAGGAAATTCCACCTACCAGGGAACTTCTGCTTTCTCCGCAGTTCCAGGTGTAAATAATGATAATTCCGGCGGAACACAGGCTCCTGCCGATAATACGCAGCAGACACAGCCGCCTGCTAATAATTCCGGTGGGGATAATTCTGATAGCACTCCTGCCGATACCGGCGGTACAGATAATTCCGGCGGAGGCAGTTCTGATAATACTCCTGCCGATACCGGTGGTACGGATAATTCCAGCGGAACCAACAACTCCGACGGAAATGGCGGATGATCACTCATAAAACAGAAAATACCGGGGCTCCTTTTCATGGAACTCCGGTATTTTTCTGTTTAGTAAACTAAAAACCTTTCGTCTATTTTTTTGTGGCAATTAGGACAATAACAAACCTTTTTTATTTTTCGCTTCCAGTTCGCTTTCATTCCCAATTTCTCATAACAAAATGGGCATCTGTTTCTTAAATATTCAGGTTCCTGGATTATTTTACCTGGTTTCATCTTTTTTCCTTTTCTATTAGGCTCCTGCCTTAAGTCTAAGCGACACTTTACCTGTTTCAACTTCTACATTATATCCTCTAAATATTCCAATAATGGTAGCTATTCCTAATATACTTATTACATAAATTGCGACATTAACTTCTGCTGCCTCTACAACTCCTCCTGCAGTTAATGCACTAACAGTTAATACGCCACCTCCCGGCACTGCTGCTAACGATGTTAGTAATGCTATGATTGCAGCGATTTTTACCGATGAAAGTTTCCCCATCCATTTCATCTTCTTTGCCAGATCCCCCTGAACTTCAATATATGGCTCCTTACGTTTAATTGCTGTCTTTAATTCTTCTTTTGAACTGACCACAACTTTATTGATATTATTTTTCTTTTTTCCAAACATAATTTTCCATCTCCCATAAAGTATATTTTTATTACACCTATCCCTTTTTATTTTCACTATGTTCTTTGCGGATTGTTCCTATTCTTTTATCGGATCTGGTATCCCGTCCATTACTATTACGAAAAGTTCCCGGCGGAAGTCCATGTTTCTTTTCAAATGTACCTACCGTACAGTCACTTCTTGTTTTTCTCGTTTTTTATCAGCCATATTACACCTTTCCCTTACTTCATTCTTTTTAAATCTTACATCTTGAAATGAACCTTTTAACTCACTGGCAACTTCTACAATATTTTCCGGATCTTCACCTTGTGACATTCTGAAAAAGTCATCAGCTACTACCCATCCTAAAAATTCCGTTAATGCCGCAGCCGTAGATCCACTTATAATTCCACCTATTAACGTGCCAACTCCAGGAATCATTTTTAACAATCCTGAAGCAACGGAACGTCCCGCTTGTTGTGTTAATGCAACTCCAGCAATTGATTTTGCCGCTGCTTCTGACAAAGAGATATCGAATAAGTCACCTATTTTTATAATCATACCTATCTGTGCTGCTGTGATAGGTATTGCATCAGACATTGGTATCGGTATAAGTCCTGCCACTGCCGATGCACCAGTCGCTGAATGAATGATTATATTGCATTTCCTTTTCAATTCTTTTGGCATGTTCACTTTTGATTTGTTCATATTTCTTCCTCCCTCGTTTTGCCTTATATAAAATTTAAAATTTTATACAACTTCATCTTTCGCTTCTCTCAATATCTGTCTTACCCTGCTTTCCGAATATCCGTATTTTCTTGCCAGAGCATGTACATTTTTCCCATTATACTCGGAACAGATTTGCTGCATTATGTACGTCTTCGAATAAAACTTTAGCGGAAACATTAACTGTAATCCTTTAAAATGACTATATATTTTATAAGCATTTTCAACGCCAACCGTTTCAGCCAGGTCCTTATATACTCCAGCCAGATCTTCCGAAGTAACTTCCGCAATAATTTCCAAGCATATCACCTCGCATATAAAATATTTCTTTCATTATATTGGGTTTGCATTGCAAATTACAGTTATAGATTACATTGCAATTTTTACTTGTAAATTGCACTTTCAGGTAAAGCAGTTTAAACCGTAACGGGTTCAAACTGCCACTACTGTAACCTGGGGTATCGCTATTTTTATTATTTTTATTATTTCTGTTTTTCCTGCATCCTGCTGCGCACCATTTTTTTGAATTTTCCATAAAATCCAGTCCAGTAATCGTACTGATAAAAGGTGTCTGCCGTCTTATCATAGATCCATATGTTTCTTCTCAGGCTGTGTCCGCCCTGGCTGGAGCAGGAGCGCATCTGATAGTTTCCATCTTTTGTATAAATCATTTTATCAAAAAGGATTCCTCTTTTTATGACTTTCCAGATCTGTTTGTACTCTTCTTCTGTCTCTGCTTTCTGTATAAAATGCTGATCTACCAGTTCCACCATCTCTTCACGGCTTACGTGGATTGTGTTTAATTTTCCTTTGCTTATCTTGCTTACCAGTCTGTCTTCCATTGTCTGTTTCATAACCTGTCCACTCCTTTTTTCCTCATTGTTTGATTGCTCTTATTTCTTTCCAGACCTATTTGAAAAAAATGCATTTTAAAATCGCAATCGGAATCAGTATCCAGCCAAACATCATTCCTATTAAAAATTTTTCATGTAATGCACATAAGCGGAAGAGTAAAATACAACTTTTCCCTCATACAATACCTTGTTTGTTGCCCAGTAGGATGCTGCCGCATAAATGATTAAAAGAACTGTTTCCATGACGTATGCCCTCTCTTTTCTTAAAGACTTGTTTTTGTTTACAGGCTCATTTTACCAAACCGGCTATTTTTACTTGTAAGAGTGATTAAAAAACTGCCACACCGGGTTGTCCGATGTGGCAGTTTTTATTTTTGCCCTATTTCATGTTTAAATTCAAAATCCTTATACTGATACTTTTCCGCTATTTTTTGCAGTAAACGCGAAACATCTTCCTGCTCATAAGCCGTGTCCTCCAAAAATTCCTGCAAATGCCTTTTCACTTCTATGATCGAATTGGTTACATCTGAATCGTATTCTTTTTCCAATAACTGCTGCAGTACCACGCACAACTGTCCGATCCCGTCTTGCCTGTCTGTCAGGATTTTGGAATCTGGTTTTTTTTCAAGCAGGATATACAAGGCTGCTAAATATATCCGGATTGTTTCATTTATATTTGCTATATCCTCATATTTAAATGCAATATAATCTATATCCCAATAGTGATCCGTTGTATCCTCTTTGACATTTTTTTCTAAAATATGCGCAGCTGTCTTATCGTACAACAGCGCAAGATTCTGTTCTGCTGTCTCTAATTTTCCATTATCAATCTCTAATGTGACAAGATCATGCTGCATGCTCGAATAGTCCGTCCAGAACTCGCTGGCTTCTATCTTTTCCCATGTTTTTTCTGCTATTTTGATTGCTTCTTTAAGACACTCTTCTTCCTTTTCTCCATCTTCTATATAGCTATACTGATTTGCAGCCTCCTTCCATATCTCAAGCTGTTCTTCCGGTGTATATTTTTTTTGCGCGATCTGTTTTTCTGCTAACAGTCTGTAGTTACACATTTTCCTGATCTGCGTGATCTGCTCATAATCAAAATTCCCCTCATTCATAAGCTCTTCCCTTGTTTTATAAATAAGGCTTTGAAGAAACGCATCATTCAGATCGTATTTATTGTATATATCCTGTGCCTGGTTGCATAGCTCTAACCCTTCCTTTATATTTTTGCAACGATATTCCTTCGAAAGTTCCGCCAGCCTTATCAGGCAGATGATCTGATTCTTTTCAAAATGGTTCTTTCCCTCATATTTTTTTATGATATTCCAGAGAATTGTTTTTCTGATATTATTTTTTCCATATTCACGGACTCTGTCTATTACAGATAAAACCTCCTCCATGGAAGAGGTTTCTTTCTGTATATATTCCACAAGAAAATCACCGCAATGTTCCTCAATTTCATTTGTTCCAAGCATCTTATAATATTTCAGACATTCTTTCCACAACTGCGTTTTTTCTGTCTTATTCTCTTCAATGGAATACAGAAAATAGCAGGCAGCAAGCATATATCCGGTATCATACGCATTTTCCGGTGCAGGATCCATCCTTTGCTTTAATTGAATGGCATACTGTCTGGCTTTTGCAATTTCTGGTGTTCTTTTAATATTCCAATCAGCTCTATGCAGATATCTTCCGATTCTGTATCAGAAAAAGCTCCTTCTAATGTCTGAATGGCAGAATCTATATCACCTTTTTTCCGGTAAATTTCTGCAATACTTTTCGCTGCATATTCCCGGCTTTCCGGAATACATATTCCTTCCATCGTCGCAAAATCTTCCTCGTATACTTCTGATAACACGCGATCGCTTCCTGCTCTTTTCCGTTATTTTCATATTCTTCTGCCAGTTCTGCATAAGACATATTGTTTCCATCATCAATTTCATGGAAAGATGTATCTTCTCTTAACTGGTTTAAAAGTTCCTGATACTGGTAGCCTTTTTTCAGATTCAGGCGAAATTCTCCCCGGTAAGTCAGACCAGGATCTTTCGAATAATAATCTCTTATTTTTGATATGCTTTTCTTTTTCTTTGGCATATAGGAAGTCAATGGCATTTGTTCCATTACCAGATCAAATAATTGACTGATTTTTTCATAAAGATTTTCCATCTGTGGAATCGGTACATCTGCCGCACACCATTCCACACGGTCATCTAACATGTCGGAAGTCTCACTTGCCATTTCAATATATTCCCTTACCAGATAATCCGGATTTTCTGAACTTTTTCTGCAATATGCTGCTGCACTATCCAGATGTCCGGCCATCTCATCTAACTTTTGCATTGCACTTTCCGGATAATCTGTGGCAGACCAGTCAATTTCAATACTGTCATTCACCATTTTGATCCGTTTCCGCTCAATCCTTTGCAACAGATCATACGCCTCTGTATCTCCTTGCCCGAGACAGATTTTTTCTGCCTCTTGAAGTTTTTCCTCATCTCCTGCTCTAAAGCAAAGCCATGCATAAGACATGTTATTTCCGGTAAGGCGTTTTATAAAAATCGCAGCCATTTTCTCCCGGATATCATGTTGTGCATAAACTTCCGGCTCCACTGACAGATATTCATTCATCCCGGCAACAATGTGTCTGCAATTATCCGCATCAGGCACTAATTCATGGTAAATCAGATCCTGTATCACCTGGTGCAGCGATATTTTTCCGGTAACTTTGTTCCATATAACCCAGCCATTTTGAATAAAACCGTCGAGTTTTTCTGCGGTTTCTTTGATTCCACATAATAATATTTCAAATTGTGACCGGCTAATACGGATTCCATCAAACAGGGAAAGGCTTGCAATAATTTCTCTTTCTATGACATCAAACCCGGAAATATCAAACAGAATCTTTAAATGGCTGTTTACACTCTCAGAGCGGAGTTTCCTGTCTTTTCTCTGTCTGATTTGGACTTCTTGTGTGTTCGTAACTCCGTCTTTTTCCAAAAATTTCTGATAGAGTATTTCCGGAGAAATCTCTGTGTTTCTCAGATATTTGGCAATCAGTTCCACGGTCATCGTATGATGTTCCACATATTCGATTAACTGCCGGACTGCTTCGTTTTCTTTTTCCGTATATGGAATGGAATTATAAGTATAAAACAGATTTAAGATTTCCTGAATATCTTTGATCCGGTCAACATTGATCTGCTCATAATTATAATCTCTGAAATCTTTTCTTGTCGTAATGATAAATTTACAGGGACAGGCGAACAGGTTTCTAAATCTTCATCTGCATCTACGTCAAAATTATCAATAATAATCAGATCTTTTGGCGTTGCAGCCTGTTTTAAAACTTCGATCTTTCTTTTAAAATAATCCCGCTCTGTCTCATCTTCTTCACAACTGATCTGGTTGATTCCAATTTCATCCCGCACAAGTGACTCTATATTTTTCTCATACACTGCGAAAACAACGGTATCATACTGCGTCCGGTGCCGGTATGCATACTGTTTTGCAAGTTCTGTCTTGCCAATCCTCCAATTCCGGAAAGGAATACAAGCTGATTCTTTGCAAGAATCTCATTGATTTCTTCTAAATCATCCTGCCTTCCAACAAAACAGGCAGAATTATACTGGAATGAATCCAGCAGATATACATCATTGATGTCTGCTAACTTTATCAGTTCGTCAAGCGCATCGATTACCTTCTGCATCTCATGCCATCTCGGTGCCGTCGCAATAGACAATGTCTTTTTCAAAAATAAATCTAACATTTTATAAAGCTTCGGCTGATATTTTTCGCTTCCATACCGCATTTTTTCAAATGAATAGCTGCTCGCGATTCTGCAGTCAGCTTCACACGGTTTTCTTACAAAAAGTTTAAAAAACAGCATAGCACCAATGGAATAAACATCGGAATGAAATCCTATTTTTTTGATTTTTCCCTGCATCTGTTCCGGCGCAGAAAATCCATCCGAATAAGGGATTCCTGCATTTTTCTGTAATTCCCCGATTGCAGTTACGGAATCAAAATCAAATAGAATCACATGCTCCGGTGTTTCCGGTAAAATCAGCACATTTTCCGGCTTTATATCCAGATGAAGATATCCCTTCTGATGATATTTCAGAATAATCTGCGCAAGACTTTTCATATGCCGGAAAGTTCCTGCAATGACTGATCCTCATAATACCTGTAATCAATTCCTTCATCCATTGGCAGCAGGATATAAACTGTGTGATTACAGGAAATCACATCGACCGCATTGACGGTAGAGTTCGTCAGCCCTAACGTATTTCTGATATCCGTATTTCTTTTATACGCATCTGTAAAGCGGTTTTTTGCTTTTTCAAATTTTTCTGGATTTCCAGAAGGCACCAGCTCTCCGGTAGCAGCTCTGGTCAGTTGGATGTATGCCGGATAACACTCCCGGACTCTTATTTTGTGTTTTATCTGCATCTGATCCCAGTAAATGGCATCATATACAATACATCCGGCGCCTCTCCCTGCTTCGTCTGCAATCCGGATTTTCCGGTTTTCTGAAATTTTCATTTCATATCCATTGCACAATGCAATTCTCATATCCCGCATTTTATCCTCATTGATTATAAAAATAATTTCTCTGTAACTATCAGATTAACTGTTTCCCGTTTATTATAACGATATTGCTCTGCAAGTTTGTAATTGTTATTTTTTGTAGAAATTTATCGGTTTCAGCTATAATCTTAGCAGAACATATCTGCATTTAACAGAGTATTTTTATCATGAAAAAGAAACGAGAATGAAAATGAAATCAGACTATACACTTTATAATCAGAGCAGTATCCAGAATTATTCTTCGATAGACAATGTCGATCAGGCAGTTGAATATTTAAAAGATCCGACTCATTTCCGCTCTTTCGGACAAGGTCTGACCGAACTTCTGCAAAAAAAGAACGCTCCTGTAGACTTTTCAGACAATGCTGAAATGGCTGATTATCTTTTCTCTAAACTGAAAGATATCGGTTCTACAATCAGCCGTGCAACAGTGATGTCCTGGTTTACCGGAAATCACCGCCCAAAAGTAGAGGCTGGAAGCCGTCCGAAAATATATGAACTGTGTTTTGCCATGCAGCTAACCTATGAGGAAACTGTCTGGTTTTTTCAGCATGTCTATTATGACCGTGCTTTTAACTGCCACAACATCCGTGAAGCAGTCTATTATTATTCTTTTTTACATCAGCTTTCTTATCAAAAAGCTCAGGAAATAATTCAGAAAATTGACGCGGCACCCGTTACTTTACCAGTTTCGGATGACATCGATACTTATTATACCAGTTATGTACAGAATACGATTGCTGCAATGGAATCTGCCGATGAATTAATAGATTTTTTAATTGCAAATAAAGCAGACTTCTGTCACTGGAACAAAAGTGCTCTTCATACGCTGCATGACCTGATTTCCCAGCTCATCGGTTCAAAAGAAAGTGATGATGCTGTCAACGAACTTCGAACCACACTCTATGCAATGTCCCGTAACAGAAATATGATCTCCGGCAAAATTTCCATTGATATTCATAAGTATCAGAATTGCAGCCTGCTGGTGCGCGAAATTTTATATGACGCACAGTCTTACAGCACGAACCCTTCTGATCGTGATTATGAATATATTCTCGATTTTATCGGCAACAGAAATCTTTACAATAACAGTTTTATTTTGGACCGCCTGGTGTATACACACTCTGGAATGAACAAAAATCCAAATATTCCTTATATTGTAAGAAATAACTTTCCGAGCAAAAAAACAATGTCGGATATTCTGTCGGAAGAAAAATCATCTGTCTCGACTTCCTATGATTCGATTCGGAAAATGATAGTGCTGCTTGATTTTTACCGTTTCTGGCTGAATGTAAAACTAAGTGTCGGATATACTGAACTGACAAAATCTGAACTGACAGAAACTTATATCGATGAAGCCAATGCATGTCTGGTAAAATGCGGTTATGAAGAACTTTTCGCTGCCAATCCCTATGACTGGCTTTTCCTATGTGCTGCATACAGTGAAAAGCCTATCGAATATTTCCGCGCCTGCATGTCACCTGACATGTGGACGGACGATGAAGATTTTTAGATTTTTCAGCAAAAACCCCGAAGTCACCTTCGGGGTTTTCACTGTTGATGTATATACTAACTAAGGGGATACATTTTTTCGCATTTTCCTTAGTTTCTGATTTGATAAAAGCCTTTATTTTCGGCATTCTCTGATTATCTGTCGTTTTACTCTAAACTGAAATTCCCAGTCAGATTCCCAGACAAATTCCCAGACTATTTTCTGGCTGTCTTTCCATATCCGTTCTATTCAAAATGATATTCATCCTGACTTCCAAGTATTGTTTTCCAATCCTGCCTATCCTTTAAAACCCGCAAAACAAATACCTGTTTTTCAGCAATATCAACTGTAAAGAACACATTATATGTACCAAAGGATTTTATTCTGATTTCATATCCACGATATTCAAAACTTACCCCTCGATAACCAAATGGAAAATTAGTCAGTCGCTGTACTTCTTTATCGTATTTATCAAGAAAATTCAGTGCCGCATCTATATTAGCAAATTTTCGCGCAATATATCCTGCCAACCCTGTTACATCTTCTGACGCTTCCCTTGTCACACGTAACCTATATTGCATATTCCTTTAACAACCTTTCGCGAATTTGTCTCATTGCTTCTTCATGTGGAATGGTATTCCCCTGTTCCATATCATCAATTCCTTTATCCAATTCACGAAAGAGTTTTTCTTCCTGCTCGCTATATTTTACAGTTTCCTGTGCTAATGGTGCCATAAAATCACCCTATCCTTCCTTATAAAAATCACTATTGGTTTCTTTTATTATACTCTGATATCAGCCAAAATCCATCATAACTATTGCATAGACTTGTCTCCTGCTTCTTTGCTCTGATAAAGATCTGATATCTTCATACTCTGCTTCCTAATATAGTCTGGCTGCAACTCCAAATAACGCATTGTCGTCTCAATACTCGTATGTCCGACGTTTGCCTGCACTACCTCTAATGGCACACCTCTTGCCACCGCAATAGATACATACCCATGCCTCATAGCATGTATCCATATGTCCGGACAGTTATTTCCATCGGCACGTATCTTTTCAACAATCCGATTGATGCTCTGTCTGACTGAACCGACATTTACGGGTTTTCCCTTAGTATTTACAAATAATAAGTTTTCAAACTCGCCCTTTATATCTTCTTGTATCGGTTCGACAATAATTTTTCGTAACTCCAACTGGCTTTTTATCGCTTTCTCTGCCTCTGGTACTAAATAGATGTCCCGGATACTTTCGCGCGTCTTAGGTGTTTCTATATAAAACACCCCCTGCGTTGTTTTCTGCAAATTCTTGGTAACATGCAAAACATGGTTATCCCAATTAACATCACAGATCATTAAAGCTAATGCCTCTCCAACCCTCATTCCTGTATAGAGCAGCAGTTTATATAAATTTGCATATAAACTTTTTCCTGCATACTGTAAAAACTGGTCTCTCTGCTCTTCCGTAAAACTTCTTTGCTGCTTTACCGGCAAGTTACTTGGTGCCTTTACCTTCGGGTATGGATTGTCATCTGCCGAAAGCATACCACGCCTTACAGCTTCATTCAGCAGAGTACGCAGCATTTTTCTAACGTTATTCACTGTACCCTGTTTCATCTTTTTTTCTACAAGATGATTATATACTTTTTGAATATGATACGGCAAAAGATTTTTCAATTTTACCTTTCCAATAAAATCCTTCAAATAATAATCATACAAAAATCTGTACTGCTGCACGGTTGTCGGCTTTAATTCCGGGTGATACTCTCCTACATATAATTCAAAAAGTTCTTCTACCGTAACATTACTTTTCTTTTGTGGGGAAATGTGCATATCTATCTCATATAGCCTTTTCCGCAATCTTTTTTCTGCTTCTGCTTTCGTTTTCCCTGCAAAATAAATTCTTTCACCTTTATACACTTTATCGGCATAGTAAATTTCCTTTTTCCTGTCATAATAAATATTTGCCGGTAATACAGTTTTTCCATCCTTATCAAAAGCCATATTCAAATCCTCCCATGAAAAGAGGCAGAGTTTCCTCCGCCTCTTTCTTAACCTTTAGTAGCTGTTTTCCTCAATATACTCAAGGATTTTTTTCACATTAAATCTTAAAATCCTGCTGCCTTCAATATCAATGCGTGCCCCTGCTGCAACAGCCACTTTTAAAGCACTTGGTCTGCCTAATTGCAGCAGTTCACATAAACCCTCTACGTTCACAACTACTGGTAATCCTTTTGTCTCTGTTATGCTTGTATCTGTATTCATTCTTTTGTCCTCCTGTTATTTTGAGTATAATTGTATTCCGCAAAAAGCTGACTGTGGGTTCATTCAATTAATTGAATTCCCAGATAACCATTTACTGGTGAATTATAACCATCAACTCTTCTTTTGGTACTGGCTATGCCAAATGTATTTTTAAATAGTCGTGAAAACTGCGGTTTATCGCTATCTCGTATATGTATGTCCTTTTCCGCACAGAATTTCCGATATGCCTTAAACAACGCATCTGTGGGTACAAACGCATCTTCACGTTCTTTTACCACTTCACAGCATTGATAAAAGAATTCTTTCAAACACTTTTGGCGGCAGTTCTCTCTCCATTCATTTAACATCCTATCAGCAAGTTCTGATTCATGAAAAACAAAATTATTTCTATACAAATCACGGTATGCATGTGCCGCTCTGGTAGCAATTGCATGACGCTCTTTCCATAATTTTTCTGGCATACTATAATCTCGATTTTCATCAGCTATAGATTTAACAAACGGTATTAACAGCATTCTATGATAAAATGCCTCATCATCCTCCTTTAGCTGAATTGGATGATTTGTTGCAAATAAAAATTTACAATGATGCGTCACCGTTCTGTTCTGCACATATTTTTCTTCGCAATCTATTTTTGCATCACCGGTAAGCAGCTTTAACAACTGCACTGATTTTTTGTCTAACATGCCTGCTGGCAAATCCATGTTGTAATTAAGGATCCTTTGACTTATACTCCCAAGTTTGAAACGGCTTCCAAATTCATTAAGCGAAATAGTTGAAATATTGCCCTCTCCTATTGTCTTTGCTATAAATTCGCCAATAATGCTTTTTCCACTATCGGGAGCTGTTCCAAATACAAAGAATTTTTTAGCCTCCGTTCCTTGTGAATAAATATATCCCAGACATTGATAAAATCTTTCTAATGTATCTACATCTCCTCCTGTAGCCTGCATTATGATTTTATCCATATATGGCGTCTGTACTTCTTCATTCCCTAAGTATTCGGCATTTATCTCGAATAACACAGGATATTTTGAGGTGCTATTTATAAGTGCATCTTTCTCTGCATTATATATGCCATTTTGAAAAACAATCATATGTTTTGCAGTCGCAACATCCTTTTTCTTAAATTCACCTGTCAGACTACCATTTGCCTGCATATATTTATACGTATCCTGAAATCGGTTATAATATGGAATTCTTTTTTGCATCTCTTTTGGCAGCACACTTCGCGCTTCCCTGACAAAGGATTCTTCATTAAGCTGTCGATAATATTTGCCGTTCCAAATATAAAGCTTTTCCTCTATTTTTTTAACTATTGCGTTTTCAAGAATGAGTTCCTCTATTTCCTGCATCCGTAATTCTTTTTCTCTTAGCAACGTATGCAAATTCTTTTTCGTGTCATTTGTAGAAATTACTTTTACGACGATATCTTCCAATTCATCCTCAAGCTTATTTCCATTTATTTTATTACATGAATAATCAAATTCTGTCTCCATATCAACCTCTGTCTGATGGATTATAAACGGTGTCGCTGTATTTTCTAATTCATTCAGCAAGTCGATTGTCCGCGCCTGTCGTTTCATAAACAAATTATTCCCACTCATCATCAAAATCCCCTTTCCCGTAAGGCTCTTCCTCTATGACATTCTCTGACACCTCTATCGAATTTTTTATAAGATATTCCAGTATCGGATATGTTATCGAATTTACATTCTCTATTTCGCTATCATCTATAGCAATTAAAGCTGGTATGTCATCTTTAATATCTACAATCAATAAATCGTACGATTCACTTATTGCATGTATAAATAAAATACACCCATCTGTATTTGCTTTTCGATAACCACGAAAATATGCTTTCTTGTCTTTCCAGAGGATCATCCGCATCTTTGGTGCAAAACCAATCGACATCTCTATCTGCTGGATCGGTTCCACGCATTTCATATCTGGTAACTTAACGTAGCCTTCTATTTTATTGCATGTATGAACTTTTCCATTTTTTACAAAAGTAGCCTGTCCATTCTTAATCAAAAGCTGATTTCTCCACTGCGGCTGCTCTCTTAGCCTCTCTACATACTTCTCCAATCTGCTTGTTTCGACCTCTGTCATATTACTTTGGGTTGTCATTGTTTCTTTCATACATTTTATCTCCTTCCGTCGGCTGTATTCTGCCATTGCCAACAATTCAATTGTACGATATCATGGTGGATATAGATATATCTACTTAGTGTCCACTTTTTATACGGAGGTGCCTATGAGGCTTGTATACAACAACATTATTGAACCCAAATACCAGTACCATACAGACAGTGATGAAAACGATACAACTATCGGTTCACCAACATTACCCACAACAGATTTAACCCCCATCACACTTTACGATTCAGATCCTTCTGAAGATAAGTCCCCTATTTACATTGATTTCGCCAAGGCTGAAACGCTTGATCAGATAATAACCTTCTGTAATAAATATGGTGCAATCATAAATTTTAAACTTGTCCCCAAAAATGATAATGAATACCACAATTATCAAACTCTTCAAATATTTGAATGTTATAATGATCTTTACGATTGCATTTCATATAAACATTTCAAATATTACCAATTACAAATGAAATATTTAATAGAAATTCACCGTTTGATGCTCAAATACAACACCTTAAAGGATAAATCATATACCAACTCCAAAGATATCGACAACACGTTAAAAGATTTACTATTAAACTGCCTTGCCCTTATTCAAAATCCTTTTTTCTCCGTGATGTATGAATTAGAATATGCCGATACCACCGATCACGAAAGTATCGAACATACTTTTCAAAATACCCATTCATTGATTACATATATAGATTGAATATCAGCAAATCAAAACACATAACGTCCCAAATTGATGATATTACAGAAGCCAAATCTGCTACAAATGTTGACGACAATTCAGGCATCAAAAAAGATGACAATATCAATACTACGACAGATAACAATGCGGAAAGTAAGACAGATAATAATTCAAACTCCATCACAGACATTAAAACAGATTTCTATTCAGACCTTATAGAAAATAATGGTACTCCCGCACCTAATGCAGACGTAATTAACTTTCTATCCAGAACAATTTCTAATCCATTAACAGATAATGATTTTTGTCATTCTTTTTTTATTAGCCATCAGGAAGTCATCATATCTCTGGCTCAATGTATTTTCTCTGATGTTCTTTCTTTTGAAATAAGAGAAATCTATCCTAAGATTACTTTAAAAGATTCAGAAATAATTTCAGACTGGGAATTTCCAACGCTGGTAAGTGCTATATTCTTCTATTTTTATCTGGACTACTCAAATTCAAAAGTCATTACACGTTGTGCAAATAAAAAATGCAATATGCTCTTTGCACATTCTGGTGCATATACGAACCGAAAATACTGTTGTCGTGAATGTGCACACAAAGTTGCTAATCGAAATTATAAACAAAAAATCACTCATAAGAACGTCTAAATCCCCTGTTCCAGTGTTCCGGTTATATTAGATATCTTTTTTTACTATATTTTTATAAGGGAAATACTCTTTTTCCTATATTAAAAAATGCAATATATCTGGAACACTGGAACACTTTTTTACTCTGCCTTAACCAGCTTATAAAAACTGCTCTTCCTCATCCCGGTTAATCTCATAGCCTCCACTGCTGTTATCTCCCCTGCCTTCCAGCTCTGAATAACCTCTTTCCAGTTATCCGGCTGTTTTATACGCGGTCTGCCATATTTATCCCATCCACCTCTTGCCTTCATCTGTTCAATCCCTTCACGCTGTCTCTTTTCTTTTTTCTCAACCTCTGCCTGTGCCATAGCCGCATATAGTTCAATCAGCATATGATTGACCGTTTCCAATATCATTTTCGCCATAGCATTGTCCATTTTAGACAAATCCTGCAACGTTGTAGGTATCTCCAAGATCATTACCCGTATACCTCGATTTGCCAACATCCGCAGTTCTTCTACTGTATCCTTTTTATTTCTCCCCAACCGGTCTACCTCGGTGATTATCAACGTATCTCCTTCACGTAAAATATCATCCCTTAGTACCGTGTACCGGGTCTGCTAAAATTCTTTCCTGTCTGTTGATCTGTATATATTTTTCCAGTTTATAATGGTTATCTTTGCAAAACTCCGTTATCTCATTAATTCCTCTATCTAAATGCTGTTCCTTTGTTGATGTCCTATGATATCCATATATTGCCATAATTTTTCCTCCTGACCTTGCATTGTGGCAGTTAATTTTTTACGATGATTCAGTTTCTCTTTCTTCCATAGTTCAAGCGCAGTCCTTGCTGTGCGCTTGAACTGAATTAGCGTTAAAAAATTTACTGTTACAATGGTAGCGATTCACTGTCCATAAATTTCTGCATACAAAAAGAACGTCCAAAAATCCTATTTGTATAGAATTTCGAACGCTCTTTGTACTCTTTTTTGGTGTCTGCAAATGTATACTTTTATAAACCCGTATTGCTAAGTTCTATCCTTATGATATTCACAATCAGGACTTCTCTTGTTATTCATTCCAAACGCCTGCTATTCTAGGTAGCACATCTAATCTGCTACATCGAACAATTTCGTTTCTATCCTTATAATAATACTCAACCGGCTCTATGCCTTTCAATAAATCCTGCACCTTACTTTTACTTTTTACTGGCGTTACCTGTAGATAGAAACACAATTTTTCCATTTGTTTCATTTCTGCTTGTGTAAATACCTTACCACATCCCCGGCAAACATATCTGTTATCGTTATCCTTTTCAGTCATGGCATATATCCGCACTCCAAGTGCCATATCTCCACTCCATCCAAAATGATAGCATATTCTTTTCTTGTGCTTAGAGTATGGAATTCCTGCTTTCGATAACTTTTTTTCCCGGCACTGTTCCTCTTGTTTCTTTTGTTTTCTTGCTTTTCTGCTTAACCTTTTCATGCCATTGCTTCCTTATAAATGCAGCAACTCCAAAACAATATCATTTCCAGTAACACATAACACGATGGTTCCGATTATAAGCACCAACCATAAAACAACCGTAAGTCCTGCGACAAAATCTGTTCTTTTTCTTAACTTTTGTACTTCCACCAAATCCGCTTTCGCCTGCTTTGAATTATAATATTTTTTCCCATTTACATAATGATCGCTTATTTCGGTCATACTATTAAGAACTTTATTCGTCGCATTCAATGCCTGATTTGCTGATATCTTTACCTTTTTAGAAGCCATAGTAACCATCCTACTTTCCAAAAACTCTAAATCGTAAGTACATAATGCCGACACATACTGCTGCCAAGATCAAATTGGTTATAATTGCATCACGCAAATTTACTTTAAATTCCTCTTTTGCATTTTCCAATTTATTCACACCATATTTATCATCCATGTGCATTACTATTAGTCCTTCTGTCAGTTGCCTTAAATCATCCAGTTTTCCCATCTTTTTTACCTCTAAATTTTTGATTCAAATTGGGAACACGATTGAAATCCCTTTTTTAGAACTTTCTTTACCCTGCACATGCACTTCATTTCCATGTCATATTCCCATGTAATTGTCCCACAGTTTAATTGCAGAATTTGCCGGGTCGTACCAGTTCTTGCAGAATGCACACTTCTTTGAAGTGATATTATTTGCTCTGGCTTTCGCTTTCATCTATTAATACTCCCGTTGCTTTTTGTATGTATGCGGTTTTTGATTATTTTTACTGCAAAAACCACCTGCTGGCTTTCCTAAGTTCTTCGCTCTGCTCACGGTATTACCACAATGCGAACAACGCCATTCTACATATTTAACTGATGCACTCATCTCTTTTACCTCCGCCATATTACTTTACTAAATTTCAAAACTCTCTCACGCGCCGTTCCGAATACTCAAACTCACGCGCTAATTCACGGATATTCTCTCCGTTGTAGTTTTCTTTCACATAAGCAGCAACATAATCTGTGTTATACAACCGCTGTGGAAATGTTATCTGCTGCCCGCGAAATTTCTTATATAGTTTTACCGTTTCCTCCTCCCCTATTACACTTGCAATTTCTTCATAAATGGGTACAAAATTTTCTGACTGCAACATATCACCGCCATTTCTCGATATATTTCTTGAGAAGTTACTATAAATTTACATGTTTTTCCTTGAAATATCACTTTGAAATTTTCATTATTTATTTCACACAATCTCAATTTTTCCGCTTTTACAACAATACCGATATACCTGATCTGACAACTTTTCTTCTGGAAGCAATGTACCATTTACCTCTTTTACCATCCATCTTAATTCCTTTATATCTGCATATTGCACCGGAAGAACCAGAACTTCATGAATAGAACTTGGTAATATGTATAAATCCTGCTCAAATACGTCCGAACTATCTCTTAGTTCTGAAATAAAAACCATAGATGCCGCTCCATTAAGTTTTGCCCGATTGGTAACAACATACAATGGTGCCATATCTTCCCCTTCATCCAGTGGTATATCTAACATACTTTCTTCTAAAAGCTCTGCTATCACACATTTTATGTTTTCTACCATCACTGGTGTTAATTTTCGATAATTCCGATAGGCACACTCATATAAATCCCGCTCCTGTACTTCCCAGATTCATATGAAAATAATTAATCAACACTGTCGCACTTTCTTTTTGTCCGGTTTCCATTACATACTGATATACAATCGCCATATCTAAAAACTTCCTATGCGGCAACCGCTCTAACAGTTTCTTATTTTCTTCGTAATTTATGAGTTTTAACGTGATTTTCCCTTGTGCCACACTCCAATCTTTAAAAAATGACATATCCACCATACCTGAAATACAATTTTTCTGATACACTGCTTCTATTTCCTTTACAATATCATCAAATTCCCGTCCACTCTGGTATGACTCATAATAATATTCCAAGTATATGACCGGACATACATTGCTTTCATTTCCCTGTATCGACAAACCAATGCGCTCTATCCCATTATTTTTCAATACCGGACTTATTATGACTGCTGCATTTCCTGCAAATTTTTCTTCCAAAATCTTTTTTATTCGTTTCTGAAATTCCTGATAACTCATGTCTTTTCCTCCATAAAAATCTAATATACATAATCAAAAAGCATTTATTCCACGCCCATCTTTTCAGCTTCATCAAAATCATTTTCAAAGTAATTACTTATCATCTCCCTTTTTCCAACAAAAATAAGGCATAGCTTTCACACTATGCCCGTTTACCCGTTATCACTCTTACTCATCTTCAAACTCGCGCCGAAACATCAGCCATAAATTGTATGACGTGATAATAACGATATTTATAATTTTTAAAACCTTTTTCTTCTTATCACACATTCTCTGCCTCCTTCCACATAGATATTATATAAATGCAGTCGCACACTTTGCGTTTTGTCCGCAAAACACCTATTTAATACAATTTCATCCAATATAGACCACTATTTAAACAAAGGAGACAACAGAAAATGTTTAAAAATGAACCCGATTTACTAACACGTAAGCAATGCCAAGACCTGTTACACATCAGCAAATCAAAAATGTTAGATTTGATTCACAAAGATTTAATTCCCGCACATATCATCGCAGGAAGTTTCCGAATTGAAAAAGCAGATTTAATTGATTTTGTTCAAAATTCCCGTTACTGGAAATAAGAATTAAAAAATCTCCCAGAAAATTCCCAGATACTTCATTTTTTTCAGTTTCACGCAAACGGATTTTTCTAATTTTTCATATGCAAAAAAATCCCCTCAGCTAGTGATTTTCCTATATAGACAGCAAAAACCCCGAAGTCGCCTCGGGGTTTTCACTGTTGATGTATATACTAACTAAGGGGATTAGATTTCACCAATCTAATCAAATTAGATTAGTGCATATTAATGTAACTCTCTGGATACGAAATCCGGATAACCTGACTCTAATCCATGCTCAGTGGAATCAAGTCCCTCAATTTCTTCCTGTGCAGTAACACGGAGACCAATCGTTTTCTTTAAAACTGTGAATACGATTCCCATTGTAATAATCGTCCAACCCGCGATGCAGAGGATGCCAAGTAACTGGATCAGCAGATGATGAACACCGCCGCCATAGAACAGTCCATCTTTGTAATCGAAAAGTCCTACTGCGATTGTTCCCCAGATACCGTTACAGCCATGTACTGCAACTGCACCAACCGGGTCATCTACTTTTAATTTATCCTCAACAAAATATACTGCTACGCAGACAAGCACACCTGCGATCGCACCGATAATAAAAGAACCGATCACATCTACATTTGCACAGCCAGCAGTAACTGCTACAAGACCTGCAAGAGAACCATTTAACGACATTGAAACATCCGGTTTACCATTTCTGATCCATGTATAGATCATTGCTGTACAGGTTGCTACTGCAGGAGCAACAGTCGTTGTAGCAAAGATCTGTGATAACTGCATCGTATCGGTTGCTGCTGCACCGTTGAATCCATACCAGCCAAACCAGAGAATGAATACGCCAAGTGCACCGATTAAAATGTTGTGTCCAAGAATTGGTCTTGGTTTTCCATTTTTGTCATATTTACCAATACGAGGTCCTAACATTGCTGCACCGATGAAAGCGGTGATACCACCTACCATATGGATACATGCAGAACCTGCAAAATCTGTAAATCCAAGATCTGTCAGCCAAGGTGTTCCGCCCCATACCCAGTGAGCCTCGATCGGATAAACACATAAACTGATAATAAAACTGTAAATACAATAGGTAATAAATTTGGTACGCTCTGCCATTGCTCCGGAAACGATCGTTGCTGCCGTTGCACAGAATACCAGGTTAAATACAAATCCGGACCAGTCTGTCTCTCCAAAATGAGCAAATGGGTTTAAACCCCAGCCGATGAATCCGCCATCTCCACATAAGAGATTGTATCCTAACAGATAAAATGCGACTGTACCAATACAAAAATCCATCAGGTTCTTCATTGTAATATTACCTACATTCTTTGATCTGGTAAAACCAGCCTCAACCATAGCAAATCCACATTGCATAAAAAATACTAACGCTGCACCCATAAGGTACCATACACTCATATCCATAATCAAATCCTCCTTGTTTTCCGAAGAAATAAAAAAAGATAATCACGACCCCAGGTTCTCCCTGTGTCACAATTATCTCCTTTGATAATGATTTCTTCCTGATTCAATTTTTCTCATAATGTTATATTCATGATCCTTTTCTTATTTTTCAGATGACTCCTCATTTCATCCAAAAAACTTACAGTGCATCTACACCATGCTCGCCTGTTCGGATACGGATCGCGTCTTCCACCTCATACATGAAAATTTTACCATCACCGATGTGACCGGTATTAATCTGCTCTACGATCTTGTCGATCAGCTTTGGAGCAACTTCATCTGTCACAACTGTTTCTACTTTAATTTTCGGCAATAGATTGACTGCATACTCTGCACCACGGTAATTTTTGATAATACCCTTCTGATTACCATAACCCATACTGTTTACAATGTTAAGACCATTTACTTCTTCACTGTCAAGCAACGCCTTAAGATCTTCTAATTTTTCAGGTTTAATAATGATCTCTAATTTCTTCATACTAATCCTCCTTGTTTTCCGAAGGAAAATGCGACTGCCTTTGCAGGAGCAGAGGATTTTCCTCCTTGTTTTCCATCCTGTCTGCGGTCATGACAGCAGATTTTCATCTGCTGCCAAACCCGCTGTTAAATCCAGGATTCACACATCTATTATTGTTTTGAGATATGTTTATACCTCAAATAACAGATCGCCATAAGATGCATTGGCCACATAGATTTGTCAACTAACATTTCAAGTTTATCAATCGGTGCTCTTAACTCATCCATTGCTGTCTTAACTTCATCTCTGTAGTATACAGCCTGATCTCTGCCTTCTTCCATCTCTGCAGCTTTTTCCGTTACTTCCTGTAATTTTGCCAGTGCCTTCTTGGAATCAGCCAGTAAAGAGGAAACCTGTGTCAGGATCTCTGTCTGAGCGCTGACATCCGCACCACATGCTGCTTTTACAGAAGTAATAGACTCAGCAAGTACGGTTGTGTATTTGATAACAGCCGGAATAATCTGTTTAGTTGCGATATCGATTGCAGCTCTTGCCTCGATGTTGATCTCTTTTGAGTATGTCTCATACTCGATCTCAACACGGGAGTCTAACTCTGCCTTTGTAAATACTTTGAATTTTTCAAATAATTTCACAGATTTCTCTGTATTTAATGCAGGGATCGCATCTACCATGGAACGGATATTTGGAAGTCCGCGTCTCTCAGCTTCTGCTACCCACTCATCGGAATAACCGTTTCCGTTGAATACGATTCTCTGATGCTCTGTTGCATATTCTTTGATCAGATCATGTACTGCCATATCAAAATCATCTGCTTTTTCAAGAACATCACATGCCTCTGCAAATGCCTCTGCAACGATTGTATTTAATACAACGTTCGGCTGAGCGATAGAATCCTGAGAACCTACCATACGGAATTCAAATTTATTACCGGTAAATGCAAACGGTGATGTTCTGTTACGGTCTGTCGCATCTTTCATAAAATCAGGAAGTGTCTTAACACCTGTCTCTAATTTCTGTCCAGCAAGACTGTGTGTAGCTTCGCCTGTGCTGATCAGCTGTGATAATACATCCTGAAGCTGCTCTCCTAAGTATACGGAAACGATTGCTGGCGGTGCCTCGTTTGCTCCTAATCTGTGGTCGTTTCGACATCTGCTGCGGACTCTCTTAAAAGATCTGCATGTTTGTCAACTGCTTTTAAGATACAGGTAAGTACTAATAAGAACTGTACATTCTCGTGTGGTGTCTTACCTGGCTCTAACAGGTTGATTCCATCATCCGTTGTAATTGACCAGTTGTTATGTTTACCAGAACCATTGACACCTGCAAATGGTTTTTCATGAAGCAGGCACTGTAAGCCATGACGTCCGGCTACTTTCTTTAATGTCTCCATTACCAACTGGTTGTGGTCTACTGCGATGTTAGCCTGTGCGTAGATCGGAGCTAACTCATGCTGTGCAGGTGCAACTTCGTTGTGCTGTGTCTTTGCGCTGACACCTAATTTCCAGAGTTCTTCGTTCACATCCTTCATGAATGCTGCGATTCTCTCACGAATCGCACCGAAGTAATGATCGTCCATCTCCTGACCTTTTGGAGGCATTGCACCGAATAAAGTACGACCGGTAAAGATAAGGTCTTTTCTCTGTAAATATTTCTGTCTGTCTACGATGAAGTACTCCTGCTCCGGTCCAACAGAAGGAGTCACTCTCTTTGATGTCGTATTACCGAATAATCTTACAAGACGTAATGCCTGTTCATTGATAGCTTCCATGGAACGAAGAAGCGGTGTTTTCTGATCGAGTGCTTCTCCTGTGTAAGAACAGAAAGCTGTTGGGATACAAAGTGTTGCGCCTGCTGCATCCTGTCTTACAAATGCCGGTGAGGTACAATCCCAGGCTGTATATCCTCTTGCCTCGAATGTAGCTCTTAAACCACCGGATGGGAAAGAAGATGCATCCGGCTCACCTTTGATCAGTTCTTTACCGGAAAAGCTCATTAGTACCTTGCCATTCTCCATCGGTGCTGTAATGAATGAATCATGTTTCTCTGCTGTTACTCCGGTCAGCGGCTGGAACCAGTGAGTATAATGTGTTGCACCTTTTTCGATTGCCCATTCTTTCATCTCATGCGCAACAACATCTGCTGTTTCAAGGTCTAACTCGCGACCTTCCTGAATTACTTCCTTTAACTTCTTGTAAACCTTCTTTGGCAGACGCTCCTGCATCACTGCATCATTGAATACGTTCTCGCCAAAAATCTCTGCTACATTTAAGTATCCTGTTTCGCTCATGTTCTACATCCTTTCTTCTTCACCGGTCTAATCCCCTGAGACTATTCCCTGCTTTTTTGAACAAATGTAAGAGATCTTAAATTCTCATTTCTTATTGTACCTTGAAAGTGGATGAATGTCAGTAAGAAATTTCTCCTATATGGCTTTTATGAGAAATTGTGTGACAACTTCTTACAAAAAAAGAGCATTCCAAGCTACTTGGAACGCCCTTGTTCATCTCTCACATTTGTTTTGTTGAACTTAAGATAATACTTTTCTCTCCAAAATGCAAGAGAAAATTTCACTTTTTTATCATTTTGCTATATTGAACAATAAATTCATGTAAAGTCTGAAATCTTTGTTAAATATAACATTATGGAAAGTGGACTTCCGTCTGTGCGACAATATTATTCAGCTTTGCCAACAGAACCGAACAGTTCCATTTTCTCTTTTACAGTAGCTTTGATAGCTTCTGCACCCGGAGCTAATAATTTACGCGGATCAAATCCTTTACCCTCTAAATCTTTACCAGCTTCGATATATTTACGTGTAGCATCTGCGAAAGATAACTGGCACTCTGTGTTAACGTTGATCTTAGCTACTCCAAGGGAGATTGCTTTCTTGATCATGTCTTCCGGAATACCTGTACCTCCGTGAAGTACTAACGGCATCTGGCCTGTTAATTTCTGGATAGAATCAAGAGTCTCGAAGCTTAATCCTTTCCAGTTTGCCGGATATTTACCATGGATGTTACCGATACCTGCTGCAAGCATGTCCACGCCAAGATCTGCAACTCTCTTGCACTCTTCCGGATCAGCGCACTCGCCCATACCTACAACTCCGTCTTCCTCACCACCGATAGAACCAACTTCTGCCTCGATGGACATTCCCATTGCATGGGCAACGGATACGAGCTCTTTGGTTTTCTCAACGTTCTCATCGATTGGGTAATGAGATCCGTCGAACATGATGGATGTGAATCCTGCTTTGATACATTTATAGCATCCTTCGTAGGTACCATGATCTAAGTGTAATGCAACCGGAACTGTGATGCCTAACTCATCATGCATAGCTTTTACCATAGCTGCTACAGTACCGAAACCTGTCATATATTTTCCAGCGCCTTCAGAAACACCTAAGATAACTGGGGATCTTAACTCCTCTGCTGTAAGCAGAACAGATTTTGTCCACTCCAGGTTGTTAATGTTGAACTGACCAACTGCATAGTGACCAGCTTTTGCTTTGTCTAACATTTCTTTTGCAGATACTAACATATGCTATTCCTCCATAAAATTAATATTTTTACCCTATGGGTATTATATATTACTTCTTTCAAAAAATAAAGTTAAATTTATAACAATCTTTCTCATTTGTTTGCCGGAACCATAATATCGACAGCACGGCAGATATTTTTTACGATAACTTCCTCATGCGCTCCGCCAAATTCCCCGTCCAATGTCCAAGGAACTTCCTCTCTTGCCATGAACTCTACTTCATCTGACTTAAACGAATAGATCATATCCGTATCATCCACCAGATTGATGAGTGATGCAATAATCTCGTTGAGTTCAATCGGATTGCGTGGTTTTTTGATCAGGGTAACCTCAAACACGCCATCGTCTAAAAGCACATCTTTTCCGGTCATTCCCTTAAATCCACCCACCGATGTGGAATTGCTGATCATTCCATAGATAAATTCATCCTGGATCCGCACATTATTGTACTCTACCTGCATAGTGAAAGACGGGATATCATGCAGACTGCGCATTCCCTCAAGGATATATGCCGCATGTCCAAGTACATTTTCCACTCCTGGCTTGTCTTATAAGACACTTCCGTAAAAAGACCAAACGCTGCCACATAGACAAAATAATCATTGTTAAATGCACCAATATCACAAGGAAATGTTCTTCCATTCACCGCTGCATCGGCTGCTTTGACCATATCTTTCGGGATTCCCAGTGATGTTGCAAAGTCATTCGTGCTGCCCGCCGGAATATATCCCAAAGGCACGGTAAGCCCTTTGTGCATAATACCGCTTACCACTTCATCAAGTGTACCGTCCCCTCCGCTGCATACAACAAGATCATATTTCTCTGCGTCCACTTCCACCTTATGTATCGCATCTTCCGGTGCCTGTGTCGGGTAAATCGTTACCTCATATCCAGCTTTTACCATGGTATCCACAATATCCATCAGCTGATTTTTGATCTGTGCTTTTCCGGAAACGGATTGAAAATAAATAGTAATGTTTTCTTTTCTTCCATACGCTCCCTACACCTGTTCTGTTATTTTGTCAGGAATTCCTCGATTGCCGCAGCTGCAGCCTCTTCGTCCTCACCCTCAGCATCGATCACAACCTCTTCTCCATTTAAAAGAGCCATACTCATCATGCCCATAATGCTTTTGACATTGACTCTCTTATTATCCCCGGATTCCATATAGATCTGGCTGGAAAACTGATTTGCCTTCTGCACTAAAAGCGCAATTGGTCTTGCCTCTAAGTCGTTTTGCATGTTTACCACTACACCCTTTTTCATGATAATCTCCATTCTTGCGCTGTTTTTTGCGCATCTCAAGTTTGTGCGTTAGCACAAATCTTACGTGTGAAAAATCTTATTTTTCACACTACCCTCCATTCCTGTGCTGCTTTTTACACACTTTATGTTTATGCTCCAATACAGCAGCTACGTATCAATAATATATTTCCACATTATTCTTTTTCACGCAGCTCATCTGCAATCTCACTGATCCTGCGCAGCCTGTGGTTCACTCCCGATTTTCCGACCAGAGGATCGAGATATGTTCCCAGTTCCTTAAGCGGTGTATCCGGATACTCTAACCGTAGCAACGCCATTTCTTTTAGGTTTTCAGGCAGACTGTCTAAGCCTGCATTCTGTTTAATATATTCAATATCGCCAAGCTGTTTTACGGCTGCCGCCACAGTCTTGCTGATATTTGCCGTCTCACAATTTACCTTTCGGTTGACAGAATTTCTCATTTCTTTTAAGATACGCACATTTTCAAGATTCATCAGTGCCACATGTGCTTCCATGATATTTAACATATCCACGATCTGGGCACCTTCCTTTAAATATACGACCTGGTGTTTCTTTCGTTCTACGATCTTTGCTTCCATCTCAAAACTGTTGATTGCATCCTGAAGCTGTTTCGCCTGTGCAATTTCCCGGCAGACAATCTCAAAATGATAAGACTTATTCGGATCACTGATCGATCCACCTGCTAAAAATGCTCCCCGGATATATGCCCGCCTGCAACATGTCTGCTGCAGTAAAATACCATTTACCGTCTCTGTGGTGTCTGCACACCTTAAAGACTGATTCCACATCTTGATTGTCTCAAGAATGCGTTCCGGTGGCAATGTATCTATCTCTTCTATATTAACATGGAACAGCTGTGCCAGTAACAGTCCATATTTTTCCTGCAGAAGCGGATTTTCCGAATCCAGCACATCTCCCGCATCCCCGATCAGCTGCTGACGCTTTCCGTCAAAAGCAACTAACGCCGCAAGTTCAGCGATCTGGCAATGTCTGCTCTTTCCACTCTGCTTTGCTAACTCCTGTTTCACTTCACTTGAAAAAGACATCTTTTATTTTCCCCTTAAAGCATCTTTGCCAATATCACGATGCTCGATTTTCAGTCCATAACCCTTTTTTCCTGACAGACGTTTGTATAATTCATTTGCCAGTGTTACAGACCTGTGTTTTCCTCCCGTACATCCTATGGAGATCACAAGCTGATTCTTGCCCTCCGTGATATAATTCGGGATCAGAAATTCTAACATATCTTCAAGTTTGTCCAAAAAAACATTTGCTTCCTGAAACTGCATGACATAATCCTGAATTTCTTTATCATTTCCGGTCTTTGCCCGCAAGCCTCCACATAATACGGGTTTGGTAAAAAACGGACATCAAATACCAGATCCGAATCAACCGGTATTCCATATTTAAATCCAAATGACAAAATTGTGATAAACAGATTCTTATAGTCCTGATTCTGTATAAATATTTTGTCCAACTCCGCTTTTAACTCTCTCGTCAAAAGCTGGCTTGTATCTATAATATAATCTGCGCGCTCCTTTAAAAACGCCAGACGCTTTCTTTCCTCTTCAATTCCCTTGTCCACGCGCTCGCCGCCCGCTAAAGGATGATTTCTTCTCGTTTCCTTATATCGTTTTACCAGAACAGAATCTTCGGCATCCAAAAACAGGATCTCGTATTCAACCCCATTATCCTTCATGTGGTCTAATACACCATGCAGCTCATCAAATGACTGTCCGCTTCTGATATCGATGCCGACTGCAACTTCTGCAGTTCTGCGCTCTGTAATGTTGTAAGTTCCACAAACTTTTCCAGCAATGGGATCGGTAGATTATCCACGCAATAAAACCCAATATCTTCCATCATTTTTATCGCTGTACTTTTTCCTGCTCCCGACATTCCTGTTAAAATTACGAACTTCATCTTTTTTCTCCATTTCAAAACGCTTTGCGCGCATCCAAATCCTGTTTAAAATTCACCGATCATCTTAACTTCCGGCTCTAATCTGACACCAAACTTTTCTTCTACAATATCCGCTACATTCTGCATCAGGGTTCTTACATCTGCCGCTGTTGCATTTCCGCGGTTGATGACAAATCCACAGTGTTTTTCCGACACCTGCGCTTCTCCCACCAGATAACCTCTTAATCCCGCATCCATGATCAGTTTTCCTGCAAAATATCCTTCCGGTCTTTTAAATGTACTTCCCGCACTCGGATATTCAAGCGGCTGTTTTTCCACTCTCTGTTTCTTTAACTCCTCCATGCGGGCACGGATTGCTGTCTCTTCCCCGTGTTTCAGTTTGATCTTAGCTCCCGTTACAATGTAGCCTTTTTTTAAAATACAGCTTGTCCGGTAACCCAGTTCAAGCTCTTCTGCAGAAAGAATCTTCTCATTTCCTTCCTGATCTAAGACGGTCACGGCGGTTAAAATATCTTTCATCTCACCACCGTAAGCGCCCGCATTCATGACAACTGCACCACCGATGCTGCCCGGGATACCGGCAGCGAATTCCATACCGGTCAGTCCGTGATCCGCAGCACGGTTTGCTGTCTTTGACAGCAGCATTCCCGCACCCACGGTGATACAGTCGTCCTCCACACAAATCTCATCTTCTTTTGACAGCATCTCGATCACAAGTCCCCGGATCCCGCGGTCGCCCACTAAAAGATTGCTCCCGTTTCCGATGACCTGATACGGGACATCATACTTCCTGCACAGACGGATGACCGACGCAAGCTCTGTTCCCTTTGGCTGCACTAAAATATCTGTCGGGCCGCCCACACGGAATGTCGTATGTTTTTTCATCGGTTCGTCCGTAAAAATTCTGTTTTCTGCTGTGACTGCTTTAAGTTCTGTCAAAAACTGCTGATTCATGCTTTCCTCAATTCTGTGGTCTTACGCTTCTTTTAAGAATGCGACATAACCGTTATATGCTTCATATAAGTCTACTTTGCTGATGAGTTCCCACGGAGCATGCATGTTTAATACTGCAACACCGCTGTCGATAACACTCATTCCGTAATTTGCCAGAATGTATGCGATGGTTCCACCGCCACCCTGATCTACTTTTCCGAGCTCTGCTGTCTGGAATGACACATTGTTGTTATCCATGATATTTCTTAAATATCCGACATACTCTGCATTTGCATCATTGAACCGGATTTTCCTCTTGCGCCGGTATATTTATTAAATACAAGTCCTCTTCCAAAGTATGCTGCATTACGTTTTGTCATAACAGACGGATAATTCGGATCAAATGCTGCGGACACATCGGATGAAAGTACTTTGGAATTTTTCAGGGCACGTCTTAATTTTAATTCTGAATAATCCTCTGCTGCATTCATAACCTCTGCAACCGTATTTTCAAAGAAACGTGACTGCATACCGCTTGCACCGACACTGCCGATCTCCTCTTTATCTACAAGCAGACAGACACTCGTGATCTCCGGTTTTTTCATTGCAAGCATTGCCATAAAGGACGGGTATGCACATACTCTGTCATCATGACCATATCCCATAATGATACTGCGGTCAAAACCGTAATCTCTTGCCTCTCCTGCTGGAACAACCTCGATTTCTGCTGATAAGAAATCTTCTTCCTCTATATCATATTCTTTTGCAAGGATCTTCATGATATTTGCTTTTACTTTTTCTTTTGCAGCCTCTTTGTCATCGCCCGCTTCCTCTGCCGGAATACTTCCGATGATCAGATCAAGTTCTCTCCCTCGATCACCTTCGCTGCCTTTTTCTCAAGCTGCTCTCCGGATAAATGGATCAAAAGATCGCTGACGCCAAATACCGGATCGCCCGGTTTGTCTCCGACATTGACTTTTACAACGGTACCGTCTTTTTTGGCGATCACACCGTGCAGTGCAAGTGGAAGTGTCACCCACTGGTATTTCTTGATTCCACCATAATAATGGGTGTCTAACATTGCGAAATCGGTATCCTCATATAACGGATCCTGTTTTAAATCCATACGCGGGGAATCGATATGTGCGCCAAGGATGTTCATTCCAGCCTCTAAGCCTTTCTTTCCGATCACGAACATGGCAATTCCTTTTCCCATGTTATTCGCATACACACGGTCGCCTGCTTTTAATTTTGTTCCTTTTTCTAATACTTCATCCAGATTTACAAAACCTGCTTTCTCGGCTCTTTTTGCAAATTCTGTGGTACATTCACGCTCTGTTTTGCACTCAGAAATAAATTTTCTGTAATCCTCTGCAAACTGAAATACCTCTTCTCTTTTTTTGCCTTCCGGGTATTTCTCCCATGCGTTTTTTCTTTCCATGACTGATATTGCCTCCATTTATGCTATTCTTTTGACTCCGGGCTTTTACTCATCATCGTCCGAAGATTTTTTTGTGAGATTTTCCTGCACACGGCGGTAAAGCTCCTGTGCTGCATTGTATCCCATCTTTTTCTGTCTGTGGTTGACAGCCGCCGCCTCACAGATGACGGCAAGGTTACGTCCCGGACGGATCGGGAGTGAGTGACATACTACCTTGTTGCCAAGAAACTCTGTATATTCTTCCTCTAATCCAAGACGGTCGTACTCATTTTCTTTCTTCCAGTCCTCTAACTTGATCACAAGGTCGATCTGCTGTTTTTCCTTGACACACTCTACACCAAACAGTGTTTTCACATCGATGATTCCGATACCGCGAAGTTCGATAAAGTAACGTGTGATATCCGGTGATGTTCCGATGAGTGTATGCTCATTGATCTTGCGGATTTCCACCACATCATCCGTTACAAGACGATGTCCTCGTTTGATCAGTTCGAGTGCAGCCTCACTTTTTCCGATACCACTCTCACCCATGATCAGAAGTCCTTCGCCGTAGACATCTACTAAAACGCCATGGATCGTAATACACGGTGCAAGCTGTTCATTCAGACAATAAATAAGCTCTGCCATGAATTCGGAAGTACTGCGTTTTGTGCCAAGCACCGGAATATTTTTCTCCTCTGCAATTTTCAGGAAAGAATCATCCGGCCGCAGATCCCTGCAGAAAATAACACACGGAATATCATATCCCATAAATTCACTGTAAATCTTTTCACGTTTTTCCTCGTCTAACTGCTGCAGATATGTGTACTCTACCGTACCGATGATCTGAACCCTCGACTGTTCAAAGTGTTTAAAATAACCACTGAGCTGTAACGCCGGTCTGTTTACATCACTGATCATAATGCGATGTCCCTTTAATTCCATATCCGGCAGAAAATTACATAAATCCATGATCTGCGCGATCTTTGCTACTCCAACACCTTCCATATCCTTTGTCCTCTCCTAAACATATTTTTCGTAACGATTCTGACGACATTTTACCATAGATACCGGAATTCTTCAACTTGAATACCCGTGTTTATCTTCCCGGAAAAAAGAATAAACTGCCCGTGCCGCCTGCTCATTCATCGACTCTGTCTTTGCGAGTTCTTCCTCCGAAGCCTCACGGATCGCCTCAAGTGACTGGAACCGGCGCATTAAGGCTTTTCTTCGTGCCGGACCGATGCCCGGAATATCGTCAAGTACGGAATGTACCTGTTCTTTGCTTCTTAAAGATCTGTGATACTCGATGGCAAAACGGTGCGCTTCATCCTGGATCCTCGTGATCAGTTTAAAGCCCTCGCTTGTCCGGTCGATCGGTATCTCTTTATTCTGATAGTATAACCCTCTGGTGCGGTGATTATCATCCTTTACCATACCGCAGACCGGAATATTTATTTTCAGTTCATCAAGCACTTTTAATGCAATGTTTACCTGTCCGCGGCCGCCATCCATCATGATCAGATCCGGAAATCTTGTGAAACTTCCATATTCCTCTGACATTTCCCGTTCTGCAAGTTCTTTTTTCTCCTGCATACCGTGCGTAAAACGTCTGGTCAAAACCTCATGCATGGATGCGTAATCGTCCGGCCCTGTGATGGTTTTTAATTTGAATTTACGATAATCACTGCGTTTTGGTTTTCCCTTTTCGTAGACGATCATGGATCCTACCGTCTCAAAACCGTTGATGTTGGAAATATCAAATGCCTCCACGCGGGAAAGTCCCTCCATCCCCAGAAGATGCTCGATCTCTTTCATCGCGCCGATGGTTCTTCTCCTCGCGTTTGATCTTCTCGCGATCCTGGGAAAGTACAAGCTCTGCATTTTTCTGCGCCAGCTCTACCAATTTTTCCTTCATACCTTTTTGCGGAACACGGATATAAACCCTGGCTCCTCTTTTTTCGGTTAACCACTCGGCTAAGACCTCGTGATCCTCGATCTCCTCCGGCAGCATGATCTCCCTTGGAATAAACGGCGTTCCCGAATAAAACTGTTTTAAAAAAGTTGTTAAAATCTGGCTTTTGGTATCCTCTGTCCCGACCCTGACATAAAAATGATCCCTGCCGATCAGCTTTCCGTCACGGATGAAAAATACCTGCACCACGGCATCCCTGTCATCCGATGCAAGCGCGATGATGTCTTTATCCTCACCGTCGGTATGCGTGATCTTCTGTTTCTGCGCGATCTGGCGCACACTGCCTAAAAGCTCCCGGTATTCGATTGCCTTTTCAAATTCCAGATTTTCGGATGCCTCGTTCATTTTTTCTTCTAAGGATTTTAAGATCGGTGCATAGTTTCCATTTAAAAATTCGACGGCAGCATCGATCCTTTCCCGGTATTCTTCCCTGCTGATATAACCCTGACAGGGTGCCTGGCACTGATGGATATGGTAATTTAAACACGGGCGCTCTTTGCCGGTATCTCTCGGCAGTACACGGTTACAGGTACGAAGCTGGTAAAGCTTATTGATCAGCTCGATCGTATCTTTTACTGCCCCCGCACTGGTGTATGGCCCAAAATATCTCGATTTGTCTTTTTTCTGCTGACGTGAAAAGAGTACCCGTGGGAAATCCTCACCGACCGTCACACGGATATAGGGATAAGTCTTGTCATCGCGCAGCATGGTATTGTATTTTGGACAATGTTCCTTGATCAGGTTGCACTCCAACACAAGCGCCTCTAATTCCGAGTCCGTAATAATATACTCGAAACGTGCGATCTGTTTTACCATCTGTGCCTTTTTGATGCCCTCATCATGACTCGGCTGGAAATACTGGTGTACTCTCTTTCGTAAACTGACAGCCTTACCGATATAGATGATCGCATCGTGGCTGTCATGCATAATATAAACTCCCGGCTGATCCGGGAGTTTTTTTAATTCTTCTGCGATGTTAAACATGAAACCTCATTCCTGCTCTGATCGTTCTGTTTATACTTATCCTGCTGATATTTATCTTATTTTTCAGCTTTTATTTCTGATACTTCTGCAGCGAAGCCTCTGCTGCGTTATTTCTGGTGTTCCTCATGTGCTGCTGTCTGATCGTCTACGACCTGATCAATAAAACTGCCCTTTTCCAAAGATACAGTATTCTGATCTTCCGCTGCACGTGAAGTTTCTGCTTCTGCCTGATTTTTTATTTCTGTCTGTCCTTCCGTTTTTGCATGTTCTTCTGTTTTCGCCTGCTCTAACGCATTTTTAGCATCCTCTGCCTGCTCGAAGAATGTTTTTTTCTCCTCTTCTTCCGGCTCCGGGATTCCTTTTAATTCACGGAAAATCTTCATAAATTCTTTTCCAGTGATCGTCTCATGCTCGTAGAGATATCCTGAAATCTTGTCGAGAACCTCCCTGTTTTCTTCAAGCATGCGGTATGCTTCATCATAACTGCTGTTGATGATGGACAGTACTTCCTGATCGATCTGTGCAGCCGTCTCCTCACCACAGATCAGTCCTGCACGGTTATCTAAGTACTGGTTTTCAACTGTTGCAAGACACATCATGCCAAATTTATCAGACATACCGTACTGTGTGACCATAGCTCTTGCGATCGAGGTCGCACTCTCGATATCGTTGGCAGCACCGCTGGTCGCAGAACCAAATACAAGCATCTCTGCTGCACGGCCTGCCATATAAGTCGTGATCTTTGCAAGCAGTTCATCTTTGGTCTGTAAATATTTTTCTTCTTCCGGAGTCTGTAAGGTATATCCAAGTGCACCCATGTACGTGGCACGATCGTGATCTTCTGTACCGGCTCGGTATTTTTCTGCAATGCTGTTACCATCGCATGACCGACTTCGTGATAAGATACGATCTTGCGCTCCTTATCGCTCATGATGCGGTCTTTCTTCTCTTTTCCACCGACCGCAACAAGCTCAAATGCATCAAACAGATCGGACTGGTTTACAAACTTTCTGCCATTTTTTACTGCGTTGATGGCAGCCTCATTGATCATATTTGCAAGATCAGATCCTACGAGTCCGGCTGTTGCCAGTGCAAGTGCATCAAGATCTACGGTCTCATCCATCATGACATCTTTGGAATGAACCTTTAATGTCTCTAAACGTCCCTTTAAGTCCGGTTTATCGACAATGATACGACGGTCAAAACGTCCCGGACGGAGTAACGCTTTATCAAGCACCTCCGGACGGTTGGTCGCTGCTAAGATAAGAAGTCCCTTAGATGTATCAAATCCATCCATCTCTGCCAGTAACTGGTTTAACGTCTGCTCACGCTCGTCATTGCCGCCGTAACGGGTATCACGGCTCTTACCGATCGCATCGATCTCATCGATAAAGATGATACATGGTGCCTGTTTCTGTGCTTCTTTAAACAGGTCACGCACACGGGATGCTCCGACACCGACAAACATCTCCACAAAATCAGAACCTGCCAGTGAGAAGAACGGAACCTTCGCCTCACCTGCAACTGCTTTTGCAAGCAGTGTCTTACCGGTACCAGGAGGTCCGACTAAAAGTGCACCCTTCGGCAGTTTTGCACCGATCTCGGAATATTTCTTCGGGTTATGCAGGAAATCAACAACCTCCTGTAAGGATTCTTTTGCCTCGTCCTGTCCGGCTACATCCTTAAATGTAACACCCGTCTGTTTTTCCACGTAAACTTTCGCATTGCTCTTGCCAACACCCATGCACCGCCGCCCATACGCTTCATCAAAAATCCGAGCAGTACCCAGATCAGTACTAACGGGATCAGATAACTTAAAATACTGTAAATCCAGGTGGAAGTGTTGTCCGGGATTACTCCGTAAATTTCTACGCCTTTTTCTTTTAAAAGCGGAATCAGATCCTCATCCGCCACGCGTCCGCAGTAATAGGTCGGCTGGTACGGACTCTTGTCCTTTGTCACCGGTGTGATGTCGATCTCATACGATCCGATCTCTACGGATTTGACTTCACCTGCTTCCACTTTTTCCAGAAATTGCGAATAGGAAATCTCCTGGGTGCTCATCTGTGAAAAGCGGTTCGACACCATGCTCATGATAAATAACACGATGAGAGAAACCAGAACAAATGCCATGATAAGCTGTCCGTTATGGTTGTCCTTTCCACCATTGCCGCCATTATTTCCATTGCCACCGCCGCCATTGCCGCCGTTATTATTATAATTATTATTTCCATTATTGTAATTATTTGGTCCCTGGTTATCCATAATCTATCCTTTCCAAACATCTGCAGTATCTGCTGCATCTGGATTTTATCTGATATTCGTCAATATCCTCTTTATTATATTGAAAACAACACGCAAAAGCAATACACAGTTCATGAACTTTTGATGTGTTTTCTAAATTATTTCTAAATTCACTTTTATCTTTTTTAAGTTTTTCTGGATTTTGCGTAAACTTAGTTGTATACTATATGGGTTATAAAATACGTGAAATATTTTTTAAATTTACTATAATTATGAGGAGGAAAAACCTATGCCTGTAAAATATGTCTTTGTCACCGGCGGTGTCGTTTCCGGTCTTGGTAAAGGTATCACGGCTGCTTCCCTTGGAAGATTATTAAAAGCACGTGGATACAAAGTGACCATGCAGAAATTCGATCCGTATATCAATATCGATCCCGGAACCATGAACCCGATCCAGCATGGTGAGGTATTCGTTACCGATGACGGTGCAGAAACAGACCTGGACTTAGGACATTATGAACGTTTTATCGATGAAAGCCTAACAAAAAATTCCAATGTGACCACCGGTAAGGTTTACTGGTCTGTGCTCCAGAAAGAGCGCCGCGGCGATTTCGGCGGAGGTACTGTCCAGGTGATCCCGCATATCACCAATGAGATCAAGAGCCGTTTTTACCGCAATTTCACTTCCGATGAGACACATATCGCGATCATTGAGGTCGGCGGTACTGTCGGAGATATCGAGAGCCAGCCGTTCTTAGAGGCGATCCGCCAGTTCCAGCATGAGGTCGGACACGAAAACGCGATTCTGATCCATGTCACACTGATCCCTTATATCAAGGCTTCCGGTGAGCTTAAGACAAAACCGACACAGGCAAGCGTCAAAGAACTTCAGGGAATGGGTATCCAGCCGGATATCATCGTCTGCCGCTCCGAGCACGAACTTGATCAGAGCTTAAAAGACAAAATTGCCCTGTTCTGTAATGTACCAAACGGCAACGTACTCCAGAACCTTGACGTTGAGTATCTTTACGAGGCACCTCTTGCCATGGAAAAGGAAAATCTTGCCAAGGTTGCATGTAAGGCCCTGCATTTAGATTGCCCGGAACCGGATTTAAAAGACTGGGAAGCCATGGTAGATTCTCTCCGCCACCCGAACAAAGAAGTAAAAATTGCTTTGGTCGGAAAATATATTGCACTGCATGATGCATACATCTCTGTTGTGGAGGCATTAAAACACGGCGGAATTGCTGAGCGTGCTACCGTCGATCTCCACTGGATCGATTCTGAGACATTAAATGATGACAATACAAAAGAACTGCTCGGCGATATGGCAGGTATCATTGTTCCGGGAGGATTTGGTTCCCGCGGTGTCGAGGGTATGATCTCCGCAGCAAAATACGCAAGAGAAAACAACGTTCCATACCTTGGTCTCTGCCTTGGTATGCAGGTAGCCATCATTGAATTTGCAAGACATGTCTGCGGATTCCATGATGCACACAGTGTGGAGCTTGACCCGAACACCACACATCCTGTCATCGCACTGATGCCGGATCAGAATGGTGTGGAGGATATCGGCGGTACCTTAAGACTTGGCTCTTACCCATGTGTGTTAGATCCAACCTCTAAAGCCCGCGAGCTTTACGGTTCTGAAGAGATCCATGAGAGACACCGTCACCGTTACGAAGTCAACAATGATTTCCGTGCAGCACTTACCGAGGGCGGCATGAAACTCTGCGGTACCTCCCCGGATGGAAGAATCGTTGAGATGATTGAAATTCCGGATCACCCGTGGTTCCTTGCAACACAGGCTCATCCGGAATTCAAATCCAGACCGAACCGTCCACATCCGTTATTCAAAGGTTTTGTGGAAGCTGCTGTAAAGAACAGCATGAAATAAATTTTAAACGCAAAAAGCTGACTTGCCGGTTTGCCCGGCAGTCAGCTTTTTTCATAATAATAAAATGTTCGTGGAACGTGCATTCTGTTATTTATTTTCCAAAGTAAGCATCCACTCCATCGGCGATTCCCGATGCGATCTTCTGCTGATAATCGTCAGTCGCCATTTTAAGATCCTCATCCGCATTGGTCATGTACCCCATCTCAACGATCGTGACCGGAACCTGACACCAGTTGATACCGCTCATCGTATCTGTCTCCCAGACACCCTCACTTTTTGCACCGGTTGCCGCACACAGGGAACCTATGATGCAGTCGGAAAGCTTTCTTGAGTTCTGATAAATATTGGAGCAGTACGGGTTTGCTGCGGTCGGACAGATCGTCATCGCTCCGTTTGCCGCAGAGTTGGTACTTCCATTTGCATGAATGCGAATAAATGCTGCCGCATGATTATTATTGGCAACTGCCGCACGCTCGGAATTACTGATATTGACATCATTGGTCGTCCGGATCATCAACACCTGATAGCCGCGCGCCGTAAGTTCCTGTTGCAGCTTTAAAGATACCTGAAGTGTCAGTTCGTATTCCGCAAGCCCGCTCGCCACACCTGTTGTACCGGAAGCAACTTTCGCTTTTGTCTCAGATGCGCCTGGCCCGATCGGCTCTTTTTCGTTATTTCCTTTTGCCTGATGTCCGGCGTCGATCACAACCAGATTACCGGAAATGTTTGTCTGGGCTGTATCTGTCTGCGTGTTTTCCATCTCAGCAGACTGCTCTGTGCCAGTCTGGGGATTTCCAGCCTCAGCAGACTGCTCTGTGTCCGCAGTCTGTGATGATGCACTCTCCTGCTCCGAATCTGCTTCTCCCTTAATCACCTCTGTTGTAATGATTTCTTCTGTTTCCCGGGTCTCCGTTGGTGCCAGTTCTGCCGGCTCTGTTTCTTCCGTCTGCTCTGTTTCCTGTGTTTTTGTCTGTGCAGTTTCTGTCGCTTCTGTCATGATCTGCTCCGACTCTGCCTCTGTCTGTTCTTGTGTTTCTGTGACATTTTTCTCTTCAGCAGACACCTGGCAGATCCGTTTTCATCCGCTTTGCTGCCACATCCCGTCATAAAAGACGCCCCCGCCAGTATCGTACATAGCAATAACGCCAGTAATCTTTTCTTCTTTTTTATATTGCCAAAACTCATATATTTCTCCATTCTTTTTGCTTATTATCTGTCTTCAATATTACATCTGATGCCTTACCACCGCATACTCATCATCCAGCTGGTAGTACGGACACTCTTTATAATGTCCCTGCATCAGGCGCGCAGCATCATCCTCGTCCATATCCACTTCGCAGTAATATTCCTCATCATCTTCATCGTATACATTGTATACACAACTGTCACAGCTCGCCATAACATCCTCCAATTCTTATTGCCGTATTTTCCATATCCTGTCTGCTGCTTATCTTTCACTTCCGACTCTTCCGCAGAACATTATCTCCATGTTGAGATCACTTCGTCATAAAGCTGTTCTAAAAATTCTTTCAAAAGTGTGCGCTGGGTATCCCAGTATTTCTCAGTGATCTCGTCTCCGTCTGGTGTGTTTTCCGTCACATCCATAACTGCATCTAAGATCTCCGGGTTCAGATCATCCATCGCCTCCTGCACGGCAGCCTCAAAATCACAATACGCCTCACTGGTCAGGTATAGGATGAAATTCCCGCGGTTTAAATTTCTTGCCTCATAACTTCCGGTAAAAATATCATTTCCCACCGATGCGATCTGTTCGAACTCTCCCTTTACCGTTGTATAGTCAACCGGGCAGTAACTCTCCGTAAAAAATTTATCAAACACTTCTTTGTCAATCTTTTGTTCCATGCTGTTATCGTCTCCTTGCATTTTTTGCGTTCCCATGTTATTTTAGCATAGAAACCGTTCACAGAAAAGACCGCATATCTGCGGTAATCATGGGCAACCCACTACACGGGCAAACCGTTTACCATAATATAGAAGAAACGAGGTTTATTATGACTGAATATCAAAATCTTCCAAACGATCCTGCTATGCTTTTAAGTTTCGTCAATACACAGCTCCGCGACAATTATCCGTCTTTTTCTGAGTTTGTTGCCACATTTCATGCAGATGCCGATGCGATCACTGAAAAATTAAAAATGATCGATTACGAATATGACGAAACCCAAAATCAGTTTGTATAACATTTATTCCGGTACTTCATCATTCAGATATTTTCTGACACGCTTCCAATTCGGATAAAACTGTGTCATATAGCCCCAGAACACGGCATTATGACTCGGTTCTAAAATATGTGTCAGCTCATGCACGACCACATACTCCAGACACTCCGGCGGCTTTTTCGCCAGTGCGAGATTGATATTGATGTGGTGTGTCCTCACATTGCAGGAACCCCAGCGTGTTTTCATCTGGCGTATCGTAACACCGGATGCCTTTACGCCCATGACGGGTTCCCATTTTGCAATCAATTTTTCCACGTCTCTTTTCAAAAGCAGTTTCTGCTGTTTTAATTCCGCTTCGCTTAATTGTCTTACTTCCCTGCGTCCCTCTTTCGCGCGCAGATATTTTTCCCTGTAAACCCGGATCCAGTCGATCCGCTCCTTTGCAAAACGGTAAATCCGCTCGTCGCTCATCTGATGCGGCGCCGAAATGCGCACACTGCCATCCTCTTTACTGATACGCAGATACATATTTTTCATGCGTTTTTTCGTCACAATGATCGGGATTTCTTCTATCGTGAAACTGTATGTTTTTTCTCTCATATCCGGCCTTTCTGATAATTTTCTGAATTTTAATATGATGATGTTGGGGGCAAATAGTGCATTCACAACATAACGACTGGCAAATTGCACAAAGCCGAGACTGCTTTTGTGACTTTGGGAGAAAATTAGTAAATCTTAGACTGCCTGGTAATACACAGTGATGTTCTGCCACGGATGGCAGAACAAGGCAGCATCGAGTCATGGAGGACTCGTTGTTGCCGTTCACGTCACTCTGAGAAAAACTGACTCAGGCAGGCTTAGATTTTCTTATTTTCGTACAACGGAACAAAACAGACACGGCTTTGTGCAATTTGTCAATCAAGATGTTTAAATGCACTATCTGACCCCAACATCATATGATTCGATTATCCAAAAATGAAATCCACCTTTTGATAATCGAATCCCATAAATGAAGAAACCCCGGTAACATCACTGTTCCGGGGTTCCTCCGAGGAGTTTAGTTATGAAAATGTTAATCTATATAAAGGAAATTGCGTCGAAAGAATTGTCGGGATGTACAGCCTTTATTCTATACAACCTTGTTTAACAACCCGCCTGGGTAAGCGTTGTTAACTCCTTTCGATGGTTACAGTATACGGAAAAAATATGTCTTAAGTGTGACGATTTTCGAAAAGATTTATAAAAATCCTTATTTTTGTTTTTATATTTTATTTATAAATACAATTCTTTCCACATGATAATTTATGTTATAATAAAATCCTAATGTAACAGACAGGAGGACTTTATATGACCGAAACACCTTTATTTGAAAACCGGAGATACTGCGAAGAATGTCACTGTCTTCTTCCCACATCCTACGAGGGAACATTGTGTCCCCGCTGTTTAGAACAGGAACTTTTTCATCAGGTAAAAGAATATATTCAGACAAACAACGCCACCGCTTATGATGTTGCAACACATTTTCATCTGCCGCTCAGCCGCATTAAAGAATGGATTGATGACGGGATGATCGAATACAAAGACATTCCCGGCCACAAACTTTAAATGACTATTTCAAAAATCCATTGATAATCTGTTCTTCCGCTTCTTTTTCTGTAAGTCCAAGTGTCATCAGCTTGATCAGCTGCTCTCCGGCTATTTTTCCGATAGCAGCTTCATGGATCAGATTTGCGTCAATATTGTTGGCAGTCAGCTGCGGACTTGCAGTCACACAGGCGTTATCCATAATGATGGCATCACATTCACTGTGTCCTGCACAGGCTGCATTACCATTCATAACGGAGAAAAATTCCTGTTTTGATTCCCCTTTTGCAACAGAACGTGACACCAGATTCACACTGGAATTATCCCCGTTAATATCCACATGAAAATCTGTCTTTGCGTACTGTTTTCCGTGTGTCATGATCTTCTCATGGATCTCTAAGGATGCGTTTTCTGCCAGATCTCCTCTCGTCACACGAACCGTGGAATCGATTCCTTTGATCTGTGTCGTCTCCATCTCCATATGTGCGCCCTCTTTTAAGTGGACGATGGTCTGCGGATTCATGATATTCTCTCCGTTGCCGTCACCCTCGCCGTAATGGCGCTCAATGTAGCGGACCTTTGCATTTTTTTCCAGATAAAACGTATGCACACCGTCATGTTTGGAGGTATCTACACCACAGTTATGGATTCCGCATCCTGCCACGATCGTGACATCTGCACCCTCACCGATATAAAAATCATTGTAAACGCATTCCTGCATTCCACTCTCACTCAAAAGAACCGGAATGTGTACACTCTCGTTGACCGTTCCCGGTTTGATGATAATGTCGATTCCATCCTTATCAGTCTTTGTTACAATATCAATATTTGCAGTTGTATTTCTTCCGAGTTTGGTTCCGTTGGCACGAATGTTATAGGCACCCTCCGGGATCTCGTGCAGTCCTGCCACCTGCTCTAATAAATTTTTCTGTATTAAATCCATTTTTATCCTCACTTCCTCATACTCATACATTACAGCTTGCTGGTCAGTGTCTCACAGGCCCCTGCTGTATGAAGCAGTTCCGGAAGTACTTCTTCCTTGGTTCCGATTGTCTTAACCTGTCCGTTTGCGATCACCACGATCTTATCTGCAATGTCTAAAATACGCTCCTGATGTGAAATGATAAGAATCGTTCCCTGAATCTCATCACGCATTTTTTCAAATACCCTGATCAGACTGTTAAAACTCCAGAGATCGATTCCCGCCTCAGGCTCATCAAAAATGGAAAGCTTTGTTCCGCGTGCCGTGATCATCGCGATCTCAATACGCTTTAACTCACCGCCTGAAAGACTGCCATTGATCTCACGGTCAATATACTCTCTCGCACACAGACCAACCTCCGATAAGATCTCACAGATCTCATTCACCGTCATCGTTCTTCCTGCTGCGATTGTGATCAGATCTTTGACTGTCAGTCCTTTAAAATGTACCGGCTGCTGAAATGCATAGCTGATGCCATGTTTTGCACGCTCGGTAATATCAAGTTCTGTAATATCCTCTCCATCTAAAATGATCTGACCGGATGTCGGCTTGATGATTCCGGCAATGATCTTTGCAAGTGTGGACTTTCCTCCACCGTTCGGTCCGGTGATCGCCACAAAATGCTCATCGATCGTAAGGCTGACATCTTTTAAGATCTCTTTGTTGTCCTGATTGTCCTCTACCTCATAAGTAATATTTCTTAACTCTAACATTTCTTCCTCCGTCTGCGTTTCGCCGCTTATCTTACCACGGAACGCGGATATTTTACCATAACTTCATCGAGCATCTCATCATCCGGCTCAAACTCATAACGCACAAGTCCTTTTTCGCCCTTTGCGATCAGCTCATACACCTTTGCCTCCGGGTCGCCGGAAGTCAGATTTTTATATGCCAGATTCTTGTCATTTTCGTATTTGTATACGCTTCTGTCACCTCTTGGAGCAAATCCAAGTACATCATCCATCTGCACGCTGCCGATGGCTTTACGTTTGCTTTTTGCCTTGATCCGTGCAAAGCGGAGCTCTCCATCATAATAGGTATATTCGTACTCTATATCCGAACGAAATGCCTGAAAATACCATACCAGTGCAAATGCGATTCCCGGGATCAGAAAAATAACCGGATTCACAAATGTAGCCAGCAAAAACATCAGGCAGGCAAGGATAAACCATGCTGTAGTTAACATTTTTTTGGAACCTGTTTTCTTTTTCGGAACGATCACTAATTTCTCATGCATATAATCTTCTCCTGTTTTCTTATATTTACCTGTTTTTTGACATACTCTTTTGGGCAGGCTGCCTTTTCCACCATCGTGGAACTGGTTCTATTTCACATACATCAGCATCTCTTTTGCAAGTCTGCCACAGGTCATACTTCTTATATTATCATGTAACAACTTGTCAGGCAAGGGCTGTCCCTCCATTCTCTGCATAAATACAGGAAATTTTATACATTTTTTATTTTTCTGTACATCGCACCTGTTATCGTGTAAAATAAAAGCAAATGGTTTTTTCGTAATTTTTCGCAGTTTTGCAACACATTTTTTACACACAATAACTTTTTATCATGGAGAATAAAAAATGATCAATTATCACTATGAAAAAGATGCATTTTCCACATTTCAGGAAGGAATCCGCCGTGAATGGGCGCTGACCAACGGCATCGGCGGTTATGCCGGAAGTTCCCTCATCGGTGCTCACAACCGGACGCATCAGGGTTATCTGATCGCAAGTCTGCACCCGCCGATCGAGCGTTATCTTGTTTTTTCAAAGATCAACGAATCCCTGTCCGTATTTGCAGCAGAAAACACCGGCAGTTCTGATGAAAAATTCCATTCACTTACGGACACGTTAAAAAAAGGAGCTGCGCCAGCTGTATCTGCAGTGTATAACCTTGAGACCTCACAGCACAGAAAAAATGGCGGAACCTGTTACACACAGGGGCAGGAATATCTCGTCTCTTTTTCTTATGACGGAAGTGTTCACTACACATACCAGGCGGGCGATATCATGCTGAAAAAACATATCTGCTTAAAACATGGTGCCAATGTGTGTGCCATTGCCTATGAAATCGAAAATAATGGTCCGGATGCTTCTCTCACGCTGGTTCCGCTTTTTAATTTCCGTGAACACAGTGCATCCAGCCGCCCGGAAGATTTTCATTTTCGTACTTCCCTGATCGACAATTCACTCTGCCTGATCCCAGAAAGCCATCCTGATACTGCCATTTTGTTCCAGACCAGTGAAGGTATTTTTTCCGACCATACGCCTATGTTCGATATTGACATGCAGCTTCAGACCGAAGTCGATCTTGAGACGGACGGACTCGACTGTCATTATTGTCCACATGAAGTCACTGTTTTTCTTCCGGCGAAAAGCCACAAACAGATTTCCGTGCTCTGTTCCGTGATCGCTGCCGATGAAACATTTACAGATATCACGGCAGATACCGCTTTTGACATTTTAAAAGAACGGGAAAAGTATACAAAATCACTCTACGAAACGGCAGGTATCCACGATGATTTTGCAGATCGCCTGGTTCTCGCCGCTGATCAGTTTCTCTGTGACCGTGCTTCCACCGGCTATAAAACCGTGCTTGCCGGGCTTCCATGGTTTACGGATTGGGGCCGTGACACGATGATCGCATTTACCGGACTGACGCTCTGCACCGGGCGCAGAAAAGATGCAGAGGAAATCCTTTTAACTTTTTCCAAATACATCCGTCACGGGATCGTGCCAAACATGTTCCCGGATGACAATGCCGCTCCGCTTTATAATACAGCGGACGCTTCCCTTTGGTATTTTTATGCAGTATGGCAGTATCTGCAGTATTATCCGGATACCGCTGCCAATGCGTTTGTACAGGAAAATATTTATCCTCATTTGAAGGAAATCATTTCCGCTTACAAAAACGGCACAGATTTCAGTATTTATATGGAGGAGGACGGTCTCATCCATGCCGGAAGCGGTCTTGACCAGATCACCTGGATGGACGTGCGTGTCGGTGACTGGGTTGCCACCCCGCGCCACGGAAAACCGGTGGAGATCAATGCGCTCTGGTATAATGCGCTGAAGGTCATGGAGGAACTTGCCCGGCGGTATGAAGGTGGGAATGATGTTTCATTTTCCGGCAATGAAGTTACAACCTCTCACGACTACGCCGCACTTGCGGAACTTGTAAAAGCATCGTTCTGCAGGAAGTTCTGGTGGGAAGAAAAGGGCTGTCTTTACGATGTCGTGGACGGGGATGAGCCGGATGACCATCTTCGCCCAAACCAGATCTATGCGGTGTCACTGCCTTTTACCATGTTATCGAAGGAGCAGGAAGCAAAAATCGTCGCATTTGTCAAAAAATATCTTTATATAGGCTGCGGACTTCGCTCTCTCACCAGTGACCATGCGGACTATCACGGCATTTACTGTGGTTCCCTGCCAAAGCGTGATGCAGCTTACCACCAGGGTACGGCATGGGGATTTCTGCTCGGCGGTTTTCTGTCCGCTTACGCAAAAGTCCACGACCATTCGCTGGAATGCACCAAAGAGCTGCTTTCCCTGCTCGGGCCGGTGCGTCATCATCTGACCGACAATGGCTGTATCGGCTCGATCTCCGAAATTTTCGACGGGGATGCACCTCACAATCCAAGAGGATGCTATGCGCAGGCATGGAGCGTCGGTGAGACACTGCGGCTTATATGCAGGATGTGCTGCCGTATATGTAACTTCCGTCCTGCTATCCTGCTATACGCATGATATACAAATGTACTGACATGCGTTACCGTATAACATAATCTCTCGACAGCAAGGTCAAAAAACATATCACTTACAATTTAACTGATGCACACAATGGGTGAAACCTCGGTATTTAAATCTGGTTTCACCCATTTTTTCTAACTATTTAATGACTTCTATTGATTTTGGACGAAATCTTCCTTTTTCTACTCATTTCGCCCTGGTTTTTCCGATTCTGTGGGTTATTCTGATTGATTTCACCTCTATTTCACCCATTCTACCCCATATTGAAGTATATTCCCGTAAAAACCGGACGAAATCCCTTTGTAATGTGCAGTTTTCGCCCATTCTGTTTCAAACTAAACGAATTGGGTTTACGTTACTTTTATTTTTGTGCGCTGCGCTGGCAATGTGGCATATGCTTGCTCTAAAATGACCCGTCTATGTTTTCCTAATTATTGCGAAAATTCATATTATTAAAAAAAATTTGCATTTTCTGCTTGACAGCAAAGCCATTTTCCTTTAAAATAAGTTTTGTTGTGAGACGCCCAGTTAGCTCAGTTGGTAGAGCAGAGGACTGAAAATCCTCGTGTCTCTGGTTCGATTCCGGAACTGGGCATTCGAGCAGAAATAACAGTTTCTGCTCGACAGTATTCAATTTCATACATCTTATGCGGGTGTAGTTCAATGGTAGAACACCAGCCTTCCAAGCTGGATACGTGGGTTCGATTCCCATCACCCGCTCTCTGTTACAGGTATTAAAACTGAGTTCCTAATGGAGCTCGTTTTTTTTAATATTTGCACCTGCTTTTCCGTTTTTACTTGAACAGCCCAACCAGTTTCTCCCAAAACGTTTCTTTTTTCTCTTCCGTGACAGTCTCTTCCTTTACTTCCTCTTTCTGGATTGCCGGTGTCTTAATGACAAACAGCACTGATTCAATGTTTGTATTTTTCTGATACGAAGGATACTGTCTCCACATCTTTTCCTGTCATATCATCAATCGTATCCGAAATCTTATCTGAGATCTTTGTATCAAGATCCGCTGTCTCCGACTGGAATTCATCGGTGCCGTCACTCAGCTCTTTTGTGCCATCCTTCATTTCTTTTGTTCCGTCCTTTAATGCTGCCGCTCCCTCTGCTAATGATTTGCTGCCGTTTTGCAATGTAAGCGTGTTGTCTGCAAGCTGTCCGGCTCCGCTCTGCAATGAAAGTGCTCCGTTTAAAAGACTCTCTGTTCCCGCAGAAAGTGTTCCTGCACCATCTTTTAAACTCTGTGTTCCTTTTACCAGTTCCTGTGTTCCCTGATACAATGTGGCTGTTCCGTCTGCAAGATCTTTTGCGCCGCCTGTGATGCTTGCATAACCGGTTGTGATTTTATTTACAGCACTTGTGTAATCATTGATTCCGGTATCTAATGTATTGTAATTGGCTGCTAACGTGTCGATGCCTTTCTTAAGTGTCGTCATATTATCTGCAAGGCTTGATGATGTCGTGACCATACCTGAAATTGCAGTATCAAATTCCGCATAACTGCTCTGAAGTGCAAGTGCCCCTTTCATCAGATCACCGTTTGTGCTGTCAAGAGCGCCGTCGATACCGGCAATCAGCGTATCACTTCCACTGATATAAGCTGCATCTGCATTCAAAAGCGTCTCAAGATTGATCAGCTTTCCTGCCATTGTGATATAATTGCTCACAATTCCGGTATTTCCGGTCGCTGCACACTGATACAGTGCGTTGCTTCCTGATCGCCGTTTGCCGCAAGTTCACCAATCTTTGCCGTTACCGTATCATCTAACCAGGTCACATCTGTCACACCGTCGATTTCTCCTAACTTTCCTTATAGGAAAGCGCCTCCGGCAGATAAGAGTTCATATCATAGTTGACTGATACGAACTTCTGCGCCATCGCACAAATGACTGCTATTCCAATGAATACTGCAAAAATGATTTTACGATGACGGATCACCAATTCATAAAACTTTTCTACATGCTTTCTCCTTTTTCAAAAAACCTTTCAAACGTTTTCTACTGCTCTCCCTGTATCCTTTTTTCTGATCCCTGCTTTTTCAGTAGATTTTCATTTGTTTTATTTCTGACGGTTGTTTTATAATTGACAACTGTTCGTTTTCTGTATCATAATAACAAATCGTTTTTTTCAACGTACAATTGCAATGTATATGATAGTTATTTGACAAAAACAGAATAATTGTCTTTTATTTTTCGAAAGGACGGAACAATTATGGAAGAAAAAACAGATTTAAGAATCCGAAAACCCTACAAGGCACTGTGTGATGCCTTTGTAACTATTTTGGAGAAAAAAAGATTTGACGATCTGACTGTGAATGAGCTTTGTGATGAGGCAACGATCCGGCGCGCCGCGTTCTATAAACATTTTGCAGACAAGTATGATTTCTTTTCTTTTTATCCGCCAAAGCAGGATCAGTTCATCTCACAGGCAAAAGAGAAAACTCCCCCAACGGAATTTATGCTTACACGCTCTACCTTACCCAAAGGTCCATACTCTATTTTAAGGATCACGAATCACTGATCCAGAATATTTTAAAAAGCGACATGTCCGCCTCACCGCTTGATATTTTTAATGAAGAAATACACTCTAACATCTTAAGTAATCTGAAAGAACACCAACAACGCAGCTGCACCTTTTCCGTATCCCCGGAACTTCTCGCCTCGTTTCTTTCCGGCGGCATTTTTTCCACGATCCGTAACTCCGTCTTGCAGCCGCAATTATTTAATACCGATACGATCATGGAAAATATGTCAAAAGTGCTGACCTGTTTAGAAACACTGACGGACCAGAGTACAGAAAATTTTTAGTTACTGCTCCCGCATATAGTGTAAACAGTAACATTTTTTAGAAAAACTTCACAAATTGGCACTTTTTTCATTTTTTTATATATGTTATGCTAGTGGAAATATGACAAATATTTAGAATTGGAGAAATACCATGGAAAAAAGACAGATTTTAAGGCACTTTCGAACAAGGCAAAAGTTCAGTATATCTGGGACTATTACAAACTGCATATTTTATTTGGAGGTGTCATTGCTGCGATCGTGATTGGTCTGGGATATCATTTTATCACTTACCGCAAGCCGGTACTCAGCGTCATCATGATCAATGTCCAGACAACCAGTGAAAATGCCGAGGCTGCGTTTGACGAATTTTCTGATGCTGCCGGTTATGATAAAAAACAGCAGCCAATCGACGTTTCTGCAAATCTGCAGTTTTCCGATGATCCAAATGCAACAACGGACTACAACGACTACATGGTACTTTCCACGATGATCGGTGCCGGCGGCGAGGATCTGTTTTTCGGTACAGGAAATGTTTACACCGATTATGCCGAAGAAGGTGCGCTGATGGATCTGCGCACCTATGTTTCGGATGATGTGTTAGAAAAATATAAAGATCATCTGATCTACTCCACCGATGATGGCGAGTCAGAGTCCTATCCATGTGCGATCGAACTGACCGATAATCAGTGGATCCAGAAATATGGCATTTATGACAGCTGCTACTTTGGTGTTTTCAGCCGCTCCGAGCAGAAAGATTACTATACGAAATTTGCGGATTTCCTGCTGAACTACTAATTGGATTGGCAGGCACATTACTGCCTGCTCTGTCCGTAATCTCTTAAATCTGCCCGGCACAGCCTGACATATTATTTCACTATCACCACCGAATATCCCGGCATTGTCAGTGTTCCATCCTGGAGCACTGCCTCTTCTGTGCCCGTCAGCAGTACACCGCCAACTTCAAGATCACTTCCACTCTTTTCCCCGGCTGTGACACCGGATAAATCCACTTCCACACTCTCCGGCGCAAGGTTATAAACCAAAAGCAGTTCGGAATCGCTATACGTTTTCTTTATCACGCAGACTTTATCATCCGAAACGCTCTCCTCAAAAGTCACGGTTCCACGGGCTATTTCCGGGTACTCATTGCGGAGTTTTATCGTCTGTTTTACAAACTGGTAAATAGAGTTTCCATCTTTCTCCTGTGTTTCGAGCGCACCGTATTTCATTTTTATGGCATCCATATCAGCAGGTCCCTTGCACATTCCATCGTCTGCGCTATCTTCGCTCCAATACATCGGTGCACGCTTATTTTCATCCTTACCGGAACCCTTCATGCCCAGTTCCTCTCCATAATACAGAAAAGCACTTCCAGACATCAACAGATTCATTGCCTGCGCGATCTTTGTCTGTTTTTCACTGTCATCCCCAGAATAATAACCTGCGCCTCGTGCCATATCATGATTTGTGTAAAATGGTGCATCGATATAGCTGTCACTGTACTGGGAAAGATTATCCTGTAGATTTACCAACGCCTTTCCATAGGAAGATGCCGAACCATTTTTAAGCACGGAAGTGATCGTTCCGGTGCTGTCCGCAAAAGAAAAATCAAAACAGCTGTCAATACCACTCTCATAGTATTTTGCGTAGGTATTCTGATCCGTCCAGACCTCCGCCACGATATAGGCATCCTCTTTTTTCTCTTTACCATGGAATGAAACCATGATAACACTTCCACATTTTTATCCACACTTCCGCTGTAATACTCTTTTGCCGCATCCAGGCGGAATCCGTCCACCCCCAGATCAACCAGAAGTCTACGATCTTGTCAAATTCATCACGGACTGCCTGACTGCCAAGGTTTAAATCCGGCATCTCGCTCCAGAACTGCGCCTCATAATACCAGTCTGTACCATCGAGCTTACTGTAACCGCCCTGCATTTCCTTAGAAAAATTATAGTAATCCACATAAGGACACTCCGACGCATCCGGCTCTGCTCCCTCCGGCAGGTTTTTCAGGTAATCTGCTGCCGTTTTAAACCATTCATGCTGGGAGGAAGTATGGTTCATGACAAGATCGATAATGACATTGATTCCCCTCTCATGCATGCCGCGATCAGATTTTTAAAATCGTCCATCGTACCGTATTCCGGGTCAATATCACAGTAATCCGTCACATCATATTTATGGTAGGTTGTCGATGGCATGACCGGCATCAGCCAGATTCCGTTACATCCAAGATCCGTATCTGTCGCCGGATCACCGTCATTGATATAATCTAACTTTTCTGTCAGACCATTCAGATCCCCGATGCCGTCCCCGTCGCTGTCAAAAAAGCTGTACACAAACACCTCATACCAGGTACGGTAATTATCATCAATGATCTGTTCATCCCCGGTATTGACTTCCTGCCATCAGAGAAAGGGCGGTCACTCCCCCCTCCTTCGTGTCAGCATCTGCATTTTCATCCTGCCTGGCAGAAGCTATGGCTTGACCCGCAGAACTTTCCGTCGCCATTCCATTCGAATTATCCACAGCATTCCCTGATGAAGCTGTCCCATTTCCACATCCCCCTGCGGAAACTATCAACATACCGGCTAAAACAGCCGCAATGATTCTCTTTTTCATCTCAGTCCTCATTTCTGCGCATATATGCCTGCGCTTTTTCAATTATGTTAAAGTCACAATAGTGCACCCAAGCTTCCTGATTGCACTATTTGACCTCAGCATCCTTCAACTACTCTATTAGAATAAAGAAGTCGCTTGCGACTCTTTCGCGCTCGAGCGGTGCTGTTTACAGCTAACTTCTGCTCCGCGAGATGCGCATCCTGCCCGGAGCTTTTAATTCATAGGACGCAATTTCCTATGACTTTAAAAAGAGAGCAGAAACAAACCGTCCCTGCTCTCCCGGCAGACTCCCCATCTGCCCAATGACACACCAAAATGTGCCCTCATATTCCATTTGTATCCTGTGGATCAGCCCTTGACAGCTCCGGTCATACCTTCCACATAGAACTTCTGTGTCATTAAGAACAGAATTGCAATCGGGATCGATACGACAACTGCACCTGCAGCGAAACAGGTATACCAGCTGTCGATATACTCTTTCTCAAGCATCTTCCAAAGACCAATAGACACCGTATAATACTGTGCATCTGCACGGCAGATAACTTTACCAAAAATAAAGTCAACCCATGGTCCCATAAAGGATGTTAAAATCGTATATACGATGATCGGCTTACTGAGCGGTACAGTAATCTTTGTAAATACATTCCATCTTGTCGCTCCATCGATAATCGCTGCCTCATCCAGCGATTTTGAGATTGTATCAAAAAATCCCTTCGCAACATAAAATCCTGCACCGGAACCGGCGGAGAACACGATGATAAGTGCTACACGGATCATTGCACCATCTGCTAAATTAAGTGCTCTTAAAATATAGTACACAGCGATCATGGACATGAAAGATGGAAACAGACCAATGATCATCGCAATATTCATAAACGGTTTTCTCATCTTAAATCGCATTCTTGACATACTGTATGCCACTGAAAGTACAAAGATGGTAGAAATGATGCAGGTAAAAATTGCGATCACAAAGGTATTCATAAACATCTTCGGAAAGTTTAAAATACTGGTGTCTGTAAATAATTTGATGTAATTATTAAATGTATAGGTTTTCGGGAAAAATGTACTTACATAAGAACCTTTCTCTCCACGGAAACTTGTAAGGATTACCCAGAAAATCGGGAGAACCCAGATAAATGCCAGTATTGCCAGGAAAATGTGAACAATCACATTTATCACTGTTTTACGGATTTTTGCCGTATTGGGTGCACCACTTTTTTTCGCAGCCACTGCTGCTGTACTCGTATGTGTCCAGTTCATTACATGAATCCCTCCTCATCTTTATAGGATGCGGTATTGCGATATGTTACCAATGCTACGATCGCAAGTACAATAAATGTCATAATACCAATAACAGCACCTAAGTTATAATAGTTCTTATCAACCGTCAGCTTATACAGCCAGGTAACAAGAAGGTCTGTCTTTCCTGCCGTGGCATCCACCGGAGTAGGATTTCCACCTGACAGAAGGAAGATGACATTGAAGTTATTGATATTTCCCGTAAACTGTGTGATCAGGTACGGCGTCATAACGAATAACATGTAAGGCAATGTGATCTTAAAGAAAGTCTGTACAGCATTCGCTCCGTCGATCTTTGCTGCCTCATAAAGTTCACCCGGAATATTCTGTAAAATACCGGTTACCTGAAGTAACGTATACGGAATACCTACCCAGAGGTTAATAACAATAACCGTTACTCTTGCCCATGTTGCATTTGAAAAGAACGGTAATGCGGTATCGATCAGACCATATTTTAATAACAGCGTATTGACGATACCGGTCGGTTGTAACATGGTACGCATGATCAGCAGTGATACGAACTGCGGTACTGCGATGGAAAGTACAAAACAGAATCTCCAAAATGCCTTTCCTTTTGTCTCCTTACGGTTGATGATAATTGCTAAGATCATACCGAGGATATAGTTTAATGCGGTTGCTACAATGGCCCAGATCAGTGTCCATCCTAATACGGAATAGAACTGCTTGCCGATGCTGTCACCGAAGTTTAAAATCTTCTTGAAATTTGCCAGTCCCACCCAGTCAAATAATACCAGATGATCGTTGACCTTACTGTAGTTCGTGAACGCCATGGTAATGTTATAGATCAGTGGTAAGATCGTAAAAATTAAAATTCCCATAACCGGCGCTGCCAACAGTAATTTATATAAATTTTGATCTAACAAACTCTTGCAGTCTTCTTTAAAGTTGTTTAAGTGCTTTCCTGATTTTTCCAGCACTTCCGATTTATAAGAGCTCTTTACGGACTCTCTCCAGACAATGATAAACATTGCTGTAATATAAACTGTTGCCACTCCATACAACAGAATCAGTGATGACTGGTCACCTGCTGTATATTCATAAATACTCTTTTTTTCGTTCCATACTTTTTCCTGCTCTCTCCATCCAAGAGATGGCAGCATAGATAAATTATAAATTCCTGACTGAATCATGTACCAGATATATGCAGCTTCTACTGCCAGAAACATGATTCCCTTTCCAATTTGTTTATGTGCAATATTTCCTAAGCCCATAATTAACAGGGAAAGTTTTGTGATTATATTTCCTTTTGCCACCGCATTTGTAACCGTGTACGGTGTTGAAAATTCTTTATTTTTTCCTTTTTTCATTCCAGCCTTTTTCACGTTATGGGCCTCCTTTAAATCTCAATGTAGAAACATCCAGGATGCCGTCCGGGCACCCTGGGATTTCTATCAGAAGAAATCTTTTTACTGTGCAATGTCTGTGTTCATTGTTGTATTCATATCTTCTGTTTTCTCTGCTGCGTTATCAGCTGTGATCTCACCAGCGACCAGTGCTTTACCCATGTTCTCAGCCGGTGACCAGTAGTTGCTCATTTCGCTTACTAATGGCTGCATGATAGATGTATCTGTCATAACTTTTGTAACTGCCGTAGCAATTTCATCATCTGAGATTGCAATGTTTGTATTTGTAGGAAGGATATTTCTCATATCATAATGATCTTTCTGGGCATCTTCACCTGCAAGGTAAGCCGCTAAAGCCATGGAAACCTGCATATTCTCTGTATTTGGATTAACGCCGATTGCTTTAGATCCTATGAAGGATTTCATCTGACCCTCTGTTCCTCCGATATTTACAGTAGGAAGAGCTGCAACACCCATGTTATCGCCAAGAGCTTCTTTTACAGATTCTGCATCCCATGTACCTGAGAAAATGGCATTAACGCTGCCATCACGTAAACCGGCAATACCTGCTCCGTCTGCATCATTAATGAAGTTTGGATTCTTGCAAAGGTCTACAAGATACTCAGTAACTGCTGCTGCCTTGTCACCACTAAAATCGACACCTGCTGCTGCATCAGTACCATCACCAAATAATGTACATCCGTTTGCTACATAGAAAGCCTGAATATACCAGGAGTTAGATAATGGGAAAGAAACTTTTCCTTTTTCTAACATGGTATCAAAGCTCTTAATATCATCATCTGAAAATACACTCTTATCATAGTACATGAACCATGTATTTGATGTAAACGGGAATGCCACTACTGCATCATTGTAAGTAACAGATGCTGTAATAGAATCAGAGTTTGTTGTAGTTACATAGTCAAGATAGCTTCCTCCAAGCTCTGCTAATGCATTTGCAGATACCAGATCCGGGATGTTATCGTTTGCTAACATATATACATCTGCGGAGTTTTCAACATCCTGTGTAACCGTTGCTTTTGCATCACCCTCTGCACATACACCATAATTGAAAGTGATATCCCAGTTTGGATGAGCTGCGTTGAATGCGTCACACTCTTTTGCAAGCCAGCCTGTATCCTGATCTTCCTGTGGGCTCCATACTGTAATTGTACCGGACCATGGCTCATCTTCAGAATCTGCGGCTGCTGCCTCAGTACCTGCGGTATCTACGGCTGCTGCCTCAGTACCTGCTGTCTCCTCTGCTGCTGCATCACTTGTTGTGCTGTTGTCTGCTGCTGCATCGCTTCCAGCATTGTTTGCGGCTTTGTTTCCGCATCCTGCTGCCATGGTTGTCATCATAGCTGCTACCATTAATAATGACACTGCTTTCTTTTTCATTTTTTTCCTCTCCTTTTCTTTTTCCCAAAAAGTTTTCATGAACTTTGTTTTTATATAAAATGCAATCTGCACTTTATAACATAATCATCTGTGATAAACTGATGCAAGTGTCCGGATCCATGCCCTCCGCTCCTCACTCAGTTCATCGGTTCCAATCCTCCATCTCCAGTTTCTCCCGACGGTGGATGGTGCATTCATCCGCGCTTCATTTCCAAGCTTCATCAGATCCTGCATCTGTATGATCACCACATCTGCAATGCTTGCATAGGCAGCCCGGATCAGCGCATCCGGTATTTCTTCTTTATATTTGATATTCAGATACTCGTACAGATAAGCAAGCTCATAATCTGTTTTGTCCCTGAAGTAACCAACAATTGTTTCATTGTCATGCGTTCCCGCATAAACGACAAGATTGCAGTCGGTGTAATTATGTGGAAGATGTTCGTTTGCCGTATCATCCCCAAATGCGAACATCAAAATCTTGATGCCCGGCCATCCGGTTCTTGCCATCAGCTTCTTCACACCCGGTATCGGACTCTTTCCTGCGATATCCTCAACGATGATGTGTGTATCTCCGATCACTTTTTCGATTGCATCCGTAAGTTTCTTTCCAGGTCCCCTACTCCACTTTCCACTTCTTCCATCTTCTGCCTTGTTCGGTACGACATAATACTTTACGATCGCTGCAAAATGATCAAGCCGTATCACATCAAACAGCTTTGCATGTTCTAACATGCGCGCCTGCCACCAGGCAAATCCATCTTCTTCCATCCGGCTCCAGTTGTATACTGGACTTCCCCACTTTTGTCCATTCTCTGAAAATGCATCCGGCGGAGAACCTGCAACTCCTTTTGGCGTCCCATCCTCTTCCAATAAGAAAAGTTCCCGGTTTGCCCATACATCCACACTGTCTAATGCCACATAAAACGGAAGATCACCAATCAGCTGGATACCTCTGTTATTTGCATATTCTTTTAATTTTTTCCATTGTTTAAAAAATTCAAACTGGCAGAATTCATAGAACAATATGTCTGCATGTAACGTTGTTTCATACTCTTTTAATGCCTCAGGATCCCGCTTCGAAGCGGTTCGTCCCACTTCTGCCATTCCTCATCACCAAAATGTTTCTTTAATGCAGTATAAAGTGCATAATCAGAAAGCCATCCGGCATTTTCTTCACAGAACCTTACAAAAGCTTCATTTTCGATATCGAATCGTGCGAACGCCATTTTCAAAACTTTAAAGCGGTTCTCATAAATCATCGCATAATCAATATCCGCTTCATCATTTCCCCAATGGAAACTTCGGATCTCTTCCACACTAAGCAGCTTCTCCTGCACAAGATCATCCAGATCGATCAGATATGGATTCCCGGCAAATGCGGAATATGACTGATATGGACTGTCTCCAAAACTGGTTGGACCGATCGGCAGCACCTGCCAGTAACGCTGTTTTAAATCCACCAGCAGATCTATAAACTGGAATGCCGCATCTCCTAATGTACCAATTCCGTATGAAGATGGTAAACTTGTGATCGCTAAGAGGATTCCTGCTCCCCTTGCCATTCTTTTTGCATCCAATGATCTTCCCCGGTCCTTCCTCTCATTTTTTCGCTTTTTTTCGTATCTGTGATAATTTTATTACTGGAAACGTTTTTTGTCAACGAATTTGCAACTTTTAACAGCGTTTTTGCCATATTTGCCGTTTTTGCTATATCGTTTTTGTTTATTTTTACAACGAAAGCACTCAAAAGTTTCGAAAATTTTAGTATGTCTGCTTGTCAACTTTTTGTTTTCTTTATATAATATAAAAAAATCAACTGTTTTTACTAAGGAGAGGATCTTACCCATGGCAACAATCAAAGATATTGCAACAAGACTCGGTGTTTCCGTCAGTACCGTATCAAAAGGTTTAAATGGCGCGAGTGACATCAGCGAAGAATTACGTCAGATGGTGCTTGACACTGCAGTTGAAATGGGATACGCAACAAAAAAATCAAAGAAAAAAGAAAACCGCAAACTGGCGGTTTTTATCGAAAATATGGAATATGAAACGGAAGATCAGTTTGGCTACGATATCGTACTCGGTTTCAAACAGAATGCTTTCCGCCATAATTGGGATGTCACCGTTATTCCGGTCACACCTGCTTTTCAGCTTACAGAAAAATATGATACATACATGTTAAAGAACGGTTTCTGCGGTGCCTTTTTAGTCGGATTCGCCCTGCATGACGAATGGATGCAACAGCTTTCCCACACCACAATGCCGACTGTTCTCTTTGATAACTATATCGAAAAAAATCCGAACGTCTGCTACGTCGGCACCGATAACTATGAGGGCATCGACGCAGCCGTAGATCATCTTTATACGCTCGGTCACAAAAAAATTGCTTTCTTAAACGGTTCCCTGCACTCCATGGTATCCGAGCAGCGCCAGGAAGCATTTTATAACAGCATGAAAGCTCACGGACTGACTGTTGATGAGAAGCTGACCGCCTACGGCTATTATGTGGCAGACAGCGCAAAGTATCACGTCCCGACGTTTCTCGGCGCAGGTGCGACTGCGATCATCTGCGGCAACGATCTGATTGCTTCCGGTGTGATCGCTGAGTGTAAGCTGCGCGGTTTCCGTGTTCCGGAGGATATCAGCGTTGTCGGTTTTGATGACCTGCCGCTCTCTGCCTCCTTAGAGCCGCCGCTTACCACGGTTCGTCAGGAGCGCAATGAGCTTGGAAAATGCGCTTACGTCGTTTTAAATTCTCTGGTGCACCACATCCCGTTCTGCCGGACGCAGATCCGCGCCAGACTCATCGAGAGAGAGTCGACCGCACGCTGTCCGGCGGCGCCGGAGATCAAACCGCTGGCTTAAAACTGCCAACAGATTTATCAACACTACTCTGCGTTTCGGACCGCCTCGTATACGGGGCGGTTTTCTTTTGCCGGAAGGCAGATCAGCAGAAACATGGCGGTAAGTTCTATCGTCGCGAGCAGCAGAATTGCAAACCGGTAAGACATGATCTGTCCCAGTGCTCCCGCTGCCATCTGGAATGCCACACTTCCGATCGCAAATACCATATTAAAAAATGCGTTGATACGCGCCCGCATATTTTCGGGCAGATAGCTCTGCACTGCTGTCTCACGGATAGTCGCACTTGAGATGCCAAGTGCCCCACAAAGGAAACGGTTACACAGCATCAGCGGATATGGCAGATATAAAAGTAAAATATCCATCAGTCCATAGACCGTATAGACAAATTTGGTAAACGCATAACGTTTTTTTACCGGTATTTCTTTTTTATACTGAAAAATGCCGCCAAGTCCCCGCCCGATCATTTCCGCACTTTTTAAAAATCCAAGCATCGTAACCGTAAGCCACGGCACTGTCTGGTAAAACGCCTGTATCAGTACGGTATTTCCATCTGACACACCGCTTGTGATACTCATATAAGTATAGATGTTACGAATGCCCTTTTCTTTTTTCAGATAATGAAATCCTTCCCTGATATCCTGACAATACTGCTTCCAGGTATAATCGTCCTGTGCTTCTTCCTTTTCCTCATGAATCCGGCTCTCCACGATGACAGATACCATCGTGATACCCGAAACCAGATAAAAAATGTGTGCCATGGATATTTTTTCATACAAAAAGGTTGCCGCCGGGGACATTGCAATAATGACAAGCGGATAGATCGTATTGCTGACCGCATAACCCTTCTGCTCCATCCCATTCGGTATCAGATTTGGATACCATGCATCATATGCAAGACGGTAAAACACTGAGATTGTTCCCACTGCAAGGACAAATATCAGATACAACAGGTAATTGAATGCTTGACCACTGATATAGAGTCCCATTACCGCATACAATACCGCCGTTACAATATCCAGTCCGACGATCCATTTTTTCTTTCCGCCTTTATCAATCAAAGGTGCTGCTAAAACAGAAAGAACAACGTCCGGCAAAACGCCGCAGATCAGTACCAATGCTGATAAGAATGTAGATCCGGTCTCATCAAATACCAAAAGGCTGATCGGCAGGTTCATGGCTTCGCCGCCCACGGCAGTTAAAATGGTTGCGATAGTGATACTGGTAAAATCTTTTGTCCAGAGTGTTTTTTGCTTGTGTGACATGTTTTCCCTCATTTCATGTTTTGTAGTATAGCGTAAAGATTATGATGTCCGGAGCAAATAGTGGATTCCAGACATCATATATCGATTGCTACAGTTATTATATATTCCACTTTAAACTAGATAAAGCGAATTGATTTGGGAAAATCGGCACAAAAAAAGCACGCTAAAACGTACTTTTTCTGATCTTTGCGGAAATTTGTTCACTAAACTCCAGTGCCTTTTTATATTTTCGCTGCCTCGTATAGGCTTCTAAAATCACATTTTTATACTGATAGAGGAAACCAAACGACTTTTCTTTTATGAGTGCCCTGATCAGTCGTTCGATCAGATCTAAATATGCCGGATCCGCCGTAAAGTCTTGCTTTTGTTCCATGCAAAGTTCCTCATACATCAGACGCTCTGCCATCTTACCCTTCATATCTTTCCGGGAAAGTAACTGTTTCATTATTGCAAGATAATGATCCGCCTCCCTGGTATTTCCAAGGAGAAGATGTAACCATGCCTTTTTATGACAGAGCAGGAAATCTTCTGACCGGACACGGTTTAAACAGTCGAGTGCTTCCTCATATCTTCCAACTGCAAGATAGGTCGCCCCCATATTATAATATAATCCCTGCTCGTATTCTTTCCACCATCCGGTATTCTGCAATAGCCTTCTGGTGCGCTCATAATAGACGGTCATCATCTCATCCATATCGACACATGCATATGCGCTTCCATTCATAAAATAATAATCCGCCAGTGCATATACATTTCCCTCTTCCAACGCCGCCGTCACAAAACGGTTCTCCATCCGGTGAATTGCGTCGTATTCTGCCTGTTCATAATAACCGGAAATCAGACAGCGCATGCCAAGCGTGTTCTGCAGTCCGTGCTGTACTTTCTGATACCACTCCATTTTCTCTGCCGGATCTTTTGTGAGTCTTGAACAGACCAGACTGTAATAGGCATACTGTTTTTCATCCATACAGTCTTCTAACTGCGCTAAAGTGCTGACATTCTCATTCAAAAAATTCTGTATGTCATTTCCATCCGCTTCTTTTTTCATCAAACTTTCGATAAAACTTTTATCTAATTCTTTCCACGCGCTCTCACTGTAATAAATTGCGGACACCAGTCTGATATCGATTGTAAGCGGTGACATCAAAAGCCTGTCCCATTTTCCGGCAAGTTTTTTCCATACCGTTTCATTTTCCAGCCCATATTGCAGATTGTAAAAAAATTCATCCATCTGTTTCCTGCTCTCAGTAAGAAACGCAGAATCTGTCTCATAATTGATTCCAAGTCTTGCAAAAAGCTGCTTTAAAATTGCCATATCCGCTCCGCCGATCCACGCTCGATTTTACTTAAATACGAAACCACACAGATGCCATAGCAGACTTCTTTCTGCCCCTTTCCCTGTCTGATCCGCTCCGCGCGCAAAATCATCCTGCCGGATTTTTTCTTTTCTATTCATGCTTATTTTCCAAATTTTTGTCTCTGTGAACTATCTATCGTCTTTATAAAGCCCATTGGATTTTTCTGTTATAAAATTG
>ENA-OQDE01000013-OQDE01000013.1-human-gut-metagenome-genome-assembly--contig:-NODE-13-length-106588-cov-28.624980_pt1 | contig 106588 bp, 132 predicted proteins | sample MGYA00242768_ERZ504595 | MGnify/ENA primary metagenome ERZ504595 (study PRJEB26092, sample SAMD00036307) | human gut metagenome | host: Homo sapiens | study: EMG produced TPA metagenomics assembly...
CTCAGCGCCGCAAGCGCCCGGATGCGCCGTCGTCGGCGGGCCGGACCTTGTCGAGCCGCCTGAGGAAGTCGTGACGTCCAGTACCTCCGGGGGTTTCCGGCCGGCGTCGTGCCGCCGTAGGCGTAGCCACGGCGGGCCAGGAACGCCAGGAGCCGCTGCTTCGCCGCCGCGAGCCTCGCGGTCGCCGCGTCGTGGGCCCCGGCGAGGTCCCTGAGCCCTCGATCTCGGGGGACGGCACCATACCGGGGAGATATCGTGCGACAGTATCGCCTTGGCCATCCTGGCCGCGTCGTTGCGGTCGTTCTTGGACGAGAGGTCTGCCGCCGACCTCGGGACCTTGGAGACGGCCGCGACGACGCAGTCGACGCCGAGCCCGGAGAGCTCCCTCTGCGGGGCGAAGCCGAGGTGGCCGTTCTCGTAGGCGGCGAGCGACGGGCCGGGGAAGCCCGACATCCACTCCGCGACCTCGCCCCAGGGGTTGCCGCGGAACCTCCTCGTCACGGCCTCGCCCGTCTCCGCGTCGAGCGCGCAGACGGTGGTGGACCTGAGGTGTACGTCCATTCCGAAGGCGGTAGAATATCTAGGCACGGGAGCCTCCCAACTCGTTGCGGCGCGGCTGCGCTCTGGCACTTCAACAACATTGTCGCAGCCCCGACCCGCGGTCACGAGCGGGGGCTCCTGTCGTTTCCGTGCCCTCGGATTGGGTCATAGTGTCTGGCTTATGCTCAACCTGCGGCGCTGCCATCGTTGGTGCTGAGCGACTTGTTCCCCGCCTCAAATTAGCCATCCTGGGTCCCCGGTGGTTGCGGTGGGCGTGTTTGGTTGGTGCCTGTTGATGGTTTGGGTATCGGGGAGGGCGGCTCCGTTATAATCGCCTAGAACATTAAATGGAAACGGGACGGGAGCCATACATGCGCCAGGGTTTCGACAACGCGAAATATATCGAGCTGCAGGCCGCTCATATTAAGGAGCGCATCTCGCAGTTTGGCGGCAAACTCTATTTGGAGTTTGGCGGCAAGCTGTTTGACGACTATCACGCGAGTCGCGTGCTGCCGGGTTTTGAACCGGACAGCAAGTTCCGCATGCTCAAGAGCATTGCCGATGACGTTGAGGTTATCATCGCGATCAACGCGAACCACATCGAAAAAAACAAGGCTCGTGGTGACCTCGGTATTACCTATGACGAGGATGTGCTGCGCCTGGTTGACCTGTTCCGCGGCAACGGCTTTGCCGTCGCGGCTGTGGTCATCACCCAGTACGCCGGCCAGCCTGCTGCCGATGTGTTCCGCAACCGCCTGAACGCGCTCGGTATTCCCGCCAAGCTGCACTATCCCATCGAGGGGTATCCGCACGATGTCGATCTGATCGTGTCCGACGATGGCTACGGCAAGAACGAGTTTGTCGAGACCACCCGACCGCTCGTCGTGGTCACTGCCCCCGGTCCTGGCTCGGGCAAGCTTGCCACCTGCCTGTCTCAGCTCTATCACGAGCACAAGCATGGCACGGCCGCCGGCTATGCCAAGTTTGAGACCTTCCCGGTCTGGAATCTTCCTCTGACGCATCCGGTCAATATTGCCTACGAGGCCGCCACGGCTGACCTCGACGACGCCAATATCATCGATTCGTTCCACCTTGAGGCCTACAACAAGACCACAGTCAACTACAACCGCGACGTCGAGGCCTTCCCGGTGGTCCGTGCTCTGATGGAAAAGATCCTGGGCAAGAGCCCCTACCAGAGTCCTACGGACATGGGCGTCAATATGGTCGGCTTTGCCATCACCGATGACGATGCCTGCCGCGACGCTTCCAAGATGGAGATCGTCCGCCGCTACTTTACCGCGGTCGAAAATGTGCGCCGTACCGGCGTGGGCGATGAGCAAGTCGACCGTCTCAAGATTATTATGAAGAAAGCCGGCATCGATAAGAACTACTCACCGGCGCGCTCGGCGGCCCTCACCAGGGAGCAGCTGACGGGTGGTCCCGTGGGGGCCATGGTCATGCCCGATGCTCCGTGGTGACCGGTAAGACCTCCACGCGCCTGGGCGCCGCAAGTTCGCTCATTATGAACGCCCTCAAGCACGTCTCGGGCGTCGACCTTGAGCTCGAGGTTATCAGCGATGAGGCGATCGAGCCCATCAGCAAGCTCAAGACGCATTTCCTGGGCAGCAAAAACCCGCGCCTCCACACCGACGAGACGCTTATGGCGCTGTCGATCACCTCGGCCACGAGTGAGACGGCCGCTCGCGTCCTTTCGGGCCTGGAGCAGCTGCGCGGTTGCGATGCCTTTTTTAGCGTGATTATCTCGCCGACGGACGAGACGGTACTGCGCAAACTGGGTATCAACGTGTGCTGCGAGCCCAAGTTTGAGCGCCGCGGTTTCTTCCATCGCTAAGTTTGAAGCACCGCGGTAATTGCATTGCATTTTGGCCGTATCGGGTTAGCGCCCGGTACGGCTTTTTGATCAATAAAGCGCCTATTTCGGCGAAAAATAGCTGTTTACCTGCCTAGAAACAATTTGAGCGGTATACAATAACCATAACTGTTTCATCCTTAGCGGGATGCCGCATGATGGATATTACCTGCCATCGTGAGGTGTGTCGGTCGCGCACGGCGCGTTAGATGCTCGTGCTCGGTTTGAGGAGGCTGCTATGGCGGGCAAGGGTCGTGCGAGTGTCAACGATATGAAGCGTGTCGAGGTGCTGGTGTTGATGGAGATCGACCGGCAAACCGAAGACAATGGCGGGCCGTATGGTTTCTCGCGCAAAACGCTTGCCGAGCGCGTGGGGGTTTCGCCGTATCGTGCCCGCGCCGCAATCGATCGCTTGGATTCCGAAGGCATGATTGATGTCGTCTCGCGTTATAGCGACGACGGCGGTCAGCTTGCAAATGGCATTTGCCTCACCGAACATGGCAAGTGGTATCTTGAGGGCGTCCGTACCGGCATGCTCGTTCAAGAAATGCTCGAGGACGAGGTTGCTGATCGATAGCAGCATGTAACCCTTGCCATAGCGACGCCGCCTGGGAAACCGGGCGGCGTTTTGTTTCAAGATTGAGAAATGCAATCGCACGCGAGAAAAATTGCGAACGGTCCGCGGCGCGAGTATTACAATGAAGACCCGTAAGATGTGGATAAACAACTTCTACGGGAAGCGCAGGTAACTCAATATGACCAAGCATGTGTTCGTAACCGGTGGCGTGGTTTCGTCCCTGGGCAAGGTATTACCGCGGCCTCGCTGGGCCGTCTGCTCAAGTCGCGTGGCTACAAAGTAACGATGCAGAAGGCCGACCCGTATCTGAACGTCGACCCCGGTACCATGAGCCCCTTCCAGCATGGTGAGGTCTTCGTTACCGAGGATGGTTACGAGTCCGACCTGGACCTGGGTCATTACGAGCGCTTTATTGATGAGAACCTGACCCGCGATTCCAACTTTACGACCGGCGCCATCTATAAGAGCTTGATCGCCCGCGAGCGTCGCGGCGACTTTTTGGGCGGTACCGTGCAGGTGATTCCCCACGTCACCAATGCCATTAAGGACAAGTTCCGCCGCATTGAGGAGCAGACCGGCTCCGATGTAGTCATCACCGAGCTGGGCGGCACGATCGGTGACATCGAGTCCCAACCGTTTGTCGAGGCCATCCGTCAGTACCGCAAGGAGCCGGCCCCGAGAACGTCTGCTACATCCACGTGTCGCTCGTTCCCTATATCGCCGCCGCCCACGAGGTCAAGACCAAGCCCACGCAGCATTCCGTCAAGGAGCTCCGCAGCTTTGGCATCCAGCCCGATATCATCGTGCTGCGCTCCGACCACCATATCGATGACGCTATCCGCGGAAAGATCGCAAGCTTCTGCGACGTTGACACCGATTGTGTCTTTACCAACGAGGACTGCGCGAGCATTTACGATGTTCCGCAGCTGCTTGCCGAGCAGGACTTTGACCTGCGCATTTGCGAGCGTCTGGGTCTGGACCCGCGTGAGCGCGACATGAGCGAGTGGAACGAGTTCCTGCGCAAACAGAATCACGCCAACCATCACGCCGATAAGGTGAAGATTGCCGTCGTGGGTAAGTACACGCAGCTGCCCGATGCGTACCTGTCGGTTATCGAGGCCCTGCACCATGCGGGCGTCTTCTACGATCGCCATGTGGACGTCCAGCTGGTCGACGGCGAGAGCCTCGACGAGCAGAATGTCTCCGAGGTTTTGGGCGACGCCTCGGGCATCCTGGTCCCCGGCGGCTTTGGCAAGCGCGCCCTGGAGGCAAGATCCTCGCGGCCGAGTTTGCCCGTGAGCACAAGATTCCGTATCTGGCATTTGCCTGGGTATGCAGGTGGCCGTGTGCGAATTTGCGCGCAACGTCGTCGGCCTTGCCGGCGCCAGCTCCTCCGAGTTCGATCCGGATGGCCCGTATAGCGTCATCGATCTGATGAGCTCGCAGGAGGACGTGACCGAGAAGGGCGGCACCATGCGCCTGGGCGCTATCCGTGCAAGCTCGCCGCCGATACCCTTGCTCGCGAGGCATATGGCGAGGAGCTCGTCTACGAGCGTCACCGTCACCGCTTTGAGTTCAACAACGCCTTCCGTGACCAGCTCGAGGACGCCGGTTTGGTTATCTCGGGTCTGTCGCCTGACGAGCGCCTGGTCGAGATGGTCGAGCTGCCGCGCGACGTGCATCCGTGGTATGTGGCAACCCAGGCTCATCCCGAGTTCAAGAGCCGCCCGACCAACCCGCAGCCGCTGTTCCGCGAGTTCGTGCGCGCTTCGATCGGCCAGCACGAGGGTGTCGACCGTCTGCAGGTGACGCCCATGAACCTCGCTACGGACTAAGGGTGCCGGCGAATAAGGAACATACCGAAGCTACTCCCTCGTCGCTCGCCGTGGCGGCGGGGGAGTATCTCGATTACCTTGCGGTCGAGCGGGGTTTGGCGCGCAACACGATTGCGGCCTATCGTCGTGACCTGACGACGTACTGCGCCTATCTGGAGCGGGTGGGTATTGTGTCTTTTGAAGAGGTGACCCGTCAGGTCGTGGAGGGCTTTGTCGCCGACCGTCGCGATGGGGGCTATTCGGATGCCTCGGTGGAGCGTGCGCTTGCGGCCGTGAAGGGCCTGCATGCCTTTTTGGTGCGCGATGGGGCTGTGGCCCAAAATCCAACGGCGGCGTTGCGCCTGCCTAAAAAGGCTGAGCGTTTGCCGGAGTATCTATCGGTGGAGGATGTCTCGGCGCTGCTCGATCAAGACTTCCCCGAGGGCGAGATGGGCTTGCGCGACCATGCCATCTTGGAAGTGCTCTACGGATGCGGTTTGCGTGTGAGCGAGTTGGTGGGACTCGATGTGGGCGATATCCATATCGACGATGGCTTTGTGCTCGTTCGCGGTAAGGGCTCGAAGGAACGCCTGTCCCCGCTGGTGGGAAGCGCGGCGCGAGCTCTGACGCTTTATGTAACTGAGGGGCGTTCTCGCTTGGCGGCCCATGCCCGCGGAACCGAGACCTCGGCGGTCTTTTTAAATAAGAACGGCCGCCGTCTGTCGCGCCAGGCATCCATGCCATCTGTGAGCGCTACGGGCGCAGGTGGGACTGGTGGGGCTCCATCCCCATACGCTGCGTCACTCCTTTGCCACCCATATGCTTGCGGGCGGCGCAGACCTCCGTGTGCTACAGGAGATCTTGGGACATGCCGATATATCGACCACGCAGGTCTACACGCATGTCGATCGTACGCAACTGACCGAGGTCTATTTGGCGGCGCACCCGCTGGCACATCGTTAACACATCGCTGACCTGCATATTTATAGGTATTTGGGGACGGGCTCCAGATTGCCGCGGCGTGCTTTTGCGCGCGCATGGGCAATCTGGGGCCCGTCCCATTTTTCGCCACTTGGCGTCGCGGTGGTGGGCCGCACGGGCCTTGGGTGGGGGAGTTTGGGGGCGATGTGAACGCCATGTAAAAGGACGCAAAAATCGCCTCAAGGTCAACTTGAAGGTTGAGGTTGAAAGGCGGGGTGCCACAAGTGGCATCCCGCCTTTGCTGTAAACACAACATATTGTGTTTTCGAACATATGCTCGGGGGTGTTTTACAACATATTGGGGGTGGAATGGTGGGGCGGGGTGGGGGAAGGGGTGGGGAAAGGTGTTGAAAAATGGGGCGGTTCCCCATATTATTGATGACGTCGACAGGCGGGGTGGTTTCCCGCGTACGTGCCATCTGAGTAACCGAGGGGAGGGCGCACATGGGAATGACTGGTGCATACGAGCGCAATCTCGATGCAAAAGGTCGTCTATCCCTGCCTGCGCCCCTTCGCGAGGAGCTTGGAGAGCACGTTCGCGTGTTTAAAGCCCTGGATGTCGATGCTCTGTACGTGTTCTCTGCCGAGGCCTTCGATAAGTGGGTCGAAGGACTCTTCGCGGGTCGTGAGGGCCACGAGGGTTTTAACCCGCGTGACATTAATGACCAGAAGCTCATGAGGGCGATCAACAAGCGCACCACGTCGATGGACGTGGACAGCGCCGGTCGTATCGGTCTTTCCGAGTCTCTCCGCAAGCAGGCGAACCTCGACCGCGAGGTTACGGTTGTGGGCAACTACGACCACCTTGAGGTTTGGGATCGCGCCGCGGCCGATGAGGACGATGACGATGAGGCCCTGCTGGACCTCTTCTTCTCGTAAGGGCAAGGCACGGGTAACGGATGGAGCGTGGGATCTTGACACAAGAATATCGGCATGAACCTGTCATGCTCGGCGAAGTGCTTGAGTCGCTGCGGCTAAAGAGCGGCTCCGTTGTCTGCGATTGCACCCTTGGCGGTGCCGGCCATTCGGTAAAGATGGCCGCGCAGGTGGGGGAGACGGGCCTTTTGCTCGGCGTCGATCAGGACGACATGGCCCTCGAGGCCGCTGGCGCCCGTCTGGACCGCGAGGTTCCCGGAGTTCCGCACCAGCTGCTGAAGGGCAACTTCGGCGACTTGGACGAGCTGCTTTGCTCGGCGAGGTGCCGGGTCGATGGCTTCCTGTTCGATTTGGGCGTTTCGTCACCGCAACTCGATATCCCTGGCAGGGGCTTTTCGTATAACGAGGACGCCCCATTGGACATGCGGATGGATCCGGGTAATAACACCTTAAACGCAGCTGAGGTCATCAACACCTATAACGAACACGACCTCGCCCGGATTCTACGCGTCTACGGCGAAGAGAAGTTTGCCTCGCAGATCGCGCGCGAGATCGTGCGCCGCCGCGAGCAAGAACCGATCGAAACCACCGGCCAATTTGTCGAGATCATCAAGGCGGGTATCCCGGCTGCCGCTCGTCGGCATGGCGGACACCCGGCCAAGAAAAGTTTCCAGGCCATTCGCATCGAGGTCAATCACGAGCTCGATGTGCTCGAACGAGGGCTTGATGCCGCCACCAGGTGCTCAACCCGGGCGGACGTATCTGCGTCATCTCGTATCACTCGCTCGAGGACCGTATCGTAAAGAACCACTTTAAGGAGATGAGCCAGGGGTGCACGTGTCCGCCGGAGATTCCGGTGTGCGTGTGCGGCAACGTGCCGATACTCAAGGTCATCACCCGCAAACCCCTGGTTGCCCAGCCTGATGAGGTTGAGCGCAACCCTCGGGCGAGATCAGCCAAAATCCGCGTGGCGCAGCGTCTGTAGGCGCGACCGCGCGATATTGGACCTCCCGCTCGCACCATAAACGAAGCTTAAACACACTACCAACGTACTCGGGATGGGAGGCGGCATATCATGGGCTACAACACTTCAAGCGCAGCACTCGCCTATGATATGAACGCCATGCCCGCCTATCGTGAGACGCCGCAGGCCCCCGTTGCTCCCCGTGAGCAGCGCACGCCGCGCTTTGATGTCTACACGGGCGCGGGCCGTCAGGCAAACCAGGCGGTAAGCCCGGTTTTCATGAGCGTTCTTAAAACGTTTTGCATCATTGCGGCTATCTTCATGACGATCGGCGTCGCCCGCGTGGCGCTCGCCGGCGTTACGGCCCAGGTGCTCAACAGCAACGCCGAGCTTACCAACACGCTCGAAAAGGCGACCGATGAGAGCTCCGACCTGGAGGTCATGCACTCGGTCTATGGCGCCGACACGCGCATTCGCGACCTTGCGGGCGCTTATGGCATGGTGGAGCCCAGCGAGAGCGTTACACTTGACTTTTCGCAGGATGCAGCCGCGGGCGCCAACGCGACCGCGACCGCTCAGTAGCAAGACGGTAGCTGAGTATGACAAATGACTATCGCCGCGGTTCCGATAGGGGCCGCGGTTCTGGACGTCCCTCGTCGCGGGGACGTTCTGGTTATCAAGGAACGGGTCGGCAATCTTACAACGCCGGGCGGTCCCGTGGCAACGACCCGGCGTCGCGACTTCGCGGCTCGGGCGGCCCTCAAGTGCATAACACCAGGTCGCGCAAGAGTTCGCCGACCGAATGGCTCACAGGCACGCCTCTGCCTCGCCGCAAAGCCGTCATGGGATTCATTGGGCTTGGCTTGGGCTTGGGCGTCTTTCGCCTTGCCGACTATCAGGTTGTCGAAGCCGATAAACTGCGCGAGCGTGCCGATGCGCGTCGCCTGCTTGCGCAGACCCTCTATGCCAAACGTGGCACCATCTACGACCGCAACGGTAACGTGCTGGCGTCGTCGGTCGAATGTCGCAACATCGCCGTGAACCCGCAGCTTGTCGAGGACGTTGACAAGACGGTGTCGGCGCTGGTCAAGGCAACTGGAATCGATAAAAAGACCTGCCGCAAGCTCGTTGAGTCCGATGGAACCTGGGTGTATATCAAACGCCAGGTGGACGAAGACGATGCTGCGACGCTGGAGAAGAAGAACCTGCCCGGTGTGCTTTTTGAGCAGGCCATGAAGCGCGTATATCCATACGGCAATCTGGCATCGCAGGTGCTGGGTGTAGTGAATGTGGACAACGATGGCTTGACGGGTCTCGAAAAGCAATACAACAAGCTTCTGACCGGCACGAACGGTTCTCTCGTACGCGAGCGCGCGAGGGACGGCAGCTATATCGCGGGCGGTGCCTATAAAAAGGTGGCTGCGGTCGACGGCGTTGATATCGTGACGACGCTCGACGTCAATATCCAGCGTGCGGCCGAGGATGCCCTGGCAGAGGCAGTTGAGAAGACTAAGGCCAAGAACGGCTCGGCGCTGGTCACCGATCCTACGACAGGCGAGATCTTGGCAGCCTGCTCGTATCCGACTTACGACCAGACCAATCTGGAAAACGCCAAGACCGAGGATATGAACTTGCGCCTGGTCACCGACGCTACGAGCCCGGCTCGGTCTTTAAGACGCTCGTGGCGGGCGCCGGCTTCGACTTGGGCGTCGTGCGATCGAGTACGTCGTTTGAGGTGCCGGCGAGCTTCAAGGTGGGCGACGATACCGTCACCGATGCGACAAGCGCGACTACGCCATGACCATGGATGTGCGCGAGATGATGCGCCGTTCGTCCAACGTGGGCTTTGTCCTGGTGGGGCGCAAGATCGGTGCCGATGACTTTGCCGCTTATGTGGACAAGTGGGGCATCGGTCACAGCTCTGGTGTCGATTTTCCGGGCGAGAGCCTGGGTATCGTCAAGGAGCGTGACCAGTATGACGGCGCCACGCTGGGCTCGATGAGCTTTGGACAGGCGCTGTCCGTCTCGCCGATTGAGATCGCACGCGCCGTGGGCGGCATCGCCAACGGCGGCGTGATGATGACACCGCACTTCTATAAGTCCAGCAAAGGCGACGAGAAGGACTGGGGCGAAGGCGAGCGCGCGATTTCGGAGGACGCCGCATCCCAGGTGACATCGTGCATGCAGACGGTCGTGTCCGAGGGAACGGGCGTTGGCGGCGCGGTTGACGGCTATGACGTGGCGGGTAAGACCGGTACGGCCGAACGTGCCGACGAGAACGGCGGCTACCTCAAGGAGAACTACATGTCGTCCTTTATGGGCTTTGCACCGGCACAATCGCCCAAGGTGCTGTGCTATATCACGCTCGACGGAACGCCGAGCGGCTCAGATGCCGCTGCGGTGCCGTTCCAGTCCATTATGGCCAACGCGCTCGACGTGCTGGGTATCCCGCACACGAAGTAGGGGGTTACAATCTTTGGGGCGTGGTTTGTTGTCCCATATGAGGGTGTTCACATGCCCTGCACCACGCATGTGCGGCGCTGGGATACAATACGCCGATAGCATTATTAGGTTTACAGGGGAGCTGCAATGATAGAGATCGCCGTCAACAACCTCGCGGCCGCAACAGGGGCCCGAACCGTGACGGGAGAAGCCGATCGGGTATGCCGCGGGTGCGTTATCGACTCGCGCCAGGTCGAGGAAGGGACGATTTTCGTCGCCTTTCCCGGTGAAAACGTCGACGGCAATGATTTTGCTTCCCGTGCCGTCCAGTCGGGTGCCGGCGCCGTCGTGATGACGCGTGAGCCCGAGGCCGAGCTGGTCTCGCTGGCGCAGGACAAGGGCTGTGCCATCTTGCTGACCGATGATCCCGAGGACTTTCTGCTGCGTTTGGCGCACACGTACCGTCTGGAGCTTGGCTGCCTGGTCGTTGGTATTACCGGTTCCATCGGCAAGACGACGACCAAGGACGTGCTCGCCGCCGTGCTCGCCAAGCGCTATCGTGTCTGGGCCACCAAGGGCAATTTCAATAACCTGATCGGCATGCCGCTCACGGTGCTTTCCGCTCCGGCCGATACCGAGGTCCTGGTGCTCGAGATGGGCATGAACCATTTCCACGAGATTGAGCGCCTGTCCCAGTCCGCCAATCCCAACCTTGCCATCGTGAGCAAGATTGGTACCTCTCATATCGGCATTTTGGGTAGCCGCGAGAATATCGCCCGCGCTAAGGCCGAGATTGTCCAGGGTATGTGCGCCGTCGATAGCCACCTTGCCGCTGCTGGTTTTGGGCGGCGAGGACGACTTTACGCCGTTCATTCGCGATACGTTCGCCCAGCCTGCTGGTATCGACGTGATGCTGGCCGGCGTCTCGGACGATGATGAGGTCCGTGCCCGCGACATTCGTGTTGATGACGAGGGCCGTCCGGTCTTTACGCTCGATTTTGGCCAGGGTGAGACGATCGATACCATGCTTGCCATCCCCGGCGTGCAGTCCGTTCCTAATGCCGTTAAGGCGCCGCGGTTGCCTATCGCCTGGGCGTGACGACCGAGCAGATCGATACTGCCTTTAGGGGCCTCACGATCACCGGTCACCGCCAGGAGATTAAGCGCGCCAAGAGCGGTGCCCGCGTCATTGACGATTCCTATAACGCCAGTGCCGAATCCATGGCTGCTGGCCTCGATCTGCTGTGCTCGCTTTCGTGCACGGGGTCTCGCATGGCGATCCTGGGCGAGATGGGCGAGATGGGCGATGAGGCTCCTCGCATGCATGAGCTCGTGGGCGCCTATGCCGCCGCCAAGAAGCTCGACATGCTGGCGTGCGTGGGTGGTGAGCTGGCCCAGCTTATGGCCGATGCCGCGCGCATGATGGGTATGGACGAGGACCGCATCCAGGTGTTCTCCGATTATCAGCAGGTGCTCGACCGCATGGGCGGCGCGCTTGAAAAACATGATGTTGTACTGGTCAAGGGTTCCCGCTTTGTTGAGCTCGACCGCTTTGTGGAAGGTGTGTGCTAGCCCATGTTCGGCAATCCCTCGTATCCAACGTATCAGGCTTTTTTGGGGCTTGGCATCGCCGCTGCCATTGCGCTGCTGCTCATGCCGTGGTGGATCAAGCTGCTTAAGGTCGAGGGTATCGGCCAGCAGGTTCGTGCCGACGGCCCCAAGCGTCATTTGGTTAAGCAGGGAACGCCCACCATGGGTGGCGTTGTCATCCTCGTCGCGATCTCGCTGACCTGCCTGCTGATGGGCAAGCTCACCACCGAGCTCGTGCTCGTGCTCCTCGCCACGCTGGCGACCGGCGTGCTGGGCCTGATTGACGACCTGACCTCCGTTACGCATGGGCGCTCGCTCGGTCTGACGCCTCATGCCAAGATGATCGGTCTAACCATTATCTGTGTCACCTTTACGGTACTTGCCGTTAACTGGTGCGGCGTCGCCCCCGAGATTCGTTTTCCCGGCGGCCTGACGATTGACCTCGGTGTTCTTTCGACCACCATCTGCGGCCTTTCGTTCCCGTGGCTCTACATTGTCTTTTGCTGGCTGATGATCGCCGGTCTTTCTAATGCCGTGAACCTGACCGATGGCCTTGACGGTCTTGCTGGCGGCACCTCCATGATTGCCATGCTCGCCATGGCTGCCATGCGTTTTTGCACGGAGACGTGAACCTGTCCATCTTCTGCACCGCGTGTGCCGGTGCCTGCTTGGGCTTTCTGTGGTTCAACTGCTATCCGGCGAGCATCTTTATGGGCGATACCGGCTCGCTTGCCCTGGGCGCCGCGTTTGCCTGCACGTCCATCATGACCAACACCGAGGTCGTCTCCCTCATCATCGGCGGCCTGTTTATCGTTGAGACCCTGTCGGTCATGATTCAGGTTGTCTACTTCCACTTTACGCACAAGCGCGTCTTCCTTATGGCGCCCATCCATCATCATTTCGAAAAGAAGGGCTGGGCCGAGACCAAGGTCGTCATCCGTTTTTGGATTATCGCTGCGGCCTTTGGTGCCGTTGGCCTTGCCCTGTTCTTCCAGTTGGGATAGTGGTCTTTCATGCCTCTTGCTGATGTCTTTAGCCTGCTCGTTTTGGGTCAGGGCAAATCCGGTCTCGATGTCGCCCGCTGGGCGCTGGCACATCCCGAGCGCGTAAGCGCCGTTACCGTGTATGGCGGCGGCACCTCTGAGCCCAATGACGCCACGCGTGCGCTCGAGGCTGCTGGTGCGTCGTTTGTCTATGGGACCGAACAGGTCGAGGGCGCCTATGACGTATGCGTGACGTGCCCGGGCATCTCGGAGTTCTCGGGCTTCTTTAAGGCCGGGCGCGAGCATGCCGCCCAGATTATGGGTGAGCCCGAGTTTGCCTATCGCCTGTCGCCCGATAACTGGATTGCCATCACGGGCACCAACGGCAAGACGACCACCACGTCGCTGACTGATTATCTGCTCAAGGCTGCCGGCGAGGCCAGCGTTGCTGTCGGCAACATCGGCGAGCGCCGGTCAACGAGATTGACGGCCGAGCCACAACGAGTGGTTTGTGGCTGAGCTCTCGAGCTATCAGATTGCTACGACAACCGAGCTCCACCCCCGCGTGGCGGTGCTGCTCAACATCACTCCCGACCACTTGGCTGGCATAAGAGCCATAAGAACTACGCGCTTGCCAAGATCAAACTGTTTGACAATATGGTCGATGACGATCTGGCGGTTGTCGACGTCGAAGACGCCGGCATTCACGAGTTCGATGAGTACATCTACACGCCGGGTCGTCGCATCTGCAAGGTTGCCTTTGACGAGCCTGAGGCGAGGATGCCGCCTTTGTGCGCGATGGCAAGATGATTGTGCGCCTGAAGGGCGTCGAGACCCCGCTCATCGCTACATCCGAGCTCAAGATCTCGGGCCATCACAATGTTATCAATGCCCTGTGCGCCGCCACGGCTGCCTTGGCGGTCGGTGCCGATGTCGATGGTGTCTGCCGCGGTCTTGCCTCGTTCCAGCCGCTCGAGCACCGCGTGGAGCCGTGTGGCGAGATTGACGGCGTGCGCTACGTCAACGATTCCAAGGCGACCAACACCGATGCGGTCGAGAAGGCACTGACGGCATTTCCCGATGACGACGTGATCTTGCTGCTCGGCGGCCACGATAAGGGCACGCCGCTCACGGACTTCGCGCGCGTCGTTATGGACAACGTGCGCTCGGTCGTCTGCTTTGGCGATGCGCGCGAGCGCTTCACCGCCGCTATGGACGAGGCCGATGTCGATGGCGATGTGGATATCGCCCAGGCGGATGACCTACGCGACGCCGTGGACGTCGCCCGTTCGCTGTCGAGCCGTGGTGACGTGATCTTACTTTCTCCTGCCTGCTCTTCGTTCGATGAGTTCTCGGGCTATGAGCAGCGCGGCCGCGTGTTTAAGGACTACGTGGCCCAGCTTGCCGCTGCAGCGAAATCACAAATGGAATAGGGGTTGCGGTGAGAGAGGAGAGCCCCCGACAAGGTACGAGGAGGCCCGACTCGGACCGTGCTTCCTCGCGGCGCAGCACACCGCGTTCCAGCCGCGGCGGGCAGTCGTTTAGCGAACGCTATATTGCCGGCGTTCCCGCCCGTATCATGCGCCCCCGTTTGATATTCATGGCCTGCTTGTTTACCTTGGTATGCTTTGGCCTGCTGATGGTGTACTCGGCGTCTTCGGTCGAGGCGCTGCACGAGAATGGCTCGGCGACGTTTTTTCTGGGTCGACAGGCCGCGTTTGCCGTGGTCGGTGTTCTGGCGCTGATTGCCATCGTGCGCGTTTTGCCGGACAGCTGGTTTGGGGAGGATGTGCTCAGGATCTTCCTCATAGGCATGATAGGGCTACTGTTTCTGGTGTTCTTGGTGGGCAGCGGCAGCCGTGGCGCCACGCGCTGGCTTAACATCGCCGGTATTCAGTTCCAGCCTTCCGAGTTTTTAAAGCCATTTGCCATTGCGTATTCGGCCATCATGCTTGATCGCTTCTTTTCGCCCGGTGGCAACATCAACGAATTCCTTCGCAAGATGGGCATCTACCTGGGCATTTCGCTCTTTCTGATCTTTATCCAGCCCGATTTCGGTACTGTCCTGATCATCCTGTTGACCTCATGTGCATGGCGTTGTTTGCGGGTCTCGACCCAGATTTATCATCGGCGTGCTAATCTTCGGCATTCTCGTGATCGTGATTGCGCTTGTCGCAGAGCCGTACCGTATGGTGCGTATTCAGGTTGCTTGAACCCTTGGGCCGACGAGTATGGTGACGGCTATCAGGCCACGCTTGCCATTATGGCCTTTGCTCGGGCGGTCTGTTCGGCCGTGGCATCGGCAACTCAACCATGAAGTACTCGTATCTGCCCGAGGCGCACAATGACTACATCCTGGCCATCATTGGCGAGGAAGTCGGTTTTGTCGGAACCGTGCTGTTCTTCTTGGTGTTTGCGATGCTGATCTACTCGGCGTTTCGCATTGCCGAGCAGGCGACCGATCGCCGGGGCGCGCTTATGGCGTCTGGCTCCGCGGTCATTCTCGCAGTGCAGTTTTTGATTAACGCGCTGGGCATCCTCAACGTGTTTCCCATGACGGGCAAACCGTTGCCGTTTATTAGCTACGGCGGTTCGTCGATTATTGTGTCGCTCATGCTTGCCGGGTTGATCCTGCGCGTTTCGTACGAGAGCGCCCGCCGCGATGAGTATGACCGCCGCCGCGAGAGCTTTGCCGTTATGGATGAGAGTACCGCCGGCGTGCCCCACGTGCGCGGCGAGCGATCTTCGCGTAACGGTTTTACCGTCCTGGATGGCTCTGCGACCGAGCCGGCAGCCGCCCGCGTCAGCGAACGGCGCCGCAAGGTCGTCCTCAGCGCCCCAGCCCTCGCAACGCGGGCGGCGGATATAATCGAATCGATTTGAACTCGGACCCGTCGGCGCGTCTGCGTACCGAGACCAGGGACCGCGTGTACGAAGGGACTACCATGACCGATAAAATGACCGTTGCTATTGCAGCCGGCGGCACGGCCGGGCACATCAACCCCGCGCTCGCCTTGGCCGAAGAGCTGCGTGACCGTGGCCACCACGTTGTGTTCGTGGGCCAGTCGCGCAAGCTCGAGGGTCGTCTGGTCCCCGAGGCTGGGTTTGATTTTGTGCCCATTACGGTCACGGGCTTCGACCGCTCCCGTCCTTGGACGGCGCTGACCTCGCTGTGGCGTGTCAACAAAGCCAAGCGTGCGCTCGCCAGTCATTTCTCAAAGGTCGCAAGCCCGATGCCGCCATTGGTTTTGGTGCCTATGTCGAGGTTCCGCTGCTGGGGTGGTGCAAGGGCGCGGGCGTTCCGTATCTGCTGCATGAGCAGAACTCTGTTCCGGGCCTGGCCAACAAGATGATGAACTCCCACGCCGCCCGCGTGTGCATCTCGGTGCCGGCAGCGCGTTCGGTCTTTGAGCGCGAAGGTGACCCTGACCACGTGCTCATGACCGGCAACCCCGTACGTCGCTCGGTGATCGAGGGCGATCGCGCTCGCGGCCGCAAGGCACTTGGCGTTCCCGAGGACGCTACGCTGCTGCTCGTCTTTGGCGGTTCACTTGGCGCCCAGCACCTCAACGAGCGTGTGGCTTCGCTCAAAAACGAGCTGCTTTCGCGCAAGAACCTCTATGTGTTGCATTCGACGGGTGCCGACGGCTTTGAGGAGACCGAGCGCGCTTTGGCGCTGACGCCCGAGGAGGCGAAGCGTTACCGCGTCCAGCCTTACATCGACAACATGGGCGATATGCTGGCTGCTGCCGATTTGGTGCTCTCGCGTTCGGGCGCATCGAGCGTGGCCGAGATCGCTGCACTCGCCGTGCCTTCGGTGCTCGTGCCGTACCCGCATGCGACGGCCGACCACCAAACCACCAATGCCCGTTATCTGGTCGACGCTGGGGCCGGCGTGCTCTGCGCCGATGCCGATATCGACGGTTCTGCCTTTGCCGATGAACTGCTGCACCTGGTCGATGACGCGGCGGCGCGCGACGCCATGCGTCAGGCGGCGCGTGGTCTGGCTCAGGATAGGGCCGCCGCTCTTCTGGCGGATGCGGTAGAGGGTTTGCGTTAGTTAGACGGGATATCGTCGGTCGCCCTCGCGCTGATGCGGTAGGTGCGGTACAGTTAACGGGTTACAGGCAGTGTTTACGCAAGGAGTACACGAGCACATGGCTGATTCCCAGACTGCAACCTCCGCGCCCGAGTTTAAGAGCGCCCACTTTATCGGTATCGGCGGCGCCGGCATGAGCGGCATCGCCCTCGTTCTGCACGAGCGCGGTTATGCCGTTACCGGCTCCGACCTTAAGACGTCACGTTATATCCGCCAGCTTACCCGCGCTGGTGTGAAGGTGCATGTGGGCCATGAGGCCGCCACGATCGACGAGGTCAAGCCCGACGTGGTTGTTGTCTCCACCGCTATTCCGGAGTCCAACCCTGAACTCGTGCGCGCTCGCGAGCTTGGTATTCCCGTGTGGCCCCGTGCCAAGATGCTCTCTGCTTTGGGCCACGGCTACACCACCGTCGCTGTTGCCGGCACGCATGGCAAGACCACCACGTCTTCGATGTGCGCCACCATGCTCGACCGCATGGGCCTGGATCCGAGCTTCTTGATCGGCGGCATCGTCGAGGGCTATGACACGAACGGCAAGAACGGCTCGGGCGACTACTTTGTCGCCGAGGCCGACGAGTCCGACAGCTCCTTCCTGTTCCTGAACCCCAACGTGGTCATTGTGACCAACGTCGAGGCCGACCACCTCGATCACTACTCGGGTATCGAGGAGATCGAGGCAACTTTCGCCAAATTCATGAGCTTGGTGGGCGAGGACGGCACCGTCATCGTCTGCGGTGAGGACCCGCATCTGGTCGAGCTCGCCAAGTCGACGGGCCGTCACGTGCTTTCCTACGGCTTTGCGAGAGCAACGACATCGTCTGCATGCACCCGGATGTCAAGGGCATCCAGAGCGACTTTATCGTTCGCTTTGAGGACGGCACTGAGCACGCTGTGGAGATCAAGAGCAATCCCGGTCGCCACAACATGCTCAACGCCACGGCGGTGCTCACCGTCGCCCATGTCCTGGGCCTTGACATCGACGCCGCCGCCAAGGCGCTCTCGAGCTTTGAGGCGTCCGCCGTCGCTTTACCCACGTGGGCGATATCGATGGCATCACCGTGGTCGATGATTACGGCCATCACCCCACCGAGATCAAGGCGACGCTTGCTGCTGCTTCGTCGCTGGGCTACAAGCACGTCGACGTCGTGTTCCAGCCGCACCGCTATTCGCGCCTGCAGGCCCTGTGCGACGACTTTGCCGATGCATTTGCCAATGCCGATAAACTGCTGCTGATTGATGTGTTCTCGGCTGGCGAGATGCCCATTCCGGGTGTCACCTCTAAGATGCTCGCCGATACCGTGCGCGCCAAGCATCCTGGCAAGGAGGTCGTGTATTGCTCCAGCCGTCTTGAGCTCAATCAGGAGCTCGAGCAGATGGTGGGCGAGGGCGACCTGCTGCTCACCATGGGTGCCGGTGACGTTACGACCGTCGGCCCCGAGTTCATTGAGTATCTGACTGCCAAGAAAGACGCTTAAGTCTAATGGGTCTGTTTAACGCCGTCATGGCGCTCTCGGGCATGATCGACACGGATGTGATCGAGGACGAGCGCCTTGCGCGTCATACGAGCTATCGTATCGGCGGCAAGGCCGACCTCTTTGTGACGTGCCATAGCTATCATGCCCTTCGCCGCGCCGTGGCGGTGCTCGATCGCGAGCAGGTGCCGTGGGTCATCATCGGCAAGGGCTCCAATCTGCTGGTTGCCGATGGCGGTTATCGCGGTGCCGTCATTTCGCTCGGACGTGAGTTTCAGCGCACGGTTGTTGCCGATGACGGTTGTACGCTGACGGTCGGTGCGGGCGTGATGTTTGCGCGCCTGGTCAACGATGCCCTGTCGCGTAGCCTCTCGGGCCTTGAGTTTGCCGTTGGCATCCCTGGGTCGGTCGGCGGTGCGATATCTATGAATGCCGGCACACGGACCGAGTGGATTGGCTTGCTGGTTGAGGATGTCGTAACGTTTGACCCGGCATCCGGTATCAAGCATTATGCGGGGTCCGAGATCACTTGGGGCTACCGCGAATGTAGCCTTCCCCGCAATGAGATCATCCTCGAGTGCGTGCTCAAACTTAAACCGGCGCCCAAGGCCGACATTCGCGAGCGCATGGAGCGGTACCTGACGAGGCGCAAGCGTACGCAGCCCATGGGTCGCGCATCCTGCGGGTCGGTCTTTCGCAACCCGCCCGATGCGAGTGTGGGCAAGCTTATCGAGGATTGTGGATTAAAGGGTTTTTCGATTGGCGGCGCGGAAGTTTCGCCCGTTCACGCTAATTTTATCGTTAATAACGGAACTGCCTCGGCCGATGACGTTGCCGCGGTTATCAGACATGTGCACGGAAAGGTGAGGGAGGCGTATGGCATCGAGCTCAGACCGGAAGTTAAATTCCTCGGCTTCTAGAGCATCGAAACCCACCTTCCGCCGCGCCGGAGGGCGTTCCGGCGCGCCTGCCAAACCTCAACGCAATACCGTCGCGCACTCTAAGCTTGTCGGGCATGCTCGACAGACCAGTCGTCCGGTTGTCGGCTCGCAGCTCGGCAATCGTCCGGCCGCAAAAAAGTCCTCGCGTCCCTCGCTGACGTCAAAGCCTGTTATGGGCGCCAAGCCTGCCCGTCCCATGGCAACTCCTAAGCCCTCGACGGGAACTAAGGCGGCGCGTCCGGGTCGCACGCTTGGCGCATCGAAACCGCGCTCGCTGACATCGGTGCCGGCTACCGCCAAGAAGCCTTCGGGTAAAAAAGGCGTCAACCCGTTGTCTTCACTTGGGGCGATGGCAAATAAAACGTCAGACGCCGCTTCTCTCGTTACAGGCAAAGGCAAAATCGTGGGCGGCGTTCTGGCCGTCTTGGCCGTGCTCGTCGTCGTTGCTGTCGTGGTGATCAACTCTGGATTGTTTACCGCCACTGATATTCAGATTCAAGGCAGCGAGCATGTGACGAAGCACGATGCTATCCAGCTGATCGATTTGCCCGAGGGAACGTCGCTTTTTAACGTCGATCCCGACCAGATTACCGAGGACCTCAAGCAGAACCCGTGGGTCTCGGGCGTGGATGTCCAGCGCCAGTTCCCACATACGCTCATCATTACGCCGATGGAGCGCAAGGTCATTGCAATTGCCTATATCAGCTCCGATGACCTTGCCTGGGCCATCGGGGATGATGACACCTGGATCGCCCCGCTGTCGACGTCGGTCGAAGTGGATGACCAGGGCAACGTCATCACGACGGGGCAGGGCTCAAATACCCTGACCGGCATTGATGCCGCGCTGGCGCTCGCTAAGCACTATGGCGCGGTGTTGTTGACTGATGTCTCGGCGGATGTCGCTCCGGTTTCCGGCCAGGCAGTGAGCTCCAAGCCGTTAAGGCTGGCTTGGATTATGTGCGTGGTTTTTCGAGCGAGTTCTTGGGACAAGTCAAGGATATTTCCACGCCTTCGGTCGAAGCCATCTCGGCAAACCTCAATAACGGCATTGAGGTGTCGCTGGGCGATTCGAACGATATCGTCAAGAAGGAGCGCGTAGTCACCAAGCTGCTTTCGCAGGTAGAGGGCGTAACGTATATCAATGTGCGCTCTCCGGGTAACTATACATTTAGGAACGCTCCGACCTCGTAGCGCTGGTTGATGCTTTGTTGAGGGGCCATACCACGCCGTTTATCTGGTTTGTTTGGTTTTCACGGTCAATTATTTGACTGATACGTTCATAATGTGCAAACATAATACGGTTTACCTTTGCATTTACTTTCAACCTGAAGGTTAATGTGCGCAGGGGTCGACCCATGCTATGGCTATAACCTTTGTTCGGAGGACCGACATGCACGAGACAGAGATCAACAACTACCTTGCCGTCATTAAGGTGGTCGGCGTCGGCGGCGGCGGTACCAACGCGGTCAATCGAATGATCGAAGAGGGCATCCGCGGCGTCGAGTTTGTTGCCATCAACACCGATGCTCAGGCACTCGCGATCTCTGATGCCGATATCAAGGTGCACATCGGCACCGACCTTACCCGCGGCCTGGGCGCCGGCGCCAACCCCGAGGTTGGCCGCAAGGCTGCCGATGAGTCCCGCGACGACATTGCCGAGGCGCTCGCTGGTGCCGACATGGTGTTCATCACCTGCGGCGAGGGCGGTGGCACCGGTACCGGCGCTGCTCCCATCGTTGCCGATATCGCGATGAACGAGGTCGGTGCGCTGACCGTCGCCGTCGTGACCAAGCCCTTCACCTTCGAGGGCCGCAAGCGCAAGAAGAGCGCCGAGGAGGGCATTAAGACCCTCTCCGATTGCGTCGACACCATGATCGTCATCCCTAACGATAAGCTGCTCGACATCGCCGAGAAGAAGACCACCATGCTCGAGGCCTTCGCGATTGCCGATGGCGTCCTTTCCCAGGGCACCCAGGCATCACCGACCTCATCACCGTCCCCGGTATCATCAACCTGGACTTCGCCGATGTTAAGACCATCATGAAGCAGGCCGGTACCGCCATGATGGGTATCGGTACCTCTTCTGGGGACACCCGTGCCGTCGACGCTGCCCAGCAGGCCATCTCCAGCCCGCTGCTCGAGAGCTCCATCGATGGTGCCACGCGCGTGCTGCTCTCCATCGCCGGTTCCAAGGACCTGGCATCCAGGAGATCAGCGACGCCGCCGACGTTGTCGCCAACGCCGTCGACCCCGAGGCCAACATCATCTTCGGTACCGTTGTCGACGAGTCCCTGGGCGATCAGGTGCGTATCACCGTCATCGCTACGGGCTTCTCCGACTCCAACGTCAACCGTCAGGACGAGCTCTTTGCTGCTCAGCAGTCTCAGAGCAAGGCCGCTGCCTCCGCTGAGCCGCAGCGCACCGCTCCTGCCACGAGCCCGGCTCAGGCCGCTCCGACCCGCAACGTCGGTGGCACCGAGCTTCCTAACTTCGGCAACGATCAGTTCGAGCTTCCCGACTTCCTGAAGCGCGGTAGCTTCTAAGTCGTTCTTTGCATTGTTGTGCGCAGGGGCGTGTCCGTATGGACGCGCCCTTTTTATTTCGACTTTGTAAACTAGAACCTCCAATCTCTTTACGTTCCCTTTACGATTGCCTCCAGCGCAGCAGGTATCCTTTTAGAGAAGTATGACAGCCGTATAAACGCGGACTGCGCGGCGATGCCGCGGTACTTGTGTTATTAGGAGGCTTTAGTATGGCAGCACGTGCGGACAAAGTTTCGCGTGTCGACCATGATGGAGTTACGTTGGTGGAGGGCGCGACATCCGATGTTCGCTTTGCCTTCACCGAGCGCGCCGGTGGCGTTTCCGAAGATGCGTACTCCTCACTCAACTTGGGCTCGCATGTTGGCGATGACCCCTTTGCTGTTCAAGAAAATCGTCGTCGCGCGCTCGAGGCTATGGGTGCCGCCGAGTGCGAGCACAACCTGCTCATTCCCAATCAGGTCCATGGTGACCATATCGTTGCGGTGGCCTCGAACGGCGCCGATGACCTTGAGGACGTCCGCGAGCAGATTGCTGAGGGCTGCGATGCCATCGTCTGTACGGCGCGTAACGTGCCCGTGCTGCTCTGCTTTGCCGACTGCGTTCCCGTGGTGCTGGTGGCCCCTGGCGGATTTGCGTGGTGCACTCCGGTTGGAAGGGCACGATTGCACGTATTTCTGCCAAGCGTGCCAGGCGCTTTGCGATGCTGCCGGCTGCGATGCGAGCGACGTTTCCGCCTATATTGGCCCCCATATCTTGGGTGACGAATATGAGGTATCCCAGGAACTCATGGATCGCTTTGCCGCCGAGTTCTCTTGCATCGATGCGAATACCTCTCGCATGCTTGATCTTTCCGCTGCCATTCGCGAGGCGCTGGTAGATGTCGGTGTCGACGCGGATAATATCGTGGATACCCAGCTTTCGACCGTGCGTCAGAACGACCGCTTTTATTCCTACCGTAACGAGGACGGCACCTGTGGGCGCCATGCTGCGATCGGCGTGATGCTATGAGAAAGATCGTATCGGTTCTGAGCGCCGCTGTGCTTACGCTTACGCTGTGCGCCTGTTCTTCGGGATCTTCGACCTCTTCCATTACCGTGGCCGGCTCCACGACCTGCCTTCCTATCGCCGAGATTGCGGCCGAGGGCTTTAAGGAGGAGACCGGCATCGACGTGCTCGTTTCCGGTTTGGGTTCTTCCGCTGGGATCGAGGCCGTCAGCGCCGGCACGGCCGATATCGCCAGCTCCTCCCGTGGACTCAATGCCGACGAACAGGATCTGGGCCTGACTCCCATCGTCATTGCCCACGACGGTATCGCGGTCATCGTGAACGACGACAACCCCGTCGATAACCTCTCGACCGAGCAGCTCCGCGATATCTACGCCGGCAAGATTACCAATTGGAAAGAGGTCGGTGGCGAGGACCTGAGGATTCAGGTCATCAACCGAGACGAGGCGTCCGGTACGCGCGAGGCCTTCCGTACCATCGTGATGGATGGCACGCCGTTCGATCGCCGCTCGGCTGTTCTTTCGGGTACGGGCCAGGTGCGCGACGTGGTATCTCGTTCGCGTGGGGCCATCGGCTACATTTCGCTGGGCTTCGTCGATAGCCTCAACGCCAAGACCTCGGTCAAGGCCGTCTCGGTCAATCATGTTGAGGCGTCCGAGAAGACGGTCGCGAGTGGCGGCTATCCCATCTCGCGCGACCTTTACTTCTTTGTGAAGGGCGTGCCTTCGCAGCAGGCGCAGGATTACATCGACTATGTGACGTCCGAAAAGATGGACAAGCAGATTCGCGAGGCGGGCTTTATTCCCGTCACCAACGACGAGAAGGGGAGTGAGTAGCATGGAAGCACAGGAAAACTCCCAGACTGAGCAGAATGTTCAGACGCCCAAGAAGCGCGAGCTGGCGCTCGTATCGCGCAGTACCTATATCAAGGAGAAGGCGCTGCAGTGGATCTTCTTTGCCTGCGCGTTCTTGGCGGTCGTTACCGTCATCCTGATTTTTGTCTTTACCACGTACTCGGCGCTGCCCGTCTTTACTGACATCGGTCTGGCTGACTTCTTTAGCTTTACGTGGGCGCCTTCCGAGGGCCACTACGGCATCTTGTCGCTGCTTGCCGGCTCGGGTCTGGTGACCGTCGGTGCGCTCGCCATGGGCGTGCCGCTGGGCGTGGGTACGGCCGTTTACCTGGTCGAGATTGCCAGCAAGCGCGTGCGCAAGCTCATCAGCCCCGCCGTTGACCTGCTGGCGGGCATACCCTCCATCATCTACGGCTTCTTTGGCATGATCATCATCCGCCCGTTTATCGCACAACTGACCGGCGGCCTTGGTTTTGGTGCGCTGACGGCGTGGTTTGTGCTCGCCATCATGATCGTCCCTACCATCACCACGCTCACCATCGATGCTCTCAATTCCATTCCCATGGGCATTCGCGAGGCATCGTATGCCATGGGCGCCACAAAGTGGCAGACCATCTATAAGGTCGTGCTACCTGCCGCGAAGCTGGGTATCGTTGATGCCATCGTGCTGGGTATGGGCCGTGCCATCGGCGAGACCATGGCCGTGCTCATGGTCGTAGGTAACGCCCCGGTTATTCCCGACAGCATTGCGAGCCCCATCTCGACGCTCACGAGCCAGATTGCGCTCGACATGAGCTATTCCTCGGGTCTGCACCGCTCGGCGCTGTTCGGCATGGGTGTGGTCCTGTTTATCATCTCCGCCACGCTGGTGGGTATCGTCCGTCTGATTTCCAAGAAGAAGAGGGGGTAGGCTATGTCCGATTCCGTTGACACGACGTCGATACGACCTCGTCGCGCGAGCGCATCAAGCGTGCCCTTTCCCACGGCAAGAAGGGCCGCATCAACAAGGACCTGTCCAACAAGATCATGCTTGGCGTGTTTCGTGCCGCTGCCTACATCACCACGCTGGTGCTGGTCGCTATCATCGCCTACGTGGTCATCAACGGCCTGCCACACATCTCGCTCGACTTTATCTTCGGTTGGCCCCAGGGCGTCAACGCCGAGGGCGGAATTTGGCCCACGATCGTCTCGACCGTCTACGTGACGCGCTCGCCATGCTTATCTGCACGCCGATCGCTGTGCTGGCAGCCGTCTATCTGGCCGAGTACGCCAAGCAGGGCAAGGTCGTCGAGCTCATTCGCTACGCTGCTGACGCTTTGGCTCGGTGCCCTCCATCGTTATGGGCCTGTTTGGCTACGCCTTGTTTGTCGAGGCTATGGGCCTGGGCCTTTCGATGGTCTCGGCCGCTCTGGCGCTCGCGCTCTTGATGCTTCCCATCGTCATGCGCACCACCGAAGAAGCCATTCGCGCCGTTCCGCGCTATATCCGTTGGGGCGCGTACGGCCTGGGCGCTACCAAGTGGCAGGTCGTCTCCAAGATCGTGCTTCCTTCGGCCTTTGGCCGCATTGCCACGGGCATCGTCCTTGCCATCGGCCGTGCCATCGGCGAGACCGCCGTGGTGCTCTACACCATGGGCCAGGCCATCAATCTACCTATTCGCCGCTCGATTCCGGTCGTCCCATGACCGTTCACCTGTACCTGCTTGCCAACGACGGCATCAACATGAACGCAGCCTACGGCACTGCGCTCTTGCTGATGGTGATCATTTTGGCCTTCAACCTGTTTGCGCGCTTCCTGTCGCGTAAGCGTCGCTAGTTAAGGAGTCCCATGTCCGTTTATCAGTCCGCTCCCGCGTTGGAGCAAGCGGCCATTACGGCCAAGGATTTCAACTTTTGGTACGGTGACTTTCATGCGCTGACGGGGCTTGACCTCAACATCGCCAAAAACGCCATCACCTCCTTCATTGGCCCTTCGGGCTGCGGCAAGTCGACGTTTTTGCGCTGCATCAACCGCATGAATGACCTGATCGAGGGTACGCGCGTCGAGGGCACCATGACGCTCGACGGCAACGATATCTATGCCGAGGGTGTCGACCCGGTCGACCTCCGTCGCCGCGTGGGCATGATCTTTCAGCAGCCCAATCCGTTTCCCAAATCCATCTACGAGAATGTCGCCTTTGGCCCTCGTCTGCAGGGCGTGACTAGCAAAAGTGACCTCGATGACATCGTGGAAGAATCGCTCAAGCGCGCCAACCTCTGGAAAGAGGTATCCAATCAGCTCAACAAGGATGGTTTGGCGCTCTCGGGCGGTCAGCAGCAGCGTCTGTGCATCGCGCGCGTGCTTGCGGTGCAACCCGATGTCCTTCTGATGGACGAGCCCTGCTCCGCCATCGACCCCACGTCCGTCTCTAAGGTCGAGGATTTGATGGCCGAGCTGGCGCCCGAGATGACGATCATCATCGTCACGCATTCAATGCAGCAGGCAGCTCGCATTAGCGACTACACCGCATTCTTCTTGCAGGAAGTTGCCGGCGAGCCCGCTACGCTCATCGAGTATGGTCAAACCGACGCGATCTTCACCAGCCCGGTGGACTCGCGGACGGAAGACTATATCACCGGCCGCTTTGGCTGATCGGTGCGACTAGTCCCAAGCCGATCGGACCTGGTCCGGTGCGTATTCACTGTGCGGGCGGCATGACCGCACCCAACTGATTGGAGTGAACCATGCGCAAACTGTTTTCCCGTCAGCTCATCGAGGCCCGCCACGAGATGCTGAGCATCTACGAGGCCGTCGATCTGGCCCTCCACGATGCCGTGAGGGCCTATGTTACCGACGACCGCAAGCTCGCCACCAAGACCAAGAAGCGCACGCTTTCGATTGACGCACGCTGCGCCAACCTGGAGGCCGTCTGCTACAACCTGATTGCCACGCAGTCACCGGTCGCCTCCGACTTCCGCTTGCTGCAGACGATCATCTACGTCGACTTTAACCTGCAGCGCATGACCGATAAGGTTCGCCAGATTTGCCGCGCCACGCGTCATATGATCAAGGCCGACATCTCGCTGCCCAAGGAGCTTGTCGGCACGGTCGAGGCCGAGGCTGAGGCCGTCTACCAGGTGCTGGGCTCTTCGCTTTCCGCGCTCGTCATCAACGACATGTCCATCATCTGCAACTTGGCCGTCGAGGACGAGCCAGTGCACGCCGCCTACGAGAAGTTCTTCCGCACCTTTAACCGCATGGACACGGGCGATTTTATGGACGACGACAGCAACTATGACGACCTGCGCCGCGCCATCATGGTATCGCGCTATCTCGATCGCATCGCCTCGATTTCCATCGATGCCGCCTGCCGTCTGACCTTCCTGTTGACCGGACAGCGTATGACTGCCGGTGATATCGCCTGCACTGATGAGGATGAGCTCGAGAGCATGCGCGTGCCTTCGGGCGAGGGTGTTATCATGAGGCCCGCCGTCGATGCACGCTACGTTGCCAAGGTGCCCGTTAACGAGGTCAGCGAGGGTCTTCGCTACCTGCTCGATCATCTTGAGGATGAGGACGATGGCGAGGACGACGAGGAGTAAGTAACCCCGTTCGTCGAAAGATTGTAAATACCTAAGTGAGCGCGGCCTTGCACATGCGGGGCCGCGCTCTTGCGTTAGCATGGGACTACTTGTTTGGCTGTCAGCGGAGGCGATTGGCAATGGATAACTATTTGGACTTGATGCGCGCTCGCCGCGAGCAGATTCTGGAACGTTTTTATGCGGCGCTCGATCGCGCGGGCCGTCCCCACGACGCCGCGAGCCTCATTGCCGTGTCCAAGACCGTTGGTGTCGATGAGACCGTTGCCGCCATCCAGGCGGGGTATCGCCATTTTGCCGAGAACCGCCCGCAGGAGCTGGTTCGCAAGCTCACGGGTCTGGCGGAGCATCCGGAGCTGCCCGAGGTGCGCTTCGATATGATCGGCAACCTGCAGACCAATAAGATCAATGCGGTGCTGGGCTCAGCCGAGCTGATTCACTCGGTGGGTTCGCTGCATCTGGCGCAGGCGATCTCGAGCCGTGCTGTTCGCAAGATTGAGGCAGGCGAGCTCGTCGGCCCCCAGCGTGTGCTCATTGAGGTCAATGTGAGTGGTGAGGAGTCGAAGGGAGGCTTTTCACCCGATGAGATTCGCGCCGCCGCGGGTGAGCTTGCAGAACTTGAGGGAATTTGCGTACAGGGGCTTATGACTATGGCGCCCCGGGGGAATAAGGATGTGGCACGCCGCACCTTTGCGGGGCTTCGTGAGCTGAGGGATGAGCTGGAGGCGGCGCATCCCGATTTGAACCTGCCTGAGCTTTCCTGCGGTATGAGCGAGGACTTTGAGTCTGCCCTTGAGGAGGGCTCTACGCTCGTTCGCCTGGGCAGGGTAGTATTTAGCCCGGAGTTTGCAGTAAAATAAGGCTCTGAAGTGCGCACTGATTATCGGGGCGCCTGCACTAAACCGCGAGAGGACACAACCATGGGCTTCCTTGACGAGATTAAAAATAAGATGCACCTGGGCGGCCAGCAGGGTTACGACCAGGGTTATGGCCAGGACGACGACTACGGCTACGATGACGGCTACGACGATGGCTATCAGAACAACGGCTACAGTGGTGCTTCGGGCGAGGGCTTCTACACCCAAGACGAGCCGAGCAACGGCCTGCTTGGCCAGACGCGCCGCGGTGAAGCTGAGTCGGTTGCCGTGTATACGCGCTCCGGTCAGCTGGTCGGCGATGACTCCCGCCATGCCACGACGTATAACCCGCCTTCGCGCTCGCAGGACAGTGTTGCGAGCGGTTATCGTCCTGGTGCCTATGACACGCCGTCGAGCTACGCCGAGAATACCCGCGCCCGTGCCGCCGCTGCACCCGCGCCTGCACCGAGCGATGCCTCGGCCTATGCGAGCAATATCATCAACGCCACGCCGCAGCTGCCGGCCTATGTCCTGCGCCCCGAGAGCTATGACGACGTGGAGACCGTGGTGCGCCGCGTTCGCACCAAGCAGCCTGTCGCACTGATTTTTGTGGGCGTACGCACCGAAGTTGCCAAGCGCGTCTTGGACTTCTCTTACGGCTTTGCCTGCGGTCTGGGTGCCACGGTCAAGGAGGTGGGCGACCGCGTGTTCATGGTGCTGCCCGCCGGTTGCGAGGTCAAAGATTCCGATCTCAAGAAGCTTCGTGCCGACGGCTACCTTAAGTAAAGACAAGACGAGGAGATTCCCATCAACATCTACACTATCGTCCAGCTGGTCAACACGCTGTTCAACTTCTATTCCACGCTCATTGTCGTCTACTGCTTTATGACGTGGATTCCCATGAAGCAGGGTGGTTTGCTTCAGGATATTGCCGCGGTGCTTGATAGCGTGTGCGGTCCGTGGCTCAACCTGTTCCGTCGTTTCATCCCGCCGATGGGCGGTATCGATTTTTCGCCGGTCGTTGCGATTATTGCGTTGCAGTTGGTGCAGAGGCTGGTTCTGCAGCTTCTTATAGGTATACTCGTGTAGAACTGACTTAGTAACTTACGTCGGGCGTGTAGCGCCGAGGCGATGAAAAAGGAGACTTGTTATGGCTATTACCCCTGCAGACATCCAGGCTCAGACTTTCTCTGAGGCCAAGCGTGGCTACGATCCTGCTGAGGTCGACGTCTTCTTGGAGACGCTGTCCTCCGAGGTTGACGCTATGCTCGCTAAGATCGTCGACCTTAAGGGTCGTCTGACTGCTACCGAGCAGCAGCTTGCCGATGCGCAGGCTCAGCTTGCCCAAGCTCAGGATGCCACCGCCCAGGCCGTTCCTGCCGCCCCCGTGACTGTTCCCGCCCCTGACTTCTCCGCTCAGGAGCGCCAGATTTCCGCTGCCCTGATCGCTGCCCAGCAGACCGCTGAGACCATCGTCAACGATGCCAACGAGAACGCTGAGCGTATCCGCAACGAGCTGACGCCAAGGCCCGCGAGGTTATCCGCCAGGCTCTGACCGAGAAGCAGGCCGAGCTCGAGGAGATCGATCGTCTCAAGGCTTCTCGTGAGGAGTTCAAGGCCGAGTACCTCAAGCTCATCCAGCACTTCATGGACGATGCCCAGAATTCCTTCCCGGCCGATCTGATGGCCTCCACGCCGGTCGGTTCTGCCGCTTCTCCTGCAGTGACTGTTCCCGCCGAGCCGCTGCCCGTCGCTGACCCGGTTGTCCCCGTGCCGATCCCTTCGCCCGATCGACAACTTTGCTGCCGACGACCTGGACTAACATTCGGCCTACAATTTAGTGCTAGAAAGGACCCGCAGCTTGCGGGTCCTTTTTTATGACTGTGCAGGGCGCGCAACATAAAAAACCGAGCCCTGCACATTGTGGCGCAGAACTCGGCGAATGGGTGAGCGGTAAAAGGTAGGTTTTAGGGCATGTCCCAAAACCTACTTGAGGAGGAAGTCGGAGAGGGGAATGGTACGGGCTCGCGATGCTCGGGATCGGCGATGTGGTCGGCAGGATATCCACAGACGAGCATGTGATAGGGATAGACGCCCTTGGGCAGATTGAACTGCTCCTGTGCCACCTCAGGCTTAAAATGGCATACCCAGCACGTTCCCAGGCCCTGCTCGGTGGCTCCATCATCATCTGATCACACACGATGGACGTATCGATTTCGCTGGAATTCATCTGATCATACGGGCGCACCCAAGCATCATCGGTAACGCTGCAAATAAGGAAGATGAGCGGAGCGCCAAAGATAGATCCATCACGAGCAAACCGAGGCTGACAAGCAGCAGCCTTCTCCAGAAGCTCAGGCGTATCCAGCACCATCACACGAGAAGGATGATTATTACAAGCAGAAGGAGCAATCCGCCCAGCCTCAACAATGGCATCCACCACAGCCTGCTCAACAGAACGATCCTGAAATTCACGACAAGAATACCGACCCCGAGCCAGATCCAAATAAGACATACAAGCCCTCCAACAATTAAAAATCAAACAAACCCAAAGTAACCCAAACAGTACCCAAAGCAGCAATCAGCCAAACGCTCATCGAGGGCCAAAGTGTCCGAACGGATACCAAAGGTCCCTTCAGCCAAACCCCCATTGCGCTATAACTATCAGCCAAAGTTCCCAATGGTGGTACGTAAGGGAGCGGGCCCGGCCACTAATAACCTTTTGAACGACTCTGCTTGCAGCCGGAGTGAAAAAGGTTATTAGTGGCCGGGCCCGCGACCGCCGGGACACGTACCCCCAATTAACTGTTCTTCATGACAATCGAATCCACAACATCGGCCACATTCTCGCAGCAGTCGGCGCAGTACTCCAGGAAGGCGTAGACGTCACGCCAAGCGATGACCTCGAGCGGATCCTTGCCGTTAACGTGCAGGTTGCGCATGGCGTTGATGTAGAGCTCGTCGGCCTCGGACTCGATGGTGTTGATCTGGATGACCAGCTCGCGCAGCGTTTTGGACTTGCGGTAGTTGGGAAGCTCGACCATCAGGTCTTTCATGGCGCGGCAGGCGTCAGTCACCTTGTGGGCGATGACGATGGCGTCGGGATGGATGCTCTGAATGTTGGTGAAGTAGACGCGCTGCACGACGCCCTCAATACGGTCGAGCACGGTGTCGAGCGCGCAGCTCATCAGATCCAGATCCTCGCGCTCGAGCGGGGTGATAAAGGCGGTGAGCAGGGCGTCTTCGAGCTCGTGGTGCTTCTTGTCTGCCGCATGCTCAATCGCATGCATCTTATTGAGCATGTCGTGAATCTGCGCGGGATCGAAGTTCTCAAAAATCTGGGTAAGCAGCTCGGCGCCTGGACGGCGAGGTCGGCGCAGGCGACGTAGTTGTCAAAGTAGAACGAATCGGGTTTCTTAGCCATGGGTGGGTCCTTTCGAGGCGAAGACGGGTGGGCGAAGTGTTGCGGTCCAGATGGACGTTCGGTTTGACTAGAGGAACATCATGAACAGCTTGGCCATGACAAAGCTGATGAGTCCGCAGGCGGGGAAGGTGAAGAACCAGGTGAACATCATGTCCTTAACGACGCCGAAGTTGATGGCCGAGAGGCGCTTGACGGCACCGACGCCCATGATGGCGCAGGTCTTGATGTGTGTGGAGGACACGGGGATGCCGGTAAGGGTGGCAAGCAGCAGGTTCGCGGCGCCCGCGAGGTCGGCGGAGAAGCCCTGATACTTCTCGAGCTTAACCATGCTCTGGCCGACGGACTTTATGATGCGCTCGCCGCCGACGCTGGTGCCGATACCCATGGTGGCCGAGCACAGCAGCATAATCCAGATGGGGATGCCGGCATCGCCGACGCTGGTCTGGCCGTTTGCGAAGGCCACGCCTAAAAAGAGCACGCCGATGAACTTCTGTCCATCCTGCGCGCCGTGCATAAAGCTCATGGCCGCAGCGCTCGCGATCTGAGCGTATTTAAAGAAGACATTGGCACGTCGCCTGTTGGCGGCGGCGAAAAGAACCGAGACGAGTTTGCACAGGACCCAGCCCATGACAAAGCCCAGGCCGATGGAGAGCGCCAGGCCGTAGATGACCTTCATCCACTCGTGGACGTTGACGCTGCTCGCGCCGCCGAGGGCGATAGCGGCACCGGTCAGGCCGGCGATAAGGCTGTGGCTTTGCGAAGTGGGGATGCCAAAACGCGATGCTGTGGCGCCGTAGACGACGATGGAGAACAGCGCTGCGCAGAGGCACGCGAGCGCCATGGTGCTGTTTCCGCCAAAGTCGACGATATGTGAGATGGTGTTGGCGACGCTCGCATTAAAGTGCGTCATGATGAGCACGCCGAGGAAGTTGAATGCGGCGCTCATGAGAATGGCGGCGCGGGCGGGCATGCAACGCGTAGTGACGCAGGTCGCGATGGCGTTGGGCGCGTCGGTCCATCCGTTGACGAAGATGGCGCCGAGCGCGAGGATCACGGTGACGGCAAGGACTGGGTTCGACACAATTTGGCCGAGGAAGGTTGAGAACGTTACGTCCATATATGGGCTTTCTCGAAGTTTGCAGGCACGTTACAAAAACATGATAAATCGTATCACCTCCTGTGGGTTTCTTAACGGAGTTCTGACGTGAGAAGTGGATTTTTTGGCACTAAAATTGAATATTAGTCCTGTTGACCGCGGGTATTCTTTTTGCTAACACGCCATGCGGACACGTGCGATTGCTACGACACTCCAAAACCACAGTCTGTTCGCTTTACAACATGCAAACATGCGTTCGATAATAGGAGGCATGGAATATCGACAGACAGACGGCAAAACTCGGCGCGTACACAAGCAGTATGTGGACGTCGTGGCTCGCATCCTCGCGGGCGGACAAGTCGTGCCAGTCGCCGTCTGCTGGGTCGACGGTCGTTGCTTTACGATTGACGAGATTGTCTCGACCACTGGGTTTGGCCTGACGGTTCACGGCATTCGTACGGCAACCTATAAGGTGCGTTTTGGCGGGCACGCGACCGAGTTGTATCTGGAGGACCAGACGCGTGAACGACAGATGGCTCGCAGGCCCATCTGATGCGTTGGTGGGTGTGGGCATTCGACCGTACGCTCGAGGGCGAGCGCCGTAGGTAAGGACGCACGGCGTTCGGGTACAATGACAGGAATCTTGTCAGCTACTGCGCCGTTATTTGTGGCGCTTTTTGAAAGGACGAACCTATGAACGATATCCAGGGCTATCAGAACGGCCCCGTCGAGAGCGGCGCAAGCCGCGCCAAGGAGATGTCGCCGCGCGCGTACAATCTCGCCATGTCTGCCCTGATCTTCTTGGGCTTTTGCGCCATGGGCGCCGGCGCCTACTTTACGAGCACCATGTCGTTTGCGCGCATGATGATGAGCGGCGCCGCCTTGCCGCTGGTCTTTGGCTCGTTTATTTTGACCATCGTCGGCATGGTCATGATGTCGGCCGCCGCCAGCAAGCAGTCCGTGGGCCTGTCCCTTGTGGGCTACATAATCTTTGCGAGTACCTTTGGCCTGACCGCGTCGTTTGGCCTTGCCAACTACGACCTGCCTACCATTAACACCGCCTTTATCGCCACGGCCGCCATCACCTTTGTCTTTGGTGCGCTGGGCGTGACCTTCCCCAAGTTCTTCCAGCGTGTGTATGGCATTGGTTTTGGCATCCTGCTTGCCACGATTCTGGTCGAGATCGTGCTGATGTTCATGGGCGTTTCGCAGTCCATCACCGACCTGATCGTGATCGTGGTGTTCGCCGGCTTCATCGGCTACGACACCTATGTGGCAACGACGGTGCCGCCCACGCTGCCCAACGCCGTGCTCATGGCATCCAACCTGTTCGTGGACATTATCAACGTGTTCCTGCGCATTCTGAACATCCTCGGCCGTCGCGATTAAAGCGCGGCATTGCGATGCTTCCTGCCGGACACGGTAAAACGATGCGAAAGGCGGTCCTTCGGGGCCGTCTTTTTTGTGCGCGGCGGGGTATCATGGATGGGAAAAGCCGATAGCGGCAGCGACAGGAAAGGTGGCCACGTATGGCAGACGTCGACAACAGGAACCGTAACCGCAGGTCCAACCGAGCGGGTCAGCCCAATCCCAAGCGCGAGGCCCGTGCCAAGCGCCGAGCGTCACGTGGCAACTGTGTCCGAAGCGTGCGCCAAGGATATCGAGCGTTCGCTTGCCGGTGTTCGCGAGTTTGACGGTATGCCTGCCGGCTTTGTCGCGGCGATGAAGGCCAAGGTTCAGAGTGCTGTGGCCCCCGAAGAGCAGGTCGCCGAGGACGTCGAGAACGCGGAGACTGCCGAGGTCGAGGCAGCGCCCGAGACCGAGGCGGCGCCCGAGCCCGTCGAGGAGCCTGCCGAGGAAATCGCCGAAGCTGAGTCCGCGCCTGCTGAGGAGCCCGCTCCGGTCCTGCCCGAGGTCACTGTGCTTGATGCCTCCGCCACGCAGGCAATCCTCGATAACGGTCGCGGCTATGCGCAGTTCTGCGACATGGCCGTGCTCGCCTTTGCCTCGTTTACCAATCCGGGCGGTGGATATATTCAGGGTTATCTGGGCCAGGAGGCCACGCTGTGCGCCGATTCGTATCTGTACAACGTTCTCGATAGGCAGCGTAAGTGGTACGGCGAGAACCGTCGCCGCAACATCAACTGCGAGCTCTATCGTAACCGTGCCCTAGTGGTGCCTGCGGTGCGCTTCGACCGCAACCACGTGCATGCATACGCCGACGTGATCGTGGCCGCCGCGCCCAACGTTAAGCGCGCCCGCCAGGAGTATCGCGTGAGCACGATGCTCTGCTGGATGCCCTGCGCGACCGCATTCGCTTTGTGCTCGCCATCTGCGACGAGTTGGGTCGCGAGAAGCTCGTGCTGGGCGCATGGGGCTGCGACAACAACGGCTTTGATGCCGAGGCTGTGGCCGAGCTCTTCCGCAAGGAGCTCGCATCGGGCGACTTCAAGGTCAAGCAGGTCTTCTTTGCCGTGCCCTCTACGCGCTGGGACGAGGACTTCGCCAAATTCGAGCACGTGCTGGCAAACTTCCCCGAGCGAAACGAGGAGTCCTATGCTCAGGTTGCCGCCCGCGCCGCAGCCGCCCGTGCCGCCGAGCAGGCTCAGGCCGCTGCCGAGGATGACGAGGATGACGACGACTGGCGCAAGTACCTGTAAACGGTGCTCGTGATGCGATATACCGAGCCGACGGGAGAGGCTGCTCCTGTCGGCTTTTTATTGAGTGGGGAGCTTACGATGAAAAACGTTCTGTGCTTTGGTGACAGCAACACCTATGGTTACGATCCGGCGGGCATGCGCGACGGTACCGCGGTGCGGTATGCGCAGGATGTGCGCTGGTGTGGCGTGGTCCAACGTGACTTAGGCGAGGGCTGGCATGTAATTGAAGAAGGCCTCAACGGCCGCACGACGGTACGCGACGACATGTGCCATCTGGACACTAACCTCAACGGCATTCGCGCGCTTCCGATGCTGCTCGAGGCCCATAAGCCGCTGGACGCCATTGTGATCATGCTGGGCACCAACGACTGTAAGACGGTCTTTAACGTGACAGCTTCCGATATCGCCCGTGGCGCCATGGCGCTGATTCGCGCCGTCCGCGCGTTTCCGTGGACCGACGCTGCGCCTTGCCCGCGCATCCTGCTGATGGCTCCTATCAAGATCAAGCCGCAGATCGCCGATGTATATATGACCGATTTTGACGAGCGTTCCGTCGAGGCATCTGAACATTTTGGCGAGTACTATGCGCACGTGGCCGAGCAGTTTGGCTGCGACTTTTTGAATGCCGCCGAGTTTGCCGAGCCGGGCGATATCGACTATCTGCATATGATGCCCGAAAGCCACGAGAGCTTGGGACATGCCGTGGCAGCCAAGCTCCAAGAGATGCTCGGTGAGTAGTGCGACCCCAAGCCACCGCAAAGGGGACAGGCACCTTTGTGGTGGTTTTGCCCGGGTAAACGAACGGATTGGCTGCCATATGGGCATGGACGAGCTCATCGACCTCTTTGCCGAGGGCGATGAGCTCGTCTCCAATACCGCTTTTGAGGATTTGGATCTTCCTACGACGTGGCGAACGGCGCGACCTTCGATGGCGTTGTGTTCCGATCTTGCGAGTTCGATAGCGTTGACTGGAGCGGCTCGACGTTTCGCGACGTGGTGTTTCGCGGTTGCCGCTTTATCCGCTGCAACATGGAAGGCTGCTGGCTCAGCCGCTGTGACTTCGTTGACTGCTCGGCACCGGGACTCAACTTGCTCAAGGCGCGCCTGTCGAGCGTGTCGTTTGGATCGTGCGATTTGAGCTATGCGAACCTTTCGGAGGGACGCATTGGCCCTATGACAGCATGCGATACACGTCTGAGAGAGGCTGCGTTTCAGGGTGCCAAGCTGGGTCAGATACGCCTGGATGGCTGTGACCTGACGCGTGTTGATGTGTTCAAGACGTCGCTTTCCGGCGTTGATGTGTCGCGCTGTACATTTGCAGCGCCCGTTGTTTCGGGCGATTACCATGAGTTGCGTGGCTTGACGGTCAATGCCGAGCAGGCGCTGGCACTCTCGGGTTTGTTGGGAATTCAACTCGCCGACGAATAGGCGCTCTGGTCCTTTGCTCGACCGCTATCTAAAATCAAACCGTCGCAACATTTAATGATTTTTTGCGTTTGCACGATTTTCATCGAATGTTGCGACGGTTTTTGGTGCAAGGTAGCCTGTCTCTTTTTGGCAGGTTACTGGCTATTTAGTACTGCCACATGTGGTTGACAGGGCCGGAGCCTTTGCCCATGTTCAGCCGGCGGCCAGAGCGCCTGTCAGGTATGCCTTGCCCGCATTGACGGCATCGGCAAGATCCATGCCCTGGGCCAGCGCGCAGGCGATGGCGGACGAAAGCGTGCAGCCGGTGCCGTGTGTGTTGTCGGTCTCGATGCGCTTGTGGCGGAACCACGTGGTGAGCGGATCGCCCAGATGGTTGCCCTCGTCATCGAGTGGCGCGGGTTCGGCCAATACATCGTTGGCCTCGTTGACAAGATGCCCACCTTAACGAGGGATGCGCAACCAAAGCGGCGGGTGAGGAGCATGGCAGCATTTTGCTGTGTGCGCTCGGAGTCGACCTCGTAGTCAAGCAGGGCCATGGCCTCGGGAATATTGGGCGTGATGACGGTTGCTAGTGGGAACAGGCGGCGGGTGAGCGCCTCGGCGGCATCTTCGGCAATCAGCCGTGCGCCCGAGGTGGCTACCATGACGGGGTCGACGACCACGTTTGTCGCGTTCCAGGCGCTCAGGCGGTCGGCGATAACCTCGATAATCTCGGCAGAGGAAACCATGCCGATCTTGACGGCGCTGGGGCGGATATCGTCAAATACGGCGTCGATCTGCGCAGCGACGATATCAGGGGAGATATTCTGCACGGCGGTGACACCGAGCGTGTTTTGTGCGGTGATGGCGGTGATGGCCGTCTCGGCATACAGGCAGTGCGCCGTGATGGTCTTGATGTCGGCCTGAATGCCGGCGCCACCGCTGGAATCGGATCCTGCGATGGATAGAACGGCAGGTACCTTACTGCGATCCATGTTTGCTCCCTTGTTCGGTCGGAATCAAATGGTCTTTAAGCCAGCATTATAAAGATGCCCGGGCCGACTCTATGTCGAACCCGGGCGGGCGATGCAATCTTTACGCAAATGTAAGCAAATGTTCACACGTCAACAATTGACGAACACCATGTTACTGATTGTGGCTCCGGTGACGAGTTAGTCCTCCATGCCGAGATCGATCGTCGTACCTCGAACACCTTGTTGACGGTGCGGACGGCGCACATCTTGCCACACATGGTGCAGGTGCCTCGGTGGCGGCGGGGGACTCCTCGTAGCGCTTCTTACCGGTGACCGGGTCGAGAGCACACTCCCACATGGCATCCCAGTCGAGCTTGCGGCGTGCCTGGCCCATCTTGTCGTCCATGTCGCGGGCGTGCGGCACCTTTTTGGCGATATCGGCGGCGTGTGCGGCGATCTTGGTGGCCATGAGCCATCGAGCACGTCCTGGGCGTTGGGCAGGCACAGGTGCTCGGCCGGCGTCACGTAGCACAGGAAGTCGGCACCGGAGCTGGCGGAGATGGCGCCGCCGATGGCAGCGGTGATGTGGTCGTAACCCACGCCGATATCGGTCACCAGCGGCCCGAGCACATAGAACGGGGCATTGTGGCACAGGCGCTTCTGCAGTTTCATGTTGGCGGCGATCTCGTCGAGCGCCATGTGACCCGGGCCTCGACCATGACCTGGACGCCGGCGGCCCAAGCGCGCTTGCACAGCTTGCCCAGCTCGATCATCTCAGCGGTCTCGGTGGCATCGTTGGAGTCGTAGAGGCAGCCCGGGCGGCAGGAGTCGCCGAGCGAAATCGTCACGTCGTACTCGTGGCAAATCTCGAGCAGCTCGTCAAAGTACTCGTAGAAGGGGTTTTCGTTGCCGGTGACCTCCATCCAGCCAAACAGCAGCGAGCCGCCGCGACTGACGATGTTCATCAGGCGGCCGGTCTCCTTAAAGGTCTTGGTGACCGACTTGTTGATGCCGCAGTGGATGGTCATAAAGTCCACGCCATCCTCGGCGTGCGCGCGCACGACCTCGAACAGGTCGTCCTTGGTCAGCTTGACCAGCGGCTTTTCCATGTAGCCGATGGCGTCGTACATGGGGACGGTGCCCACCATGAGCGGCGTCTCGTCGATGAGCTGCTGGCGGAACTGGCGCGTCTTGCCCGAGTTGGAAAGGTCCATGATGGCGTCGGCGCCAAAGTCCTCGGCGATCTTGACCTTCTTCCATTCCTCGGCGGCATCGGCTTTATCGCCCGAGATGCCCAGGTTGACGTTGACCTTAGTAGACAGGCCCTCGCCGACACCAAAGGCGCGCATGCCTTTTTTGATGTGCACGATGTTGGCGGGAATGGCGATGCGGCCGTCGGCCACGCGCTCGCGGATGTACTCGGGGTCGCGATGCTCGCGCTCGGCGACTTCCTTCATCTGCGGCGTGATCTGCCGGCGCGGGCGAAGTCGATTTGCGTGACGAGCTTGGGCTCGGTCTGTGTGCTCATTGGCACGGCTCCCTTCGTTGGCATTACCCATATCAGGTTTGCGGGTCAGGGCGGGCGCGCCCAGTCTCAGCCTGCCGTCTTGTCCTGCAAGCTCCCCGTTTATGTAATGGGCTCAAGTATAGCTCGAATGGGTACGATTGGCCTAACGAGCGTGCCTGTGGGGAGGCGAACATGGAAGACAAGCATCTATATCGAGAGACGCAATGGGATGTATCGGCCGAGGAAAGCCGTGCGCACCATGGCCTTGTCGCGATTGGTTTTGCGGTGCTTGCCGTGCTGGTGATTGCCTTTTGTATCTGGACGTTTGGCGGTCACGGCGGCGCTGCATGGGAGTTCGAGGCCGACGATGCCCTGCCGATCATGACAGTGAAGGTTACGGGCGGCAATACCGTTGCCGCGCCGGGCGACTATTGGTATTCGCGCGATGGATTTGTCCAGCTTCAGCTGAGCGGTGGGTCTATTCCTGGTGAGGAAATCGAACGCGTGACGTATGATGCGGCGCTCAAAACGCTGACGGTGAAGCTCAAGAATCAGGGCGACGTGCCTACGACTATGGATATCGCGCTGACGGAATGGCGCTTGGAGCCCCCATCGGGTGTTGCGGTGTCCGAGGTAGAGCACGTTAAGATTACCTACCAAGATGGCTCGACAAACGAAGTTGCCAAAGCCGACGGCTTGGCGGAATAGACGCCGTGCCTAGGCAGCACATTCAAAAGTAGCGGTGGTCCTACAAGGCCCGTTCGTTCAGGAAGACCAAAGTGTTTTTATTTGAAAGTTCGGGAAAGTGACGATAACCAACGTCGAACGCGGTGAGCCCGCTTACATCCTCGAGCTTGTTTTCTGCCATCCAGCGCACCATGGAGCCGCGCGCCTTTTTGCTGGCGGTCGAGCGTTGGATGGGCTTGCCGTTGCGGATGCCTTCGCCAAAGAGACATGTGACGACCGTGACATCGGTGGTGAGGCGGGGCAGGACGGCTTTGGCGTATTCCGCGCTGGCGAGGTTGACGATCGTAGCGTTGGAGCCCGCCGGAGCGATGGCCCGTGCGAGCTTGTCGCCCCAAAACGCGTAGAGGTCTCGGGCATCGTCGACGGCAAGCTTTGCGCCCATCTCCAGCCGATACGGTTCAACGGCATGAAAGGGTCGTACGCATCCGTAAAGGCCCGAGAGGATCCACAGATGGTCTTGCAACCATGCGAGCTGCGCGGAATCCATCACCTCGGGCGCCATGCTCTGGTATTGAATGCCGTGATAGGACATGACGGCAGGGGAGAGGTGACGGGCGAGTTCGGGATTGTCGAGATCGCCGTTTTTCAGGATGGATCCGAACTCATGCAGGGTGTTGAGGCAAGGCCCCAGCAGTTTGTCACTCACGTTCCATAGCGCCTGCAGGCCGCCGCTGCTTCATTTCGTTCGATATCTAGCAGTGCGCGGTGGAGGCGAGCCGTCTCGTGCGCAAAAGGTGGAATGCCCAGGACTTCAAAGCATCTTGGGCCGCGCGCATCTGCTTGGCGGGCGAATGATGACCTGCAGCATGGACTCTCCTCTGCCAAAAAGGAAGTTGCGGTGGAATACGGTCTGTTTTGGCCGTTTATGGGCCAGTTTAGTCCGTATTTCACGCAACTGATGAAGGGGCTGGTTACGCGCGCTCGAGGAAGGCCTTGTAGCGCGGTAGGCCTCGTAGATGTCGGCCTTGTTGGCGACCTCCCACAGGGCATGCATGGACAGGACGGCAACGCCGGAGTCGATGACGTTCATGCCGTACTTGGCCATGATGTAGGCGATGGTGCCGCCGCCGCCCGCGTTGACGCGACCGAGCTCGCAGGTCTGGAAGTCCACGCCGGCCTCGTCCATGATGTCGCGGATGAGGGCCACATACTCGGCGTCGGCGTCGTTAGAGCCGCCCTTGCCGCGGCTGCCCGTGTACTTGTTAAAGCACAGGCCGCGACCCATAAAGGCTGCGTTCTTGGTTTCGAACTTGCCGGCGTAGCCGGGTCGAAGCCGGCGGACACGTCAGAGGAGAGCATGCGGCTGTGGGCGAGTGCGCGGCGCAGGGCCAGCGGGCTGTCCTCGCCGGCGAGCGTCATGATCTCGGCGACGGTGTTCTCGAAGAAGCGGCTCGTCATGCCGGTGGCGCCTACGGAGCCAATCTCCTCCTTGTCGACGATGAGTGTGATGCTCGTGCGCTCCACGTTGGCGACGTCGATCTGGGCGAGCATGGACGGATAGGCGCAGACACGGTCGTCGTGGCCATAGCCCAAATCATGGAGCGGTCGAGGCCCATGTCGCGGGCCGGGCCGGCGGGCACGACCTCGATCTCGGCGGAGAGGAAGTCCTCCTCCTCGACGTCATACTGCTCCTTGAGGATGTCCAGGAACATCTGCTTGACGGGCTCCTTGGGGGCGTCCTTGTCGTCCTCATCAAACTTGACGGGACGGCCGCCCACGATCACGTCGAGGATCTCAGCGTCGACGGCGTCCTTGGCGGGCTTGGCCATCTGCTCGCTCGAGAGGTGGATCAGCAAGTCGGAGATGGTAAAGACCGGGTCGTCTGCCTTGTCGCCGATGTTGATGTCGACGGTGGTGCCGTCCTTTTTGCAGATGACGCCTACGAGTGCGAGCGGGGAGGCCACCCAGTGGTAGCTCTTGACGCCGCCATAGTAGTGCGTGTCGAGGTAGGCCATGTCGCCGGCCTCGAAGGCGGGGTTCTGCTTGAGGTCCAGGCGCGGCGAGTCCACGTGAGCGCCCAGGATGTTAAAGCCCTGCTCGAGCGGGGCGGTGCCCAGGTTGACGAGCATGAGGTCCTTGCCGTGGTTGGCGGCGTACACCTTGTCGCCGGCCTTGAGCGCGCGGCCCTCGGCGATCACGGTCTCCAGATTGACGTAGCCCGCCTCCTCGGCCATCTTGATACCGGTCTTGACGCACAAGCGCTCGGTCTTGTTCTCACTCAAAAACTGCTTATAGCCGCGGCAAAGCTCCTCGAGCTCCTCGATTTGCTGTGGCGTGTACTTTTTCCATGCGCAGGGACGCTCCATGACGCAGGCTCCTTTCGGATCGATCGTGCTGGTTGATGTACCGTGAGCCATCGTATCACGCGCGGGCCCGCGGCGGCGGGGAAGCCTGATGTGCGGTGGCCGTGGGGCGGGGAGCGTGTAAACTGGTGTGAGCAAACCGTGCCCAGCCCAAAGCGAGGTATTCAATATGTCTGACAAGCGCCGTACCTTTGCCGTTATCGACGGCAACTCGCTCATGCACCGCGCCTTCCACGCCGTGCCGCCCACCATGAACGCGCCGGACGGTCGCCCCACCAACGCGATCTTTGGCTTTTTGAATATGTTTCTCAAGATGATCGACGCCTTTAACCCCGATGGAGTCGTTGTGGCGTTTGACAAGGGCAAGCCGCGCGTGCGTATGGAGATGCTGCCGCAGTACAAGGCGCAGCGCCCACCCATGGACCGATCTGCACGCGCAGTTTCCGATGATCAAGGAGCTGCTCGGTGCGCTCAATGTGCCGATTCTGCAGTCCGAGGGCTGGGAAGGCGACGATATCCTGGGAACCATGGCGCGCTTGGGTGAGGAGGCCGGCTGCGACATGCTGCTGGTGACCGGTGATCGCGATATGTATCAGCTCGTGACTGAGCACGTCAACGTGGTCTCGACTCGTAAGGGCCTGTCCGACGTGGCGATCATGACGCCCGAGAGCGTGGACGATCTGTATCACGGCATCACGCCGGCGCTCGTGCCCGACTTTTATGGTCTGAAGGGCGACACGTCCGATAACATTCCCGGCGTGCCGGGCATCGGCCCCAAAAAGGCGAGCGCGCTCATCGCGCAGTACGGCAGCCTGGACGAGGTTATCGCACACGCCGATGAGGTCAAGGGCAAGATGGGCGAAAACCTGCGCGCGCACATCGACGACGCACTGCTGAGCCGCAAGGTGGCGACCATCCGCACCGATGCGCCTGTTGAGCTCGACTTTGAGGCGACGTCTTTCCCGGCGTTTTCTGCCGATGAGGTTTCCGCGGCGCTGGGTACGCTTGGTATCACCGCCATGCAGAACCGTTTCTTGGCGCTGATCGGCGGCGAGGGCGGGGCTGCTGCTTCCAGTGTGTTTGAGATACCTGCGATGGTTCGCGCAGCCGCCGGCGATGCTGACGCACTTGGTTCCGTTGCGGCTGAGGTCTCCCGCGCGATTGATGCCAGCGAGTGGGTCGCCGCCGTGGTGGACGACGACAAAGAAGAGGGCGCGCTCTTTGGACTGACGCGCACGCTGTGGTTGGCGACGTCCAAGGGCCTGTTCACGCTCGAGGAGGGCGACAACGGTGCGGCGGCTGAGGTTGAGGGCTTCAACTTCGTCCACGGCGTAATCCACGGTGTGCTTGCACGCCTGTTTATGGAGGGCCGCGTGGCGAGTCCGGATACGAAGGCGCTGCTGCATGAGCTTTCGCCCATCGATTCTTCCGAGCCCGAGCTCATGGACCGCTGTCCGCTGATTCCACGCGTATTTTCGATACCGTGGTCGCTGCCTATCTGCTGGATTCCGATCGCTCCGAGTTCGATGAGGCATATCTTGCCGATACGTATCTGCAGATGGCGCTGCCTGCGGCGCGCGGCGCAGAGGGTGCTGGAGAGGACGCTCCGGCGCCTGCCGCCCGTACTGCGGCCCTGACGCTGGCGCTCGTGGCGCCGTTGCGCGAGTGCATGGTCCGCGAGAATGCCGCCAACGTGTTCGATGGCATCGAGATGCCGCTCGTTCCGGTGCTTGCCAAGATGGAACGCGCGGGCATGCTCGTGGATCCCGACCGCCTGCACAGTCTGTCCGAGGGACTTGCTACCCAGATCACTGAGGTCGAGCGCAGCATTCGTGACCTGGCGGGTGACGAGACCTTTAACATCGGCAGCCCCATGCAGCTCTCGCACGTGCTGTTTGATGTTATGGGGCTTCCGACCAAGGGCCTCAAAAAGACCAAGCGCGGCTATTATTCGACCAACGCCAAGGTGCTGAGCGACCTTGCCCGCGACCACGAGATCGTGCGCCTGATTTTGGACTGGCGTGAGAAGTCCAAGATTAAGTCGACCTATCTGGACACGCTAGGTCCGCTGCGCCGTGGTGACGGGCGTGTGCACACCACGTACAACCAGACCATCACCGCGACGGGACGTCTGTCTTCGAGCGACCCCAATCTGCAAAACATTCCGACGCGCTCGGAGCTGGGACGTACCGTCAAGACGGCGTTCTCGGCAGGCGAGGGCAGCGTCTTTTTGGCGGTGGACTACTCACAGATCGAGCTGCGCCTGCTCGCGCATCTTTCGGGCGACGAGCATCTGGTGCGCGCCTTTAACGAGGGCGAGGACTTCCATGCCGAGACGGCCGCGCGCGTATTTGGCGTGCCGGTGTCCGAGGTGACGCCCGACCTGCGCAGCCGCGCCAAGGCCGTGAACTTCGGCATCGTGTATGGTCAGCAGGCTTACGGTCTGTCGCAGTCGCTGCATATCTCGATGGCCGAGGCGCGCGACATGATTGACCGCTACTACGAGGCATACCCGGGCGTGCGCACGTTCCTCGACAACGTGGTGGCGCGTGCCAAGCAGACGGGTTACGCCGAGACCATGTACGGCCGTCGTCGCCATATTCCCGAGCTCAAGGCCAAAAACCCGCAACTCCGCGGCTTTGGCGAGCGTACGGCCATGAACCACCCCATGCAGGGCACCGCCGCCGACATCATCAAGATCGCCATGGCCCGCGTAAGCCGCCGCCTGGAAGAAGAAGCTTTGCCGCCCATATGATCCTGCAGGTACACGACGAACTGGACTTTGAGTGCCCCGTCAACGAAGTCGAGCGCCTAACCACCATGGTCCGCGACGTCATGGAACACGTAGTAGACCTCCGCGTCCCCCTAATCGCCGAAGCCAGCACCGGCATAACCTGGGCCGACGCCAAATAGGAAAGCGCTCGGTAAGGCAAGCTCGCCCAAGACGCAAGCCCCCACATACTTAAGATTTGGGACAAACACTACTGATTAATTTGTCCCTCAGTAACCAAAACAGAGGGGAGCCCCTTCCAACAAGGAGCTCCCCTCTGCTCAAATCATTTCAGCTAAGTATCTAGACACTCAAGACGCCATCTTGGCGGCAGGAAAGTAAGCCTAGGGCCTGGCCGGGCGGCACGGGTTAACTTTGCGTAGATTCCGCACGCAAAGAAAGCCACTTAATGTGGCTTTCGTCTTGCGCAGGACCTGACCGAGCGAAAAGTTATCCCGTGCCGCCCGGCCAGGCCCGATGGGACGGCTACCGAGCCACCAAGATGGCGTCGATGAGCGTCAGTACGCCCCCGTCGTTGTTGCTCGGAATACGCCACTTGGCGTGCGCGTTCATGTGCTCCTCTGCATTGTCCACGATAAAGCTATGCCCGACGCGCTCGAGCATGGGAATATCGTTGTAGGTGTCGCCCACGGCGGCGGCGTCGGCGATATCGATGCCCAGGTGGTCGCACAGGTGCGCGACGCCCGACCCTTGTCAACGCCCAGGTTCATAAAGTCGATCCACTCGCGGCCAGCATTGGTGACATAGAGCTGATCCGAGAACGCGGGGTTATAGGTCTCGCGGAACGCGGGCTCGGCGTCGTAGCCGGGGAAAAAGATCGAGATCTTGTTGGATTCGACGTCAAGGCCCTCAAAGGTGTCGACGTAGTTGATCGTGTTGTAGTAGACGCTGATCTCGTCGTGGTACTGATGGTCGCGGGCGAGCACATAGAACTCGTCGTAGCAGCACAAGACGGGAACGGCACGCGGGTCCTCCGAGGCACGGGCGAGCACCTGCTGATACAGCGCCACATCGATGTTGCTCTTATAGATATAGCTGCCGCGATAGATGACGCAGGCTCCGTTGTCGGGACAAAAAGCAAGGCGGTTCTTAATGCTCTCGAACATTTCCTCGAGTTTGGGGGCGGGGCGTCCGCTGGCGGGGCAGAATACAATGCCTGCGTCGGCGAGCTTGTCCAGGCGCTCATCAAGACCCTGCGGCAACACGCGCTTGTCGGTGAGCAGCGTCTTGTCCATGTCGACGGCGAGAATCTTAATGCTTCCGATATTGGTGTCCGATTCGTAAGTTTGCATAAAAGCGCGCCTTTCGTTTCGAAATTGTTTCAGACGTTATAACCATCAACCAGTAACTGAGCGTATTGTCGCAGGAACGGAGCGTATTTGCACCACGCTTCACAAAGTAATGAAAAAACTTTTCAGAAATTTGAATTTGTCGCTTGTGCTGCGGGCACTTTAGCGTAATATAGCGACCATCGAAAACGGAGACGGAAATACAACCGCTTACCGAAGAAAAGGTACCGTTTACGATATTAGAATTGCGCCCGGCGATAGGTGAAAGGAGAGGCAGATGCAGTTCGTAAAGATCATCACCACTGCAGATAATGCCATCCGACGCCAGCGCGCAATTTCCCGACGACGATAACAATCGTCTCTGTTCGTATGGGGTGAAATGCCCCAACAGAGTCATTTTGAGGTCGTTGGGTTTTAGCACGATATAAACGCATGTTTCTAGGGCATGCTGTGCTGCTTTTTGCTATTTAACCTGATATTGCACGGTTTTTTGACCTCGAAATGACTTGCAACTGACCGATGTTCTAACTAGCTACCAAGGGCGAAAGGAAACAGCCATGAGCAAGGAAAAAGTCGTTCTCGCATATTCCGGTGGTCTTGATACATCCGTATGTGTCAAGTGGCTCCAGGACGAGAAGAATCTCGATGTCGTTTGCGTCTGCGGCAACGTGGGCCAGGAGGAGACCGGCTTGGATGCCAAGAAGCAGAAGGCGCTTGACCTGGGCGTTCTCGATTGCCAGGTGCTCGACCTGCGCGACGAGTTCTCCGATGAGTTCCTGACTAAGGCCATCGCCGCAAACTCCATGTACGAGAACAAGTACCCGCTGCTCTCCGCGCTGTCTCGCCCGCTGCTCGCCAAGAAGCTTGTCGAGGTCGCTCACGAGTTTGGCGCGACCTACGCCGCCCACGGCTGCACCGGCAAGGGTAACGACCAGGTTCGTTTTGAGGCTGCCGTCAAGGCCCTCGACCCCGAGCTTAAGGTTATCGCCCCGGTTCGCGAGTGGATCTGAAGTGCCGTCCCGATGAGGTTGCCTATGCTCACGCCCACAACGTGCCGGTTCCCGAGGGCGCCAACGACAACCCCTATTCCATCGACGACAACCTGTGGGGTCGCGCCATCGAGTGCGGTCACCTGGAGGATCCCTGGAACGAGCCGCTCGACGACGCCTGGGTTATGACCAAGAACCCCGAGGACACGCCGGACACCCCGACCTACACCGAGATTGAGTTTGAGGCGGGCAAGCCCGTCGCCGTCGATGGCAAGAAGATGAAACTCTCCGAGATCGTCATCGCCCTCAACAAGATTTCGGGTGACAACGGCTTTGGCCGTCTCGACCTGGTCGAGGATCGTCTGGTGGGCCTCAAGAGTCGCGAGTGCTACGAGGTTCCTGGCGCCCTGACGCTCATCACCGCCCACAAGGCGCTCGAGGACATCTGCGTCGAGGGCGACCTGCTCAAGACCAAGATTAAGCTCGAGCAGGATTGGGCCACCGCCGTGTACAACGGCCAGTGGTACAGCCCGCTCAAAAACGCGCTCGATGCCTTTATGGCCGACACCCAGAAGTTCGTGACCGGCACCGTCCGTCTGAAGTTCTTTAAGGGCAACTGCCATGTCGTCGGCCGCAAGAGCCGTTTAGCCTGTATGACTACGGTCTGGCTACCTACGACCGCGACACTACGTTTGACGAGAAGGCCAGCGCCGGCTTTATCGAGATCGATACGCTGTCGCTCAAGACGTGGCTAAGGTCCAGGGCCCCAGCTCTGCTGCCGCCCAGGCCTAGCGCCTCCTTCCTTTGGTATCCGCGCGGCCCATCCGCGTGATACATAACGGGCGCATGGGGTCCCTACCTTTCGTTATGCTTGCTGACACTTCTTAACATCGGTGGCCCCTACGTTCCGCCCGCATATATGATGCCGCGTCTGCGGCTGAGTCCGAGCCCCGCCGGGGTTGTCCGGCGGGGCTCCTCCTATCAATTTGACGGCCCTGCGCCTATATATATGGGGAGTATCCATTATGTTCAATGCTATCGCGCATGCTTTACTTGCCCTCGCGCCCGAGTTCGATGCTGCAAAGGTCGAGGACGTTCCTATGAGCCTAAAGGCTGGATCGATGGTTCGCAGGGCAACATTCGGAGGGAGACGTTGGGCGCCAAGTGCATGGCGCGTCACTTCTTTGCAAATTAGCTATATGGCCTCGCACATGGTGGGGAATATGCAAAACTAGCGGTTGAGAAATCGCTTTAGCGACAGGGCGCATTGCTTTGGGCGCTTGTTTTGGGATTTGATGAAAGGGGACGGTTCCATGGCTCTTTGGGGCGGTCGTTTTGAGGCAGGCGTGGCCGAGGTCACGCAGGAGTTTGGCGCGTCGTTGCCGGTTGACAAACATCTCTATAAGCAGGATATCGCCGGATCTAAGGCACATGCCAAGATGCTGGCGGCCCAGGGCATTATCAGCGCCGAGGACGAGCAGGCGATTGCCGAGGGCCTGACCGGAATCGAACAGGATATCGATGCCGGCAACTTCACCTTTGATATCAACGACGAGGACATTCATATGTCCATCGAAAGCGAGCTGACGCGTCGTATCGGCGAGGCTGGCAAGCGCTTGCATACTGGGCGTTCGCGCAACGACCAGGTGGCGACCGATACGCGCCTGGGAATCAAGGCGCTGGCCAAGGAGCTCATGGAGGCCAATCTTGAGCTGCGCCATGTGCTGGTGGATGCGGCCAAGAAGTACGACAAGGTGATTCTTCCGGGCTACACGCATATGCAGCACGCTCAGCCCGTGCTGCTCTCGCATCATCTGCTGGCGTATTCCTGGATGTTCGCGCGCGACTTTACGCGCCTGAAGGCCGCCTTTGATGCCGCCGACAACTGCCCGCTGGGTGCTGCCGCGCTTGCCGGTACGAGCTATCCGCTCGATCGCCAGATGACGGCTGCCGAACTTGGCTTTGCGGGTGTGATTCCCAACTCGCTCGATGCGGTTTCCGACCGTGATTTCCTGCTCGATCTGCATTACGCCGGCTCCGTCATGGCCATGCACCTGTCGCGTCTTTCCGAGGAGATCGTGCTGTGGTCGAGCTCCGAATTCGGCTTTATCACGCTTTCCGACTCGTATTCCACCGGCTCGTCTATCATGCCGCAGAAGAAGAACCCCGACTTTGCTGAGCTTATCCGCGGCAAGAGCGGTCGCGTGTACGGCAACCTGGTGCAGCTGCTCGTGACCATGAAGGGCCTGCCGCTTGCTTATAACAAGGACTTGCAGGAGGACAAGGAGGGTGCGCTCGATACCGCCCATACGCTCATGCAGTGCCTGTCGGTTATGGCCGGCATGATCTCGACCTGGACTGTCAACGAGGACGCCATGGCGCGCGAGTGTGGTGTGGGCCACTTGGCAGCCACTGATGCTGCCGATTACCTGGCAAAGCGCGGCCTGCCGTTCCGCGAGGCACATGCCGTGGTGGGTCATCTTGTCCTAATGTGTGAGAAGCGCGGCTGCAATCTTGAGGACCTGCCGTTTGAGGTGTTTCAGGAAGCAAGTCCGCTCTTTGAGCGCGACATTACCGAGGCACTCGACATCCCGTCGATTGTCGCCGCGCGCACGACCGAGGGTGGTACCGCCCCTGCTGCCGTTGCCGTGCAGTTGGGAAGAGCCGAGGCGCAGCTCGCGGCCGATGAGGGTGTGTTTGGCTCGTTATCCAAGGTCGTCGAGATGGGCCACGGAGCTAATTAGCTTATTGGATGCGTCTGTCTGGTGTGTTCATCATATTTTGCCTTTACGGGTGCCCGCTACGGTGGGCACCCGTTTTGTTATAGAGAAGGAAGGAGCTTGTCGAGAACTTCTGTAGGACATTTGCGCAGGTTGTGAAGGGGGTGCGTTCACGGGCGACAATCGACCGCCCGTTCTGTTCGTTGCAGTTGAAAGTGGGACGGATGGTACTCTAGTCGGGCTTCGAAACAGAAGTGACACATATGGAGCGCTTTAATAAATAATAACGCTTCAATAAACGGCTTTTTGTTTAACTGCAGCTAGAACTCTGTTACGATGCAGTCCAGGCGGGTGCCGGAATGGGACTTGGGCACGCGCGAACCTACTTGAAAGGCTACCTTATGGCTATCGAGAAGACCTTCATCATGATTAAGCCCGACGCCGTGCGCGATCGCAAGATCGGCGAGATCGTTGCTCGCATTGAGCGCAGCGGCCTTGTTATCGAGCGCATGGAGATGACCACGCTCGAGCGCGCTACCGTCGAGGAGCACTACGCCCATCTGGCCGACAAGCCCTTCTTTGGCGGTCTCTGCGACTTTATGACGAGCGGTCCGGTCGTCAAGATGGTCGTTTCCGGCCTCTCCGCTGTCTCCAAGATGCGCACCCTTATGGGCGCCACCAACCCGCTTGATGCTGCCCCCGGCACCATTCGCGGCGACTTTGCTGTCGATGTCAACGCCAACGTGATCCACGGCTCCGACTGCCTGGAGAACGCCGAGATCGAGATCAAGCGCTTTTTTGGCTAAACCAGCTTTGACTCCTTAAAGCTGTTAGCGTGTGGCTTGGGCGCCGCGGAACTTCATCCGCGGCGCCCTTTTTATTCCAGTAGACTTTTGGTAAACCCCCACAAATCTACTAAAGAGCCCCCGTCCGGATGTTTCTTCCGGGCGGGGGCTGGCGTTAGCGTCGTATGGCTTTGTGAATCTTTAGGCCTCGTCGACGATCTTAAGGCCGCGCGTGTGGTCGATCTCGTTGAGGAGGTTAACGCGACGCTCGTGACGGCCGCCCTCAAACTCGGCGTCGAGCCACTCGTCGACGATCATCTTGGCGAGCTCGGAGCCAACGACGCGGGCGCAAAGGCGAGCACGTTGGTGTTGTTGTGCATGCGCGAGAGCTTGGCGCTGAAGGGCTCGGAGCACACGACGGCGCGTACGCCCTCGACCTTGTTGGCAGCCAGGCTGATCCCGACGCCGGTGCCGCAGATCAGGATACCCAGGTCAACGTCGCCGTTGGCAACGGCCTTGCCCACTTTGTAACCGGCGATGGGGTAGTCGAAGCTCTCGGAGGTGTCGGTGCCAAAGTTCACGACCTCGCAGCCGCGTTCCTTCAGGTGCTCGGAAATGATGTTCTTGAGCTCGACGGCGGCGTGGTCGTTACCGATACCGATCTTCATGGATGGTTCCTCTCTGGTCTGTGCGGCGCAAATGCTAAAGGTGTTTACCGCGTTCGACTGCATGATAGCGCGACTTTTGCGTAAACGCTCGGGCGTTTTTTGGTCAAACGCTTTAGCAGGCAACAAGACCGGCCTCTCATGAATAATGCCGCCAATTTGTGCTTGAGCGCCGTCCGCCGGAACCGTGGTTGCGGTTTTTGATGCATTGTTATCAAATAAAGGAGCCAACTATTTTGAGAGTCCAGCCCGTTATGCAAGCAGGAGATACCTATGCCTACCGATTCCATCCGTGATGCCGCGTTTTGCGATGTTTTGAACCGCGAGCTTGTCTGTGCACTCGGCTGCACCGAGCCCATTGCCGTTGCCTATGCAGCGGCGCTGGCGAGCCAGACGCTCGGTTGCGAACCCGATCATATGGATGTTGCCTGCTCGGGCAACATTATCAAGAACGTTAAGAGCGTGACCGTGCCCAACTCGGGCGGTATGCACGGTATTGAAGCCGCGGCCGTGCTGGGTGCCGTGGGCGGCGACGCTAAGAGCGCGCTCGAGGTGCTCGAGAGCGTTAACGATGAAGACCGCGCTCGCGTGGCCGAGCTCCTCGCCGACGCCGGCTACTGCGATGTGTCGCTTGTCGAGGGTGTGCCCAACCTCTACATCAAGGTGACTGCGACGTCCGGGGGCCATACCGCGGTCGTCGAGATTACCGATCACCACACTAATGTCACGTGCCATACGCTCGATGGTATTCCGGTATGCGGCAAGTCGGCGGGGGAGTGCGCCGCCTGCGCCGAGCGCGTGGTGGCCGAGCGTGCGGCAGATAACGCCGATACGCCCATGTCCATTGATTCCATCATCGACTTTATCGAGGACGGTGACATTGAGGGCGCCCGCGCTGCCGTTGAGCGTCAGATTGAGCTGAATGGCGCAATCAGTGCCGAGGGCCTTGCGCACGCTTGGGGCGCCGAGGTGGGTCGTACGCTGCTGGGTGCTCGTGCCGATGACGTCGCCTGCCGTGCCCGTGCCCGTGCGGCCGCCGGGTCCGACGCCCGCATGAACGGTTGCGCGCTGCCGGTCGCCATTGTGTGCGGCTCGGGCAATCAGGCATTACCTGCGCACTGCCCGTCATGGAGTATGCCGAGTACCTGCGCTGCGACCACGAGCGCCTGGTGCGTGCCGTGATGCTGTCCGATCTCATTGCCGTGCATATCAAGAGCTACATTGGTGCGCTCTCGGCGTTTTGCGGCGCTATTTGCGCTGCGTGCGGTGCCGGTGCCGCGATTACCTGGCTGTGCGGTGGCACGCGCGAGCAAATCGGTGCGACGGTCTCCAATACGCTCGGCAATGTGGGCGGCATCGTGTGCGATGGCGCCAAGCGAGCTGTGCCGCCAAGATCTCGGCTGCCGTCGATGCAGCGATCCTGGGCCATGATATGGCCATGCAGGGTCGCGGCTTCCGCGCCGGCGAGGGCCTGATCCAAGATACCGTTGAGCAGACAATCGCCAGTATGGGCTACGTAGGCCGTGTGGGCATGAAAGATACCGACGTCGAGATCCTCAACATCATGATCGGCAAAACCCAAGTGTGCTAGGACAGTTCGTCGGCTACTTGGTGCTCGTAGAAGGCCTCTACTACGGCGTTAAGTCGCGGGCGAAGTCTTCCATGGTTCCGCGCCAGGTGGCGAGTCCCGGCTTTCCCTGGCCAACATAGGCAGTTTGGATACCGCAGGCGGGACTGGGGAAGTCGCGCTTGGGGTCGTTGCCTACCATAAGGACCTCGTGCGGCTCGAGCCCCATTGCCTGCAGCTGCTCGAGGTAATAGGTGGCATCGGGCTTGCAGCGGGTGGCATTTCCCATGTGCGTCACGAGCTCAAAGGGGGCGTCGGCCAGGTCGCCCCAGCCCATACGGCACTCAATAGCCCCCTGGGGAAAGCTGGGTTGGTGAAGAGCGCACAGCGCAGCCCTGCGTCCTGTACGGCCTGGAGTGCGGCGTGTGCGCCCGGCATGGCATGGGCGTTGATGACGTCGTCATTCTTGTACGGAAGAATCTCACGGTCGTAGTAGGTAAACGCCTCGTAGATGAGGGGTCGGAGAGGCATATGCCACACCTGCGCTCGACCTCGGTCTGGTAAAACTCAAGATTGGTGCGGTTGTCCGTGCCGCTGCGGCGATTGGCGTTGAGGTCGACCAGGATGGTGCCGAGGCGTGCCATCGTGCCACCGCGGCTGCGGCGCCCGATATCCGCGAGCATCGAAGAGACATCCTTAAAATAGCGAAGGATGAACGCGTTGAGGTTGATGCTAAGAAGCGTTTCGTCCATATCGAAAACGACTGCTTTGAGCACGCGGGCACCTTTCTCGAAAAATCGATCTAGAATCGTTGGCTCCGGATACTTTACCCCAAAGCCGAATGCCTGGCTGGTTATCGTAAAGTTGCGGAGACGTGTGTTCATAAGATTACGAAAAAGTCTCCACACGAGTAAAAAATCGCAGTTCACGCTTGAAATCGAACTCATTTCCCCGTAACCTATACGAACGTGATTGCATAAGCGTCACATTAGTATCTGTCGGCTCCCGAGTGTTCCTAAACGTTGTGTGCTTGTCGCACCCTTCTGTAGGTCCTAGCAATCGGGGCCCCGTAGTTCGAAAGGGGTCCACCTTTGAGTGAGATTCAGAACTCGTCCATTTTCTCTCTTGACGATGTCAACGAGGAGGAGATGAACAACCTCATCGACGGTACGATTACCGACTTTGATGAGGGCGATCTCGTTAACGGCACTGTCGTTAAGATCGAGCATGACGAGGTGCTCGTTGACATCGGATTCAAGTCCGAGGGCGTTATCCCGGTCCGCGAGCTGTCCATCCGCAAGGACGCTAACCCTGCAGACATCGTTGCACTCGGTGATCCCATCGAGGCTCTGGTTCTCCAGAAGGAGGACAAGGACGGTCGTCTGGTCCTGTCCAAGAAGCGTGCCGAGTACGAGCGTGCTTGGAACCGCATCGAGGAGAAGTTCAACTCCGGCGAGAACGTCGAGGGCGAGGTTATCGAGGTTGTCAAGGGCGGCCTGATCCTCGACATCGGCCTGCGCGGCTTCCTGCCCGCTTCCCTCGTCGACCTCCGTCGCGTCAAGGACCTCACCTCCTACATGGGCACCCGCATCGAGGCCCGCGTCATCGAGATGGACCGCAACCGCAACAACGTTGTCCTTTCCCGTCGCGTCGTGCTCGAGGAGTCCCGTAAGGCCGAGCGCTCCGAGATCCTGTCCAAGCTCAAGTCTGGCATGCGTCTCCAGGGCACCGTTTCCTCCATCGTCGACTTCGGCGCCTTCGTCGACCTCGGCGGTATCGACGGCCTCATCCACATCTCCGAGCTCTCCTGGAACCACGTCAACCATCCTTCCGAGGTTGTCAAGGTCGGCCAGGAGGTCGAGGTCGAGGTTCTCGACGTCGACCTCAACCGCGAGCGCATCTCCCTGGGTCTCAAGCAGACCACCGAGGATCCGTGGCGCGCACTGGTCAAGAAGTACCCCGTCGGCGCTATCGTCGAGGCACTGTGACCAAGCTTGTCCCGTTCGGCGCTTTCGTCGACCTGGGCGAGGGCATCGAGGGCCTGGTGCACATCTCCGAGATGGCCAACAAGCACGTCGACCAGTTCTCAGGTCACCCACGTGGGCGACAAGGTTCAGGTCAAGGTCATGGAGATCGACCTCGACCGTCGTCGTATCTCCCTGTCCATGAAGTCTGCTGCTGAGACTCTGGGCGTCGAGATCGAGGTTACCCCGCTGCCTTCTGAGAAGAAGGACGAGGAGACCGACGCCGAGTAATTCGGTTTGACGATCACTTGTTTTAAGGGATCCGTCCGTAATGGACGGGTCCCTTTTTGCATTTGGCGCCGAGATGCGCAACGCTGCCGGGCGTCCACAGGCTATTGGATTGTCGGTGCATGAAAAAAGCCGACATCCCGCCTCGGGGAGGAGGCGGGAACACACCGAGTAGACGGAGGGGTGCGGAGCGCGGTCGCGTCTCGACTGACGACGTTGCCCATCGACAGGACCATTGTAGCGCATGGCGGTTCTTGGTTTATCGTGTCGAGCGTTTGCGTTGTGCCATTGCCTGCGGTAACGGTGTGCTACACTCTTGCACTGCTGAGTGGGCCAGACGGTCGCGCGATGTGCTGCCTGCAGTACGCGTGAGGAAAGTCCGGGCTCCAGAGGGCGGGATGCCGGCTAACGGCCGGGCGGAGTGATCCGACGGAAAGCGCCGCAGAAAAGAAGACTCCCACCTGCGCCGCAAGGCGTAAAGGGAAAAGCTGAAACGGTGGTGTAAGAGACCACCAGCGTCGTGGCAACACGGCGGCTTGGCAAGCCCCATCCGGAGCAAGCGCGAATAGGAACGCTATGGGCCGGCCCGGTCCGCGTTCGGGTAGCGTGCGTGGAGCTGCATGGTAACGTGCAGACAAGATAAATGACCGTTCACGACAGAACCCGGCTTACAGGCCCACTTGGCATTTTTGTTACCCTGACAATCGGTACGGCCTTTGCCGTATTATTGAAGCTGTTCGTTGCTGCGCTTTATTTTGTTGAGGGGCTTTGTTGGACAGCTATTTTACTCTGCAATCGAATATTGAGGCTTCGGGCGAGTTTGTGGACCGCAAGAGCCGGTTTATTGCCCAGCTGGTCCATATTGAGTCCGAGGACGAGGCGAATGCCTTTATCGAGATGGTTCGCAAACGTCATTACGACGCTCGACACAATGTTCCCGCGTGGATTTTGGTCGATGGACGCGAGCGCCAGAGCGATGATGGTGAGCCGAGCCGCACGAGCGGTATGCCGACGCTCGAGGTGTTGCGCGGTGCGGAGCTCAAAAATGTTTGCTGCGTAGTGACGCGCTATTTTGGCGGCACGCTGTTGGGGCCGGGCGGCCTGGTTCGCGCCTATACTGCGGCGACGCAAGCGGCGGTGGCCGCGGCTCAGGAGGCCGGGCAGATCGTCGAGATGACGAGTGTCGTGCCTGTTGACGTGCATGTGGCCTATCCGCAGTATGAGCAGGTGCTTCGCTTGGCCCAGGATTCCGGTGCCAAGGTTTCGGATACCGAGTACGCGGATGCCGTGACACTTCATTTGGTGTTTAAGGCGGGGGAGCAGGAGTCGTTTTGCGCTAAGATGCGCGAGCTTATGGCGGGGCGTGAGGAGATTGAGGTCGGCGCTCCCGAATTTGCCGAGTTCTAACGGCGACGGCCGGCGTGCTTTTGGATGGATCCTAAGCGCGCCGGCCGTCGTTTTACTGTTGCTGTCGATTACTCGGCGAGCTGCTTTAGCACATCACAGGCGATTTCGACGCATCGTCGATGCAACCGGGACAGCTGCGGAGCGGACCCTTGTCCGATCCGATGCCCTTGAGCGTGCCGCAGACGGTCGTCGTGTTCTTCTCGCCAAAGCGCTTGGCAATCTCGCGCGACAGTTTGTAGGTCTGGCCCTTGGTCTTGGGGTTTTCCATGCCATCGCTCATTACAAAGCCCATGATGGCCACGGCGCCCGAGATGGCACCGCAAGTTTCGGTCATGCCGCCCATGCCGGCGCCAAAGCCTCGGTGAGGGTAAAGGCGACCTGGGGGTCGAGCCCGACGGCGGGCGCGAGCGTGCAGGCGACGGCCTGCGCGCAGTTAAAGCCGCGGGCGTGGTATTCGGCAGCCTGAGCCTGGCAGGTGGCAGTGTTGAGCTGAGTGGTATCAATCTGCTTCATCGGTGTCTCCTTGATTGCGGTGTACCCGCCTATGGTACCCTTGCTGGCGCATTCGCTTATCGAGACCGCAGTGCATATCTCATTGTTTTTCGCCATCGAACACTTTCTTAAGATTTGGGACAAATAAACCTGATTAATTTGTCCCATAACCTATCGGCGGGATGGGTTGAGAGGGGTGCGGGGTAGCGGTATCGTGAACCGAATAAAACAAAACCCAAGTAAGGGAGTTGGATATGAGCGAGCAGACCATCGGTACTACATGTGTTCAGGGCGGCTATCACCCGGGAGATGCGGAGCCGCGCCAGGTGCCCATCTACCAGTCCACCACGTGGAAATACGACACGTCCGAGCACATGGGCAAGCTGTTTGACCTGGAGGAGTCGGGCTACTTCTACAGCCGTCTGCAGAATCCCACGTGTGATCTGGTTGCTGCCAAGATCTGCGAGATGGAGGGCGGCACCGCTGCGATGCTCACGAGTTCGGGCATGGCCGCAAACTTCCTCGCGATCTTTAACGTGGCCGGTGCCGGTGATCACGTGGTCGCGAGCTCTGCTATCTACGGCGGTACCTACAACCTGCTTGCCCATACCATGGGCCGCATGGGCGTGACTTGCACGTTCGTTGCCCCCGACTGCACCGATGAGGAGCTCGAGGCAGCCTTTGAGCCCAATACCAAGCTTGTCTTTGGCGAGACGATTGCCAACCCCGCCCTTGCCGTGCTCGATATTGAGCGCTTTGCCAAGGCCGCGCATGACCACGGTGTGCCGCTGATGGTCGACAACACCTTCCCGACGCCCGTGATGTGCCGTCCCTTTGAGTGGGGTGCCGACATCGTTACGCACTCCACCACCAAGTACATGGATGGACATGCCGCCTACCTGGGCGGCGTGATCGTCGACCACGGCCAGTTTGACTGGATGGCCCATGCAGACAAGTTCCCGGGTCTCACCACGCCTGACGAGAGCTACCACGGCGTGACCTATGCCGAGAAGTTCGGCCGTGAGGGCGCCTTTATTACCAAGGCCACCGCGCAGCTCATGCGCGACCTCGGCCCCATGCAGAACCCGCAGGCGGCATTCTTCTTGAACAGCTCGCTCGAGAGCCTGCATATGCGCATGCCGCGTCATTGCGAGAACGGCTTGGCCGTTGCCAAATTCCTGCAGAGCCATCCCAAGGTGCGCTTCGTGAGCTATCCGGGCCTGGAGGGCGATAAGTACTATGACCTGGCTCAGAAGTACATGCCCAACGGTACTTGCGGCGTTGTGAGCTTTGGCTTTAACGGTGGTCGCGCGGCGGCCGAGACCTTTATGAAGAGCCTCAAGCTCGCCCAGATCGCCACGCATGTGGCCGACGCCCGCACTTGCTGCCTGCATCCCGCTAACGCTACGCATCGCCAGATGAACGATGAGGAGCTCATCGCCTGCGGCATCTCCGCCGACATGGTGCGCCTGTCGTGCGGCCTCGAGGACACGGCCGATCTGATTGCCGACCTTGAGCAGGCGCTCGAGCAGTGCTAGGCTAGCTCCGTTCAAGGTGCCGATGCTGGCAGAAAGCTTCGGTGACCTTTCGTTTCGATTCCGTAGGCGGGACCCCAATCGCGACTGTTCGCAGGCGATTGGGCCCCGTTTTTGCGTTGCACCACTCGAAAGGATGGATATGGAGAAAACTGCAGAGCAGCTGCGCCGCGAGCGCATTGCCCTAGAGGGCGACACGCATGGCAAGAACAAATGGGCGATTCTGTTTACCGTGCTCATCATGACGTTTATGGTGTGTCTGGATTCGACCGTTGTGACCGTGGCGCTGCCCGTGATGCAAAAGGAGCTGGGCGTGGGCCTCGATCGCATTCAGCTGGTGAGCTCAGTGTATCTGCTTGCGACATGCGTGGCTATGTTGCCGTTTGGCCGTCTGGGCGACGTGCGCGGCAAGGTGAATGTGTTCCAGCTGGGCGTCATCGTCTTTTCGGTCGGTTCGCTGCTGTGCGGCCTTTCGGCCTCGCTCGAGGTTCTTATCCTGGCACGCATCGTTCAGGGCGTCGGTTGCGCGGCGGCCATGGCTAACAACATGGTATCATCACCGAGTCGTTTCCGGCGCGCGAGCGCGGTCGTGCCATGGGTATTCTCGCGACCTTCGTGGCCCTCGGCATGATGTGCGGCCCCGTGCTGGGCGGCATGCTGGTGGCAAGCTTTCCCTGGGAGAGCATCTTCCTCATCAACCTGCCCATTGGCGTCATCTCGTTTATCGTGGGACTCTATACACTACCGCATGTTAAGCCGGAGGCCGGCGAGCGCCCCATGTCCCTGATTGAGGCTGCTCGTCGCTGCTTTGCAAATTCGGCCTTCACCATCAACCTTGCTTGCATGCTCATCGTGTTTGTTGGCATCGGCGCATCCGAGTTTATCCTGCCGTTCTATTTTCAGGACGCTCACGGCTTTGGTTCCGACATCTCTGGGCTACTCTTTTTAGCGCTGCCGATGGTGAATGCCTTTATCGGCCCGCTTTCGGGTACGGTTTCGGACCGCGTTGGCTGCGAGGGCCCCACGGCAGTCGGCCTGGGTGTGTACGTGTGCGGTCTCTTTGCGGTAAGCACGCTCGACGAGCACGCTTCCATCCCTCTGATCGTGCGCTGTGTCGCATTTATGTCGCTTGGTACGTCGATTTTCCAAAGCCCCAATAACTCCCTGTATATGGGCTCGGCTCCGCGCGAAGCGCTCGGCTTTGCTGGCAGCTGGGTAGCCTTGCGCGCTATGCGGGTATGGCAGTGGGCATTACGGTGGCGTCGCATATCCTCTATGGGCAGATGAGCGTGGCGATGGGCGAGGCCGTGACCAGTTTTGTTGCAGGCCGTCCGGATGTGTTCCTGTTTGGTTTTCGTTCGGTGTTCTATGTGTTGATGGCCGTGGCAGCCGTGGGCTTTGTCCTCTCGATGGTTCGTTTGGTGAGGATGCGCGCCCGCCATTAGCGTGTTGGGAGGCTGCCTGCCACGTATTCGCGCCGTCCCAAAAAGACTGGTTTGTGGTGCGATGCGGCTTGTGGGGCGGTCGGGGGTCGGTCCGTGGTAGACTATCGAACAACGTTTATTAATCGCGCGGCATCCTTGCCGCGAGAAGGGGTTGCGCCATGCAGGAGCTTGAGGATCGTATTCGCCATGACGGCATCGTAAAGGCCGGTAACGTCCTTAAGGTTGATGCCTTCCTCAACCACCAGTGCGACGTTGAGCTGTTCGACCACATGGGCGCCGAGTGGGCCCGTCTGTTCGAGGGCGTCGAGATCAACAAGATCCTGACGATTGAGGCTTCGGGCATTGGCATGGCCTGCATCGCGGCTCAGCATTTTGGCGGTGTGCCGGTGGTCTTTGCCAAGAAGGCGCAGTCCATCAACCTCGACGGCGAGCAGTATGCCACGACCATCTACTCCTTTACCAAGCAAAAGGAGTACCCGGTCATCGTTGGTAAGCGTTTCCTGTCCGAGGGCGACAAGGTCCTGATCATCGACGACTTCTTGGCCAACGGCTGCGCGCTTGAGGGTCTTATCAAGATCTGCGAGGCTGCGGGTGCCGAGGTATCCGGCATTGGCATTGCGGTGGAGAAGGGCTTCCAGGGCGGTGGCGATAAGCTCCGCGAGCGCGGCTTCCGCGTTGAAAGCCTAGCCCGTATCGCCGATATGGACTGCGATACCGGCGAGATCACCTTCGCCTAAGCTCGCAACACAAGCGATTGGTATGCGATGTGACAAAGGGACTGTCCCTTTGTCACATTTTTTGTATGAGGGGAGGTATTGATATGGACGAGAACAAGATGGGATGGTGCGAGTATGCGCGCTATGCCGCGATGGCGGCCGAAGAGTTGGCGCGCGATTGCGAGGTACAGGTGTTTCGCGCGACGGGTCCGGGCGGACAAGGCGTGAACACGACGGACTCGGCGGTGCGCATGAAACATAGGCCCACGGGAATTGTCGTGACGGCGCGCGAGAGCCGCAGCCAGTTCCAAAACCGTGCAAGTTGTCTGTGCAAACTGCGCGCCGAGCTCGAGCGTCGCGGGCGTCCACCGCGCCGACGCGTAAAGACTAAGGTGCCTCAGCGCTCTCGCCAGCACAGGCTCAATGACAAGCACTTCAACGCCATTAAAAAGGCCAACCGTCGCAAACCGGGCAGCGACGAATAGCTTCCTCATAAGTTGCGTGATAGGACTGTTTTGCGGCTATAGCTGCATAAACAGCCCCTATTTCACCGCAACTTAGGTGGGGCTAGCGGGTAGGGTGCCAAACTTGGAGGGCGCTGCCGAGGACGTCGACCTCGATGCGCGAGGCGACAACGGGCTCGCCATCGGCTTGGATGGGATAATCGGGCTGCTCGAAGGTGAGCTCGGCATGGCAGCAACGGCGCATACGAACCGGCGGCAGCTTGGTGTGGTGGCCGTCCTTGGCCGAAAGAAACATGGGCAGGGCAACCGCGCGGGGGACGGGGCCGCAGGCGTAGCAGACGTCGAGTATGCCGTCGCAGGGATCGGCATCGGGGCAAATGCGATAACCCGAGCCATACGTGGGGCCCAGCTGAATCGCCATGATGATCGCCCTCACGCGCTCGGCGGGCGCGCCGTCAAAGCTGACTGTCATGGGGTAGTTGCGATAGCGCAGGCCAAACTGCTCAAGTCCCGAGAGGGTGTAGAGTGGAGCACCCGTCAAGCCGGTCTTTTTGCGCAACTCGGTGGTGCCCAGGCCGATGGCGCATCGATGCCGACCGAGAGCGTCTGGTCGTAGTACTCCACCGAAGCCTCGCCGCTTCCGCTTGCGGGGTTCCATGAGCGAATACGCCCGATATCCTGGTGCTGCAGCTCGCAGGTGAGCAGCGCGCCAAAATCCTTACCGGAGAAATCGTCGATTCCGAGCGTCTGGGCAAAATCGTTGCCGGAGCCCACGGGCAGGACGGCAAGGGCGGGACGGATGGCCTTTTCCTGCGCCATGAGCCCATTGACGACCTCGTGGATCACGCCGTCGCCGCCAAGGGCGATAACGGTGCGGTATCCCTGAGCCTGTGCGGCAAGCTCCTTGGCGTGTCCCATGCACTCGGTCAGCACTAGGTCAAACTGGGACGTGCGCGCCGTCATGTCCAAAAAGCGTTGCAGGCGCTCGGCAACCTCGCGCGCGGCGCCCGACTGGGCGACAGGATTGGCGATGATGAGCGTGCGACCAAAGTCAGTTGCGTGCATGGGGCGACTCCCGGCGTGTGGCATGACGGTGCGGTCGCGCTCGGGTCGAATTGCCCCCGATTGTGGCTGCACGGCGATTACTTACGTCTACTCTATCAGGTCGTTGTGGCGCTCGATAGCCTCTGCCACCGTTCCGCCCTCGTCCACGATAAGCGAGCGGCGCTTGGGCGACACGATGCGCTGCGCGGGGTACACGCCACGGTGGCCGCCGACGAGATAGCTAATAAACGAGACGATGACAAAGAAGCCCGCGGCTGTTCCATGGAACAGGTCGATAGCCATCATGCAGGTGGTGATGGGCACGTTGAGGCCGGCACAGAAGACGCCGAGCATGCCGAGGGCCGCCATAAAGCTCGGGTCGAGTCCAGCGAGGCAGCCAATCCATCCGCCGAACGCCGCACCGATGCCAAACAGGGGCGTGACCTCGCCGCCTTGGAAGCCGGCACCCAGGGTGAGCGCCGTTACGACGAGCTTGATGGCGGCGTCGGCGAGGGTGGTGGTGCCGGCAAGCCCGGCGCCCGAAAGCCACGTGGAAAGGCCGGCATACTCCCACGCGTCAAGCAACGCATAGGCCGCAAGCACCACGAGTGCGCCGACGAGCGCACGGACGAGATAGTTGGTGATAAAACGCGCATACAGGTTCTTGACCGTGCGGACCGACCAGGCAAAGAGGCGCGCCGTCAGGCCAAAGACAATGGCTCCGATAACGACGATGGCAACCGTTCTGGGCGTCATGTCGGGAACGCTGGCGATGACGTTGCTCTCGTACTGGGTGCCCAGGGCGAGTGACGTAAAGTAGCCGGTAAACGAGGCGACCAGGCAGTAGATGCCCGCGGTGTAGTCGATCTTGCCGATAAAGCACATCTCCATGCCAAAGAAAGCTCCGGCGAGAGGTGATCCGAACACGGCGCCAAAGGCAGACGAGATACCGGCGAGCATGAGGTCGTGGTGATCGTGTTTTTTGAGATGGGCAAGGCTCGAGACATTGCTGGCGATGGTACCGCCGATCTGCACCGCGGCGCCCTCGCGGCCGGCCGAGCCGCCCGTCAGATGCGTGAGCGTGGAGCACACAAACGTGAGGATGGCCATGCGCGCATGGATGAGTCGTGTGCCCAGGCGGAGTCGATGACCAAATTGTTGCCGCGTTTGGCGGCGAGACCGTGGTTCTTGTAGACCCACGCGGTGGCCACGCCCACGACGGGGAGCAGGGCGTAGATCCACACATGGCTCTCGCGATAATCGGTCGCAATATCCAGCGAGGCCAAAAACGCCCAAGCGGCAACGCCCATGGCGAGCGAAACGACAACGACGAGCGCGAGCAGTTTGGCGCTCGCGAGCATGTTGTGGGCATTGCGGCGCGTGTCGGCGGCCAAGAGCTGTTCGGAGCGGGTGAGCTGGTTGCGACCGCTGATGATCAAGTCGGCCGGAGAGAAGGACCTGCCGTCTGTGTCCTGACGGGTGTCATCAGACGGGTCGAGTGTATTTTCACGTTATCGATAAAAGCCATAACGTCCTCTTTATTGTTGCGATGCATGCATTATAAGACGGCACCCCGTGCCTTAAGGCAATTGACAGGTTTCGGTTCTGTTACGAAAGGCGCGTGGCCGACAGGTGTATTTGCCGTTGCGGGCCATGTCTTGAGCGGGCAGCGGGGGATTATACTGAACCAAACATAAAGAATCGGCGCCACTGTTGCGCGCCGTGGCATGTAAGAGGTGTATATGGCTAAGACGCTCATCCCGCTGGAGGACGCGCAGGCAATCGTCCTTTCGCAGGTGCGCAGGACCGAGCTCGTCGAGATCCCGGTTTGGCAGGCGGCCGGTCTTCCCCTGGCTGAGGATGCCACGGCCGATATCGATATCTCGCCGTTTGCCAACAGCGCCATGGATGGATATGCCGTGCGTGCCGACGACCTCGCCAAAGCGTCCTCCGATACGCCCGTGACGCTTTCCGTCGTGGGGCACGAGGCGGCGGGCCATGTGTTTGAGGGCGCGATTGGCGCGGGCGAGACCGTCCGTATCATGACGGGTGCACCGGTGCCGAAGGTGCCGATGCCGTGGTGAAATACGAGATCGTCGAGGTGCTTGACGGCGACGGCAACGAGGGCTCGCACGTGAGCTTCTCGGCGCCTGCTAAAGTGGGGGAGAACGTTCGCTCTGCCGCCGAGGAGGCCCATGCCGGCGATGTTGTGATGCACGCTGGCGAGGTTGTGGCCCCGGCCGGCGCCGGTTTGCTGGCGAGCGCCGGTTACGCGAACGTTAGAGTGCACGCCGCCCCGCGTGTGGGCGTTATCTCGCTGGGCACGGAGCTGGTCGCGCCCGACCAACTGCCGGCGCGTGGGCAGATTCGCGATTCCAATTCCTCGGCGTTAATGGCCGAGGCACTCGATGCTGGGGCCGACCCGGTGTTCTACGGCATTGCGCCCGACGACGAGCGGGCGATTGCCGAGCTTGTGCACCGCGCCGCGCAAGAGTGCGATTTTGTCATTACGAGCGGTGGCGCCTCGGCTGGCGACTACGACTACGTGACAGCGCTGGTTCGGCGCGAGGGCGAGGTGCTGTTCGATCGCATTTCGTTGCGTCCCGGCAAAGCCATTACGTTTGGCCTGCTCGGCGGCAAGCCCTATCTGGGGCTTTCGGGCAACCCCGCGGCGGCATACGTGGGCTTTGAGATGCTCGCCCGCCCGGCGATTCGCAAGATGCGCGGCTTTGCCGAGGGTGCGCGTCCCGTGCAGCAGGCGGTTCTTACCCACGGCGTGAAGAAGCGACAGGACCGACGCTTCTATGATCGCGCCACGGTTGCGCGCGATGCGCAGACGGGTGAGCTTACGGTCACCGAGGCGCACAGCCAGAACTCGGCGCTGCTCGGAACCATGCAGCGTGCGAACTGCCTGTTGCGCATCAACGAGGGTCCGTGCGATCTTGAGCCGGGCGACGTCGTGGATGTCGTCCGTGTCGATCTGCCCGAGGGCGCCGTGCTGTAGGAGGAATGCTATGGAGTTGAAGATTTCGATCGTGACGTGCTCGGATACGCGCGATCTTGCCCAGGACGAAGCAGGCGCTGTGCTCGAGGAGCTCATCGCGGCGCAGGGCTGGATGGTTGCCTCGCATACGGTGTGCATGACGATGTTGACGAGATCGGTGCTGCCATTGTAGCTGCGGCCGACGATTGCCAGGCCAACGTGTCATCACCTGCGGCGGCACGGGGCTTTCGATGCGCGATGTGACGCCCGAGGCGACGCGTACCGTCTGCGATCGCGATGTGCCGGGTATTGCCGAGGCGATCCGTGCGTACTCCATGACCAAGACGCGCCGCGCCATGCTCTCGCGCGCCGTGTGCATGCAGCGTGGGTATACGCTTGTCATCAACTTCCGGGATCCACGAAAGCGGCCCGCGAAAGCTGGGAGCCGTGAGCGACCAGCTGGAGCATGCGGCCCAGATGACGGCGGGCGGCGGGCACACCAAATAAGCGCACTACCTGCGGCGGAGCGACCTTGCGAGTCGCTCCGCCTTTTTATGCATCGACAGCGCGGGCCGTCTCGTGGTTATTGGTAAAAGAAAATTATCAGGCGAGAAATCTTTATCACTGATATTATTCGCACGAAAGTATAATCTAATTACAGAATAAAGCTCGCGGTGGGGTACCCGGGCACAAGGTCCGAAAGGGTTGAACATGTTCGATATGGTTTCTCGCCGCGGATTCGTCTCGCTTTCTGCTGTCGCCGCTGCCGGTCTTGGTCTTGCCGGCTGCTCGGGCAACAATACGTCCGAGCCGGCCGGATCCGATGCCGGTTCTGCTAAGGCATCTTCCAAGAAAGCTGTCGAGCTGCAGGTCTTTGCCGCCAACTCGCTCGAGAAGGCTCTGCCCGAGGTTCAGGAGCTTTATACCGACCAGACCGGCACCGCCTTTGCCGACACGCAGTTCAAGGCCTCCGGCGACCTCGTCGAGCAGATGCGCGCCGGTGCCGCCGTTGACGTGCTCATCACAGCCTCCAAGGGCACCATGGATGACGCCGAGGCCGCCGAGCTCGTCGACGCCGACACCCGTGAGGATATGTTCGTCAACGACCTCGTGATCATTCGCGCTGAGGCTCCGACACCAAGGTCGAGGCCATCGCCGACGTCGCGAATCTGGACGCAAGATCGCCATTGGCGACGCCAAGACCGTTCCCGCCGGCAAGTACGCCAACCAGGCCCTGGCCTCCGTGGGCCTCTACACCGGCACCGAGGGCGACGACGGCGAGTACGCCCCCGAGATCGCCGACAAGGTGGCCCTGGCCGACAAGGTCGGCACGGCTGCGTCTTACGTCTCTACAGGCGACTGCGTGGCTGGCTTTGTCTACAGCTCCGACATCTACCGCTACGACGGCATCGAGGAGGCCTTTGTGTGTCCCGAGGACTCGCATAAGCCCATCGTGTATCCGGGCGCTGTCGCCGATGGCTCCGAACATGCCGACGAGGCCAAGGCGTTTATCGACTTTTGCCTGTCCAACAAGAAGGCCCAGAAGATTTGGGCCAAATACGGCTTTGAGCTTTCCGCGTAGTGCGGCTTGGCGCGATAATTCCATCGTTTTGTGTTTAACTCCGTCCTTGTATTCTCTTGGAGCTTTTTGTGCTTAATAGATTCCGCATGCTTGTCGCCTGTGCTTTGACCTTCGCGCTTTGCTGGGTGCCGGGATTTGCGTTTGCTGGGGACGCCGAGGACGGGGCCCAGGTTGCTGCGACCGCTCATGGGCTTTCCTATGGGATCGAGGGTTTTGAGCGGTTGGCCAAGGGGACCGCTCGTGCCATGGAGGGCCAGCCTGAGGGCTACCGGTTTCCCGTTGACGAGGACGTGGACCTTGTAGTGGCGCCTGCTGCCGATCGCGTTGTGGTGTGGATATCGCCCAAGGCGGTCGAGAAGTATGGATTGGATCCGCAGGACAACGAGTGCGTATCGGGCCTCAAGGCCCTCGTCTGTGAGCTCGACAGCGCAAACTGCATGGGAGGTGCGCAGCTGGGGGACGTGGATCTTCCTTGGTATGTCACGGCGGAAACAACGTTTGATGCCGGCGGGTATACCTATGGCTTTGACGAACGCGGTGCGGATGGGGACCGCTATGTGGTGATTGCATCGGCCTCGGGTGATGCCAAGGGCGGCGCGCGTTGGCTTGATAGCGCTCAAATGGTAGAAGCATCGTCAGTCGTGTTGCGGAATGAGCAGGGGCCCTTGACCTCTTTGGCCTCCTTTTTAGGCGGCATCGACTACCGCCCGTTTTGGGTGTCTATCAAAACGAGCGGCCTTGCCCTGCTGATTGCCTTTGCACTGGGCTTGTTTGCCGCGTGGAAGACTATGGGTACCTCGAGTCGCATCAAGGGCCTGCTCGATTCGGTCTTTACGATTCCTATGGTGCTGCCGCCCACGGTCTGCGGCTTTCTGCTCCTCATGCTGTTTGGCCGCTCGACCGGGGTGGGCCAGTGGCTCATCGCGCACGGCATCTCGATCGTCTTTACCTGGCCCGCGGCGGTCATTTCGGCCGTCGTTGTGTCGTTTCCGCTGGTCTACCGCACGGCGCTCGGAGCCTTCGAGAGCCTCGACACGCAGATGCTCGACGCCGCGCGCACGCTCGGGTGGTCCGAACGTCGCATCTTTACCAAGCTTATGATGCCGCTCGGCTGGCCCTCGATTGCCGCCGGTACGGTGCTCGCCTTTGCCCGCGCCATGGGAGAGTTTGGCTGCACGCTGTTCTTTGCGGGCAACTATGCCGGCATTACGCAGACCATTCCCATCGCCATCTACTTTGAGTGGATGGGCGGCAACACGTCGGTAGCTCTCTTTTGGGTCATTGTCGTAATCGTGTTCAGTTTCCTGGTCATCCTGTTCATCAACATGTACACGGCGCATTCGCAAAAGTATCGCGAACGGGGCCTTTCCCGTGCGGAGCGCAGGCAGGCCAAAGATTTCGCCGGACAGGGCGATTCGCTCGACCCGGTCGGCGGCGATGCGCTGCGTATCGATCGCGAGGCGCTGGCCGAGCTCATGCGCGATGACGCCGTCTCGACGGGAGGACGATAGGCCATGTCGCTCGTTTTGGATATTAAGAAACGTTATCCCGGGTTTGTGCTCGACATGCAGCTTGAGGCCGGCGAGGAGCGCGTGGCACTGCTGGGCGCCTCGGGTTGCGGCAAGAGCTGCACGCTGCGCTGCATTGCCGGTGTGGAGACGCCCGACGAGGGCAAGATCGTCGTCAACGGCGTGACCTTTTTTGACTCGGCCGCGGGCATCGACCTGTCGCCCCAGGAGCGTAAATGCGCCCTGCTGTTCCAAAACTATCAGCTGTTTCCCAATATGACGGTGGCCGATAACGTGTGCGCCGGCGTACAGGATGCGGGTGACGTCGCTGCACGCAAAAAGCTCGCCGAGCGCTATCTGGGCATTTTTGGTCTGGCCGATTTTGCCGACCGCTATCCCGCACGCCTCTCGGGTGGTCAGCAGCAGCGCGTGGCGCTTGCGCGCATGGTGGCGGCACACCCGGGCATTTTTATGTTCGACGAGCCCATGAGCGCGCTCGATGCCTACCTTAAGAGCGCGCTCGAGCAGAACATGCTCGACCTGTTCGACGTGTGCAACCGCACCGTGCTCTACGTGAGCCACGATATCGACGAAGCGTGTCGCCTGTGCCAGCGCATTTGCGTGATGCATAACGGGCATTTGGAGGAGATCGGCTCCGTCGAGGACGTGGTCCGCCGGCCGCAAACCTTGGCCGCGCTGCGCTTGACGGGCTGCAAGAACACAAGCCGGGCGTGCAAGATCGGCGACGAAGAAGTTGAGGCTCTCGACTGGGGCATGACCTTTAATGTGGGTCGCGAGGTTCCTGATGATGTGGCGTACCTGGGGATTCGCGCAAGTTACTTCCATGTTGACAACCGTGCCGAGCGGGGTCGTAACAGCTACGACTTACACGTGGCCCGGGTGAGCGATTCGCGCTTTGAGCGGCTGGTGCTGTTGGACGTGCCACGTGTCGATGCGCCCACGCGTCTGCAGTGGAAGGTCAACAAGGTGAGCGTGGCTTCCGACGAGCTGCCGCAGGCCGACGAGACCCTGCGCATGCACTTCGATGCCAAGAGAATTCATCTGGTTTGTCGATAATGTGACAAAGGGACAGTCCCTTTGTCCCTTCTGCTGCGTCGCGTAGGGGTTGCGATACGCCGTCCGCTCGCGGCGCCACCATGCGTATACTGGGAGGAAAAGATTGACCTATGAGAGGAGGGATCGATGGCTGACGATTTCATCAAGCTCACGCAGATGACCGCTGCCTCTGGTTGAGCCGCTAAGTTGGCTCCTGGAGCCCTCGCCCAGGTCCTGGGCGACTTACCCAATGTGCATAACGACAACCTGCTCGTGGGGTTCGATACCTCCGACGATGCGAGCGTCTTCCGCGTTGGCGATAACCTGGGTCTCGTGCAGTCCATCGACTTCTTCCCGCCGATGGTCGACGACCCGTTTCTGTTCGGCCAGATTGCCGCGGCAAACTCGCTGTCGGACATCTACGCCATGGGCGGGCGGCCGAGCCATGCCATGAACCTGCTCTGCATACCCAGTTGCCTGGGTGTTGAGGTTGCCGGCCAGATTCTGGCGGGCGGCGCCGACAAGTGCGTCGAGGCGGGCTGCTCTATCGCGGGCGGTCATACCATCAACGACGACGAGCCCAAGTACGGCTTGTCTGTGAGCGGCTTTGTCGCGCTCGACCGCATGCTCGCCAACAGCGGCGCGCGCGCTGGCGATGTCCTGCTGCTGACCAAGGCGATCGGCTCTGGCATCATCACCACGGCCATTAAGGGCGAGCTCATCGAGCAGGACGAGGCCGCAGCCATGTTCGACTCGATGCGCACCCTCAACGAGGCCCCGATTCGTCTGGCCGAGGGTCTCGAGCTTCACGGCTGCACCGATGTCACGGGCTTTGGCCTGATCGGGCACGCGTGCGAGATGGCCGAGGGCTCGGGCGTGCAGATTGAGCTTGTGTCGGGGGCGGTGCCGCTCTTTGACCAGGTGCTCGACATGGCGCGTCTGGGCATTATCCCCGCGGGCTCCTACCGCAACCAGGACTTTTTTGGCCCGCGTGTGGCTGCCGACGAGGACCTGGAGCCGGGCATGCTCGACGCGCTGTACGATCCGCAGACGTCTGGTGGCCTGCTCATCGCGGCGCCTGCTTCCGATGTGGATGAGCTTGCGTGCCGTCTGCATAACGAGGATCGTATCGCTGCCGTTATCGGTCGCGTGTTCGAGGTAGCGCCGGGTGGTCCTGCCGTTCGCGTTGTGCGTTAAGAAAAACTGTCTATGCGACCGCCCGTCTATCCGGGCGGTCTCTTTCGAAAGGAATTTGCTATGTCTACCAAGATTGAAGTCAATGCCATGGGCGATGCCTGCCCGCTGCCCGTCGTCAAGACGCTCAAAGCTCTGAAGCAGCTCGATGGCGAGGGCGCCGTCGTGACCTCGGTCGACAATGAGACCGCCGTCAAGAACATCTCCAAGATGGCGCAGGAGAAAGGCTGCACGGCCTCGGTCGAGAAGGTTTCTGACGCCGAGTGGCACGTGACCGTGGCGACCTCTGGCGCCGTTGCCATGGCCGATCCCGAGCAGGATGGCGCTGCCTTCTGTGATGCCAGCGCCGGCAAGGCAGGCTCGTCATTTCCGTCTACACCGACTGCATGGGCCGTGGCGACGACGAGCTGGGCCACAAGCTCATGAAGGCGTTTATCTTTGCCGTGACGCAGCAGGAGGAGCTGCCCGCGACCATGCTGTTCTACAACGGCGGCGCCAAGCTCACCGTTGAGGGCTCGCCGGTGCTCGACGACCTGAAGGGCCTGGCTGAGCAGGGCGTCGAGATTCTCACCTGTGGTACCTGCCTCGACCACTATGGCATTAAAGACCAGCTTGCGGTGGGCGAGGTCACCAACATGTACGTGATCGTGGAGAAGATGGAGCAGGCCGTGCGCGTCGTGCGCCCGTAGCGTATTGGTTGGAGTTGCCATGAGGGAGAAGCGCCCGGCGCTTGTCATCACGTTTCCCACCACGGCGGCCGTCATGGGCTGCGAGTCCCTGTGCATCGAGCGCGGCCTTCCCGGGCGAACGATTCCCGTGCCCGGGGAGGTCGCTGCCGGCTGTGGTCTGGCGTGGAAAGCGTTGCCTGCCGATGAGGAGCTGCTGCGCGGCGAACTCGCCGCGGCGGGCGTTCCCACCGAGGGCTATACCGTGATTGATATGTGGGAGGTCGTGCGATGATCTACCTGGATAACGCGGCGACGACCATGCACAAGCCGCAGACGGTCATCGATGCCGTGACGCAGGCGATGTGCTCGCTCGGCAATGCCGGGCGCGGCGCCACGTCGGGTGCCTCGATGCCGCTCGTACGATTCACGGTTGCCGTGCCAAGCTCGCGCGCCTTTTAGGTTGCCCGAGGGCGGACCATGTGTGCTTTACGCCCAACTCTACGGCGGCGCTCAACACCGCCATCTGTGGCGTGGTGCGCCCCGGCGACCGCGTGGTCACGACGGTGCTCGAGCACAACTCCGTGCTACGTCCGCTCAATCGCTTGGCGGCAGAGCAGGGTGTGACGGTTGAGCATGCGGGTTGCGACGCGAACGGCGCGCTCGACTACGACGAGCTCGAGCGGCTAGTCACGCCCGGTACGCGTGCCGTGGTGGTGACGCACGCTTCCAATGTGACCGGCAACGCGGTCGACATTGCGCGCGTGGCGGCCATGGCCCATGCGGCCGGTGCGCTGGTGATCGTCGATGCCTCTCAGTCTGCCGGCACGGCGCGTATCGATATGCATGCCATGGGGCTCGACATTGTGTGCTTTACCGGCCACAAGGGGCTCATGGGACCCCAAGGCACCGGCGGCCTGGCCGTGGCGGAGGGCATTGACGTGTCTCCGTGGGCCATGGGCGGCACGGGCGTGCACAGCTTTGACCCACTGCAGCCACTTGAGTGGCCCACGCGTCTTGAGGCGGGCACGCTCAACGGCCACGGCATCGCGGGACTTCTGCCGGTCTCGACTTTATCGAGGCGCAAGGCGGGGTCGAGGCGATTGCGGCGCATGAGCGCTCGCTTGCAGAGCGCTTCCTCGCCGGTGCTCGCGAAATCCCCGGCATTGCGCTCTACGGTGCGTTTGACCAGCCGTGCGCTCGGCGATCGTCTCACTCAACGTGGGTGATATCGACTCGGCCGAGATCTCGGACGCGCTCATGCAAGGGTGGGGGATTGCGACGCGCCCCGGTGCCCATTGCGCTCCGCTCATGCACCGTGCGCTGGGAACCGAGCGCCAGGGCGTGGTTCGCTTCTCGTTTGGTTACTTCAACACGGCCGAGGAAGTCGACATCGCGATTGACGCTTTGCGCGATTTAAGCAGCGATTAGACCAACCATTTACGCCCTTAGATAAACCGTTTGCGCAGCCTTCCCGCATTGTCGCTTATACAGGGTATTGTGAGATGATGGCCCACACTGGGACTCTGTATCTTTGCAAATTGCGGGAAGGTTCCTATGAACAGGATCACTGCTGCCCTCTATAGGTTTTTAGTCGTCTATCTTTCGGTCGCGATGGTCGTGACCTCGATACCCCTTGCGCCCAGCACAGCCTATGCCGATGATGCCGGGGCGGTCGCCGTGGAGAGCGAGGCCCAAGAGACCGACTCGGGCTCCGATACCGATACGGTCGATGGATCATCACCTTCGGACGAAAACGCTTCGTCCACGTTTTCCGACCAAACGAATAATACGCAGGACGACTCATCCAACGCGGCATCCGACACCCCCGGGACGAGCCTAGCGCAGGACCTCACAAGTGCTGCGACTGATTCCGATGCTGCAAAGAGCTCGCCTGCAACGTCAGAGTCCTCGTCCGATGACAGCGAAGTCGATCCCCTCGTGTATGAGGATCCAACGGTCTATGAGTATGCCAAGCTTATGCCGAACGGCTATGTGTATCCGTGCGATGCAGGCGGAAGCGTTACGGTAGAGATTGATGGAAACGACCCGTATGGGAGCTCTGTCGACGGTAAATTGGTAACCAATCTGATCGTTGATTACGGAGTGGATGGGGTCCCCGGATATATTTGTGAGTATTCCTCCAATCTGCGTTCGGTGCGTTTTGAGAACAGCTCTATTTCTTCAATTGGACTACACGCCTTTTCTGGGTGCTCCAATCTCGCCGATATCAGCTTTTCCGGTATGACCATTGGAAGTATCGGAACAGGGGCCTTTTCTGGGTGCGGATCGCTTACGAGCCTAAATATTGACGACGTTGCTACCATCGGCACGATGGGCGATGCCGCGTTTGCCTGGAGCGGGCTGCGGTCTACGGGGCTCGACAAGGTCGTTGGCCTCTGTTCGATTTCTGAGAACGCTTATAATGCCTGCAGCGCTCTGACCGATACCGGTCTGGGCAGGAACACATCCATCACGTCAATCGGCGTTAATGCGTTCAAAAACTGCTCCCGCCTTGCGACGACCGGACTTGAGAGCAATACGACGATCAAGACGCTCCGCGAAGGTTGCTTCTCCGGGACCAATATGAGCGGCGGGCTGACGCTGCCCCTTTATTCCAAAATCGAGGAACTGCCGAGCCGTGCGTTCAGCTTAGAGCCATAAGATAAAGATCTCGCGTGATCCCGACAAGATGGCCTATCAGCCGGGGGAAAAGATCTCGCTCGAGGGCATGAGTGTCACATTTCAATATCCTCATTCGACGATGGATAGCGACTACGAAGCGCTCATAAAGGAAGAACTCGGCGAATACCTTACGGCGACCCCCCGCGATGGTGATGTCTTCGACGAGTCGATGGACGGAGAACCTATACAGCTCGTGTACGACGATGGCTACACGCGCCTTGTCGCGTACAGCAAGGGCAACCTGCAGCAGGCGGCCTACGAGTATGCCAAGCTCATGCCCAACTACTATCTGTATCCGTGCGACGCAAACGGAAATCTTACGGTAGAAATCGATGAAAACAACCCGCGCGAGAACTCTGTCGATGGTCGAATGGTAACGAATTTGATTGTCGATTACGGGGTTGATGAAGTCGACGCACAGCTCTGCGCCGACTCTACCAATCTGCGCTCAGTGCGCTTCGAGAACAGTTCCATTTCCAAAATCGGATTGCACGCCTTCTATAACTGCCCGAATCTCACCGATATCAGCCTTTCCGGTATGACCATCGGCACCATCGGAAAAGAGGCGTTCTATGGCTGCAAGTCGCTTACGAGCCTGAACATCAGCGAGACTACTGCCATTGGCTCGATGGGCTATGCCGCGTTTGCCGACAGTGGCTGGTGTCCACGGGGCTCGACAAGGTTGTCGGCCTCACATCGATTCCCGACAGAGCCTACGAAGGCTGCAAGGCTCTGACCGATACCGGCCTGGACAAGAATGCCTCCATTACATCGATTGGCGTTTGCGCGTTCAGGTTCTGCACGAACCTTGCTACCACAGGGCTCGAGAGCAACACAACGGTCCAAACGCTTGGCCACACCTGCTTCTACGGCACCGACTTGAGCGGCGGGCTGACGCTGCCATATAACTCCAAGATCGAGGAGTTGCCGGAAAAGGCGTTTGGCAGTACCAATCTCGAGACCGTGTTCTTTGGATGCAACCATGCGGTGCTCATTAACACCGACACGTTCCCCAAATACAACATGACCGTCATGGTCCCCGCCAAGATGATTCCGAAGTATGCTAACGGGCATCCCAAAGCTGTTTGGGAGAGGTGCAACGGCTGCCTGCCCGTCCCGGTGGGCAAGGTGCTCGAGAACGTTGAGATCTCATGCGACCCCAATAACATGACCTACGAGACGGGGGAGACCATTTCGCTCGAGGGTATGAACGTCGAGCTCGATTACCCGCATTCGGTATCGATTTGGGACTACGAGGCCCTCATACAGGAAGAGCTCGGCGAGTACCTTACGGCCACCCCCTGCGACGGTGACGTCTTCGATGAGTCGATGGACGGACAGCCCGTAAAGCTCGTGTATGACGACGGCTATTCGCATTTTGAAACCCAGACCAAGGGCACGCTACAGCTCAAGAAGCCTGAGCCGACGTCGTTCCAGATCTCCTATGCCCAAACGATCGATAAAGGCGAACGCAAGCTGATGGACGGCGTTGAACTGCCCGATGTTTCCAGCGCGACGACGATTGATGCAGGCGACGAGGTCACGCTCGATGCCGGTGCTCTAGGAATGCTCAACGACAACATCACGTTTAAGGGTTGGTATGACACCGAGTCCGGCAAGTACATCTCCAGGGAGCCGGTCTACACGTTTACGCCGGATAAGGATCTGTCCCTCGAGGCTCGCTTTAAGCTCAAGGACTATGCGGTGCGTGTCAACGATGCGCGGGCGACCGATTCGTCACAGGACTATGCGCACCTGAGTGTTACCGCTCAAAACTGCTATCGCAATGCCGGTGAGACGGTTGAGGTTTCCGCCGTCACGGATAACGCGCTGTTCCTGGCTGGTATCTGGGCGAGGGCGATGATGCGTACGCCGCGAGCGATCAGCTCGACTTTACCTATACGGTGGACAAGGCGGACGCGATTGTGTCCGAGGACAAGGCTGACGCTAGGATCGAGATCACTCTGCGATACTGCGCTCCGCAGGCGAGCGTTGTGCTGAGTGTGGATGGGGTCGATGAGAACGGGCAGCCGCTCGGGCAGTTCCTTTCCACCGGTCTGTATGGCATCGGGTCGCGCGTAACGGTCGTGGCGGTGCCAATGCCTGGCTATGTGTTTGACTACGCGACCGATGCCCTCGGCAACGTTGTCTTTACCGGCGACGATGGTCCGTCCTACACGTTTGTGCTCGAGGGAGATGTGCAGTACACCGCGCATTTCCGCGAGGCGACTGACCCCGACGAGTCACTCGCGGCGCTGAAGGCCGCGCTCATTGCCGCGATTACGGCTGCGGCCGTTCTCGCCACCATGTATGGCCTGGGCGAGATTGTCGACCCCATCGCGGCCGACGCGGTGATTGAGATCGGTATGGCCGACAACATTGAGGATGTTGCCGCTGTGGGCACCAAGGTGCTCAAGGAGATTAAGGACATCATCGACGACCACAAGAAGCCCAAGCCTCATGGCGACCATAAGATTGAGATTATTGCCACCGCGCAGCCCGAGGTGGGCGGTGCCGTTACCGGCGGTGGTTTCCACTACGAGGGGACGGTCGCCACGCTCGAAGCCGTCGCAAATCCCGGCTATCGCTTCGTATGTTGGAAAGAGAACGGCGTCGAGGTCTCGACATCTCCTCTCAAGACGATGACGATCACGGACCTGACGCCCGAGGTTGTAAAGATGACGGCCGTCTTTGAGAAAAAAGTCGAGGTCACGGCAGTTGCCGAAGCCGATGCATTCAGGCCGATTTTTCGACGGGCTGCACCGCAAGCCCTGTAAAGCAGAGCATCACCCGTGGCGATCAGGCTATGGTCACTGCGAGCGAGGGTCCCGACTATGCCTTTGTGGGATGGTTTGAGGACGGCATCGAGGTTTCGCCCGAGCGCACGTATATCTTCAAGGCCGAGGTCGACCGCCATCTGGTTGCGCGCTTCCGCAAGGCGGACAAGACTATTCTGGTGAATACCGATCCCTTCGATAGCGCCGAGGTGCTGTGCGATGGCATGCCAGTCGTGGATGGCAAGGTTCGCGCGAAGGATGGCGATATTCTCACGTTTACGATGCGGCCCAAGGTGCGCCCCGACAATCCGGAGAAAACGTACCGTTTTGTAGAGTGGCGAGAAACCGATGCGCAGGGTATCACGATTGCCAACAAGCAGGAAGTTTGCGAATACCGCGTTAACGGCAATGCCCGAATTGAGGCCGTAATGGACGGCAGAGATACGCATACCGTGCGTGCCGAGGCCGACCCGCTCGAGGGCGGCACCGTTGCACTGAAGCGCGACGAGACTGCTGGCATGGTCCTCGAGGTCCCCGAGGGTGAGCGCGTGACTGCGGAGGCCACGCCATCTGAGGGTTATATCTTTGACGGTTGGTACCTGAACAACGGCGGCTCGGATGCCACCGCGACGCTGGTTTCGAGCGAGCGCTCCTATACCCTTGAGCCCATTACCGACTGCGTGATCCAGGCGAAGTTTACGCGTGCCTGCAAGGTAGATGTTGTAGTTGAGCCTGCCGCGGCCATGGCGGGCAAATATATGGTGCACGGCGAGGGCTATTGCATGAAGGGCGAGCCTGCCACGCTGAGCATTGAGCTCACGGCCGAGGCGAGCAAACAATTTACCTTTAAGGCTGGTACGACGCCAAGACGGACCTGCTTTTGGGCACCGACCCCAGCTACCTCGAGTTCTATCCCGAGGACGTGGAATGCACCGTGCGCGCGGTGTTTGAGGAAAACACGTATACCGTGACGGCGAAGGCAAAAAAGACCTTTGTGGAGCGCGGTACGGTTGAGATCGAGGGCCACCCGGGGCATCTTCTGTTACCTGTGGCTACGGCGATACGGTGATGCTCAAGGCAAAGGCCAACGACGGCTATCGTTTTGACCATTGGAAGGATGGCTCCGGTAAGGAGTACGATACCGCCGAGCTGGTCGTCAAGGTCACCAAGAGCGATACCTATACCGCGATTTTTACCGACTCAAAACCCGGGGTCATCGTCACCGCCGATTCATGGCTCGGCGGTACCGTGACGTGCAATGGGGCCGTGGTGAAGCCTACGACCGATAAGTTTAAATTAGGGGAAACCCTTCATTTGACGGCCAAGGCCCATCCTGGCTTTTTGTTCTGGGGTTGGTACGTCAATGGCCGCCTGAAGAGCCTTAAGCACGAGACCTCGTTGGTTGCGAAGGCTCGCGGTAAAACCGGGCACTGCGTTATTACCGCGGGCTTTGTGCTATCGATACCGTCTGCGTGCCCCTCGCTGATCCTGCGGAGGGCGGCACCGTCAAGGCGAGCCGCGTTCTTGCGGACCGCGGCGCGGAGGTTGCCCTTAAGGCAACGCCCAATCCCGGTTATGTCTTTACTGGTTGGTATACGGCAGACGGCACGTTTGAGTCTGCCGATGCGGAGTTCACCTGCCACCAGGAGCGCAGCCATGTGCACGTCGCTCGCTTTATGGCGAAAAGCTATGACGTCGACGCCACGACGGTAGTCGATTCCGGCACCGGTTCGCTGGTCGAATCGAGTGTCGCCGGCTGGGTCGAGGGCGCGGGCACCGTCGAGGCGGGGCATGCCGCCACGCTGACCGCGCATGCGCTTTCGGACTATGCGTTTGAGTATTGGGCCGATGCTTCGGGCGCCGTGGTAAGCCGTGACAGTACCTATCACGTGATGCCAACGTCCGACACGACGCTCCAGGCCGTGTTCTCGGCAAAGCAATATACGGTGGACGTCTCCTGCGAAGAGAGCATGGGCACGGTCGAGGGCGCGGGGGCGTATGCCGCCGGGCAGGTCGCAACCGTGCGCGCGGTCGCCGCCGAGGATACGGCTTTTGTGGGCTGGTTCCAGAACGGCACGTGCGTGAGCTCCAAGAAAACATATCGATTTACCGTGCGTGAGGACACGTCGCTCTATGCCGTCTTTGCGTCGGGTTCGTATGTCGTGCATACCGTTGCTTCGCCTGCCGAGGGCGGAGCCGTGAGCGGTTTTGGTGGCTACGAAGCTGGCGACCGCGCAACGCTTCGTGCGATCGCCAACACCGGGTATTCGTTTGCGGGTTGGACGGACGACAAGGGCGAGTCAGTCAGCGAGAACGCCGACTATACCGTTAAGGTCACGGGTGACGCCACCTATACGGCGATCTTTACGCCTAAGTCCTATCAGGTCGTTTTGAGCGCGAGTGACGATAGCGTTGGCACTCTGAGCGGCGAAGGCTCCTATCAATTCGGTGATACGGTCGAACTCAACGCTACGCCTACGGGAACCAAACGTTTTGTCGGCTGGTATGTCCTGGACGCCGAGGGCAACAAGTCGCTGCTGACCTGCGACGCCCATTGTTGGGTTAAGCTCGACAAGGATATGGTCGAGGGGCCCGAGGACGATACGTTGGAGCTCCAGGCCGTGTTTGCCGATCCGTACGAGGTGACCGTTACGGGCGAGGTCGTGGTGAAGGACAAGGCATCGAGCAGGGGCTGCCGTGTTACGGGCAGCGGCAGCTTTGCCGTGGGCGATCAGGTGGAACTGACCGCTGTTGCCGGTATGGGCTATCGCTTTGTGGGCTGGAGCACCGATAAGGAGGGCACCTCGATTGTCGAGACTGCGACGACTCTCGATGTGACAGTCACGCAAGACATAACGTACTACGCGCAGTTCGAATCCGATGGACAGGTGACCATTACCGTCACCGGCTCGTCCATCTTCCGCGGTACGGCCCTTCTGGTCGACGGCATTCCTGCTGGTAGCAGGTCATACGACAGGGGCGACATGTTTATGGCGATCGCGATCCCGTGGAAGAAGTACCACTTCTCGCATTGGGTCGACGATGCGGGTGTCACGGTGAGCTACAGCGCGTTCTATATCGGTACCGCAAAGGAGAATAGGCAGCTTACGGCCGTGTTCTATGAGACGGGCTGCGATGTTCAGGTCGCTACGTATCCCAAGGACGCGGGCTTTAGCATGGTTGCGCTTGGTACCGGCGGCTCCTACCACTCCGCGGCGATTATGTTTACCGTGCCGCACAAGGGTTGGAAGTTTAAATACTGGGTCGACGAGAACGGCATGCCTGTGGGTGCCACACCGGTGATCAACCGCGTTGTGTTTGGCAACCGTACTTTTACGGCCGTTTATGAGCGGGCGTCGATGACGGTTACGGCGGTGGATTCGCGTCAGGGAGGACACGTCGAGGGTTCCTCCGAGGATGAATCTCTGGCTATGCCGTGACCAACGAAGTCGAGAACGGTGAGTCCACGACCCTGACTGCCGTTCCCGATGCGGGCTATGTGTTCGATGGGTGGTATGCACGCAACGACGACGGGTCGCTGGGCGATGAGCCGCTGAGCACGGATGCTACCTGGACGTTTGTCCCCGAGGACAACATGACTGTCGAGGCGCGCTTTGCGGAGGCGCCTAAGTACAAGGTGACGGCCCGAGCGGTCAACGGATCGGTTGATCCGGAGTCTGCTTTGGTCGCCACGGATGGCAAGGTGACGCTTTCGGCGGCGCCCGATGAGGGCTGCTACCTGACGCGCGTGACCGTTGCCGTAGAGGCTGGCGAGGATGGTTCGGCCGGCAATGCCTATGACCTTGATATTTCTGACTATAAGGGTGGGGCGTATGAGGTCACGCTGAGTGGCGTGAGTGCTCCGCAGCAGGTCACGTTTGAATTCGCAAAGGCTGCGACTCCGGAGGTGCTCGCTCAGCCGCAGGATGCGAGTGCTTACGAGGGCGATCCGGTTGAACTTTCGGTTGCCGCCGAGGCGGGGCGCAACGTTCGCGTCCATGCGGCCATGTCTTCTGGATCCGCTGCAGACGTCAAGCTGGGCTACCAGTGGTATCGCGTGTCTGACGATGGCGGCAAGGCGGTGGCGCTGAAGGGCGAGACGGGGGAGACGCTTTCGTTCACCCAGCTTGACAGCGACGGCGAAGGCGAGTACTTCTGTCGCATTACGCAGAACTACCTGGCACGGTGACAAAGACGGATACCGAACATGCGAAGGTATCCATCGTGCCGCGAGAAGCACTTGTGTTTAACGGGCGCGTGCTGCCGGTGGCGACCGCTCACGATGAGTCCCGCGTCGTGATTGCGGGCGCTACGGGCGGCAAGGCACCGTATGCGTACAACTTGGATGATGCTGAGGTTCCTGAGGGCATGCAGCTGACGCTGGCAGATGACGGATCGGGCGCTTGGTGCTCTCGGGCGTGCCTGCGGCTACGGGTGTTTGTCGCTTTAAGATTTCGTGCACCGATGGCCTGGGCGACAAGTGCGATGCACACTTCGCGCTGCTCGTGAAGGCGAAGGAAGCCCCGCTTACATTTGAGGGCCAGACCTTTACCTACAACGCGACGGCGCAGGCCCCGGAGCTTTCGGGCGTGCCCGAGGGTTGCGAGGACGATGTCAAACTGACCTATGTTGGCACGGGCGACACACATTACTCGTCGGATCAGGCGCCGGTGGATGCCGGCACGTATCGTGCGGTGGTGACGCTCGACGCCAAGGGATATGTCGGTAATGCCTCCTGTGACTTCACGATCGAGAAGGCCCCGGTCGATATTTCGATCGAGACGTCCGATGTGACATACGATGGCGCACGACACGGTGCGGCGGTTGCGGTTGCCGGCCTTGATGCGTCTGGCTATTCCGTTGCCTATTGCGGTATAGATGGAACGTCCTATGGTCCGACGGCGCTGGAGCCGTGCGACAGCGGTAACTACCGCGTCACGGTTAAGGTGACTGACTCCAACTATCAGGGTAAAGAGTCCGCCGAGTTCTCGATTACAAAGGCGAGCCAGGTCATTACGGGAACGACAAGCTATTCGGGCGTGTATGGTGGAGACCCCATTGTGTTTAACAACGTTGCCCAGACTCCCGTGACTTTTGAGCTGGTCGATTCCGATGGCGATGCGAGCCCGGTTTCGATTAAGGGACGTTGCGCGACGGTGAAGGCTGCCGGTACGGCACGTGTTGTCGCCCATGCCAAGCGTCTCGAAACTATCTTGCCGCCGAGGACGTCGAGTTGACGGTTTCCGTTGCACCTGCCCAGTTGCTGGTGAAGGTCGACGATGCCGAGCGCTTTGAGGGCCAGGAAAATCCCGAGTTTACCTCCAGCTTGGTGAGCCGTTGCGACACCTCGGACGTTAAGGTTACGTACTTCTGCTCGGCGAATAAGAAATCGCCGGCGGGTGAGTACCGGATCGACGCGGCGGTTGCCGATCCGAACTTTGATGTCGCGGTCGACCCCGGCACGCTGACGGTCAAGAAGAAGCCCGAGCACTACAAGGTGACGGCGAAGGCAGTCAACGGTTCGGTCGACAATGCTTCGGTTTCGGTTGTTGAGGGCGGGGACGCGATCCTCCTGGCGACGCCCGACGAGGGCTGCTACCTCGAGCGCGTGACGGTCGCGCAGGCCGGCTCAGATGCGACCGTTGACCTCGACATTTCTGATTACAAGGGCGGGGCGTACAAGGTCACGCTGAGCTTTGTCACTGCATCGCAGGAGGTCACGTTCGAGTTTGCGAAGGCGGACGCTCCGAGTGTGATTGCCCAGCCGCAGAACGTGAGCGCTCACGAGGGCGATACCGTCGCGCTCTCGGTCGCGGCCGAGGCGGGCAAGAACGTCGCCGATCACGTGGCCTCGTCCACGGGTTGCGCTGCCGAGGTTGAGCTCTCCTGCCAGTGGTTCCGCATGGTGAATGGCAAGGCCGTGGCGCTCGATGGCGAGACGGGGGAGACGCTCTCGCTCGCGGACCTCGATGACGAGCAGGCTGGCGAGTATTTCTGCCGCATCACTCAACGCTACCTTGGCACTGAGAAGCAGACGGACAGTGATTGTGCTTCCGTCTCCGTTGTTGCCTGGGACACCCTTGTGTTCAACGGCGACCTGCTACCGGCAGCGAGTGCGCACGGCACGTACATCGCCACGATTGCCGGGGCCGCGGGCGGCAGGGCTCCGTACGAGTACGCATGGATGAGACGAAGCTCCCCGACGCTCAAGCTCTCCCGTACTTCGGGCGGTCTGACGCTCTCTGGTGTTCCGTCCAAGACGGGCGTTTCCGCCTTTGATATCACGTGCACGGATGCCCGTGGCGAGGCCACGACCGCCCGCTTTGCGCTCGTTGTCCAGGCAAAGCGCGTAAAGCTTACGTTTACGGATGGCGACTTTACCTTTAATGGCGCGTCGCAGGCGCCCGAAGTTTCCGGTGCTCCCAAGGTCTGTAAGGGCGACCTTAAGGTCTGGTACTACGGATGCGGAAGTACGCAATATTTCTCGACGGATGCCCCGACCGATGCCGGCACATACCGCGCTGTCGCCACGCTGCGCAGCCACGGTTACATCGGTGCCGCTGCCTGCCAGTTCGAGATCGCTCCGGCAAAGCTCAAGGTGAAGGTTGACGACGCCGAGCGCTTCGAGGGAGAGGCGAACCCGGCGTTTACCTCGAGCCTGGAGAGTGCGGTTGACACTTCGGGTGTGAAGGTCGAGTACTCCTGCAATGCCGATGAGAGCTCTCCTGCTGGCAAGTACCAGATCGGCGCGACGGTCACCGATCCGAATTTCGATGTCGAGGTCGTGCCCGGAACGCTGACGGTGAAAAAGAAGCAGGAGCCCGTCGATCCAGACCCGGTGGTTCCGGACCCGGACAATCCTGATCCGGACAACCCGGATCCCGATCAGCCTGATCCTGGTCCCAACCCCGACCCGGATCCTAACCCTGAACCTGATAATCCTGATCCGGGCCCCAAGCCGGATCCCGATAATCCCGACCCTGATAACCCCGAGCCCGATAACCCGGACAAGCCCGAGCGCTTTGAGGTGACGGCAAAGGCGGTCAACGGTTCGGTCGACAACGCTTCCGTCACCGTTGATGCGGGCGGCGACGTGGCGCTCTCGGCGACTCCTGACGAGGGCTGCTACCTCGAGCGGGTGACGGTCACGGAAGCCGGCTCGGACAAGGCCATCGATCTCGATATTTCCGGCTATGAGGGCGGAGCGTACGAGGTCACGCTGAGTGGCGTCACCGCGTCGCACGAGATTACGTTCGAGTTCGCGAAAGCGGACGCTCCGAAGGTGATTGCGCAGCCACAGGACGCGAGTGCCCACGAGGGCGATGCTGTTGTGCTCTCGGTTGCTGCCGAGGCGGGGAAGAGCGTTGCCGACCACGCATCTTCGTCCACGGGTTCCGCCGCCGATGTCGGACTTTCCTATCAGTGGTTCCACATGGTGGGCGGCGAGGCCGTGATGCTCGAGGGCGAGACAGGGGAGACGCTCCTCATCGAGGGCCTTGATGACGATTGCGCCGGCGAGTATTTCTGCCGTGTCACTCAGCGCTACCTTGGTACCGAGATGCAGGCGACAGCGATCGCGCTGTCGTTTCCGTTGTGCTCCGGGATGCCCTCGTGTTCAACGGCGGTCTGCTACCGGTTGCACGTGCGCGTAGCACGTATCGCGCGACGATTGCGGGTGCGCGGGTGGCGAAGCTCCGTATGAGTACACGTGGGACGAAGCTAAGCTCCCCGACGGGTTTAAGCTCACCCGCACGGCGGGCGGTCTGACGCTCTCGGGCGTCCCGTCCAAGGCCGGAGTGTCTACCTTTGACATCACGTGCAAGGACGCTCGGGGTGAGACCGGGACCGCGCACTTTGTTCTGGTCGTTCAGGCGAAGCGGGTCAAGCTTGCATTTGAGGGCGGCAACTTCGTCTATAGCGGTGACGCCCAGGCGCCCGAGGTCACGGGGGTTCCCAAGGCCTGCGAAGGTGACCTGAAGGTCAGGTATTACGGGACGGGCGGCACGCACTATTCGTCGAGTGAGGCCCCGACCGATGCCGGCACGTATCGCGCCGTTGCCACGCTGCGAAGCAACGGGTATATCGGCGCCGCCTCGCGCAAGTTCAGGATTGCGCCGGCGAAGCTTAAGGTAAAAGTCGACGATGTTGAACGCTTCGAGGGAGAGATGAATCCCGCCTTTACCTCGAGCCTAAAGAGCTCGGCCGATACCTCGGGCGTGAAGGTCGAGTACTCCTGCGTCGCCGATGAGAGTTCCCCGGCGGGCGAGTACCAGATCGAGGCGACGGTCACCGACCCGAACTTCGATGTCACGGTTGAGCCCGGTACGCTGACGGTGAAGAAGAAGCAGGAGCCTGTCAACCCGGACCCGGTGGTTCCCGATCCGGATAAACCCGATGGACCCGATCCGGACCAGCCGGATAAGCCGGAGCCCGGCAACCCGGACCCGGATAAACCCGGGACGCCCGATTCCGACCAGCCGGATTCAAAGGATCCGACAAAACCCGGTAGTTCGGATGACTCCGCAGCTGATAAGGCAAAGGCATCGGGCGCGGAAAACTCCGGCAAGAAGGAATCTTCCAAGTCGAGCGCTCAGCAGCTCGCCGACACGGGCGATCGTGCGCCATTGGCCGTCGCCGTCGCTGCAGGCGCGTTGCGCTTGTCGCGCTGGGACTCGAACTGCTGCGTCGCCGTCGCTCGGACGCGTAACGGCTCAAAAGGGGCGGCTAGATTGAAGCTTTGCGCGATTTAGTCTGCTAAAGCGTATATACTTGCGGGACGGGTCTTTTGCCCGTCCCGTTTTTGTTTTGACTCGAAAGGTGGTCCCATGGCTTCATCCGCTCCGCGCGGTCTGCGCTCCGACCATGTCGTCACCGTCGGCATCGCTCTGTTCTCGATGCTCTTTGGCGCTGGCAACCTCATTATTCCGCCGCTGCTGGCGCTGCAGGCAGGTTCCGCCACGCCGGTCGCCATGTTCGGCTTTCTGATTGCCGCCATCGGCCTGCCCGTCATGGGCTTTATCGCCGTGGCGCTTGCCGGAACGGCGCGCGAGCTTGCTGGCCGCGTGCACCCCAAGTTTGGCGAGTTCTTTGTCGCGGCGGTGTATCTGGCCATTGGCCCGTGTCTGGCCATTCCGCGTACGAGTTCCACGGCCTTCGAGATGCTGGTGCCGCTGTTGCCCGAGGCGTCTCGCTCGGCGCGGCGCGCCTGGTGTTTGCCGTCGGCTTCTTCGTCGTCGCGTTTGCGCTCACGCTGCGCCCGGGCGTCATCACACGCGTGCTCGGCCGCATTACGGGCCCCGCACTCATTGCCCTTATCGTGTTGGTCGTGGGTGCCGCCGTGGTCTCGCCGCTGGGTCCCGCTGCCGCGCCGCAGGCTCCCTATAATGCCGGTGCTGCCGTGCAGGGCTTTTTGACCGGCTATCAGACCATGGACCTGCTCGCGTCGCTCGCCTTTGGCATCATCATCGCCGAGACTATCCACGAGCTGGGGGTTACCGATGACAAGCGCGTTGCCTTCGAGATTTCGCGCTCCGGCGTGATCGCCGGTGTGCTCATGGCCATCATCTACTGCGGCCTAGCACTTGCCGGCGCGCAGCTCGGCACCGTGATGCCCGATGCCACCAACGGTGCCGCCATCCTCGCCCGTTCCGCCTCCATGCACTTTGGTCTTGCCGGCACGGTCGTGGTCTTTGCGATCTTTTTCCTCGCCTGCATGAACGTGTGCATCGGCCTTATCAGCTGCTGCTCGCGTTACTTCTGCGAGACGTATGTGGTTAAAGGGGGAGCGGAGGCTTCCGAGGAGGCCATGCGCCGTCCCTTTGCGGTTCTCGCCTTTGTGTTCGCGACGTTTTCGTGCGTGCTCTCCAACGTGGGTCTCGACGTGATCCTCATGTTCTCGGTGCCCATGCTCAACGCCCTGTACCCCGTCGCCATCGTGCTGGTGCTTATGGGTCTGGTACACGGTTTTTGCGACGCGCATCCGCAGGTGTGGGTCTGGGTCGGCGGCGTTGTCGCTGTCCAGAGCGTGATCACCTCGGTTCGTGATGCGTTCTTTGCTGGCGCGTGGCTGCCGTTTGATGCACTGCCGCTGGCAGACATTGGAGCCGCGTGGGCGCCGGTTGCCATGGTGGCGTTTGCGATCGGCCTGCTCCACAGCCGGTTTGTCGCACATTCGAGGAGCTAGGGTATCGTCGCTTGCACAGGCGGGGAGTCTCCCCTATAATTTCCTTCGCTTTGGGACACGCAAGGTTTAGACCTTAGCTGCTCAACACCTTCGGGACGTGGCGCAGTTTGGTAGCGCGCCTGCTTTGGGAGCAGGATGTCGCAGGTTCAAATCCTGTCGTCCCGACCATATCTTGCGGGCGTAGTTCAATGGTAGAACCCCAGCTTCCAAGCTGATGACGCGGGTTCGATTCCCGTCGCCCGCTCCATAAGAATTGTTTTAACGGCTTTGGTTTCCTTTGGGAATCAGAGCTGTTTTCGTTTACGCGCCGGGCGACGGGAATCGAACCCGTCAGGTGCAGAGCTGAGAAAATGCGTGAGCATTTTCCAGCGCAGCACGCAAGCCGAAGGCCCGCAGCGAAACAAGGATTTGCGAAGCAAATCCTTGGACTTTCCGTCGCCCGCTCCAAGCTATATAATCGCAGGCCAATATGCTAATTTGGCTCGCGTTTATTTTTATACCGTCCGACCTCGCGGGGCAAATGAACCAGGAGCGTTTGTCCCAAATCGTATGAAAGTAGTGATTGCCATGGCACAGAGTAAGGCAGAATATCCCACCTCCGATTGCCTGGCGCCCGCCGCGATCGAGGCCAAGACTGAGGCCGCCGGCGTTACCAAGGCTAACCTGCCGGTCTCTAAGGCCTTTTTGCTCGCTATGTTCGCTGGTGCGTTCATCGCCTTCGGCGGCCTGTTCTTTACGGTCTTTCTGAGCGATCCCACGCTTGGCTGGGGCGCCCAGCGCTTCGTGGGCGGTCTTGCTTTTTGCCTGGGACTGGTGCTCGTGCTCATTTGCGGCGCGGAACTGTTTACCGGCAACTCGCTTATGGTCTGCGCGCTTAAGAGCAAAAAGATCACGCTCGTCCAGATGCTCAAGGCTTGGGCTATTGTGTGGATCGGCAACTTTGCCGGTGCCCTGTTGGTCGTCTTTTTGGTTTACATGGCGGCCATTTACAAGCTCAACGGCGAGGCCGTCGCCAACGCCATGGTGAGCGTCGCCGCCGGTAAGGTCACGATCGATGCCGTCACCATCTTCTTCCGTGGCATTCTGTGCAACATCTTTGTGTGCTTGGCCGTGTGGATCGGTACCGCCGGCAAGACCGTGGTCGATAAGGTCGTGGGTATTTTGCTGCCCATTGCCGCCTTTGTGGCCTGCGGTTTTGAGCACTGCGTTGCCAACATGTACTTTTTGCCCATGGGCATTTTGATGCACTCCTGCGGCTATGGAGCCGATATCGCCGGCGCCGATGCCCTTAACGCCGCCGGGCTGGCGCTCAACCTTTCCGTTGCCACGCTGGGCAATATCGTGGGTGGCGCCCTGATCGTGGCGCTGGGCTACTGGTTTATCTACGCCAACAAGCAGGCCTAACCGATCAAAAAGGGACAGGTTTATTTTGGCAGGTTTTGGACGAGGCGCTGCGCCGTCTTGTCGCGAGCTGCCATAATGGACCTGTCCCTTTTGTATGCGCGTCGCCACTTTTTGGCCGATGACGACCAAGGGGGACCTGCTTTTTATTGAATATGTCGAAAGGCTTTCCATGAGCGACTGCGAATCCATGCCTGCCGAGGTGCGCGACCGCCTGCGCTCCATTCCCGCCGTTCACGAGCTGCTGGTCGAGTGGCCGGTCATGAAGGCTGCCGGCGATGCGGGCGACACGATTGCGCGCGAGGCGATCGACGCCGAGCTCGATGCCGAGCGCGCGGCGATTCGCTCTGGCGCTCCTGCTAGGAACAAGCGCGAGCTTGCCTTGGCCATCGAGCGGCGGTGCCACCGACTGTCGCTGCCGACCCTGCGCCCTGCTGTCAACGCGACGGGCGTTGTGATTCACACCAATCTGGGTCGTGCCCCGCTCGCTCCCGCAGCGGTGCAGGCGGTGACCGATGTCGCCCGCGGCTACAGCACGCTTGAGTATGACGTCGCGACCTGTGCCCGTGGGGGTCGCAAAGAGCATGCCGCGCGTCTGCTGCGCACGCTCACGGGGGCGCAGGACGCCCTGGTTGTCAACAACAACGCCGCGGCGGTGCTGCTGGTGCTTGCCGCGCATGCGTGCGGCAAAGAGGTCATCGTGAGCCGTGGCGAGCTTGTCGAGGTGGGCGGCAGCTTCCGCATCCCCGACATCATGCGGCTTCGGGTGCCAAACTTGTCGAGGTGGGTTCTACTAACCGCACGCATCTGGATGATTACCGAAGCGCCATTACGCCCAACACGGCGATGATCCTGAAAGTTCATCCTTCCAACTACCGTATCGAAGGCTTCCACGAGGAGGTTTCGGTGGCGGAGCTTTCCGTGCTGGCGCATGAGCACGGGCTGTTGCTGTACGAGGACCAGGGCTCGGGCGCGTTGCTTGCAGACGGGGTGCTCGCCGATGCGGGGGAGCAGCCAACATCCGCTTCGCTTTGCGCCGGCGTTGACGTCGTCTCGTGCTCGGGCGACAAGCTGCTCGGCGCCTCGCAGGCGGGCATTATTCTCGGTAGCGCCCAAGTAATCGCCGTCTGCGCTTCGCATCCGCTCATGCGCGCGCTTCGTCCCGGCAAGCTCACACTCGCGGCGCTCGAGGCCACTTTGCGCTTGTATGTGACCGGTCCCGATACGGCACAGCGGGAGATCCCGGTGCTCAACATGCTTTCCGGCGCGCCGGCTCCGCTCGAGCGTCAGGCCAAGCGCTGCATGACCGCATGCTGCGCAAGCTTCGCGAGTCTCAGTGTGAGGAGGCGGTGGAGCTGCAGGTTGTCGAGGGCGTGTCTGCTCCGGGCGGCGGTTCGCTGCGACCGTCGAGCTCCCAACTTTTTGCGTTGCCGTCTGTCCCGTCGATGGGCGTCTATCCGCCGATGGCCTAAAGCGCGCTATGGTACAGGAGCCCGATACGCCGGTTGTGACGCGCGTGCGGCACGACCAGGTGCTTTTTGACGTTCGCACGCTTTTGCGCGACACCGACCTTGACCTGTGTGCGTCTGCGTTGGCGGATGCCGTGCGGGCAGGTTTGCGTCGATGACCGCGCGCGAGCTTGTCGAATGTCCCGTTATCGTCGGAACGGCAGGACACGTCGACCACGGAAAGTCGGCCCTTATCGAGGCGCTGACCGGCAAAAATCCCGACCGTCTGGAGGTCGAACGGCGCCGAGGCATGACCACTGAGCTCGGCTTTGGCGAGCTCGAGCTTCCCAGCGGCAAGCTTGTCGGCTTGGTCGACGTACCCGGGCATGCGCACTATCTGCGCGCATGGTGCAGGGCGCCACCGGCGTGGACGTTGCGTTGCTGGCGGTTTCGGCCGTTGAGGGCGTGATGCCGCAGACCCGCGAGCACGTTCGGGTTCTGGAGCTGTTGGGTGTGACGCGCATGGTCGTCGCACTCACGATGCGCGATTTGGCCGACCACGAGATTGCCGCGCTGGCGGAGCTCGATGTCGAGGCGTTTCTGGACGGGACCGTGTTTGCGGGTGCCTCTATAGTGCCGGTGTCCTCCAAGACGGGCGAGGGCCTGGACGAGCTGCTTACGACGCTCGATAACACGGTTTGTTCGTGCTGGTCGGAGCATCTGGAGGCGACCGCTGGCTCGGGCGCCGCGCCCCGTCTTCCCATCGACCGTTGCTTTAGCATCCGCGGCACCGGAACCGTCGTGACGGGTACGCTGCACGACGGTCCCGTTTCGGTTGGCGATGAGCTCGTTGCGCTGCCGTCGCAAACGCGCTGTCGCGTGCGCGGGGTGCAGGTTCACGGGGATACCCAGTGCGCGGTTCCCGGCCAGCGCGTCGCCCTGAACCTGGTGGGCGATGGCGTGGCGGGCCTCAAGCGCGGCGAGATGCTCGGCGTCGAGGGTCGCGTGGGCCAGACGCTGCGCTTTTTGATGCAACTGACATATGTGGGGCGCGATGGCGTGCGAGCCGGCGTTCTTGCTTCGGGTACACGCGTGCACGTTATGGCGGGCACGGCTGAGGTGCTCGGCCGCATTATGCTTTTAGACGACGAGCCGCCTATTGCGGTCGGCGAGACGCGTGTGGTGCAGGTGCGCCTGGAACGGCCGCTGCCGTTGCGCGCCGGCGATCATGCCGTCATTCTGTCGTATTCGCCGATTTCGCTGCTTGGCGGCGGACGCGTCCTGCTATCGCGCTGTCGCCGCGCGCGGGTCCTGTCGGCGGGGGAGCGCGCGTTGTATGCGGCGCTTGAGTCCGGAGATGTCGCGGACGGCGTACACGCGTGGCTGGCGCTGCAAACGCTGCCTGTTGCTGCTGCCGGTGTTGCCGCAGCGCTCGATCTTGTTACCGGCGAGGTCGAGATCGTTTTGCGTGGGCTTGTGGACCAGGCTGCCGTGTGCGAGCTTGCTGCGGGCGGTGCGGTGCTCTACGCAGATGCCTCGGCTCTCGATGCTGCAATGGATGTGCTGGCTGCGGCCTTGTCCTCCATGCACGCGGCGGCTCCCAAGGAGATCGGCTTTACGTCCGGTGCGGTCGCGCACGCGGCTTGGCCGGGCGCCGGTAACGATGTCGCGATGGCACTTATTGCCGAGGCTCTGCACGTGGCGTGTGCGCCGTCGACGGTGCCGAGGTGTTCGACCCGCATTCCGCCGCCGCGGCGATACGCGTGGTGCGCGAGGCTGGCCAGCGTATCGTGGCCCTGCTGGATGAGGCCGGTCTTAATGCGCCGACGCTTCCCGAGGTGAGCGAACAGTTGCAGCTCGATCGCGACACCATGACGCGTGCACTGCGCGAGCTTTCGCTCAACCACTCGATCGTTAAGGTCGAGCGCGACGTTGCCTTGTCCGCCGCTGCCGAGGCCCATGCGCGTGAGGTTGTTGCGACGGCTATCGAGGCTGCTGGCGGCGCCGCCACCACGAGTGTGCTGCGCGAAGCCCTGGGCGTGTCGCGCAAACGAACCATTAGCATCTTGGAGCACCTGGATGCCGTGCGCTTTACAGTACTCGACAAGGAGTCCGGCGGTCTGAGATCGCTGCGTTAGCGGTTTCCGCATCGCTCTTTTCGGTTGTGGTCTGTTGGGTTTGGTAAAATACCGCCACGTTTGGGAGCGGATGGGCTCCGGTGGGCCCCGCGGTCTTCAAAACCGTTGTGAGGCGTGCAAAACGTCTTGGATGTGTTCGATTCACATCCGTTCCCGCCAACGCATCTCGCCAAAACCACCACAAAGGTGCCTGTCCCCTTTGTGGTGGTTTCGAAACGTGCGGGAAACAGCTTCGAAACACGCGATTTGCTCGTCAGGCGGTCAAAAAGCTATCTACCTGCATCGTAATCAAAATGAAACATCCGCTCGTTGCCTTATTCGTAACTTTGTAGCAACAGTGCGATATTATCCATACTCGATAAAGCTCACGGCGCATGGGGCGCCGCGAACGACACCTTTCTTTTCCATCAATTGGAGGAAGCATGAGCTACACGCAGAAAGTTCTCGACGAGCTCAAGGCCCGCTATCCCGAGCAGCCTGAGTTCATCCAGGCCGCGACCGAGATCCTCGGCACCATCCAGCCGGCGCTCGACGCCCATCCCGAGTACGAGGAGGCCGCCCTACTGGAGCGCCTCGTCGAGCCCGAGCGCATCGTTATGTTCCGTGTTCCCTGGGTCGACGACCAGGGCAAGGTCCAGGTCAACCGCGGTTACCGCGTCGAGTTCAACTCTGCCATTGGGCCCTACAAGGGCGGCCTGCGCTTTAACCCGACGGTCACCCTGGGTATGCTCAAGTTCCTGGGTCTGGAGCAGATTCTTAAGAACAGCCTGACCACCCTTCCCATGGGCGGCGGCAAGGGCGGCTCCGACTTTGACCCCAAGGGCAAGTCCAACAACGAGATCATGCACTTCTGCCAGTCCTTCATGACCGAGCTCTACCGCCACATCGGCCCCAACACCGACGTTCCCGCCGGCGACCTGGGCGTTGGCGGCCGCGAGGTGGCCTACATGTTCGGTCAGTACAAGCGCCTGACCAACGAGTGGACCGGCGTCCTCACCGGCAAGGGCCTCTCCTTTGGCGGCTCGCTCGCCCGTACCGAGGCCACCGGCTACGGCCTGGTCTACTTTGTGGACGAGTACCTCAAGAGCCGCGGCGACTCCTTCGAGGGCAAGAACGTTGTCGTTCACGGTTCCGGCAATGTCGCTATCTACGCCGTCCAGAAGGTTTCCCAGCTTGGCGGCAAGGTGCTGGCCTGCTCCGATACCCACGGCTGGTCGAGGATCCCGACGGCATCGACTACTCCGTGCTCGAGCACGTCTACAACCAGAAGCGCTCCGGCCACGACAAGGGCGTCACGCTCGCCATGTACGTTGACGAGAAGCCCGGTGCCGTGTGGCACGAGGGCGACGGCCGCGGTGTGTGGCAGCTGCCCTGCGACATCGCGCTGCCCTGCGCTCGCGAGAACACGCTGCTGCTCGAGGACGCCCAGGCGCTCGTCGCCAATGGCTGCAAGGTGGTCGGCGAGGGCGCGAACATGCCCACGACCATCGAGGCCACGACCTACTTCCAGGAGAACGGCGTCGCCTTTATGCCCGGTAAGGCTGCCAACGCCGGCGGCGTGCTCGTGTCCGGCCTCGAGATGAGCCAGAACGCCGAGCACCTGTCCTGGACCTTCGAGGAGGTCGACGGCAAGCTCGAGCAGCTCATGCGCGGCATGTTCCACAACGTGGACGACACCGCCAAGGAGTATGGCCAGGAGGGCAACTTTGTCATGGGCGCCAACATCGCCGGCTTCCTGAAGGTCGCCGACGCCATGCTCGCTCAGGGCGTCTGCTAAATTCAGCTTGACATAGCTCCGTTCAGCACCAGCTGATGAGCTTAAGGCTCCCGACCATATCGGCCGGGAGCCTTTTTCTATGATGGTGAGGGTCGTGCGCCCTCGTTTGGTACACTTAGAGATACTGGACAAGTAAAGAGATGGGGGAGAACGTGCTCAAGTTCGGTTCCTACGTCCGTGTTGGAAACGCGGCCGAAGCCTATGAGCTCTTGCAGAAGAACCGCAACAACAAGATTGTGGGCGGCGGCATCTGGATGCGCCTGGGTTCGCGTCGCGTGGCGACGGCGATTGATCTTTTGGCCTGCGGACTCGATCAGATTGAGGAGACCGAGACCGAGTTTCGCATCGGTGCCATGTGCGCCCTGCGCCAGCTCGAGCGCCATGCCGAGCTCAACGCGCTTGTCAACAATGTCTTTGAGTTCGCCGTCCACGACATCGTGGGCGTGCAGCTGCGCAATACCGCCACGGTGGGCGGCAGCATCTACGGCCGCTTTGGCTTCTCGGACGTTCTCTCGGCGTTCCTGGCGCTCGATTCCTATGTTGAGCTGACGGGCGCCGGTCGCGTGCCGCTCGCGGAGTTCGTGGACATGGGCTACGTACGTGACGTGATCGAGCATGTCGTGGTCGTCAAGCACGATTACCGCGCGAGCTATGAGGCCGTGCGCAAGGCCGCGACCGACTTCCCCTCCTTAAACGTCACCGCCGCCTGGTGGGACAACAGCTGGCACGTCACCGTGGGCGCCCGCCCGCTGCGCGCTACCTTGCTGCAGGGCGAGGCATGTGGCCTTTCCAGCGAGCAGCCTTCCGAGGACGAGCTTCGCGCCCTTGCTGCATCCGTGCGTGCCTGAGCTACGGAACCAACCTGTGGGGCTCGGTCGAGTACCGCCGTCGCATCTCGCACCGCTCGCCGTCCAGGCCGTGCGTCGTGCCGCCGGCATCGAGCTTTCTGCCGCGCTTGCCCGCGAGCTCGAGACCGTGCAGATTCCTAAGTTTGCCACGGACGAGTATTCCTGCCGCCGCGTGCCCGGCGTCGATTCTAGCGAGGTGCGCTAATGGCTGCCAAACTCATCGATCTTTCCTTTACGCTCAACGGCCGCAAGGTCAAGGTTCAGATTGCCCCCGACACTATGCTCTTTGCGCTGCTGCGCGAGCAGGGCTGTGCGTCGGTGCGCTGCGCCTGCGAGACCACCAACTGCGGCCTGTGCACGGTGTGGCTCGACGGCGACCCGGTGCTGAGCTGCTCGGTTCCCGCCGCCCGCGTTGAGGGTCACACCATCACCACGCTCGAGGGTCTCAAGGCCGAGTCCGAGGCGCTTGCCCGCGCGATGGCCGCCGAAGGCGCCGAGCAGTGCGGTTTTTGCGCCCCCGGCCTTATCATGAACGTGCTGGCGCTTGCCCGCGCCGCCAAGGAGGACCCGAGCCTCGTCGCCACGCGCGAGGAGCTGTCGCGCCAGCTCGCCGGCAACCTCTGCCGTTGCAGCGGCTACGAGAGCCAGCTGCGCGCCATTGTCCGCTTCCTCAACGAGTCCGGCGTGCAGGTGGGCTTTGAGATGCCCGAGCTGCCGGTCAACGACACCAGCTGCGACGGTGTCTCGTACAAGCAGATCACCCATAAGCAGCCCAAGAAGGACTCGAAGGCGCTGCTCGAGGGCCGTCCCGTCTACACGGGCGATATGGTGCCCGCCGGCGCCTGATCGTCAAACTCAAGCGCAGCCCCTATGCCCGCGCCAAGATCCGCTCCATCGATACTTCGCGCGCCCTGAAGGTGCCCGGCGTCGTGGGCGTTTACACTTACGAGGACGTGCCCAAGCGCCGCTTTACCATCGCCGGTCAGAGCTATCCGCAGCCGAGTCCCTACGACCGTCTGATCCTCGAGAACCTCGTGCGCTACCAAAACGAGGAGGTGGCGATCGTCGCCGCCGAGACCGAGGAGGCCGCAGACAAGGCGCTCAAGCTCATCAAGGTCGACTACGAGGTGCTCGAGCCCCTGCTCGACTTTACCCAGGCGCTCGATAACGACATCGTGGTCCACCCCGAGGGCGACGTGACCTTTATGTTCCCGCAGGGCGGCGATGTCCCGCGCAACCTGGTGTGCAGCGGTACCAGCGATTTTGGCGACCTTGACGAGGCCTTCGCCCAGAGCGACATCGTCTTTGAGCGCACCTACACCAGCCAGGCCACGCAGACCGCGCCCATGGAGACCTTCCGTGCCTTCGCGACGACTGACGCATTCGGACGCATCTCGGTGACCACCTCTACGCAGGTGCCCTTCACGTGCGCCGCATGGTCGCGCAGTCGCTCGACATTCCGCAGTCGCAGGTGCAGGTCATTAAGCCGCGCATCGGCGGTGGCTTTGGCTCCAAGCAGACGGGCTGCTGCGAGATCTTCGTTGCGTTTGTGACGCAGCAGACCGGCCGTCCGAGCTACTGCTGCTACACCCGTGAGGAGACCATCACTGCGGGCAACTCGCGCCACCAGATGCAGATGACCGTTAAGCTGGGCGCCATGAACGACGGCACCATCACGGCCATCGACCTGCACACGCTGTCCAACGCCGGCGCCTATGGCGAGCACGCCACCACGACGATCGGCCTTTCGGGCCACAAGAGCCTGCCCATCTACAACCACGTGAAGGCGAGCCGCTTTAGCTGGGACGCCGTCTACACCAATACCAACCGTGGCGGTGCGTATCGTGCTACGGTGCCACCCAGGGCCAGTTTGCCGTGGAGAGCGCCGTCAACGAGCTCGCCGACATGCTGCACATGGACCCCGCCGACCTGCGCCTTAAGAACATCGTGCGCGAGGGCGAGACCATGCCGCAGTACTACAACGAGAAGCTCAACGCCTGCGCACTCGACCGCTGCCTGCTGCGCGCGATGGACATTATCGGCTGGCGCGACAAGCCGCTGGCCGTCGACCTGGGCGACCGTGTGCGCGCCCTGGGTTGTGCGCTCACCATGCAGGGCTCGGGCATTTCCAATGTCGACATCGCCGGCATCGACATGCGCCTGGAAGAGGACGGCTTCATTACCATCGGCACCGGCGCCACCGATAACGGCATGGGCGTCGACACGATCTTGCGCAGATTGCCGCCGAGGAGCTGGGCGTGGAGAGCTCGCTGATCGTGGTGCGCGGCGTGGACACCGACGTGTCGCCGTTCGACGCCGGCTCGTACGCGAGCTCCGGTACCTACGTGACGGGCCTTGCCGCCAAGAACGCCGCGACCGAGCTGCGCGAGAAGATTTGCGCCAAGGCCGCTCAGATGTGGGACGTTGACGCCGCCGACGTGGTCTTCGACGGCCAGTACGTGCGCCTGTCCGACGAGCGTGCCGCTCGTGAGCAGAACCGCTACCTCACACTGCGCGACTTTGCCAACCTGTGCGTCAAGAACATCGCTGGCGGCGACGCACTGACCTCGCATGCTTCTGCCTGCCTGCCCGTTTCTCCTCCGCCGTTTATGGCCGGCATTGCCGAGGTCGAGGTCGACAAGGCCACCGGCAAGGTGACTGTTGTGGACTACGCGGCGGCCGTCGACTGCGGCACCGTGATCAACGAGGCACTCGCGCGCGTCCAGGCCGAGGGCGGCATTGCCCAGGGTATCGGCCACGTGCTCTACGAGATCGTCGAGCACGACGACCGCGGCCGCCTGCGCACCGGCAACTTTATGAGCTACAAGCTGCCCACGCGCCTGGATATCGGCAGCATTCGCGTGGCCTTTGAGCCGAGCTACGAGCCGACGGGTCCGTTTGGCGCCAAGTCGATCGGCGAGGTCGTCATCAACACGCCGCTCGCCGCCGTTGCCTCGGCCGTGGCGCACGCGACCGGCCATCAGGTCCGCTCGCTGCCGATCACGCCCGAGAAGGCCCTGCTGGGGGAGTAGCGGGTCGGGGAACAAGTCGTAATTGGCGGGGCGGGGCAACTCGTCCCGCCTTTTGCACTCGTGGTGAGGTCGTGAGCCTGTAAAACGTGTGCGTGCGCTTGCCGTTCGTATCTGCTATCATTCCTAGTCTGTGCGCTCATGCGGGCGTGGCGGAATTGGTAGACGCGCCAGATTTAGGTTCTGGTGGGATTCCCGTGAAGGTTCGAGTCCTTTCGCCCGCACCAACGCATCTGCGTCGGCTTCGGCCGTCGCGACTCTTTGTTGCATAAAGGTACCAGCACCTCAGATAAGCTGGGCAGTATGAGGAGGAACGTGTTGAACATCACCGCTTCTGACGTCAAGGACGCCAAGCTCACCGCTACGGTCACCATACCGGCCGCCGACGTCGACGCCGCGATCAAGAAGGCCTACAAGGACACCGCCAAGAAGTACCGCTTCCCGGGCTTCCGTGCCGGTAAGGCTCCCCGTCCGGTCATCGACTCTGCTCTTGGCGCCGAGGCTACCCTCGCTCAGGCCACCAACGACCTGATCGCCGCCAACGAGCCCGCCGTCCTCAACGAGCTGGACATCGTCCCCACCAAGAACGGTGACTACAAGGAGCTCGACCTCGCCAAGGATCACGAGGACTACACCTACACCGTCGAGTTCTCCCTGCGTCCCGCCGCTGAGCTCTCCTCCTTCGACGCTGTCGAGATCGAGATGCCCCCTGCGGAGGTCACCGAGTCCGAGATCAACAACCAGGTCGAGATGCTCCTCAACTACCGTGCCACCTTCGAGGACGTCGAGGGTCGCGCCGTCGAGGCTGACGACTATGTGACCGTCGACCTCAAGGCCGTCGAGAACGCCGACAACTTTGCCGCCGAGGGCCGCATGCTCATCGCCGGTAGCGACAGCAACCCCAAGGAGTTCAACGAGGCCCTGATCGGCGCCAACGTTGACGACGTCAAGTCCGTCACCTGGACCGACGAGGCCGAGGAGGGCGAGGAGGCCGAGACCCACACCGTCGAGGTCACCGTCAAGGGCATCAAGGTCCGCAACACCCCCGAGCTCACCGACGAGCTCGTCAAGTCCGACTTTGGCTTCGACAGCATCGACGCTATGCGCGACGCCATCAAGATCGAGATCGAGCAGGACAAGGCTTCCCGCCTCCCGGCCGAGAAGGAGAACCGTTGCGTCTCCGCTCTCGCCGAGCGCCTGCAGCTCGACGAGATGGATGCCGACTACGAGCAGTCCGTCTTTGAGGAGCTTGGCCAGAACTTCCTGTCCAACCTCGCTGCCCGCGGCATGACGCTGGACACCTGGCTGCCCGCTTCCGGCCTGACCATGGAGCAGTTCATCGGCGACCTGCACAAGCAGGCCAACGACGTTGCCCGTGAGTCCCTGGCGCTCGACGCTCTCGCCCGTGAGCTCAAGATTGAGGTCACCGAGGACGACATCAACGCCGAGTTCGAGAAGGCCGGCGTCAAGGACGTCGAGGCTTCCAAGGCTGAGTTCATCGCCGATGGCCGCATGCCTGCCGTCCGCGAGTCCATCCGTCGCTCCAAGGCCGTCGATCACCTGGTCGAGAACGCCAAGTGACCGAGGTCGACGAGACCGCCAAGGACGCCGAGTAATTCTCGCCACCTTGCTCGCGAGCGCATGCATGTGCCCGTGATGGGGTAAAGTTATACACCGGTTATCCGGTTGCTTCGTACGGTGCCAGCCAATGCATAGCATGCGGGCACCGTACGTTTATCTAGAACCACTATTGGTCCGTAAGAGAAATGGAGATGCGTATGATCGCTAAGTTCGATTCCGCCCTCGTGCCATACGTTATCGAGCAGACGCCGCGCGGCGAGCGCAGCTACGATATCTATTCGCGCCTGCTCAACGACCGCATCATCTTCTTGGGCGAGGAGATCAACTCCGTCAGCGCCAACCTGGTCGTTGCCCAGCTGCTGCATCTTGAGAGCCAGGATGCCGAGAAGGATATCTCGCTCTACATCAATTCGCCCGGTGGCGAGGTTTACTCTGGCCTGGCGATTCTTGACACCATGAACTTCATCAAGCCGCAGGTCTCCACCATCTGCGTCGGTATGGCCGCGTCTATGGCTGCCGTGCTGCTTTCGGCCGGCGCAAGGGCAAGCGCTTCTGCCTGCCGCACTCCAAGGTCATGATTCACCAGCCCAGCGGCGGTGCTCAAGGTCAGCAGACCGAGATCGAGATCGTGGCCGAGGAGATCAAGAAGACCCGCCGCGAGCTCAACCAGATCCTGTCCGATGCCTCGGGCCAGCCGATCGAGAAGGTCCAGGCCGACACCGAGCGCGACAACTACCTGACCGCTGCCGAGGCCCTCGACTACGGCCTGATCGACCGTATCGTCACCTCGCGCGATCTCGCCGCGAAGGACGCCTAGGATGGCAGGAAACATGCAGGACAACTTTGACGAGAATGGCAACCCCATCCGCTGCTCCTTCTGCGGAAAAGAGCAGGGGCAGGTTCGCCGCCTTGTAAAGGGTCCGACCAACATCTTTATCTGCGACGAGTGCGTTGCCGCCTGCTCCGAGATCCTTGAGGAGTCGCTGGCTTCGGACTTTATGGACGCTGCCCGAAACGGCAAGCTGCCGGGCTTCCTCAACGACCACGGCCAGGCTGCATCCCAGCCCGCCGCGGACCCCGAGACCGAGGGTTTTGAGCTCGAGGACGATCGCCAGGTCATCACGCACGTGCCGACGCCGCACGAGATCTATGACGAGCTTTCGGCCTATGTTATGGGTCAGGAGGACGCCAAGCGCGCCATGTCGGTGGCCGTGTACAACCACTATCGCCGCGTGATCGAGGGTGGCGCCGCGGTGTCTGCCTTTGACGGCGGCATGGGCTCGCAGTTCGACGACGATATGGACGAGGTAGAGCTTGCCAAGTCCAACATCCTGCTGCTCGGTCCCACCGGTACCGGCAAGACCTTGTTGGCCCAGACGCTCGCGCGCATCCTCGAGGTGCCGTTTGCCATCGCCGATGCCACCGCGCTCACCGAGGCCGGCTATGTGGGCGAGGACGTGGAGAACATCCTTCTCAAGCTCATCAATGCTGCCGATGGCGACATTGAGCGCGCTCAGGTGGGCATTATCTACGTGGATGAGATTGACAAGATCGCCCGCAAGGCCGAGAACCTCTCCATTACCCGCGATGTCTCGGGCGAGGCGTTCAGCAGGCGCTGCTTAAGATTCTTGAGGGCACGGTGGCAAGCGTTCCGCCCACCGGCGGCCGCAAGCATCCCCAGCAGGAACTGTTGCAGATCGACACGACCAACATCCTGTTTATCTGCGGCGGTGCCTTTGTGGGTCTGGATAGGATCATCGCCGATCGCGTTGGCAACAAGGGCGTGGGCTTTAACTCCGAGATCGCCGGCCCCACCTCGGTCGACGAGAACGACCTGCTGCGCCAGGTACTCCCGCAGGACCTCAATGCATTCGGCATGATCCCCGAGTTCGTGGGACGTACGCCCGTCGTTACCCAGACGCAGGCGCTCGACGAGGACGACCTGGTGTCGATCCTGACCGAGCCAAAGAATGCCGTGGTGCGCCAGTACCGTAAGATGTTCCAGCTCGAGGACGTCGATCTTGAGTTTGAGGACGCGGCCCTGCACGAGATCGCCCGCATGGCGCTTGCCCGCAAGACCGGCGCCCGCGGCCTGCGCGCCATCTGCGAAGACGTGCTGCAGCAGACGATGTTCGACCTCCCCAGCGAGGAGGGCGTCGCCAAGGTCATCGTAACCGAAGCTGCCGTAAAGGGCGAAGAACAGCCCCGACGCATCTACGGGTAAACCTGACAAAAACGTGCTTGCAAATAGCCTCCGACCATCCGCGGTCGGAGGCTATTTTATATATACGCAAAACACCCAACTACCTGTGTTATTCTGTGTGTTTGTTTAAGCCTCAGCGAAGTCATATCAGACTGAAGTAATCGATACCTAAGGGGAGGAATGTAGACCCTGGCGGTCCTACATTCCTCTCCGGCGGGACAGGGAGAGATATATGGAAGAAATGCCCAAGAACTACGATCCGTCGACCAACGAGCCGGCGATCCTGCAGAAGTGGCTCGACGGCGGCTACTACAAGCGCCGTGAGGGCGTGGGCGACTGCACCGTCACCATTCCGCCTCCCAACGTGACTGGCAAGCTCCACATGGGCCATGCCACCGATGACTCCATCCAGGACGCCATCGTCCGTATGGCCCGCATGCGCGGCAAGTCCACGCGCTGGGTGCTGGGCACCGATCACGCCGGTATCGCCACGCAGACCAAGGTCGACAAGAAGCTCAAGAGCGAGGGTATCAGCCGCCTGGAGATCGGTCGCGACAAGTTTGTTGACGCCTGCTGGGACTGGACCCACGAGTACGGCGGCATCATCGTCGAGCAGATCAAGCGCATGGGCTGCTCCGTCGACTTCGACAACGAGCGCTTCACCATGGACGAGGATTACGCCCAGGCCGTGCGCAAGGTCTTCTGCGACTGGTACCACGACGGCCTGATCTACCGTGGCAAGCGCATCGTCAACTGGTGCCCCAACTGCACCACCGCCATCTCGGACGACGAGGCCGAGTACAAGGACGAGAAGGGCCACCTGTGGCACCTGCGCTACCCGCTGACCGAGCCGGTCAACGGCCAGGACTACATCGTCGTCGCCACCACGCGCCCCGAGACCATGCTCGGCGACACGGGCGTCGCCGTCTCCCCGAAGGACCCCGAGAAGGCCGCCTTTGTGGGTAAGACCGTCAAGCTCCCCATCGTCGACCGCGAGATCCCCATCTTTGAGGATTGGCATGTCGACGCCAACTTTGGCTCCGGCTTTGTTAAGGTCACCCCGGCCCACGACCCCAACGACTATGCATGGGTCAGGCTCACGACCTGCCGCAGATCAACATCTTCGACGAGCACGCGGTGGTCGTCGAGGGTTACGGCGAGTTCACTGGCATGAACCGCGACGAGTGCCGCGAGGCCGTCATCAAGTGGTTCGAGGAGCACGACCTGCTCGATCACGTCGAAGAGCTCGACCACTCCGTCATGCACTGCTACCGTTGCGACTCCGCGCTGGAGCCGTGGCTGTCCGAGCAGTGGTTTGTGGCCGTCGACAAGCTCAAGGGGCCGGCACTCGACGCCGTTAACTCCGGCAAGGTCACCTTCCACCCCGCGCGCTGGACGCAGACCTACACCACCTGGATGGAGAACCTTAAGGACTGGTGCATTAGCCGTCAGCTGTGGTGGGGCCATCGCATCCCCGTGTTCTACTGCGAGGACTGCGGCTGGGAGGACGCCCTGACCGAGGACACCGACGTGTGTCCCAAGTGCGGCGGCATCACGTGCATCAGGACGAGAACGTGCTGGACACCTGGTTCAGCTCGCAGCTGTGGACTTTCGCTACGCAGGGCTGGCCGCAAAAGCCGGAGCTGCTCGAGGGACATCACCCCACGACGGCGCTGGTCACCGCGCGCGACATCATCGCGCTGTGGGTCGCCCGCATGGTCATGAGCTCGCTGTACTTCCTGGACGAGGTGCCGTTTAAGGACGTCGTCATCTACCCGACGATCCTGGCCAAGGACGGCAGCCGCATGTCCAAGTCCAAGGGCAACGGCGTTGACCCCATGGACCTCATTGGCATGTACGGCGCCGACGCCATGCGCTACAACTTGCTCACGCTGTGCACCAACAACCAGGACGTCAAGTTCGACGCGAACATCGACAAGAAGACCAAGAAGCTCATCGACAGCCCGCGCACCGAGCAGGCCAAGTCGTTTGTGACCAAGATCTGGAACGCCAGCCGCTTCCTGCTTATGAACATGGAGGCTACACGCCCGGCGAGCCCGTCGTGGAGACGCCGGCTGACGCCTGGATGTTCAGCCGCCTGGCCAAGGCCGTGAAGATGGTCACCGAGGGTATTGAGAACTACACCTTTGGTGACATGGCCCGTGGCGTGCAGCAGTTCTTCTGGAACGAGGTCTGCGACTGGTACGTCGAGGTCACCAAGGCCCGCCTGAAGGGCGAGGGCCGTCTGCAGGCTCAGCGCAACCTGATCTTTGTGCTCGACACCTCCATTCGCCTGATGCATCCGCTCATGCCGTTTGTCACCGAGGAGATCTGGGACAACATGCCGGCGAGCGTGCTCGACCTGGACGCCGAGCGCAACGTGAACCGCGCCGAGGCGCTCATGATCGCCAAGTGGCCCGAGCCCGCCGACTACGACAAGTATGTTGACGAGGACGCCGAGCGCGCGTTTGAGCTGTGCCGTACCGTCGTGTCTGCCGCTCGCGCCACGCGTTCGCGTTATCGCTTGAGCCCCAAGGCCGAGCTCGACGTGGTCGTGCGCGCCGGCGCCGAGGACATCGAGAAGCTCGAGAGCCTGCGTTCGACCATCGAGCCGCTGGCGAACACCGCTTCGCTGGTCATGGGTACCGACGTCGAGAAGCCGGCTGCGAGCATCGCCGTGGTCGATAGCGGTGTCGAGGTCTTTGTGGTGCTCGAGGGCAAGGTTGATCTTTCGGCCGAGAAGGCACGCCTTGAGAAGGAGATTGCCGCGGCCCAGAAGGAGCTCGCTGGCTGCGAGAAGACGCTCGCCAACGAGGGCTTTGTGGCCAAGGCCGCGCCCGCGGTGGTCCAGAAGAAGAGGGACCGTGCAGCTGAGCTCAAGGAGATCCTGGCGGCGCTGACTGCTCAGGTTGCTGACTTCTCGTAGGCGTTACTGGGGGACGCGGTTTGGGGCATTGCTCGCTACTGCGGACACCTATTCCGCCGTTCTAACGAACGGCGGCTGACTCGACGCTGCAAACGCTCTGATGGCCAATCTGCCGTTCAACTTCGGGCGCATGGGCATAAGCCTATGCGCCTTGTTTCACGGCACCTTGGCTCATCAGAGGCGTTTTCGCTGACTATCCTCAACCTATACTGTTTTATTTTTCTATGAATGGCGGTTCTAAAAATGCCTAAGCGTTCCGGCTTGTATACCGTTCCTTTTGAGTTTGATTTGCTTTCGTTTGATGAGGCTGTTGGGCTGGCTGCTGATACAGGGCGGATTTCTGGGGATGCTGGGCCTCTGCTTGAGACGGTTGTCGATATGCTCGATGAGTTGGGGCGTCCGGACGAGTACTTTGATTGCATTCAGGTCGCCGGTACCAATGGCAAGACTTCGACTACGCGTTTTTCGGCTGCCATTCTTCATGGTGAGGGGCTCAAGACCGCGCTGTATACGTCGCCACAGCTGGTACGCTATCCCGAGCGCATGGAAGTCGATGGATGCGTCGTGAGCGATGAGGCATTCGCCCGTGGCGTTTCGGCCGCTGTTGAGGCGGGGCGTCGCGTGAATGTACGTCGTGTGGCGGCGGGGGAGCGCGCCTATACCATCACGCCGTTTGACCTTTTGACGGCTGCTGCACTTGTGGTGTTTGCCGAGCCGCGGTGGATGTTGCCGTGCTCGAGGTTGGCATGGGCGGCGTGGGACGCCACGAGCGCGACCGATCCCGTCGCCGTTGCCATTACGGGCATTGGGCTCGATCACACACGTATTTTGGGCGATACGCTCGAGGCCATTGCGGGGGAGAAGCTGCGGTCATTAAGCCGGACGCCTGGTTGTACTGGGCGAGGGCGCGCATGAGGCGAGCGTTCAGCGCGTGATGGATGCCCGTTGTCGCGAGTGCGGCGTCGTGCCGCTGGTGGTGAACCATGCCACGACCAAGGTGCCGGCGCATGTGGCGATACGGTTGAGTTTAGCTGCACTACGCCGCGTGCGATTTATACGTCGAGCATGGTCAAGCCGGCGTATCAGCCGCAGAATGCTGCGTGCGCGATTATGCTTTGCGAGGGGTATCTGGCTCGCGAGCTCGATCATGACAAGCTCGATGTGTCGCTTGTGGCTGCCCCACGCCGGGCCGATTTGATGTGCTGGGAACTGATCCGCTCAAGCTGATCGACGCCTGCCATAACCCTCAGAGCTGCGAGAACTTTGTGAGCGCGCTGGACGAGATCGATCCGTGCGTAGAGAATCGCCCCACGCTGCTGTGCGCTGCGCTGGCCGACAAGGACGTAGCGGGTATCGTTGACGTTTTGGTTCCGGCGTTCCCCCGTGTGGTCGTGACACAGACCGATTCCGATCGCGCCCTGCCGGCGGAGGAGCTCGCCGGCCTCGTTGATGCCGATAAGCTCGCGGGCGTATACCCGAGCGTGCCCGAGGCCCTCGCTGCCTTCGATGCCGCGGGCGAGTCCTTCGTTGCCGCCGGTACCATCACCCTAGCCGGCGAAGTAGCAGGCCTGTTGCGCTAACCCATCCCCTCATCAGTTGCGGTGAAAAACGGACTGTTTTACAAGCCAGAAGCCTCAAACGGTCCGTATATCACTGCAGCTCAAAAGCAGTCAATTTGGGACGTGTCTCTATGGTTTTGTCAACCGCGTGCTTCGCGCCATTTCGGCATGACGCATCCGGGCGCCAGGCGCCCCCGCTCGGTTTCCTCTTTGGTTGATCCCGCCGCCCGCTAGGCCGCGTACGGGACGGCGTCGCGCATGATCGCGTAAATGACCTTGAGCCTCTTCCTCGCGACCGCCTTCAGCGCCTTGCTGTGCCTCATCCCCCTCGCCCTGCACTCCCCGTAGTACCTCCCGAACCTGTTGTCCGTGCCGATGAGGGAGTTGCAGCTGAATATGAGCAGGTTCTTGAGCTGCCTGTTCCCGCCGTGCTGCGGCGACGTCGACCTGATGCTGCTCCCGGAGCGCCTGTCTGACGGCGCCACGCCGCAATAGCTCGCGAGCTCGTCGTGCCCCCTGAACGCGGATATGTCGATCGACGTCACCAGCGCCGCGGCGGTCTTGGGGCCGATCCCGGGCACCGTGAGGAGGCACTCGTAGACCTCGTCTCCCGCCAGCGAGTCGGCCACGAGCGAGTCGAGTTCCTCGATGTCGGCGTCGAGGGAGGCTATCTCCCGGGCGAGTATCCGGACCGCGACGTCCTCGCCGGCCGGGAGCCGCCTTCCCGAGCGCGACGAGGCCAGCAGCGCCTCCCAGAGCCTCCTGGCCCCCGCCGCGGGG
>ENA-OQDE01000014-OQDE01000014.1-human-gut-metagenome-genome-assembly--contig:-NODE-14-length-105568-cov-5.979306_pt1 | contig 105568 bp, 112 predicted proteins | sample MGYA00242768_ERZ504595 | MGnify/ENA primary metagenome ERZ504595 (study PRJEB26092, sample SAMD00036307) | human gut metagenome | host: Homo sapiens | study: EMG produced TPA metagenomics assembly of...
TAATAATCTCGATAGCTCAATGGTAGAGCATTCGGCTGTTAACCGAAGGTGTTGGTTCAGCGCCACTCGGGGAGTGAATGAGACCTGCAGGGATCCTGCAGGTCTTTTCGTATATTGAGTTGCCCTGTGTGATGTGATACAATAAGGCGTAGCTACTGTAAACGATGAAGGAGAAAAGAAAGATGAATGAAAGTTATACCAGTTTTGCCCAGGTATATGACATGTTCATGGACAACGTGGACTATCCTGCCTGGAGCAAATATCTGATTCAGCTTTTAAAAGAATATCAGGTGGAAGACGGACTGGTGCTCGATCTTGGCTGTGGAACGGGAAACATGACCGAGCTGCTCGCCAAAGAGGGCTACGATATGATCGGCGTGGACAATTCTGAGGATATGCTCGAGATTGCCAGTGAAAAACGCGCCGAGTCCGGCTTAAACATTTTATATCTGCTTCAGGATATGCGGGAATTTGAGCTCTACGGAACCGTGAAGGCGGTTGTGAGCATCTGCGATTCCATCAACTATATTCTGGAGGAAGACGATCTGCGGGAAGTCTTCTCACTCGTCAACAATTATCTGGATCCGAAGGGCATGTTTATTTTTGATTTGAATACCAAGTATAAATATGAACAGATGGGTGAGACTACGATTGCGGAAAACCGCGAAGAGGCAAGCTTCATCTGGGATAATTACTATGACCCGGAGGAAGAGATCAACGAATATGAGCTTGCCATTTTCATCCCGGAGGGAGAAGATTCCGATCTGTACCGTAAATTTGAGGAGGTACATTATCAGAGAGCGTACGATCTTGCGACGATCCGCCGCTTATTGGAAGAGGCAGGCATGGAGTTTGTGACGGCCTACGATGCATTCACAAAGGATGCGCCGAGACCGGAGAGCGAACGTATTTATGTCGTAGCAAGAGAAAAAGGAAAAAGTGAGAAATAGGAGAGAAACATGGATTATATTGTAAGAGCAACAGCGGCAGACGGACAGATTCGTGCGTTTGCAGCGACAACAAGAGAAACCGTAGAGACAGCACGCCAGGATCACAACACGAGCCCGGTTGCAACCGCAGCGCTGGGCCGCCTTCTGACGGCAGGTGCAATGATGGGCGTTATGATGAAGGGAGATAAAGACCTTCTGACCCTGCGCATCCATGCCGGCGGACCGCTGAACGGCATTACCGTAACAGCAGATTCCAAAGGAAATGTAAAAGGTTACGTCGAAACCCGGACGTCGTGATTCCGGCCAACAAAAAAGGAAAACTTGACGTGGCAGGTGCTGTCGGCGTCGGATTCATGGATGTCATCAAAGACCTGGGACTGAAAGAGCCGTACGTCGGACAGTGCGTTCTGCAGACGAGTGAGATCGCAGAGGATCTGACCTACTATTTTGCAACGAGTGAGCAGGTTCCGTCCAGCGTCGGACTCGGTGTGCTGATGAACAAAGACAATACCGTCCGTCAGGCCGGCGGCTTTATCATTCAGCTGATGCCGTTCTGCGATGAGAAAGTCATTGAAAAACTGGAGCAGCGTCTGGCAGAAGTCAATTCCGTTACCGCATTCCTTGACGAGGGCCTGACTCCGGAGCAGATTCTTGAAAAACTGCTTGGAGACATGGACCTTGTGATCAACGATACCGTGCCGACCCAGTTTTACTGCAACTGCAGCCGTGAGCGTGTATCGAAAGCGCTGATAGCGGTCGGAAGAAAAGAACTGAACGAGATGATTCAGGAAGCAAAACCGGTGGAGCTGAAATGCCATTTCTGCAACAGCGCCTATGAATTTTCTACCGAGGATCTGAAAGAATTATTGCGTAAGAGCAAATAACAGTACTGTTTCAGGCGAAACGGAGGCTGTGAGAGCTTCTGTTTGCAGAAAATCTGTAACAGGGAACCAGATAGTGGAGGAAGAAAGAGATGAAACAGGGATTCGTAAAAGTTGCCGCCGCTTCCTGTGCGGTAGTGGTAGCGGATGTCAGAGAAAATACGAGAGTCATTCTGGAAACGATTCATAAAATGGAGGGCGAGGGAGCAAAGGTGATGGTGCTCCCGGAGCTGGCTCTTACCGGCTACACCTGTAGTGACTTATTCTGGCAGAGTCAGATGATTGATGCGGCGAAAGAAGGATTAAAGGAAATTGCCGATGGCACGAAAGAGACCGATGCGCTGATTTTTGTCGGACTGCCGTGGGAACAGGGCGGAAAGCTGTTCAATGTAGCCGCTGCGCTTTGTCACGGAGAGCTTCTCGGTGTTGTGCCGAAAAAGTATCTGCCGAACTATAATGAATTTTATGAGCTGCGTCATTTTGCGCCGGGAAAAGAAGCGGTGACAACAACGGAATTTTTTGGAAAAGAGGTTCCGTTTGGCATGAATCTGCTCTTCCAGTGTGAAAAAATGCCGCGTCTTAAAGTTGCAGCAGAGCTCTGTGAGGATCTCTGGACTCCAAATCCGCCGAGTGTGGCGCATGCGCTTGCAGGTGCGACAGTGGTCGTAAATCTTTCTGCCAGTGATGAAATGGTTGGAAAAGACAGTTACCGGAGAAGCCTTGTGAGCGCACAGTCGGCGCGTCTGATCTGCGGCTATATATACGCGACAGCAGGCGAGGGCGAGTCGACGACAGATCTTGTCTTTGGCGGACAGCATCTGATTGCTGAAAACGGAACCATTCTTGCCGAGGCAAAACGATTTGAGAATCAGATCATTTGCGCAGATCTCGACGTGGATCGTCTGACAAGTGAGCGCAGAAGGATGACCACGTATCCGGAGCAGAGAACCGATGGATATCAGGTCGTTCGATTTTCATTGGCAATAGAAGAGACAAAGCTGACCCGCTACTTCGATCCGCGACCGTTCGTACCGTCAGACAAGCATAACCGCGATCAGCGATGCGATGAAATTTTAAATATCCAGGCTATGGGACTGAAAAAACGTCTGGCGCATACCCATTGCCAGAGCGCAGTCATCGGTATTTCCGGCGGACTTGATTCGACGCTGGCGCTGCTCGTAACGGCAAGAGCATTTGATCTGCTTGGGATTCCGAGAAAGCAGATTCTGTCTGTGACGATGCCGTGCTTTGGGACGACGGACCGTACGTATCAGAATGCCTGTGAGCTGACAAGATGTCTTGGCGCAACCTTAAAAGAGATCGATATTAAGGAGGCAGTCAATCTTCATTTCCGCGATATCGGACAGAATCCGGAGAAACACGATGTGACGTATGAAAACGGACAGGCGCGTGAGAGAACGCAGATTCTGATGGATCTTGCCAACCAGTCCGGCGGTATGGTTATCGGAACGGGTGATCTTTCCGAGCTGGCACTTGGCTGGGCAACGTACAATGGCGACCATATGTCGATGTATGCCGTCAATGCGTCCGTACCGAAAACCCTGGTGCGCCATCTGGTGCAGTATTATGCGGACACCTGCGGGGAAAAAGCACTTTCCGATATCCTTCTGGATGTGCTCGACACGCCGGTCAGCCCGGAACTGCTGCCGCCGAAAGATGGTGTCATTTCTCAGAAAACAGAAGATCTCGTCGGACCGTACGAGCTTCATGATTTCTTCTTATACTATATGCTGCGTGTGACGTACGAACCGCTCAAGATTTACCGTGTGGCAAAACTTGCATTTGCCGGTGTCTACGATGATGCGACGATCTTAAAATGGCTGAAAACGTTCTACTGGAGATTTTTCGCGCAGCAGTTCAAACGCTCCTGCCTGCCGGATGGCCCGAAGGTCGGAAGCGTTGCGGTATCCCCGCGCGGCGACCTGCGTATGCCGAGTGATGCGTGCGTGAAGCTCTGGAGAGAGGAACTCGACCAGCTGTAAAAAACAAAACAGGAAATACGGAAAGAAACAAAGATAATCCAAATTGGTGCAGGGAATCAAATTTTGAGATGCACGACAGAAAAAAGGCTTCGGAGCAGAAGAATGCTTCGAGGCCTTTTTGCATGGAAAGATCAGGATTCTGCGGAGGAAGGATTTTGAGCCTGTTCGAGCGCCTGATTGATCGCGGAGACGAGCAGTTCGGAGGTGTAGCGGTCGTCCTCTCCGTAGATGAGGCCTTCCGTCGTCTGATTCACATAGATCTGGCTTGCGATGGAATCGAGCGCGGGCTCCATGAGCGGATACATGGCGGCGGTGGTTTCACTTAAGTTATTCAGTGAAATCGCGGTGATGCGGTCCTGCTCAACATTGACCTGCACATCGAAGGTCTGGTCGCCGAGGGAGATCGTGGAGGTGTAGATGCCGGGAATGTAGCGTGCATTTTCGGCGGAAGCAGCAGTGGTGACAGAAGGTTTTTTCGCAGAATCCTTCTTCCCGGAGAACATGATCAGAAACACCACGAGAAGAATCAGCGCGAGAGCAAGAAAAACAGCGGTGTAAACCACTTCTTTCATATGTAGTACAACAATTTTCGTTTTGGAACTCATGGGCGGGCACACTCCTTTTTGAAAAACCGTCTGTGAGCGGACGAGGGCGAACGGACGGGCGTTTTTACTATAATGTATGTAAAAGAAAAATCGTTTATGAAAAAAAGTGTCTGAAAAATCATTTCCGCAAGCTGCAAGTAATCTTTGGACAGTCTTTCTTCTGCCCGAAAATTAGTATATAATGTAATCGGTCACGATAACAAACTTCAGGGAGAGTCGGGAAAAGAGGAGGGGAAAGATGAAAAAAAGAAAAATCAGAAGGACCATGGGCGTTTTTTTTACTACTTTTTTGCTTCTGCAGATTATTTTACTGTTTCTGTACAAAGCGTTTATTGTTGATATTGCTAAAAAAATGAGGAAAACCTGGTGGAAAATACGCTGCAGATTTATCATAATACGATGGAAGGTGTATTGGAACGCTTGGATGATAACCTGGATCTTTTACTGGGATATCGACTGCTTTTGACACAGCTAAATGGAGAAAATAACCTGGAAAAAGTGAAAGCGCAGTATAAAATGCTTCAGATTCTAAAGGAAAGATGTAAAGACACAAAGGAAGCGGATGCCTATGCGGTTGTTAATTGTAAAGACAACAGTATCCTGATTCAGAGAAATGGAAATATAACATATGATACAATAAAAGATATCAAAAAGTATCTTCAAAAGCGTAATACGTTTGATAAAACTCCTACATCCGGCTGGACTTCTACTGTTATGGGGGCGCAGGTGTATCTGGTAAAATATTATAATTATGGTGCAAATACGATCGCTGTATTGATATCAGAAAAAAGACTGGACTCCTTGTTAAACTATAATGATATGTCCATCAAAGAGGCAGCATTTTATCTTACAGACAAAAAAGGGGAAATTCTGTGCGCTTCAGGAAAAGATTGGGCATATGGAGAAGAAATAGAGAATCTGCAGAAACAGGATCCATCCATCAGTATCTATCAGGGATCTGTTCTGGAAGATGCATATCAGATGTATTACAGTGTAAAATCATCCGAGTATGCCGCATATTCTACCTCCGGTATCGTTATTTTTGGATTTTTAGTACTGTCTTTGCTTTTCTTTGGAACAATTGTCTGGTATATGCAAAAAGAAATCTTCCGGCCGATTGCAGACCTGTTCTGGGTGTCCAGAAAAATTCACAGTGGAGATTTCAGGGCAAGAGCGGAATATAATACAAACAGCTACGAAATGGAAGAAGTAAAACAGGCATATAATGATATGGTACAGACGATTCTTGAAATGAGGGTGCAAAAGTATGAACAGGAACTTCGAATGAAGGATGTGCAGCTGAAGTATATCCATATGCAATTAAAACCACATTATTTCCTGAATGCTTTATCAACCATTAACAGCATGGTTTATCAGCACGAGGAAGAGAATGTCCATACCTTTATTCAGGCATTTTCACAGAACATCCGTTATATGTTTCGAACTGGTCTGCATACCGTTCCGCTGCAGGATGAAATAAAGAATGCCGAGGGATATCTGGAAATGCAGCGACTCATGTACCGGGATTGCTTTTATGTCTATATGGATGTACCGGAAGAACTGCAGCAGTATCCGGTGCCGCAGATGATTCTGCATACATTTTTGGAAAATATATTTAAGCACGTGATCAGTATTGATTCGTTCACTACGGTTCTGATTCAGGCATTGTGGAGCTTCTCGGGGAAGGAAGTTTACTTAAAACTGGAACTATATATATCGCAGGGTCAATTTTCGCAGGAAATACTGGACTTTGTGAATAAAGATATGGAAATAACAGAAAAAAAAGATGGAAGTGGAATTGGAATAAAAAATGTAAAAGAGGTTCTGAAGATGATGTACGAGCAGGATCATCTTCTGTATTTGGAGAATCTGGAACCGGAAGGAACCAAAATAACCATATGGATTCCGAAAACACTGAAATGTACAGATGAGGAGAAAGACGAAGAGAGATGAATTTGCTGATTGTAGATGATGAAATTGTGACAACGCAGGTATTGGAAGAACAGCTGGATCGCGCGTTACTTTCTATTGACCAGATCTATGTGGCCTACAATACTTCTATGGCCAGAGATATTTTGCAAAAAAACAAAGTGGAACTGATTTTATGCGATATTGAAATGCCAAAGGAGAACGGGATTCACTTTCTGGAATGGGTACGAGAACAGAAAATCCAGACAGAGGTTATCTTTCTGACCAGCCATGAAAAATTTGAATATGCCTATGGAGCTGTACAGAATGGTGCGGCAAACTATCTGCTGAAGCCGATTGACATGAATAAAATCAATCAGGCATTGCTTCGTGTGACAGAAAAAATAGCCTGGAAACAAAAAACGGAGGAAATCCGGGAATATTGGAAGATCGGAAAAAGAAAGATGGTGCGATATTTCTGGACAAGAGTATTGCTGGAACCCGGTGTGCAAAAACAGGGACTCGAGGAGGAAATAAAGCAACAGGGGATAGCGGAAGAAATTCAGGAAAAATATTGTGTTGTGATTCTTCATTTTGCCAGTGGCAAACTGGACTTCGGGAAAGAAAAGGAACAGGAATCCATTTATAAATTTGCAATGGAAAATATTCTGGCAGAAGCATTCACAGAAAAAATCAAAATGGAAAATGTGATCTGCTGGGAAGAGAATACGGGGACCTATCTTGGAATTCTGTCGGAATTTTCGGAAAAGGAGACGAAGGAGAGAGCGGCACGGGTCAGAAAGATATTTGAAAAATATTTTCCTGATGCATTGCAGATCGGATACATTTCCCCGAGTGTTCCTTTTTATGAAGCAGGTTTGGAAAAAGAGAAAATAATGGAATATGACAAAACGCATATTTATGACGAAGGGGAAATAAAAGAATTTATGGCATTGCTTCGAGAAAAAGAGGCTTCCGGACATATTCTGGACGAAGATTATATCCTGCAGTGTCTGAACAAGGGTTCCAGGGTAAGTACACTGGAATATTTACAAAAAACGCTGCAGCATGTAAAGCAAACGATGCATTCCGTAGAAGGATTTCGCAATTTTCAAGTGGAACTGACACAGCTTGTAAGCAAATATCTCCATGATAAAAAGGAAAATATGAACAGCGTGATTCGTGATCCGATCTATCTGAAACTGGATATGAATGCTGTTAAATCAGAATTCTCTATGGTGCAGTGGATGACCTGGCTGATGAATAAGGTATTTGATCTGACACAGGAGGAACGGAAGGAAAAAACAGAAAAAAGGATCACAGATCAGGTAATTGATTATATCAGAGAACATTATACGGAAGATATTAACAGAAATACGCTTTCGGAGAGGTTTCATTTTTCGCCGGAATACATTGGAAAAATGTTCCGGAAGGATATCGGAACGTCGTTGAATGATTATATTAATTCCCTGCGCGTGGAAAAAGCGAAACATTTGCTGGAAAACACCAATACAAAGGTGATTGATATTGCGCTGGAAGTCGGATTTGATACTCTTCCGTATTTCTCATCTGTATTTAAAAAATATACGGGAGTTTCACCGGCAGAGTTTCGGAAAAAAGAATAGATATCTTAAAAACGAAAGTTTTTGTACTTTTTTGTGTAAGAACTTTCGTTTTTTTTGCGCTATGATAAGTCTATCAAAAGGAACCGGAAAGAAGAAAGGAGAAACAAATGAAGAAAAAGATTTTGGCGATTTTGATGGCTACCCTGACAGTAGGATCTCTGCTGAGCGGATGTGGTGGAGCACAGAGCAGTGATGCAAACGGAAATCAGGAGAGCAGTAAGCAGGAAAGCAGCGACAGCGAAGAACCGGCAGAGGTTGTATTTGCGTACATGACGCAGAACAATATCCCGGAGTCATCAGAACTGGAAAGAATTCAGAACCTGATCAACGATTATACAGTAGATAAGATCAATACAAAGGTCAAGCTGGTACTGTTTTCCAATTCTGATTATATGAATCAGGTGAATCTGATGCTGGCATCCGGAGAACAGCTGGATTTGTTTCAGGCCTATAATACGTCGCATCTGAAATATATTCAGGATGGAACAGCGCTGGATATTACAGAGTATCTGGACAGTGACCTGAAAGAAACAACAGAAACTCTTTACGATGGTTTTCTGGCACCGACAACGGTAGAGGGAAAAACATATGGAATTCTGAATATGGGTTCCAACTATGTACCGGGTGGATTTACCTATCGTGAAGATATTACCGAGGAACTTGGAATCGATATGAGTCAGGTTACCAAACCGGAAGACTTGACAGCAGTGTTTGCAAAGGTAAAAGAAGCTTATCCGGATATGACAATCATTGATCCAAACAGAGCGAATGCGTTATTTGAAAGCTACCTGGGAAAGATTGCTAAAATTGATCCATTAGGTGACAATATTGCCTCATCCGTTTCCGGTGTGGCTTATCAGGACAATGCAACTGTAGTGGATATGTATGAAACGACAGATTTCAAAGAACTGTGCGAACTGACCAGAAGCTGGTTTGAAGCTGGTTATTATGCAAGTGATGCAGCTACTACAACAGCAACTACTGCAGAATTACTGATGTCCGGCAACTGCTTTGGCACATTCTGTGGCTTGGGTAATCCGAAGATTGCGCAGCAGTATACAAACAACTATGGTCATCCGTTTGAAAATGTACAGATCAGTGATTCGATGATCTGGTCTGGAAACGGCGGAGCATGGATGGTAAATTCCGGCTGTAAAGATCCTTCGGCAGCCTGCAAATTTATGAACCTGCTGTACACGGATGCATATGTAGACAACCTTCTGGTCTATGGAGAAGAAGGGGTGGATTACAAATTGGATGAAAATGGTTGTGCAGTAGCACCGGATGGATATACGGATCTGAACAGTGTAGCCTATACCGATAATATGAACTACTATTTCTGGGGAAATAAATGGCTGACCTATCCGGTTGTAGGCGGTCTGTATGGAGAAGAAAAAGAGACAAACAAGCAGCAGAATTATGATGGAGATCATTCAAACTATTATGGTTTCCTTTACGACTACAGTGATAAAGAAGCAGAATATACCGCATGCCTGAACATTGTAGAAGAGTATAAAAAATCTCTGTGGGTTGGTGCAGCAGATGTAGATACAACACTTGCCGAGATGACAAAACGACTGAAAGCAGCTGGTATGGATGACCTGATTCAGGCAAAGCAGGAGCAGCTGGATGCATGGATGAGTAGCAAATAGGAAAGACTTTAAAAAAGAAAAGGCTGCGGAAATTTACCGCAGCCTTATTTATCAAAAAGGGAGTCGAATTATGACGAAAAGTGAGAAAAAACATGCCAGTAAAAATACATTAGCATTACTGTTGATTGCATTACCGGGTATTACATATCTGATCATTAATAACTATATTCCTATCATTGGAACCTTTATTGCGTTCAAAAAGTTCAGTTATGCAAAAGGAATCTGGGGAAGCCCGTGGTGTGGACTGGATAACTTTAAATTTTTGTTCCTGACAGATGATGCATGGGTCATTACGAGAAACACATTGTTATATAATCTGGCGTTTATCGTGATCGGAACCGTAGTTTCTGTGATTTTTGCAATCCTGCTGCATGAGCTGGGAGAACTGTTACGCGGAAAGTTTTTCCAGTCCGTGCTGTTGTTTCCACACTTACTGTCATGGGTTGTAACGGCGTATCTGGTATACGCGTTATTGGGAAGTACAACCGGTTTTGTGAACAATACAATTTTAGATGCGCTGGGGAAAAAAGGCGTAGACTGGTATACTGCAAAAGCTGCATGGCCGTTTATCCTGGTTATTGTATATCTTTGGAAGAATGCAGGATATAATGCGATCGTTTATATGGCAGGTATTGCAGGCATTGATAAGGAAATTTATGAAGCGGCAAAGATTGATGGCGCTTCTAAATTGAAACAGATTACGGCCATTACACTTCCGCTTCTGAGACCAACCATTGTTATTATGACATTGATGGCGATCGGTCGTGTATTCTATTCTGACTTTGGTTTGTTCTATCAGGTACCAATGAATGCAGGAACCCTGTTTTCTACGACACAGACGATTGATACGTATGTATATCGTGGTTTGATGGAACAGGGTAATGTGGGAATGTCTTCGGCAGCAGGTGTATATCAGTCATTGGTTGGTTTTGCACTGGTTATGATTGCAAACTTTATTGTACGGAAAAAAGATCCGGAAAACGCATTGTTCTAGGAGGCAGGATATGAAAAAGACAGTCAGCGATGAAAAACGATTTATTGCAATAGCAACAGTTATTTTAGTGGTAATCAGTATTGTGGCGTTGTTTCCGATGATTCTTCTGGTGGTTGCGTCCTTTACCGATGAAAATGAACTGATTACAAACGGATATCAGATTTTGCCGAAGAAACTCAGCCTGGAAGCATATACCTACATGGTAAAACAGGCAGCAACAATCGTAAGATCGTATCTTGTTACGATTGGAACAACCGTTGTCGGAACCGGATTAAGCGTATTACTGACGACTTCGATCGCATATCCGATGGCACGAAAAACATTCAAATATAGAAACGCATTATCCTTTTTTGTATATTTTACCATGCTGTTTAATGGAGGACTGGTGCCACAGTATATTATGTGGACAACATTTTTCCATATTAAAGATACGTATGCAGCACTGATTTTTCCGAATCTTCTGATGACAGCATTCAATATTTTCCTGGTAAGAAACTATTACAGCAACAGCCTGCCGGAAGCATTATATGAAGCTGCACAGCTGGACGGAGCGTCAGAGCTTGGAATTTTCACCAAAATTGTATTTCCGTTGTCGAAGCCGGTAGTTGCCACCATTGGACTGTTTACAGGTCTTTCCTACTGGAACAGCTGGACCAATGCTTTATATTACGTACAGGATCAAAATATTTTGGTATTCAGAATCTTCTGATGCGTATCATGAAAAACATTGAATATCTGCGAAGCGGAGCATCAGAGCTGGCGGCCGAAGGACAGGCAGTTTCGCTTCCGGGAAACTCCATCCGAATGGCACTGGCATTTGTCGGAATTTTACCAATCATTATTATTTACCCGATGCTTCAGAAATATTTTATCAAAGGTGTGGTTGTCGGCGCTGTAAAAGGCTGACAGAAAGGAGAAACAGATGGCAGCATATGTACATTGCAATTTTCACTCCTGTATCCTGCGGATGCAGGTAGATGTTTCGATTCTGCTTCCGGAAAAAGAGCGAATGGAAGATGTAGAGCAGGGAAAAAAGGGAGAGACTTTCGGGAAAAACAAAAAATATCAGACCCTGTATCTGCTGCATGGATTTACAGGAGACCATCTTTCGTATCTGAGGACCTCCAAGATTGAGCGTTATGCAGATGAGCATCAGATTATGGTGGTTATGCCAAGCGTATATAACAGCGCCTATACGGATATGAAATACGGACTGGATTATTTTTCTTATCTGACAGAAGAACTGACAGATTTTGTGGAGAGAAATTTCCCGGCAGCAACAAAGCGGGAAAACCGTTTTATTGCAGGAATGTCGATGGGAGGTTACGGTGCCTATAAATGGGGACTTACCTGTCCGGAAAAATTTGCGGCAATCGGAGGCGTTGCGGGATCTTATCATGCAGAATATCGTTATCAGGGAAAGGTAAATACGGTATCCACTCTTTGTGAAGCGTTATATGGCGATCCGCCTGCAATTACACCGGAGGTTCATGATGTTTTTACACTGTTGAAAAACCGGAAAGAAGAAGGAAGAGATATTCCAAGATTGTATACCTGCTGTGGTACAGAGGACAGACGACATCAGGATTCGGTAGATCTGAAGGAGTTTGCGGATCAGCTGGGCGTTCCGCTGTTGTTTGAAGAGGGTCCGGGAAGGCATGATGATATTTTCTTTGATGAGTATATTCAGAAGATTCTGGACTGGATGAACTTTGCGGGAAAATCAGTAGAAGAGTAAAATCTGCAGAGTATAAAGTGGGGCTTGCAGATTGCAGAGATGATTTTTCAAACACGCGCTAAGCGAAAACACTACAAAATATGGAGTTATTTAGGAGATAAAAATCTATATTTGTAGAAATTTTTCTTAGTGCGGCAGCCCCACGGGAAATACAGGGAGAAGAGGAAAATGGAGATAGAAAAAGCAGCTGTAGCCGGAACACTGGAATCCAGCGATTGTATGGTTACGGTAGAAGATGGGGATGGCAACATAGATCTGGTACTGGAAAGTACAGTGATTCATCAGTATGGAAATCAGATCCGTCATGTGGTTCTGGATACTCTGGAAAATCTGGGAGTTCAGAACGTAAAAATTAAGATTGTAGATAAAGGAGCTCTGGACTGCACCATCCGTGCAAGGGTGGAAGCTGCGGTATACCGTTCCGCCGGGCAGTCGGAGCAGCTGCCATGGGGAGGTGCGATCCGATGAGAGACGCAAAAAACGATTACGTCGTACCATGATGTTTTTAAACGCACAGAAGCCGGGACTGATTAAAGATCCCTATATTTATGGAGCAGATTCTCTGATGTTGGATCTGGAAGATGCAGTGGCAGAAAATCAGAAGGACGCGGCCAGATTTTCCCTGTTTCATGCACTTCGCACGATTGATTATCATGGAGCGGAACGGATTGTACGTATCAATGGCCTGGACACACCTTTCTGGAAGGAAGATATCCGTTGCGCAGTAGCCGGTGGATGTGATGGCATCCGGATTCCGAAGACAGAGACAGCACAAGATGTAAAGATAGTGGAGCAGCAAATTTTAAAGGCAGAGAATGAGTTTGGCAGACCGGAGAACAGTACCTTAATTATGACAGCGATAGAATCGGCAAGAGGTGTGGTGAAGGCGTTAGAAATTTGCGAGGCTTCGAAAAGGTTGTTTGGTATCGCACTGTCCGGTGGAGATTACACGAAAGATCTGCATACCCACATCACGGGAACCGGAATAGAACTGATGGGAGCAAGACAGCAGCTTGTCATCGCTGCACGGGCAGCAGGTGTACAGTGTTTTGATACCGTCTATACAGATTTGGAAAACGAAGAGGGCTTTCGGGAAGACGTCAATACGATTCACCTGATGGGCTTTGATGGGAAATCGATTATCAATCCAAGACAGATTCGTATTGTACATGAAATTTTTACGCCGAAAGAAAAAGAGATTATTTTGCGGAAAAGTAGTCCGTGAGATTGACAGCAAAAAGGCACAGGGAATCGGTGTGTTTACTGTAGACGGAAAGATGATTGATATTGCGTTTTATGATGGTGCAAAGCGAATCATCGAACTGGCCAAGGCTTCCGGTGTGTACGAGGGGGAACTGTAAAATGAAAAATGCAGTAGGGAGAGAAATTCCCGAGGAAATATTGAAGATAACAGGAAAAGAAGTATTTCACGGAGTGCATTATTATGATGGTTATGAATATCAGAAAGATGGTCCGAAAACCCGCTGTGTGGTGAATTCCGATGGCAGTAAACTGGTGAAAACAATTCATGAGGCACTGGTAAAATGTGAAATCCGGGATGGCATGACAATTGGATTTCATCATCATTTCCGGGATGGTGATCTGGTTGTAAATATGGTGATGGAAGAAATCCATAAAATGGGTATTAAAAATATTACCATTTGTGCCAGCTCTCTTGGGAAAGCGCATGCAGGACTGGTGCCGTACATGGAAGATGGAACGATTACGGGAATACAGTCTTCCGGTGTGCGCGGTGAGATTGGAAAGGCGATTTCCGAGGGAAAACTGAAAGGGCTTGCAGTGATGCGCTCTCACGGTGGCAGAGTTCGGGCAATCGAAACAGGAGAAGTACACCTGGATATTGCATTTATCGGAGCACCGACGTGTGATGATTATGGAAACTGTCGTGGTATCGGTGGAAAGGCAGATTGCGGAGTATTGTCCTATGCGATGGTAGATGCTGATTATGCAGACAGGGTCGTAGCAATTACGGACTGCCTGGTGCCGTTTCCTAATTTTCCGGCACATATTTCTATGACCAAAGTCGATTATGTAGTAGTGGTAGATGCGATCGGAGATCCGAAAAAAATTGCAACAGGTGCAGCAAAACCGACGAAAGATATGAGAAAACTGATGATGGCGGATTACTGTACACGATTTGTAACGTCTACCCCGTACTTTAAAGATGGATTTTCCTATCAGACAGGTGTGGGAGGCGCGTCTATCGCTTCCACCATTCGCTGGCAAAAATCATGAAGGAACGTGGAATCCGTATGCGTTTCGGTGTCGGAGGTCTGACAAAACCGATGTGTGATCTTCTGGATAACAATCAGGTTGATGTACTTCTGGATACGCAGGATTTTGATCTGGATGCGGTAGAATCAGTAAAAGATATCAGGCATTTCAGAATCAGTGCCGGTGAATATGCAGACCCTTTTAACAAGGCGCAGTAGTCAACAAACTGGACTTTGTGATTCTGGCAGCACTGGAAGTTGATGTAAATTTCAATTGCAATGTTGTAGTAGGTTCCGATGGCGTTATAACAGGCGCGCAGGGAGGTCATCCGGATACGGCGGCAGGTGCAAAATGCACCATTGTACTGACTCCTTTATTACAGGGAAGAATTCCGGCAATCTGTACGGAAGTAACAACAGTGACAACACCGGGAGAATCTGTAGATGTAGTCATCACGGAATATGGAGTTGCAGTTAACCCACTGCGAAAAGATCTGCTGGAAGCGGTAAAAAACAGTGGACTTCCGCTGAAAACGATAGAAGAACTTCGGGATTTGGCTTACCGGATTGCAGGAGAACCGGAGAAAGTAGAATTTGGCGAACGTGTTGTAGGAATTATTGAAAGCAGAGATGGAACCATCATGGATGTAGTTCGTCAGATTAAACCATTCCGATTTAAAGAGGAAAAGAATATACTCCCGGAGCCAGTACATAAATAAGAGAAGGAGGGCAGGCAGTGAGTGACTATATGGAAGAAACAGGGATCCTTTTACCGGGAAAAGAAAGAGGAACTCAAAAAATTTCTGGAATACATGGGACTTACTTATGATGAGCAGATTACACATTCCATCGTATTGCGAAAAGAGAAAGAAATCATAGCAACTGCTTCCTGCCAGAAAAATATCATAAAATGTGTTGCGGTATCAGAAGCGTATCAAGGACAGAATCTGCTGGCACATCTTATGACATCTCTGATTGAATATTTTTATGGAATGGGAATTTCTCATTTTTTCGGATTTACCAAGCCTCAGAACAAAGAACTGTTTTGTAGTATGGGAATGTATCCGGTGGCACAGACAGAAAAAATTCTTCTTCTGGAAAATGACAAAAACGGACTTGAAAAATTCCTGAAACGATTAAAAAAAGAAACACAGGAACAGCAGAAATGCAAAGTGGAAAACAGACATGAAAACGGTATCGGTGCAGTGGTTATGAATTGTAATCCCTTTACCAGAGGACATGAATACCTGATCCGGGAGGCAGCAAAAAAAACAAATGGCTGCACATTTTTATCCTCTCAGAAGAACAGAGCTTTCTGACAACGAGAGAACGGTATCAGTTGGTAAAAGAAGGAATACAGGAAATTCCAAATGTGATTCTTCACCAGACCTCAGAATACATGATTTCGCCGGCTGTGTTTCCGACATATTTTATCAAAGAAAAAGCGAAAGCCTATGAGATGAATTGCCAGTTGGATATTCAGTTATTTGGAGAGCGTATTGCACCGGAACTTAATATAACGGATCGCTATGTAGGCAGTGAACCGGCCTGCGATGTGACACATACCTATAACCAGTGCTTACGGGAGCAGCTGCCGTGCTATCAGATCCGCTTTCATGAAATTCCCCGAAAAACATATGGAGACCAGATCATCAGTGCATCTGAGGTCAGAAAAAGATATGCGGAAAATCAATTAAAAAGCGTCTGCGGGATGCTTCCGGAAAGTACCTGGCGCTATCTGGAAAGGAAAAAGAATGAAAACGGAAAATAAGGTTTCCTTAGAGCAGGTATTGTGGAGCCGAGAAAAAAGGGTGGCAACGCAGAAAGAGCTTCTTGAAAAATATCCGGGTACCTTAATCTGCTTTATGCTCAATATTCCGGGTCCGGAAAGGTAAATGAACTTTTCGAAAAGGTCTTTTATGAAGGACTAGAAAAGATACAGAATAAGCTGGAAACGGAAAAAATTTCGACGGAAGTCCGGCTGGTACAAGAAAACATAACCGGATATGAAGGATATTTGGTTGTGAAAGCAGACGGCTGCCAGGTGAAAAAGCTTATGATTGCTTTGGAAGAGACGAAGATCGGGAGACTGTATGATATTGATGTATTGGAAAAAGAAAATACGAAAATCAGCAGAAAGGATCTTGGATTTCCGGAAAGAAAATGTCTGTTATGCGACAACCCGGCCTGCCAGTGTGGCAGAAGCAGAAAACATTCGATCGAAGAATTGAGAAAAAAGATCTATGGTATCATATGGGAAGAACAGCTGCAAAGAGGCGTAGCTGCTGAGATCAGTCAGGCACTGATGGAGGAAGTGTATACAACACCAAAACCAGGCTTAGTAGACCGGGAGGATACCGGTGCGCATACAGATATGAACTGTCAGACATTTCAAAAGAGTACAGAGCGATCGCCGAAGATCTGGCGGCAATGTTTGAAGCCGGGTATTCCTGGGAGGCAGATCCGAAGACATTGTTTCCCCTTCTCAGAGAAAGAGGAAAAAAGACGGAAGAAAAAATGTTTGTTGCAACCGGAGGAGTCAATACGCACAAAGGAATCATTTTTACGATTGGCATTCTTGCAGCTGCAGCCGGAATTTCCCTGAGAAATTACGGAAAAATCGAGTCGGAGGATGTTTGCCGGATCAGTCTGGAAATGACAAAAAAAGAGTTGGAACAGGATCTGAGAAAATTAAAACAAAGCTCGGGGATCACGCATGGAGAAAAAATTTACTGCCATCTGGGCGAGAAAGGAGTCCGGGGACTGGCGATGAGCGGATATCCGATTCTGTGTGAACGTACGGTTCCTCATATGAAGCAGTATATAGCAAATAACAGGGATCAAAATCAGATCAATGTACAGATTCTTCTTGAGATTATAGGAGAGCTTACGGACACAAATGTCATCAGCAGAACCAGTGAGAAAGAAATGCGATGGCTGCAAACAGAAGCAAGGGCAATTCTTAAGACAGGTGGTGCTTTTTGCGCGGAGGGTTTGCAAAAAGTGCGAGAACTGAATCAGATTTGTATCCGGAAAAATATGAGTCCGGGAGGAGCTGCGGATTTACTTGCGGCAACGATTTTTTGTGCCGCATGGAAACCTTGATGGAACGTTTGAAAAGTATAACATAATAAAAATATATGACGCTGTCATTGATCTTAAAATGTACGGTCGCTCTTAATGCTGAATATTTTCAGCTGTTAAGAGCGGCCGTTTACGTTGGAAATATACGGCAGTATTGTCGGAAGAAAATGGTTACTGTTTGCCTGAAGGTTGATTGCATCAAAAAAAGGAGTCTGCTATACTGTAGCTATGTTTATTTTTTTGGCAGAAGTGGATCAGAACAGGAGGAGCGAAACATGAGTCTGCAGTTTATTATGGGAAATTCGGGAGCTGGAAAGTCGAGATATGCGTATCAGAAAATTCTGGCGGAAGCGATGCGCCACCCGGAGAAAACTTATCTGATCATTGTGCCGGAGCAGTTTACAATGCAGACGCAGAAAGAGCTTGTGTCACTGCATCCGGCGGGCGGTATTTTAAATGTTGATATTTTGAGCTTCCAGCGTCTGGCTTACCGTATTTTTGAGGAGACCGGAGGCAGTCTGTACCCGGTGCTCGAAGAAACGGGAAAGAGTCTTGTGGTAAAACGCGTTGCACAGGAGAAGAAAAAGGAGCTGACGATTCTTGGAAGTACGTTAAAGAGAACCGGCGCAGTTTCGCAGATGAAATCGTTGATTTCCGAGCTGAAGCAGTATCAGATTGCGCCGTCCGAGCTTGATACGTGGGCGGAGGAGACGGGAGAGAAAAAGCTGCTGGCAGCAAAGCTGAAAGACACCGGGGTAATCTACCGTGCATTTGAAGAATATCTGGAAAATCGCTACGTGACGGCGGAGGATGTGCTGGAGGTTCTGGCGGGAAAGCTGGAAGAATCATCACTCATTCGAAACAGTGAGGTACTGGTGGACGGATTTACCGGATTTACGCCAGTACAGATCGGTGTGCTTGGAAAACTGTTCCGGCTTTGTGAAAAGGTCTATGTGACGATTATTATGGATGAGCGGGAGGATCCGTATAAAAAGGCAATCCCGCACCAGCTCTTTGCGATGAGCCGCCAGCTGATTCAACAGCTTATGAAAGCGGCAGACGAAGCAGGGTGCCCAGTGGAGCCGGAAATCTGGGTCAGACGCTCGGGATATGGCCGTTTTCAGTCGGGAAGCATGATGGATCAGTTGGAACAGAACCTGTTTCGATATGGAATAAGAAGGATTGTCGGAACAGAGGCAGGAAAAAGAGCAGAGTCAAAAGCAGGGGCAGGAACAAATGGAAAGAACAAAAAAGAAATTGGGCCAAGCACGCTGGAAAATGCACAGAAAACGAAAAAGGAGCATTTGGAGTCCGGACAAAATCTGAAACAGCAGGGTATTTACATTAGTGTAGCGCCATCTCCACGTGCGGAGCTCGAGGAAACGGTGCGCCTGATCCGCCGCATGGTGCGTGAGGAGAAGATGCGGTACCAGGATTTTGCCGTTCTGACCGGAGATCTTTCCATTTATGGCACATATGCGCGGGAAATTTTTGAAAAATGCGGCATTCCGTACTTTGTGGACGAAAAGCATTCTGTGCTGATGAATCCGTTCGTGGAATTTCTGCGCGCGGCGATCGAGATGGTGGTACAGAGCTTTTCCTACGAGAGCGTCTTCCGTTATCTGCGCTGCGGCCTTTCGAGTCTGAGCCGCGAGGAGACAGATGCGATGGAAAACTATGTTCTGGCACTTGGCATCCGCGGGCTGAAAGCGTATGGGGAGACGTGGACGCGGGGATACCGCGGCATCAAACCGGATGAAGTGCCGCAGCGCAATCTCCTACGGGAAAAATTCTATGCCGAAGTGCAGCCGTTTGCAGAACAGATGAAGAAAAAAGACGCCACGGTGCGGGAGCGGACGGAGGCACTGTACGCACTGGCGGTGCAGAATCAGATGCAGGAAAAACTTGAGGAGCGGCGGCAGCAGTTTGAAGAGCGGGGACAGGAGGCATTTGCAAAAGAATACAGCCAGATTTACGGTATTGTCATGGAGCTTCTGGATAAGATTGTCGAGGTGCTGGGCGATGAAAAAATGACGTTGGCAGAGTATCAGGAGATTCTGGAGGCTGGCTTTGCAGAGGCTTCTGTTGGCATTATTCCGCCGACCGCGGACCAGGTACTGATCGGTGACAATGAGAGATCACGTCTGAAGGATATCCGTGTGTTGTTTTTCGTCGGTGTGAACGACGGGCTGATTCCGCGTCACGACGCGGGAGGCGGTATTCTTTCGGAGTATGACCGCGAGGAGCTGGAGCGCGCGGATGCAAAACTCTCCCCGACGGCGCGGGAGACGATGTATCAGCAGAAATTCCATCTCTACCGAAATCTGACAAAACCATCGGAGCGGCTGTACCTTTCCTTTGCGAAAGCGGGCGCGTCCGGCGAGGCGCAGAATCCGTCGTATCTGATTAACGAAATCCGAAAACTCTTCCCGGAGATCCCGGTGCGGGATATCGAAAAAGAGGAAAATCCGGAGGAAAAACTGGAAATGCCGCGTTCCGGGGAGGCACTGTTTCTGGAGGAGCTTGGAAAGGCGGCAGAGGGCGAGATGAATCCGCTGTTTGAAGAGCTTTACCGCTGGTATGCGGCACATCCGGAGGCGGGGATTCCGGCGGAGACATATCGGAAAGCGGCTTTTCTGCGCTGTGCGGACGGTGTGATCGGAAGGAGTGCGGCATCGGCGCTGTACGGGGACACTTTGAAAAACAGTGCGACACGGCTGGAAAAGTATGCGGCATGTGCGTTTGCCCACTTTATGGAGTTCGGACTTCAGATCCGCGAGCGGGATCAGTATGAGCTGAAAGCGGCCGATATGGGAACGGTTATGCATGAAGCACTCGAAAAGTTTTCAAAAAAACTGCAGGAAAATGGCGAGACATGGAAGACTGTCGGGGATGATACCCGTGACCGCCTGATCGAGGAGTGCGTCGAGGAGACGATGGCAGATTACGGAAACACGATTTTCCAGAGCTCAAGCCGGAATCAGTATCGCATCATCGCGTAAAGCGGATTCTGAAACGGACGGTGTGGGCGCTGCAGCAGCAGATTCGGCAGGGAGAATTTGAGCCGGGTGAATTTGAGGTTTCGTTCTCCATGGAGGACTCCTTGTCGGCGATTAATATTGATCTGTCGGAGCATGAGAAGATGCGCCTGCGCGGACGGATTGACCGCGTGGATCTCTGTGAGACGGACGATAAGGTCTATGTGAAAATTATCGATTACAAGACGGGAAATACATCGCTTGACCTGGTGGCGCTCTATTATGGGTTACAGCTGCAGCTGGCGGTTTATCTGGATGCGGCGGTGGAGCTGGAGCAGAAAAAGCATCCAGGTAAGCTGGTGGAGCCTGCGGGGGTATTTTATTATCATATTGATGATCCGATCCTCGACCAAGAAGAAGATGAGACCGATGAGGCGTGGGGCAGACGGATGCTGAAAGCACTGCGGATGGATGGCCTTGTAAATGCAGATCGGAAGGTGGTGGAGCTTCTCGACCGAGTACTCGCGGATGGAACGACGTCGGATGTGATTCCGGTTGGAAAGAAGAAGGATGGAGCTACACGGGCTATTCGAAAGTGGCATCGTCGGAGCAGTTTAATGTGATTCGGACATACACCAGAAAGAAGGTACGTGAGATCGGCGAGGGCATTTTCTCGGGAAATGTAAAAATTTCGCCGTTTCAGCGGGATGGAGCAACGGCATGCGCATATTGCGAATATCAGGGAATCTGCGGATTCGATCAGAAAATTCAGGGATATGAATACCGTAAATTAAAGGGCATGGATACAGAACTGCTGATGAAGGTAATGCAGGAGACAGCACAAAGAGATCAAAAAGAGTGACTGCTTTTGAAAAAGTGAAATATGGTGCATTTTTTCCAAGTGAGGGAAAGAAAATCAGCCAGAAAGAAGAGGGAAAGAACATGGCAGTAAAATGGACAGCGGAACAGCAGAAAGTCATTGATGCGAGAGACCGGAATCTTCTGGTCAGCGCGGCGGCGGGTTCCGGAAAGACGGCGGTTCTGGTAGAGCGGATCCTTGCAATGGTGAAAGACCCTGTGCATCCAATCGACATTGACCAGCTTCTCGTCGTAACCTTTACGCGTGCGGCGGCAGGAGAAATGAAAGAGAGAATCGGCCGCGCTCTGCAGCAGAGCCTTGCGGAAAACCCGGAAAATGAGCATTTACAGCGGCAGCAGACCCTGCTTCACCATGCGCAGATCAGCACAATTCACGGTTTCTGTTCCTATGTGATAAAAAATTACTTTCAGATGATCGATCTCGATCCGGTGTACCGCATGGCGGATGAAGGGGAGATCCGTCTGATGAAAAGCGATGTGATCCAGAAGGTCATGGAAGAACGCTTTACGGAAAAGGAGTCTGCATTTACACGGTTTGTGGAGAGCTACGCGGCGGGAAAGCAGGATGACGGGCTCGATGCACTTGTGCTGAAACTGTATGAGTTTTCCATGAGCTATCCATGGCCGGAGCAGTGGCTCGAAGAGTGCCGGGCGGCGTACCAGATGGATTCACCGGAAGCAGTGCAGGAGAGTATCTGGGTACAGGAGCTGATGAGCGAGGCGAAAAAGCGGCTCTCGAGTATTCTGGAAGGGATTCAGGAAAACCGGAAAACAGCAGTAAGCTCTGGAGGACCGTATTTATATGATGAGGCGCTGGCTTCTGACCAGCAGATGGTGGAAGAACTGCTGGAAACAGAATCGTTTGATGAACTGGTGCGCGCGATGGCCGGAATGAAGTTTAAAGCACTTTCGCGGAAAAAGGCAGACGATGTGAGTGAAACGCTGAAAGATCAGGTAAAGGCGGAGCGCGATGCATGTAAAAAGGAGCTGCAGAAGTTAAAAGAGCAGTTCTTTGAGAAGGACAGCGCTGCGATTGCGGAGGAGATTGCCGACTGCCGGGAGCCATCGGGGTGCTGATTGATCTGACGGAGCAGTTTGCAAAAGCGTTTGCGGAGAAAAAACGGAGCAAAAATATTCTTGATTATGCCGATCTGGAACACTTTGCGCTTGAAATTCTCGTGCAGCAAAAAGACGGCTGCCTGGTGCGGACCGATGCGGCGCGGGAGCTGTCGGAGCAATTCCGGGAAATTATGATCGATGAGTACCAGGACAGCAACTTATCCAGGAGGCACTGCTCTCTGCGGTGTCCGGTGAGGAGGACGGCAGGTGGAACCGGTTTATGGTCGGCGATATCAAGCAGAGTATCTACGGATTTCGTCTGGCGCGGCCGGAGCTGTTTCTGGAAAAATATCGCACGTATCAAAAAGACGGAGAAAGCCAGCAGAGGATTGATCTCGATAAAAACTTTCGAAGCCGGCCGGAGGTGCTTGCAGGGGCGAACTATGTGTTCCGTAAGCTCATGAGTCCGGAGCTTGGCGGCATTGCGTATGATGAGGCGGCGAGCTTCATGCGGGTGCGGTGTTCCCGAAAAAAGAAGAAGGAAATATGGATCCGTGGCAGAGGGCATACGAAACGGAGCTTCTGCTGCTGGACGACCAGGCGCCGGAGCTGGAAGATGATAAATCCCGCGAGACGAAGATGGAAACGGAGGCGGCTGCCGTTGCGGCGCGCATCCGGGAAATGGTTGGAAATGAGGAAGTTGTGGATAAGGAGACCGGGGAATACCGGAAAATCCAGTACCGGGATATCGTCATTTTACTCCGTGCGGTCAGCGGCTGGTCGGAGACGTTTTCGCGTGTGCTCCAGGCGGCTGGAATTCCGGCTTACAGTACATCAAAAACAGGGTACTTTTCCACGCAGGAAATTGTTACGGTGCTGAATTATCTGCACCTGTGTGATAATCCATGTCAGGAGATTCCATTTACGGCCATTCTGCGTTCCCCCATCTGCGGATGCACAGACACGGAGCTTGCGGCGGTGCGTTGTGTGGATAAAGATGTGAAAATTTACGAGGCATGTGGAAAATATGCGGCGATGGGGATGATGAAGCACTCCGGGAGAAGCTGAGGAGGTTCCTTGCACAGCTCGAAACGCTGCGAAGCCGCGTGCCGTATACGCCGATCCATGACTGATCACACAGATTCTCGAGGAGACGGGCTACGGCGGCTATGCATCTGCAATGCCGGGTGGTGTGCAGCGGCGGGCAAATCTGGAGATGCTGGTGGAAAAGGCGGTGGAATTTGAGGCGACGAGTTACCGTGGACTGTTCAACTTTATCCGTTATATCGAGCAGCTTCAGAAGTATGAAGTCGATTTCGGCGAGGTGAATATTTACGGGGAGAGCGCAGACACGGTGCGTATCATGAGTATTCACAAGAGTAAAGGACTGGAATTCCCGGTTGTGTTCCTCTCGGGCATGGGCAAATCGTTTAACCAGATGGACAGCCGTGCGGCGCTTGTACTCCATTCCCGGATGGGCATCGGCGCGGATGCGATCGATCCGGAGCACCGCGTCCGTCAGGCGACACTGCCGCGGCAGATCATCCGGCAGAGCATGAAGCTGGAAAATCTGGCGGAGGAGCTGCGGGTGCTTTACGTTGCCATGACGCGCCCGAAGGAGAAGCTGATTATGACGGGCATGGCGTCGAAGCTGGAGAGCCGCGTGAAGCAGTGCGCGGCACATGCGGGGCGGCAGGAGGAGCTGCTGTCATATCAGACATTGAGCAGTGCATCCGGGTATCTCGACTGGATTTTGCCGGCATTTTCGAGAAACCGGTGTTTCGACGGGCTGTATGAACAATTCGGTCTGGCAGGGAATGCGGACAATCCGCTGTATGCAGAGAAAATTCCGGTAACGATCCGCCTTGTATCACCGGCAGGACTTGTTGAGGGAGAGGTGCTGCATCAGATGGAGCGCGCGGTGAATGAGCAGAAAATCATGGAAATTCCGAAGCAGCCGCCGAGAGAAGCGGCGCTGAAGGAACTTGTGGAGGAGCGGTTTGCCTACCAGTATCCGTATGAGAAGGAAAAACAGATTCCGGTAAAGGTTACCGTTTCACAGCTGAAGAAGGCCGGGATGGAGGAATCCGAGATCGGAAAAGAGCTGTTCGCGCAGGAAGAACTCGTACCAATTGTGCCGGGCTTTCTGAAAAAGGATCATGTTGCGGCTCTGACGGGCTCTGACCGCGGAACGGCGTACCACCGCCTGCTGGAATGTCTCGATTACCGCAGAGCTACAGCATCACAGAGCTGATGGCACAGACGGAGGAATTGATTGCAGAAGGAAAGATGACGAAAGAAGCAGCGGAATGCATTTATTTCAAATCAATCCTCGCTTTCGCAAAAAGTCCGGTTGGAATGCGGATGCGGAATGCCTTTTTGAATGAAACCCTGAAACGGGAGCAGCCGTTTGTGATGTCCGTTCCGGCAAGTGAGGCAGATCCGTCCTATCCGGAAGATGAAACCATTCTCGTGCAGGGAATCATTGACGCATGGTTCCCGGAGGGGGATGAGATTGTTCTTGTGGACTACAAAACGGACCGTGTGAAAGAAGTCGGGGAGCTGAAAAAGCGGTATGAAAAACAGCTCGCCTATTACCAGCAGGCACTGGAGCGGACGACAGGGAAGAAAGTGAAAGAGAAAATTATTTATTCGCTGGCACTGGATGAAGAGTTGGTATTGTAGGAAAAAACTACTAGAAAAAACAACTGTCAAAACAGGGATAAAGTATGATATCATAGTTGAGAAACAAACAGGTATTGAGAAATAAAGAGAAAAAAGGAGATTCAGCGATGATTCGAAAAATTGTTCAGATAGAGGAAGACAGATGTACAGGATGCGGGCTTTGTGCGCATGCCTGTCATGAAAGTGCGATTGCGATGGTTGACGGGAAGGCAAAGCTGATCCGGGATGACTACTGCGACGGATTCGGTGACTGCCTGCCGGTCTGTCCGGCAGATGCGATTTCGTTTGTGGAGCGGGAGGCGCTGCCGTATGATGAGGAGGCGGTAAAAGAGAACCAGCGGAAGGCAAAAGAGGCGGCCGGACAGGAGAATACCGGAGCAGGAAAAGCAGGTGAAAACAGCTGGGCGATTGACCGTGCAGATGCGCAGGAAAATTCTGCAGCAGTTCCGTCCCGGCTCCGCCAGTGGCCGGTGCAGATCAAGCTGGTGCAGGAGCGGGCTTCGATGTTTGCAGGAGCAGACCTTCTCGTTGCGGCGGATTGTACAGCGTATGCGTATGGAAACTTCCACCAGGATTTTATTCGGGATCATGTCGTTCTCGTAGGCTGTACAAAACTTGACGATATCGATTATTCCGAGAAACTTGCGCGGATTTTCATGCGGAATGATATTAAGAGTATCACGGTTGCACGCATGGAGGTTCCGTGCTGCGCAGGAATGGAGCGTGCCGTGAAGATGGCGCTGAAAGAGAGTGGAAAGAAGATTCCGGTGAAAACCGTGGTGATTTCTACGGAGGGGGAAATTTTGTAGAAAATCAGATATAGTAATTAGCGTGTGCCCTTAAAAGTATTTTTACAATTGGTACATTCTGCTTTGTGGAATATGTAAGACGAAAAAAATGAAAAGCTCGGTAAGAGGTATTAGAAAAATGAGTATGACGAAGATACAAGAGGAGCTTCTTGGTGCGCTGATCGGTCTGGCCCGGTCGGTAGATGGAAGAGGAGAAGCAGCAAAAGGTGAATCGCAGGAGTTTTCCAGCGGTGACAGCAATGGTCACCGCCCGGACAAAGCCACGCATGAGATTCTGCTTGGCGGAATTTGTGCGGCAAATCCGGAAAAAGAGCTGAGGGAAGAAGAGGGGAAATCCTGGATTGTACGCGTGGAGGCAGAAAAGAACCGTCTGAATCCGGATTGCGCAGTGTGCAAGGGAAAATGCGGCAGAACAGATAACTATGATCTCGAAGAAATGGAGACAGATGAACCGTCGGACCGGGCACGAAAAGAGCAGATTCTTGCGGAATTGTTTCCGATGGCAGAAAAACTGCAGCAGCTTCGGAAAGAAACAAAAGAGCAAAACGAAGAATTGCAGGGGGCGGTTAATTTTTTGTATAAGGCATTGTTTGCGATTGGAAACTATGTCGGGGAAAAGAGTCTGCAGAGTGTGGTGCAGGAGATGAATAACCTTTTTGTTAAATTGGAAAATGTATTGAAATAAGTAGAAAATAAGAAAAATCCTCTGTCCGGAGTGTATAAAAAACCCCGGAAACAGGGGATTTTTGCGTTCTGCGCCAAGTGCATAAAACGTATTATCGCGTTTTCACAAAGTTTTGCAAAACAGGACCCTGTTCACCAGAACTGCTGGGTAGGCGCAGAGCGGTACGTGATATTGTGAACACGTACGATCCGAAAAGGCGTTTATGAGGAGCGCCGTCTGATCAGAAGAAATATCCGCGGACTTCACGCAGAGCAGTATCAGGGTGACCTTACGAATGTGAAAATTCTGGATCACGGACCGGTGTTTATCAAAGTAGAACTGATCTTTACACTGGAGGGAACGTATCACAGCAGTGTTGTGATGAAAATGTACCGGCACCTTCCGAAAATTGAGTTTTCTTACCGCGTTACCGGACAAAAGATCAGACGATTCTGGTTAATACTTTTGACACACCGTTACTTTACATGGGGGAGATGGAATCCCACCCAATCCTTCTGTGCGATAACAAAGAGGAGAATAATAAACGGCCGGTTTACAGCTGGATTATGAATAACACATGGGAAACAAACTTCAAGATGGACCTGTCCGGATTCAGTGAGTTCCGTTATGGAGTGGAGATTGTGGAGCAGGGAACCGCAGAGAAAGATATGGAAAGCCTGTCAGATAATGACAAGGGTGTGGTTACCTTTATTTGCGGGTAATCATTGTTCCGCGGTTTTACGGCGGTGTCAGGCAATGAGGTCATGGCTGTCTGGCGGTAGTATGAAAAACAGCAGAAGATGAAAAAAGACAGCGGGGAGTATGACAATTAGACGAAAAAATCAGACTTTCCGCTGCTTTTTCGTTAAAAATGAAAACAGGCGAAAAAGTACTGCGTTAATATTAAGATGTTATGTGACTTAACACAAGAACACAGATTTTCTGTCTAAAAAATCAAAAGAAACAGAAGAATACTCCTCGATCTATACAAATTAGGACTGGAAAATAAGAATTTTAATATACAAAATAACGAAAAGGCTATTGACAATCTTTCTAAAAGATGTTAACATCTAAACACAAGTTAAGAAACAAATAGAGGGGCTGTTGGTAACATGGCAGAGAGAAAATCAGTATCCATGCAGGATCTGGCAGATAAGCTGGGCATCAGTAAAGTAACAGTTTCCAAGGCGCTGAACGGAAAAGACGGCGTGGGAGAAGAACTGAAAGAAAAGATTTTTGCGCTTGCGAGAGAATCCGGTTATGTCCTTCCGGACTACGGAAAACGGAAGAGCAAAAAAGTCGGTATCATCATGAGTCCGCGGTTCAGCTCCGGAGACGAAGGAAAATTTTATATGGCAATGTACGAGCGGATCATCTACGAGCTGCAGAGAGCATCCTGCTCGAGTATCATGATTTCTCCGACAACAGCAACACTCCCGTCGGACATGAACACGATACAGACCAGAGGGCTGTTCGACGGCCTGATCTTTCTTGGTATTCTCGATAAGGGTGTCCGGGAGCAGATTGCACAGATTGATCTCCCGAAGGTGTATGTGGACATCTACGATCAAACCCACAAATCCGATTCCGTCATCACCGAGAATATTTACAGCTCCTATGAGCTGACCAATTACCTGATCCAGCAGGGTCACACAGACATCGGATTTGTCGGAACCGTAGGAAGTACAACCAGTATTTCCGACCGATATCTCGGATATCTGCGGAGAATGCTGGAGGAGGGAATTTCCCCGAAAAATGAGTGGAGAATCCCGGACCGAAGCGATGAAGGCATTGCCATTCCGCTTTTGCTGCCGGAGAAGCTGCCCACCGCATTCGTCTGTAACTGCGATGCCACCGCATTCAAATTAGTGCAGACATTAAAAGAGCGTGGAATCTGCGTACCGGAGGATGTTTCCGTGACCGGTTTTGATGATTCCATTTATGCACAGCTGTGCAGTCCGCCGCTCACCACGGTTGCGGTTGACACCGACGCGATTGCACGTCTTGCGGCAAAACGTATGATCAAACATATGAATGAACCGCAGAAAAAGAGCGGCGAGGTATACCGCATTCCCGGAAAGATTATTTACCGGGATTCCGTTTGTAAGATAAACGGATCAAGTGATAAGCCCGAGCAATCGGGAGAAGGAGGAAAAAATCTTGAGTAAACCAAGCAAAAAGAAAAAAGGACGCTGGACCAAGAATGACACGGAGCTGACCGTCATGGCGCTGCCGACCACCATCTGGTATATTCTGTTCTGCTTCCTGCCTATGTTCGGTCTGATCATTGCGTTCAAGAATTACAAAATCACCGGCGGAAAGAGTTTCATTTATAACCTGCTCCACAGTGACTGGGCCGGCTTCAAAAACTTTTCGTTCCTGATCAGATCCAACGACCTGTTCGTCATCCTGAGAAACACAATCCTGTATAACCTTGCATTTATCGTTCTTGGTATGGTATTTTCCGTAGGACTGGCTATCATGATCAGCCTGCTGCACAACAAAAGAGCGTCGAAGGTATATCAGACGATGATGTTCTTCCCATATTTCATGTCATGGGTTGTAGCTTCCTACTTCCTGGATGCATTCCTGAACCAGGACAACGGTCTGATCAACAGTATAATGAGAAATGCAGGCAAGGAACCGATTCAGTGGTACATGAGTGCCGGTGTATGGCCATTTATCCTGATCTTCATGTATCTGTGGAAATCTACCGGATACAACATGGTTATCTACCTGTCCAGCATTTCCGGTATTGATACCACACTGTACGAGCAGCCGTTATGGACGGCGCCAATAAGAGACAGCAGGTATGGCACATTACCCTGCCTTGCTTAAAGAGTGTCATCATCATGATGTTCATCCTGAATGTCGGAAAGGTCTTCTACTCCGACTTCGGACTGTTCTTCCAGCTTTCTCAGGGAGCAAGCGGTCGATCTTCAAAACGACAGCAACTATCGACACATATGTATACAACGCACTGCAGTCTTCCACTCCGATCGGAATGACTTCTGCGGCAACATTCTTCCAGTCTGTTGCATGCTGCATCACCATCCTTCTTGCCAATGCCATTGTGAAGAAGATTGATGAAGACAGCGCGATTATTTAAGGAGGTACAAAAATGGCAAAAAAGAAAAAAGATCTTGATCTGGCTTCCTCTTCACATTTAAATCAGATCCAGGGATCTACAAATGCAATTTTCAATGTTATTTTTGTGATCCTTGCCCTGGCCTGCATTATCCCGGTGGTATTCATCTTCATGATCTCGATTTCTTCCGAGCATTCGATCAAGATGAATGGCTACCAGTTTATCCCGAGTGCATACTCGCTGGATTCCTACAAATTCCTTCTTCGGGAAGGACAGATGATTGTGACTGCACTTGGCGTTTCCGTTGCGGTAACGGTTATCGGTACGGTAATCGGAGTTGCCCTTACGATGCTGATGGGTTACGTTCTTTCCAGAAGCACCTACAAACTGAACGGATTCTTCACCATGGTCGTTTTTATTCCAATGATCTTCAATGGTGGTATGATTTCTTCTTATGTAGTTAACACACAGTTCCTCAACCTGAAAAACAGTATCTGGGCGCTGATCCTTCCGCTTTGTGTTTCTTCGTTCAACGTTGTTATCTGTAAAACGTTCTTCAAGACCAACATTCCGGAATCCATCATTGAGTCGGCACAGATCGACGGAGCAACCCAGTTCCAGATTTTCGGAAAGATCGCCCTGCCGCTGTCGAAACCGCTGATGGCAACGATCGCCCTGTTCCTCACCTTCGGTTACTGGAACGACTGGTTCCAGTCTTCCCTGTACATCAGCGATACCAAGCTGTATTCCCTGCAGGCTCTGCTGGATCACGTACAGAGAAATATTGAGGTGATGGCAAACAACCCGTCTCTTGGCGTTACCACGGCACAGTACATGAACTCGATGCCAAAAGAGGGCGCCCGTATGGCGATGGCAATCATCATCATCATCCCGATCGCATGCTGCTATCCGTTCTTCCAGAAATACTTCATTTCCGGTCTGACGGTCGGTGCGGTAAAAGGCTGATCGACCATTTACCTTTATGGATCTCATACTGAAGCAAAAGGCTTCGGTTAAGGATAATTTCAACATTCTATATTTTATATCAGGAGGATGCTACAATGAAAAAGAAACAGTTTTTAGCTCTTGCACTTTCTGCTGTTATGGCCGGTGGCATGCTGGCAGGCTGCGGAAGCAGCAACGGAAGCAGCAGCTCTTCAAAGAGTGATGCAAAAGATGAAGTTGTTACACTGAAATGGATTCAGGTTGGTAACGGAATGCCGAAGGATTATGATGAGTGGCTTGCACAGATCAACCCATATCTGGAGGAGAAAATCGGCGTTAATGTAGACATGGAAATCGTTCCGTGGGGTGACTGGGATAACAGAAGAAGCGTTATCACAAACTCCGGCGAGTATTTCGATATCCTGTTCACCGACCAGAACCGTTACTCTTCTGAGGTGAACACCGGCGCACTGATGGACATTACAGATCTGCTCAAAGACAACGCTTCCGAGCTGTATGACATGATTCCGGAAGATTACTGGAAAGCAGTAGAAGTAAATGGAAAAATCTACGGCGTACCGACTACAAAGACAGCTCCCTTTCCGAGTACTTTGTATGGGATCAGGATATTGCAGACAAATATAACATTGATGTAAATTCTGTAACAGATTTCAATACTCTGTACGATGCTCTGAAGACAGTAAAAGAGGGCGAAGGCGGATCTCCGTACTTCATGTCCAAAAATGGTGCAAACTTCCTGCTGAACCTGAACTACGATGATTTAAGCTCCGGACTTCCGGCAATCGGCGTTAAATACGGCGATGACAGCAAGACCGTTGTCAATCCGCTGGATGACGAAGAAATCCTTTCCAACCTGGATATCGTTCGTAAAATGTATCAGGAGGGCATCATCAACGGAGACGCTCCGACAGCAGATGATTCCAGCAAATACGCAATGTTCTTTGTTGCACAGGGATGGAGCGGCGCTGCAAAAACAACATGGGGTCCGAACAATGGTATCGCCAATTGTTCAGCAGTACAGTATGGCAACACAGTCGTTTCCAACACAACTGTACGTGGTTCCATCAATGGTATTTACTCCGGATGCAAGCACCCGGACAAAGCACTTCAGCTTCTGAACCTGGTAAATACGGATTCCAAAGTACGTGACTGGTTCTACTATGGAGCAGAAGGAAAAGACTTCGAGTACACCGATGACAATAAGGTACACCGCCTGACCACTGACTGGGGTATGGCCGGATATACCCAGGGTACTTTCTTCAACGTAACTCAGACAGACGATGTTGACTTCAACCAGTGGGATGAAGTAGAAGAGCTGAACGAGAAAGCAACTCCGTCTGAGATGCTTGGATTCAACCTGGATACCTCCAACATCGAAACAGAGCTTGCAAACTGCCGTGCCGTATATGAGAAATACTATTCTGAGTTATTCACCGGCGCACAGGATCCGAGAGAGCTTGTAAAAACAATCGATGCAGAGCTTGAGACCGCAGGCTGGGAGACCATCCGCGAAGAAGCTCAGAAACAGATTGACGCACAGAAATAAGTCTGATACATTAATTTTATAAGAACTACAACAGGGCATTTTCGATTGCGGAGATGCCCTGTTGTAGAATAACGGGAAATGAGAAAAATTGAGCGAAAGGATGAAAAAAGAATGAAAGAGACCTTACCAAAGTCCATTCAGGAGCTGATTTTAAGCCTGAGAGAAAAACTGAAAGACGAGCCGGAAATCGTTGATATGTTTGAACGATGCTACTCCAATACCCTCGACACAACCGTAAAGAAAATGGAGGACGGCAGCACCTACGTCATCACCGGAGATATCCCGGCCATGTGGCTGCGTGACTCGGTAGCACAGCTGCGCCCGTACCTTGTTCCGGCGCAGAACGACCCGGAGCTGGCTGACCTGATCGCAGGCCTGATCCGCCGCCAGTTTATGTGCATCAACATTGATCCATACGCAAACGCATTCAACGAAGGACCGAACGGCAACTGCTGGGAGAAGGACGAGACCGATATGGGACCGTGGATCTGGGAGAGAAAGTATGAGATCGATTCTCTCTGCTATCCGCTGCAGTTCTCCTATCTGTTCTGGAAGAACACCGGAAGAACGGATCAGTTTGACGAGGTTTTCTGGGAAGGTGTTGACAAAATCCTGACTGTATTTGAGACTGAAATGAACCACGAGGAGAAATCCCCGTACAGCTTCATCCGTAAAAACTGCTCCTACACCGATACGCTTTCCCGCGATGGAAAAGGTGCGCAGGTAAAATCCGGCATCGGCCTGATCTGGTCCGGCTTCCGTCCAAGCGATGATTCCTGCCGTTACGGTTATCTGATTCCGTCCAACATGTTTGCGGTTGTCGTTCTGAATTATCTGAAGGAGATCGCAGATTTCGTCGGCGGAAAAGAGGAGATTGCGAAGAAAGCAGAAGAGATGGCAAAGACCGTAAAACAGGCCATTGAGACTTACGGTACCACCCATATCTGGGGACTTGGCGATGTTTATGCTTACGAGGTAGACGGCTTTGGCCAGTATAATCTGATGGACGATGCCAATGTACCGAGTCTTCTGGCTATGAGCTATCTCGGCTACGAGCCGGAAAGCCAGGAAGTGGCTGACAACACAAGAAAGCTGATCTTAAGCGAGGCAAACCCGTTCTATTATGCAGGAACGAAGCTTTCCGGTATCGGAAGCCCGCACACACCGGTCCGCTACGTATGGCACATCTCCAAAGCCATCGAGGGACTGACCGCACCGACAAAAGAGGAGAAACATCAGATGATCCACGAACTGATGGCAACCGACGGCGGTACAGGACTGATGCACGAGGGTGTTTTCGTAGATGATCCGACCGTTTACACCAGAGAGTGGTTCTCCTGGGCAAACGCAATGTTCTGTGAGCTGGTGATGCAGTATTGCGGATATGAGATTAAGAAATAAAGATGAAAAAATAAAGATGAAAAACACGAAAAAGAGGAGGCTGTGCTCAGTGCACGGCCTCCTCTTTTACCTACACCACAGAAAACTGTCTGCGACAGCCTTCACTGAAAGGAGAGACAGCAGTGGGGAGAATACTGCTGTCCCAGGGGAATATGGGATTTTCATCCCGCTTCTTTTCTCTGCCCACGGGGTATTATACACAGTTTTTTGCGATATGTAAAAGATATAATTGATATGAAAGATATAATAAATTGGCATGATGAAGAAATGTAAAAGAATCTGAGCATCAGAAAATCTTAGGAAATCTATAGGGATTTCTTTGGAAAAGAAGAAGCGGAATCCTAAGAATGTTTTGGTAGAATCCTCTTATCAAGTGAAGATGAGAGAGGAAAGAACATGACCTGGAAAAACGAGAAAAAATCAAAAGCATTACTTGTGGTATTCGGCATTTACCTGGCGCTGCTTGTCTGGTGCATTTTATTCAAATTCGCTCTGCGCCCGGAAGAAATTCCGCACCTGCGGGGGATTAATCTGATTCCGTATGCGGCGTCGGTTGTGGTGAACGGGAAAGTGCAGATTAGTGAAATTATCGAAAATATGCTGGTCTTTTTGCCGTTCGGCCTCTGCATCTCAGCCTTCTATCCGGACAGCGAAATCCAGAACCGCATTCTCCTTGCATCGGGACTGAGCCTGTTTTTTGAGATGACGCAGTATATTTTTGCGATCGGCGCGAGTGATATTACGGATGTGATCGATAATACGCTTGGCGCGGTGATCGGAATTCTATTGTATCTGGGGATGAAAAAAATCTGGAAAGAGAAGACGGGAAAGATCATTACCATTCTGGGAGCGGTGCTGGAAGTGCTGTTTCTGGCGTTATTGTTTTTTACGTTTGCGGCGAATAGGATGTTTTAAGATTGGAATTCAGGAAAGGATAGTGTATAATCGAGAAAAGGACAAATTCCGAAAGCAGGTGTGATGGATGGAAAAAGTAATCAGTATAGGAAAACAGAATTTTGCATCCTTAAGGGAAAACCATTATTTCTTTGTGGATAAATCTCACTTCATCAAGGACTGGTGGGAAAACGGGGATGAAATCACCTTGGTCACCCGCCCCCGCCGCTTTGGCAAGACACTGAATATGAGCATGCTGGACTGCTTTTTCTCTAATAAATATGCCGCCCGGGGCGATCTGTTTGAAGGACTTGGCGTTTGGAAAGAAGAAAAATATCGGGAACTGCAGGGAAAGTATCCGGTGATCTTTTTGAGTTTGCAGCCGTGAAAGCAGATCAGCTTTCGGAAGCAAAAATCCAGATCAAACAGCAGATTGCGAGAGTGTATGAAGAAAACCGTTATCTTCTGGATGGGGATCTGCTGAGCGGAAATGAGAAGAAAGCATACAAAGAGGTCAATCTGCATATGGGTGATGCGGAGGCCGCAGCGGCACTCAATAATATGAGTATGTATCTGGCGCGGTATTACGGCAGAAGAGTGATTATTCTGCTGGATGAGTACGACACGCCGATGCAGGAAGCGTATGTTCACGGCTACTGGCAGAATTTACAACGTTTGTGCGGAGTCTGTTTAATGCGACGTTTAAAACGAATCCCTATCTGGAGCGTGCGGTCATGACCGGAATCACGAGGGTTTCGAAAGAAGTATTTTTTCTGACTTAAATAATCTGCGTGTGGTGACGACGACATCGGATCTGTATGCGGACTGTTTTGGATTTACCGAAAAGGAAGTTTTTGCATCTCTGGACGAGTTCGGAATGGGAGACAAAAAGGACGTTGTGAAGCAGTGGTATGATGGATTTATCTTTGGCGGACACCGCGATATCTACAATCCATGGTCGATTACCAATTATTTAAAAGAAAAGAAACTGCGCCCGTACTGCAGATACGAGTTCGAACGGTCTGGCAGGAAAGCTGATCCGCACCGCCTCGCCGGAAATCAAAGAGTATATGGAAGATCTACTGAACGGACAGGCAGTCACGGTGAACTTTGATGAGCAGATGGTGTTTGAACAGCTGGATTACAATGAAAATGCAATCTGGAGTCTGCTGCTCGCGAGCGGTTATCTGAAAGCGGAAGAGGTGGAGTATCGCGGAATTACTTTGAAGCCGTGGTATCAGCTCCGTATCACCAATCTGGAAACGGTGAGCATGTTTGATGATATGTTCCGCGGATGGTTTGAAGCATCGGAAGCTGGGTACAGCAGCTTTGTGAAAGCACTGATGCAGGGCGATCTGGAAGCGATGAATTATTATATGAATAAAGTGTCCCTTGCGACCTTCAGCCATTTTGATGTCGGCGGGGAAACAAATGAAAGCCTGGAGCCGGAACGATTCTATCATGGCTTCGTCCTGGGATTGATGGCAGAACGCGCAGAGTGTTATCAGATCCGGTCGAATCGGGAAAGTGGATTTGGACGGTATGATGTGATGATGATTCCGAAGAATAGAGAAAAAGATCCGGCGATTATTATTGAATTTAAAGTCTGCAGCCGGGTAAAAAAGGAGACACTGGAAGATGCGGTGCAGGAGGCTTTAAAACAGATCGTGGATAAAAAATACGACGCAGAACTGGTGGCCCTCGGCGTGCCGCAGGAAAGGATCCGGCATTATGGGTTTGCATTTGCGGGGAAGAATGTGTTGATTGGAGCATAGCAGGAAAAGAAAAACGCAGTCACGAATTTTGATAGGAGTTTGTGACTGCGTTCCTTTTGGCGAACAGAAGTATGGTTAAAAGAGATGCAGAAGCACCATATAAGAAATCGTTCCGAGCAGGATGGAGATCAGTGTCTGGTGTTTCCATTTGTAGGTGATGAAGACGACTGCTGCGGCGAGTAATTTTGGCACTGCGGCAGAGATACCGCCGGATGGGATATCTTTCATACAGTAGACAATCAGAACTGCATGATGGCTGACGGCAGTGCCTGACCGAGGCGCTCCAGTGAAGCGGGCATTTTTCGGCTGCCGGAAAATGCAAGAAACGGAAGTGCGCGGAGTCCGAATGTGATTACAGCGGAAATGGCGACGGCGGTCAGAAAATAGGAAGTTGTCATGCGAGGTTCTCCTTTCGCTGGAACAGAAGTAAAATGGCAGATACGATCAGCAGTGCCGGAAGCATGAAGTGGTTTTCACCGAAGATCAGCAGGCAGATGACGCCGATGCCAAGACCGGTGAGTGCTGGTGTGTGCTTCCTTGCTTTTTCCCACTGGTCAATGAAGATGATGAGAAAAAGTGCTGTCATACAGAAATCAATGCCCGTCAGGTCGAACGGAATGATCTGACCGAGGATGCCGCCAAGAATCGAACCAACCATCCAATAACAGCGGCTGAACAGTGCAACGAGGAACATGGTGTCCTCCTTTTCTTTTTGGGGGAGATCTAAGGTACAGTTTACGGCGTATGTTTCGTCGGTCATGGTGTGAATCATGTACAGTTTCCGCCGTCCCATCTGTTTAAATTCTTTCAGGAAGGTAAGGCTGTAAAAGCTCTGGCGGCTGTTCATCAGAAGTGCGGTGAGGGCAATCGTGATGAGAGATGCGCCGCTGGAAAGAAATGTAATCAGGACGAACTGGAATGCACCCGTGTAGACTGTCAGACTCACCAGCAGCGAATTATACTATTCAAAACATAGTGAGTCAATAGGAATATAGAAAAATAAAATCTAAACTTCCGAAGAAAAATCGTTTTCCAGCGTGGCGAAGCAGCAGATGTTTTCTTGAGGGGTGAAGGGTAAACAATAGTCACAAAATCAGGCGGTATTCTTCGGAATTGTGCATATGGAAGGGGAGAAAAAGATTTGCTATACTAAATCTGTATGAGGGTTTTTAGCACAGTTATAAGAAATGGAAAGGGGATTTTTAATTATGGCAATTACAGAGACAAAAACAAAATATGGACAGGTTCATGGTGTGCAAAAAGACGGCTACACGGTATTCCGCGGCGTTCCGTACGCAAAGCCGCCGGTAGGCGAAAAACGATTCTGCCGCCGGAAGAGCCGGCGTGCTGGGAGGGCGTTTATAAGGCGGATCATTTCGGATGTGTCTGCCCGCAGACCGAGCATGAGCCGGACTCCTTCTATGGAAAAGAATTTTATCTCGATCCGGAATTTGGTATGAACCAGAGTGAGGATTGTCTGTACTTAAACATCTGGACACCGGCAAATGCAGCGGATGAAAAACTGCCGGTTGCCTTCTGGATTCACGGTGGTGCATTCATGCATGGATTCAGCCACGAATCCGAATTTGATGGAGCTGCTTACTGCGAACGCGGAGTGATTCTCGTTACGATCAATTACCGTCTCGGTGCTTTCGGATTTTTGGCACATCCGTGGCTGTCCGAGGAGAGCGGTGTCGGGAGAAGCGGAAACTACGCGATTCTCGACCAGATCGCAGCACTAAAATGGGTAAAAGAAAATATCGCAGCATTTGGCGGCGACCCGGAAAATATCACCGTATTCGGCCAGTCCGCGGGATGCATGAGCGTACAGACACTCGTCAGTTCTCCGCTGACTGAAAACTGGATCAGCAAAGCCATTTTCCAGAGCGCCGGCGGCTACGACACCGGACTGAACCGCGATATGCCGCTTTCCGAGGCAGAAACCATCGGCCAGGAATTTGTGGAGCTTAGCGGAGCAAAACACTCGAAGAACTGCGTGCGATTCCGGCTGAGAAAATTGTGGAGCTGCAGGAGGAGTTTGGCCGCGTAAATCCATCGAGAATGCTGAGCTTCGTACCGAATATCGACAATCATCTGCTGACCTGCGGCTATAACGATGCTGTAACCGAAGGAAAAATCAAGGACATCCCATATATGCTCGGCTCAACTGCAGACGACATCGGCGTGTTCCCGGAGATGAAAGAAAAAGGCGAGCACGGCGGCATCTATAAGGGATGCATCAACTGGAGCCTTGCGCTGGAAAAACTCGGAAGAAAACCGGCTTACGTTTACTACTTCACCCGTGCCCTGTTAGGTGACGACGCTGGAGCGTTCCATTCCTCCGAACTCTGGTACATGTTCGGAACCCTGGGCCGAAGCTGGCGCCCGAAAACTGAAGGCGACTATGCCTCAGCAAAGAAATGATGGACGACTGGACCAATTTCATGAAAACCGGAAACCCGAACGCAGAGGGAAAAGACGACTGGAAACCATGCACAAAGGACGACCCGTATGTGCAGGTGCTGGATGTGAGAAAATAAGCAGAAGGAAATAAAAATGGCAATCGAATATCAAATACTTATCCCAGAGGAACTTGATGCAGTATAAACTGTAGATAGCAACTGGAAAGTCAGGAACACAAACAGAGCAGCATTTTACCGGCGTGTGAAAGGTAAAAATGCTGCTCTTTTTGCGTGGCAGAATCAGTCGTCCAGATCGTTGCGCTCGCGGAAGATCTGATAAATGGTGTCGATCAGTTCATCGTCATCGAGGCCTTCGAACTCGGCTTCGTTGACATCGAGATTCTCGGAAATGATGCGCAGAATGTGTACCGGTTCGTCATCGCCGCCGTCGGCCGGATAGAGAACTGCGTACTCATCCTCCTTGTATTCTACGATATCCAGAAGCTCAAAACGGACAGAATTTCCGTCCTGATCGGTAAGGACAATAAGGTTGGAATCCATAATTGCAATATACTCCTTTATGTGTTATTTTTGCCGCTCAAAAACATGCAAATATAAATTTATTATACTATGAGCAATTGGATTTGAAAAGAAAAAAGTGTCTGGTGCGATACGCTTGATATTTTGCGCTGATACGGTATAATGACAACAGAGTAAAAATTGGCGGCTGTGGCCGTGCCCATGCCCGGAAAAATTGGGGGAAAGGAAGAACTTATGAATTATCAGGTATTAGATGTCAAAGTAAAAGATACAGAAGAAACTGCAAAATTATATACGTATTTTCTGGACAACTCGCGTGAGATTGCTCCGGAACGCGTGCGTCCGGTCATCGTGATCTGCCCGGCGGCGGTTATGAATGGGTGTCCGAGCGTGAGGCAGAGCCGATTGCGCTGAAGTTTGTCGGAGCCGGTTACCACGCTGTTGTTCTGCATTACAGTGTTGCTCCGGCAGCTCACTATCCGACGGCACTCCGCCAGCTTGCCTGGACCGTTGCACATCTGCGGGAGCATGCGGCAGAATATCATATTGATCCGAACAAAGTAGTAGTAGCGGGATTTTCCGCAGGCGGCCATCTGGCAGCATCGTACGGTGTGTTCTGGAAAAGAAAACATTCCTTGCAGAAGAACTTGGCGTAGACGCAGAGCAGCTTCGTCCGAACGGTCTGCTGTTATCCTACCCGGTTATCACATCCGGTACGAAAGCGCACCGCGGATCCTTCACCAATCTGCTGGGAGACCGGTATGATGAGCTGGTAGACGAGATGTCTCTCGAGAATCAGGTCAGCCTCGATACGCCGAAGACCTTCCTGTGGCATACCGCGCCGGACGACTGCGTGCCGGTAGAAAACTCCATTCTGTTCTTTACTGCACTGCATGCACTGGAGATTCCGGTAGAAATGCATATTTATCCGGTCGGCGGCCACGGCCTTGGCCTTGCAAGCGAGGAGACACAGAGCTATGAATACCAGAACGCAGTACGCGAAGAGTGCCAGAGCTGGATTTCTCTTGCGATTGACTGGATGCGGCATTTATAAAAAAATGTCCCAGAAGGGAGAACAAAGATGAAAGTATTAATTGTAGTAGATATGCAGAATGATTTTATCGACGGAAGTCTCGGCACGAAAGAGGCGGTCGGGATTGTTGACCGCGTTGCAGAGGTGATGGATTCGTTTGACGGAGCTGTTATCTGCACCAGAGATACCCATTTTGCGGATTATCTGGAAACGTCCGAGGGCAGAAAACTTCCGGTAGAGCATTGTATCGAAGGAACGAAGGGTCATGCACTGCAGGATACAATTCAGAAAATGGCGGAGAAAAAACAGGCCGTGGTGATGAATAAAATCATCTTCGGTGCAAAAAATCTGCCGGAGGAGATCGAAAAACTGGCAGGCGGCGTGCCGGAATCCATTGAACTCGTGGGACTCTGCACCGACATCTGCGTGATTTCCAATGCCATGCTGCTGAAAGCATTTTATCCGGAAGTGCCGATTTCGGTCGATGCATCCGCGTGCGCGGGCGTAACGCCGCAGAGTCATAAAAATGCATTGGAAGCTATGAAAATGTGCCAGATTGACATTGTAAACGAATAGACGGAAAAGAGGAAAAATTATGAGCACAACAAGATTATTTGATCAGGATGCGTACCTGGGTGAATTTGAGGCAACCGTAGAACGGAGCGTCTGCGAGGGCGGCATGTACCGCGTGCTGCTGGATCAGACCGCATTTTTCCCGGAGGGCGGCGGCCAGCCGGCAGATGAGGGAACACTGGATGGAATTTTTGTAACGGATGTACAGGAAATCGACGGCGAAATCTGGCATACCGTGGAAGCACCGCTCGAGCCGGGCAAAACGGTAGTTGGAAAACTTGACTTTGAAAAACGTTTTTCCAATATGCAGAATCACTGCGGAGAGCATATCGTGTCAGGTATCGTGCATCGGATTTACGGTTTCAACAACGTTGGATTCCATATGGGAAGTGATGTCATTACCGTTGATTTTGACGGCGTTCTGACCGAGGAGCAGCTCTACGATGTGGAGCAGGAGGCAAACGAAGCCGTGCTTCGAAATGTTCCGGTTACGATCAGTTATCCGTCAAAGGAAGAGCTGGAAACCATGGATTACCGGAGCAAAAAAGAGATCGAGGGCCAGGTGCGGATTGTGACGATCGAAGGTTACGACAGCTGTGCGTGCTGTGGAACCCACGTTGCAAAAACAGGGGAAATCCGTCTGATCAAAATCTTAAGTGCCCAGAAATACAAAGGCGGCGTCCGCGTGACCATGCTTTCAGGTGAAAAAGCGTATGCGGATTACTGCTTAAAACACATCAATACCCTCGGCATTGCACGTTTACTTTCTGTAAAACCGGAAGAAGCCGGGGATGCTGTCGTACGGCTGAAACAGAAAAATATTGAGATGAAAAAAGAAATCAAACAGCTCAAAAAAGAACTGTATGCACTGCAGGGAGCACCGGAGAGAAAATAATGGCAAAAGAAAAAGAAATCAAAACAAATGCAATGCGGATTCTGGACCGCCAGAAAATCAAATACGAAGTTCTTCAATATGAATGCGATGAATTTATCGACGGGCTTCACACAGCAGAGAAAACCGGCGCGCGGTCGAGCAGTCATTTAAAACGCTTGTGGCACAGGGAAAAAGCAAGCAGTATTATGTGCTGGTGCTTCCGATCGCAGAGGAAGTGGATCTGAAAAAAGCGGCGAAAGCGGTGGGGGAGAAATCCATCGAGATGATCCATGTCAAAGATATCACTGCAGTCAGCGGATACGTCCGCGGCGGATGCAGCCCGATCGGAATGAAAAAACAGTATCCGACCGTGATTCAGGAATGTGCGGCGAATTTTGACAAGGTTTACGTGAGCGGGGGAAGAATCGGAACCACGCTGTGCATGGCGCCGGAGGATCTGAAGAAGGTCAGCAGAGCGGAGTATGCGGATTTTATTCAGTAAAAACAGAAAAAACTGTATGGAAGCAGACCAGAACGAAGAAAAAAGTTCTGGTCTGTTTCTTTTTGCTGTGATGCGGCTGGAAGATTTCTTTCAAAAAAGGATCATAAAATAATAGCTAAAAAGCAGCGGTGAAATTGCGATACGATTCTACGAATCCGCGAAAAACGGAAAACCTTTCACACGATTTTTCTTTTTGGTGTGAGAAATTTTCATCCCGTTTTTGGAGGCAATTCACAAACCGGAAAAAATTGCCGAAAACCGCTGGACAAATCGAAAAGAGGCAACTATAATGACCTCACAATCAAGTTGACCCAAACGAAACGGGAGGTGAGAGACAAAATGTCTTTGCAGCACTGTCTGGTACTGACAGTTGCGACAGGGGCGGTATGGATGGATTTAAGAACACGCAGAATTGCAAATGAATGGATTATCACCGCATGGATCGCCGGGCTGGTTACACAGCTCATCCGCTATGGCGCCGCGGGAGCGGGTATTTTTCTTTTTGGGATGCTTTTCCCGATACTCGCACTTTACATTCTGTTCTATTTTCATATGCTGGGCGCGGGAGATATCAAACTCCTATCCGCTGTTGGAGGCTTTCTCGGTGTGCCAGCGATCCTGAAATGTATGATTGTGTCGTTCCTGTCTGGAGCGGTCTTATCTATCGGAATTATTCTCGTCTGCGGAAATTTACCGCAGCGTCTTACCAAATTTTTCAATTATTTCCAAACTTATTTTACCAAAAGAAAATACCAGAAAAAAACAGAGCCGGTTCCCTATTACGATGGGAAGTGGGGCATGGAGTGCATCCATTTTTCCGTTCCCGTGCTGATGGGAGTGCTGCTCTGGATTGGGGGATTTTATTGAATACTGCAAAGAAAAAGAGTGTTTTTGCAGTCTGTGACACGGAAATGGAATATGCACGCAATTTTATGGAATATCTGAACCAGAAGAGAAATATTCCGTTCGAAGTGCATGCGTTTTCCAGTGCGGAGATGTTCCTGGAGTTCGCAAAGAATAACGAAACAGAGATTCTTCTGATTTCGGATAAAGCGATGAAAGAAGAGATCCGCCGGTATCCGATCCGTCAGATTATCATTCTGTCTGAGGGCGTACACAGTCCGGTGCTGGATCAGTATCCGGCGGTCTACAAATACCAGTCATCGGAAAAGGTGATCCGCGAGGTTATGGCGTGCTACGGCGTAGAAAATGGTGTCGATACATCGCCTGCACTGCTGCCGAAAAAGGAAATGCGTATTATCGGCATTTATTCGCCGGTCGGACGGACGCAGAAGACCTCGTTTGCCCTGACGATGGGGCAGATTCTGGCGAAGGAGCGGGCAGTGCTGTATCTCAATATGGAAAGCTATTCCGGATTTGAACGGCTGCTGGAATGCAGCTACGACAGGGGGATGAGCGATATTCTGTATTATGCGAGACAGGAAAATCAGGGCATCATCTACAAACTGGGCGGAATGGTCCAGTCGATGCAGAACCTGGATTATCTGCCGCCCGCCGCATCGCCGATGGACATTCAGACTGCAAAATATGAAGAATGGAAATGGCTGTTTCAGGAGATTGAGAAGAACAGCAGCTATGAAGTGCTGATTCTCGACCTCGGGGATGGCGTGGCGGATCTGTATCAGATCCTGGATTTTTGCAATGAAATTTACGTTCCGATAAGGAATGATGTGATTTCTGCGGCAAAAATGGAGCAGTTTGAAAATTTGCTGCGCCGGTGGGACTGCCAGTCGGTGCTGGACAAGATGCGGAAAATCCACGTTCCGTTCCACACGGCAAACCGGACGGGAAAAGCCTACTTTGAGGAGCTTGTCTGGAGCGAGCTGGGCGACTATGTGCGTCAGATTCTGCGGGACGGCAGAAGAGGAGAAGAAACATGACAATGCCGGAAATTCTGCGGAGAAAACTGATGGAGCGGATCGATATTGCATCCGAACCGGATGACGGAGAGGTTCTCGAAGAGATTGACCGTCTGATTTTAGGGGAAGAAGAAACACGGTATCTTCCGGTGGCACAGAAGACGGAGCTGCGCAGACAGCTGTTCTACAGTGTGCGGAGGCTCGATGTCCTGCAGGAGCTGCTGGAAGATGCGGGAATTACCGAAATTATGGTAAACGGTTATCAGCATATCTTCGTGGAACGGAACGGCAGAATCGAGAGATACGGCAAAAGCTTTACCTCCGCGGAAAAGCTGGAGGATGTGATTCAGCAGATTGTAGGCCGGTGCAACCGCGTGGTGAATGAACAGAATCCGATTGTGGATGCACGGCTGGAAAATGGAGACCGCGTCAACGTTGTCATGAAACCGGTCGCATTAAACGGACCGATTCTGACCATCCGCCGCTTTCCGGAGCAGGCGGTGACGATGGAATTTCTGGTCTCCATCGGGAGTATTACAAAAGAGGCGGCAGAGTTTCTGCAGGCCTCATCCGGACCCGCTACAGCATGATGATCGGCGGGGCGACCGGATCTGGCAAAACGACATTTCTGAATGTGCTTTCCGCCTACATTCCAAAGGGCGAGCGCATCATAACCATCGAAGACAATGCAGAGCTGCAGATCCAGGGTGTGGAGAATCTGGTGCGGCTGGAAGCAAAAGAGGCAAATCTGGAATCAGGAACAGAAATTACGATCCGCGATCTGATCCGCGCAGCTTTGCGTATGCGGCCGAACCGCGTAATTATCGGCGAAGTGCGCGGAGCGGAAACGTTTGAATTATTATCCGCACTCAATACCGGGCATGCGGGATCTTTGAGCACGGCACATGCAAACAGCGTGAAAGATATGATCTCCCGTCTGGAAACGATGGTGCTGATGGGAGTGCAGCTCCCGTTGGAAGCAATCCGCCGCCAGATTGCATCGGGAATCGAAATTCTCGTGCATTTAGGACGCGGGGAGGATGGAAGCCGTCGGGTGGAGGAGATCGCAGAGATCACAGGGATGGAGGAGGACGAAATCAAAACGGTTTCTTTGTTTCGAAGAGAATATGGGAGAGGCCTGCAAAAGACAGGCGAACTGGTACACAGAGAAAAACTGGAGGGGAAAACAGGATGAGAATACGTGCGGGAAGCCAGGCAAAGACGGGCATGGCAGAGGAGAAGGAGACGAAGGGGATCGACTATCAGACCTGGGAATTTACCGGTCAGGAATATCTCGAAATAGCGGGAATCAGTCTTGGGATTGCCGCCGCTGTGAACCTGCTCTGTTACCGGGCGTGGTGGGCATGCATTGCTGTGGTTCCGGTTGGAATCGTATGTTTTCACACGTATCGGAAAAACCGGATTCAGAGACGGAAAGAGGAGCTGTACGACAGCTTCCGGGATCTGATTGCGTGGATGCACACGGCACTGCGTTCCGGCTATTCCATGGAAAATGCAGTGCTGGAGGCGGCAGGACAGCTGGAACAGTCGCTGGGAAAAGAAAACATTCTGGTACAGGAACTGCGCCGGATGCGTCATAAAATGATGATTTCCGTGCCGGTGGAACAACTGTTTCAGGATCTTGCGGTGCGAAGCCGCATTGACGATATTGCGACGTTTGCAAGTGTACTGGTGATTGCGAAGCGGACAGGAGGAAATGTCTGCGAGATCTTTCAGAATACGTGGGATATTTTCTGTACGAGAATTGACACGATGCGGGAAATCCGTGCGGGCGTTTCTTCCCGGCGGTTCGAGCAGAATATTATGAGTGTTGTGCCGTTTGGAATTCTGGGATATGTACAGCTTTCCTTTCCGGAATTCTTAAGTGTGATGTATGGGAATGTAATCGGGGTTTTCTTCATGAGCGGATGCCTTGCCGTGTATCTGGCGGCATGGGTGCTTGGAAAGAAGATTCTGGATATTGAGTTTTAAGAAGCAATTGAAGTTTAAAAAGTAAGACTGCGAATCATAACGATTCGTCCGCAAAAAAGGGGAGGAATCAAATGTTGTGGATTTGTCTGACCGCATGGGCGGGGCTGTTCATCTGGTATTTCCGGATGAGAAAAAAGGCGGAAGATCACAATTGGTGAGACGGATTTTCTGCCTTGCAGCGACAGGTTTATAGCGGGCACTGCACTCTGCCTTCCGATCGGAGTGCGAAAAGTTTCAGGAGATGAAAAAGCGGAACTTCAACTGGAACGGGGTGCCTTAGGCAGCCAACCGACAGAGGAAAAACTTGAGGTTTCTGTTGGAAATCAGAAACCGGAAAGAATTACACTGTCTGTACCTGCAAGAGCTTACAGCGCAGAAGAGATAGAAGAGGCGTTCAGTGCGGCGATAGAGGCGCTGGATGAAATCATCTTAGGTGAGAATCTGTCTTTTCATACGGTAAACAGAAACATGGATCTGGTTACGGAAATACCGGGAAGCCCGGTGGCGCTTAGCTGGGAAACAGACAGGCCGTTGTTGATTGACAGCCGGGGTTTGCTGTCAGACGAGATTCCCGAAGAAGGAGTGGAGGTTACGCTGAAAGCGGAACTGGAACTTCAGGGGGAAACAACAGAATATATACGGAAGGTTCAGGTCTATCCACGGAGATAAAAGGGCGGGATGCGGTTCTTAGGGCACTGAAAAAAGCAGTGGAAAAAGAAAACGAAGCGCATCCCGAAGAAACAGCCTATTATCTGCCGGAGACACTGAACGGAGAAACTGTAACATGGTCAAAAGTGCCGGATCTGACAGGTCTGGAACTTATGGCACTTGCCGCGGCGGCAGGAGCAGTCTGCTGGGCGGCAAAAGGAAAGGAACAAGAAAAAGAAAGGCAGAAAAGAGAAGAACAGATGCTGCGGGATTATCCCGAAATTGTCAGCAAAATGGTTCTTCTTCTGGGTGCTGGGCTTGGGATGCGGAAAGTACTCGAGCGGATTGCAGTGGATTACCGGAAAAATCTGGCGCTTGGCGGGCAGAAACGTTTTGCCTATGAAGAGATTGTATTTACCTGCCAGGAGATGGAAAACGGTGTTTCCGAGCAGGAAGCGTACCAGCGCATGGGAATGCGTATGGGAACCGGAGCGTATCGTTCCCTTGCTGTTCTGCTGACGCAGAATCTGAAAAAAGGCAGTAAAGGACTGCTGGAATTATTGAAACAGGAATCGCAGGAGCCTTTGAGGAGAGAAGAAGGCAGGCGAAAACAACAGGAGAAAAGGCATCGACAAAGCTTCTTCTTCCGATGGGCATGATGCTTGCGGTTGTATTGGTCATACTCACGGTTCCGGCATTTTTGTCCTTTTATGCATAGGGGATGTTTTTATCCCCACAACAGCTGGTAAAGAGAGGGAGGTGGGAATTATGAAGCTGATATCGGAGTTCTGGAAAGAGGAAGATGCGGTGGGTGTTGTGGAAGTGATTCTGATTCTCGTTGTGCTGATCGGACTCGTACTAATCTTTAAAAAGCAGCTTGTGAGTCTGGTCAACAGTCTGATGGAGAAGGTCACAAACCAGAGCAACACCGTATAAACGGGAAAATGTCCAATACGGAACTCCAAAGAAAAATTTAGAAGCCGGTACGGACCTATATGTCATTTGCATATCTGTGTCTCGGTATATCCTTTATCCGATCCACGGCATCTAAAGTTCGAAAAAGTAAAAGTAAAGTGGAAGGAGCTGTATCCCATGAGGGAAACAGAAAGACAGAAAAGATGGGCAGCCGGAAGCATAACAGCATATTTGTGTCTCGTTCTGATACTGATGCTTTCCCTGATTTCCGGGACAATTGCGTCGGTGCGAAATGCCCATGCACGGGTGATGACGGCCTGCGCAATGGAACAGGGACTGTATTCTCTGTTTGCCGGGTATGACAGAACACTGCTGGGACAGTACGAGCTGTTTTTTTATAACGGCGGGGATAAGAGCGGTGTCTGGAAACCTGAAACCATGAGCAGAAAAGTCGCAGAAACTGCGGGAGAAGTTCTGTCCCCCACTGCATCGGGGATGGGAATTCTATCAGGCAGTTTATCTGGCGGACAGGTTACAGAAGTTTATCTCGGCGGCTATCGTCTTGCGACAGACGAGGAGGGAAGTGCTTTCTCCCGTCAGATCTGTGAGGCAATGAAAGCCAGCCTTGGAACTTATGGAATACAGCAGCTTTCCCAGAAATTAAGAGGAGAACAGGAAACCGTGAAACGTCAGGAGGACGGACAGAGCGGTTACGAGGAAGAGGAGGTTTTAAAACAGTATGAAGAATCCAAACAGCCAGAAGAGGGAACAGAAAAAACAGAAGGTGAAGGAGAATCTGGAAACGGCACGCCTTCGGAACCGGATCAGAAGCAGCCGGTACCGGAAGATTTTGTGAATCCGATTGAGGTCATTCAAAAAGTAATGAAAATGGGAATTTTAGGACTGGTCCTCCCGGAAGGGCAGGCACTGTCGCAGGGGGAAACGGATGTATCGTTTCTTGCATCAAAACGGGAGCTGCAGAGCGGGTTTGGCATGGCAGAGTGTGGAAAAGAACTGAGCTTTGTGGATAAGATGCTTTCGTCCGAATATATTCTGTGGAAATTTCCGTGCTTTACCAGCAAGGAGAAGAAGGAAGGGCTGCAGTGCCAGGTGGAATATGTGCTCTGCGGAAAAAACAGTGACCAGGATAATCTGGCGGGAACCGTGAACCGTCTGCTGGCGCTGCGGGAGGCGGCAAATCTGGTGTATCTGGCGAAAGATGCGCAGAAGCAGGGCGAGATGGAAGCAATGGCGGGGGTAATTGCCGCGTCATTTGGAGTTCCGGCGGCGATGCCGGTTGTGAAAATGGCACTTGCCGTGTGCTGGGCATTTGCAGAAAGCATTCTGGATCTGCGGGAACTGCTGGATGGTGGAAAAGTAGCACTGTTCAAAACGGCAGAATCGTGGCAGCTTTCTCTGGAACAGCTTCCGAAACTGCTGGAAACAGGGGATCAGAGCAGAAAAAATGCACCGGGCGGCATGGAGTATTCCGATTATCTGCGGCTGCTTTTGATGCAGAAATCGGGAAAAGCGGTAACGTTTGGAGCGATGGATCTGGTGGAATACAATATGCGGACAGAACAGCAGCAGCCGGGTTTCCGACTGGATTGCTGTGTCGATGAACTGGAAGCCGGTTTTACGGCGGTAATTGGGAAACGAGAGTATGAGATTACGAGAAATTATGGATATGAGATGCAGGGAGCAGCCTGAAAAATGGGATGACTCCGGCAGGGATACAAAAGGGTGTTCTTCTGAACGGCACATTTATTTCTGGAACCTTATCAAAAAACTTATCCACTCTTCCGGGAATTTTTATAAATCCGGATCAGGAGAGCAGCCTTTTGTAAAACGAAAATGGAACAGGGCAAGCCTGACGGTGGAAGCTTCACTGGCACTTCCTGTCTTTCTGATCGCGGTTCTTGTGTTATTAAAAATCGTGGATCTTTACCGGCTGCATGGAATGCTGACGGTATCTCTGCAGGAGTCCGCGCGGTATCTTTCCGTCTGTGCCTACGCGGTGGATGAGACGGGAAAAGAAACGTATGAAATACCGGAAACGGCCGCGTGCATTGCTTATGCAGAAGCAAAGATTCCAAAAGAAATCCGCGAAAATGGAATGGTGACACTGGCAGGAAGCCGTGTGAAAAATGGATGGCTGGAACTGAAAGCGATTTACTGGCCGAAAATGGGAAACCGCCTCGTTCCGGTGCGGAACCGGGGAATTGCAGCGTGTGCGAAAGTGCATCTGTTCTGCGGAAAGACAGAAGAGGAGGCGGATGAAGAAGAGGGCGAAGCAAAACAGATGGTGTGGGTGACTGAGAACGGCAGTGTGTATCATACCGATTCGTCGTGCAGTCATATCAATCTTTCGATCCAGGTTTCCTCACCGGGTGCGCTTGCGTGGAAACGGAATCAGGATGGAGAAAAATATAAGGAATGCGAACAGTGCGTGGGAAATGGCGCTGCGGGTGCGGAAGTTACTATACGAAATACGGAAACCGGTATCATAACAGTCTTTCCTGCAAAGGGCTGAAACGTAAAGTAAAACTTGTAGCACTGGAACAGACGGATGGACTGCCGCAGTGCTCGAAATGCGCGAAAAAGGCGGCGTAAGAAAGCCGGATATGAGCAGAGCAGGTGTCTTCTTTCCGGGTGAGACCGGAAAGAAGGACGGTAAACAGAAACTCGGATTTGCGGAAAGGAGGCCGCGGCTGTGTATCAGGAAGAAGTAAAGAGTGCAATTATATTGCTGTATCTTGGGATTCTTGCCGGGATGGATGTGAGGAAACGGCAGATCAGCCTTGTCCTGACCGGTGTTTTATTCCTTGCAGGCATTGGATGGCAGATTCTGGTGGAACAGACATCGTGGCTGGAATGGCTGCTGTCCCTGCTGCCGGGAGCAGGATTTCTGACGCTCAGTTATATATCACGGGAACAGGTGGGATACGGGGACGGCCTTCTGCTTCTGACGGTTGGAATCTGGCTGGGATTTGGGCAGACGTTCGGCGTTCTGACGCTGGGACTCATTCTCTGTTCGGTACTCTGCGGAGTTCTTCTGATGCGGAAGAAAATACGGAAACAGGATTCTATACCGCTGGTGCCGTTTCTGCTGCTTGGATTTGTGGGGAGGTGCGGAATGCTTTGAAAGTGAAAATGAGAAAAGCAAGTATTACGGTAGAGGCAGTTCTGGTCGTGCCGCTTGTTCTGATGGTGATTTTTCTTCTGTTGTCGCTGACATTTTTTGTGCACGCACGGAGCTGGTATACATTTGCGGCATATGAAAGCACAATGCTTGCCGCCAGTGAAGGCCGCCTGTCCGTGGAAAAAGGAGAGGCAGCCGCCCAAAGCCGGATGGAATGGTGGATTTCCCAGATACCGCTTCCGGCTGAACCGGTGACCGTACAGACGGTGTGCAGAGAAAAAGAGATTCAGATAAAAGCAGAAGGAAACATTCTGCCAATCTGGAGCCGGAACGCGTGGGAATATTCGGTTTTGAGTGAAAGCAGGAGAAACAATCCGGTGAAAACGATCCGGAAGATACGGGCAGTAAAACAGATCTGGAACCAGAAGTAAGGACGGAAGCGGAGAAATGCAGATTGATTATAAAAGAGATTTGAATCATACATATGTTATTTTACAGGAGGAAAAAGAGCCGGACACGGCGTCGTATCAGATCCGTATGCTGCTGACAAACGCAATCCCAGGGCTTTTGGACTGCAAAATCGGGAAAATGGATGATAAAACATTGTTTTACTATGAAGTGACATCAAGGCAGTCACTTCAGAGTGTGTTTGAACAGCGCTCGATTGGGGCGGAGGCGCTGCGGAAACTGTTTGAACAGCTGCTGGATCTTCTCGAAGAACTGGGGCAGTACCTGCTTGCACCGGACGGCCTCGTTCTGCAGCCGGAGCTGGTTTTTGCAGATGCAAATCTGGAGAACTTTTCCTTCTGTTATCTGCCGGGAAAGCAGAGACACACAGGCTGTTTTCAGAAGCAGATCCGGGAGCTGATGGAATATCTGCTGCCGAAGCTGGATCACCAGGAGCAGGATGCGGTAGTACTCGGGTATGGACTGTATCGGGAGATTTCGGCGGAGATCTTTTCGGTTGAGATGATTCAGGCACTCTTATATCAGACAGGGAAAGAGAAGAAAGAAACGACGGAGCAGGAGGGAAAAGAGCGTCCCAGGGAAGAAAATCCGCCTGTACAGATGGAGGAAACACTTTGGGGAGAACAAGAAGCGGAAGCGGCGGAAAATTTTTTTTGTGGAAGCGGAGGAAGAAAAGGATGAGGGACGCTGGAAAAATATTGTGGAAGCAGTGATCTGCATCGGATTTCTGGGAGGTGTGCTGGCACTGCGGTGGACACAGGCCGAAACTGTTTGGTATCTGGTGCTGGGAGGAGCGGCGGCTGTTGTGGGAATTGTAAGTCTGGCATTGGAACTTGTCAGTCGATGGAAAAAGCGGCAGTCGGGAACAGAAACAGGAAGCTATGGGAAGGCCGCAGGAATCCGGAAACAAGGAGAAACAGGAGATGTATTTTCGGAATATCAGAATCGGAAGGGCCTAAAACAGAAAGATGGAACATGGAATCCGAAAAGCGATACAGAACAGCAGGGATGGAAAAGGGATTCCTCAGTCGAAAAAGAGAAAACATGGGAAAAGAATGAAGAACAGGAAAACAGAAAGATGCACAGCCTGATGGAATTGGAGGGGCATGAAGAGGATCTGTTTGGAAAAACGGAACTGCTGACCAGCCCGGAGGATGAGGGAAGCATATCTGATTCCGATAGATCCGATTGATCTTCCGCTGATTCCGATTGAACGCGGAAGCACATTGATTGGAAAACTGTCAGCGGCGGCAGATGTAATTCTGCCATACCGTACGGTAAGCCGCCTTCACGCAAAGCTGGTCAGTACAGAAGAGGGAGATTATCTGCTGGATCTGAATTCGCGGAACGGAACAACGGTGAATGGCGTTCCATTGATGGGCGAGACAAAAAAGAAGCTGGAGGATGGAGACGATATCTCATTTGCCGGGAAGAAATACCGGTATAAGGCGGGAGAGAAAAACAGAAATTAGAGAAAAATGACGCATTACACTTTTTCGATTTGGAGAAAGCGCTGGATGCGTTATTTTTAATATGGCAGAATGATCAAAGAAAAAAGTTATGCGAATGAAACAAAAATATTATAGAAAAGAAAATTATGCATAAAATTAAAAAAAGAAATAATGTAAAAAATAATGTCATAAAACGTCGAAAGCCGTCGTGAAGCGTCAATAATTGTCGAAAAACGTTTATCAAAAAGAAAAAATTTGACGATTTCTTGCATTTACAAGTGAATTAAATTATAATAAAAAAATAGCACAGATAAGGAAATGATGTAATGGAAGAACAAAGGAAAAACAGTTACGATCCGAACGAAGATATCGTGGACCGTATGTGGAAGAGATCAAAAAACAGCATCAATCTGGTCATCGTTGTATGCAATATTCTGGTATTCATTGCAGTCACACTGACCGGAGGGACAGAGAGCTCCAGACATATGATGGACTGCGGTGCGGCGTATGCGCCGCTGATTGAGAGCGGAGAATACTATCGCCTGTTTACGAGTATGTTTCTTCACTTTGGCATCCAGCATCTGATCAACAACATGCTGCTTCTTTTGTTCCTTGGGGATTACCTGGAACGCGCAGCTGGAAAGATCCGTTATCTGGTCATCTATCTGGGCGGCGGACTCGTCGGAAATCTGTGCTCGTATCTGCATGAACTGTCCCTGATGAAAACAGGGGAAGCACCGGCAGTTTCCGCCGGCGCTTCGGGAGCGATTTTTTCTGCAGTCGGAGCGATGCTTGTTCTTCTGGCATTTCGGAAAGGAAGGCTGGAGGATCTCACCTTCCGGCGGATGGCCGTCATGGCTGTCCTTTCGCTGCTGGTCGGATTCCAGTCTTCAAATGTGGACAACTTCGCACACATCGGCGGTTTTTTGGCAGGTGCAGTCCTGATGGCGGTTCTCTATCCGGGAATGGCAAGGATCAGGAAAAGGGGAAAACGACCGTAAAGGTGCTTCCTTCCCCGGGCACGGAAGAAACGGAAATCGTGCCGTCGTGTGCAGTTACAATTTCCTTGCAGATGGCAAGTCCAAGGCCGGTTCCGTTTTTCTTATGTGTGACAAAAAGGTCAAAGAGAGTCGGCAGATCCTCGGCGGGGATTCCGCAGCCAGTGTCCTGCACACGGATGGTCAGAAAGTCACCGTCGAAACAGAGAGAGATTTTGATCGTTCCGCCGGAAGGCATTGCTTCCGCCGCATTTCGGATCAGGTTCAGAAAAAGCTGACGAAATTGCGTGGTATCAAGGGCAAAGCGCGGAATGGCAGATTCCTTGACAAGTTCAATGGAAACCTGTTGTTTTTCGAGGAGAACGCCGGTATCGGCACAGAGATTCTGGAGCAGAAGATAAGGATTCACGTAAGCGCGTACCGCCCGATATGAATGATTATAGCAGGAGAGCTCATCGAGCAGGGAGTTCAGAAAAGCCATATTTTCCTGGATTTTCTGAAAATAGAGATCGTTGGAAAGCTCCGGATGCGCTAAAAGAAGAAGCTGATGAAAGCTGTGGATAACCGCAACAGGATTTCGAACCTCATGTGAAATCCGGGAAATCATAGCGTGACATTCTTCCGATAAGCCTGTGAATTGGTTGTTGGTTCTTTTGACATAGCCGTATCCTCCTTATGATGCGTAGGTAATGATTTTTGATTAGGCAAAAGTTTAGCATTGAAAAGGGGGAGCGCGCAACAAAAAGCGTTCTGCATTATTTGACATTTTTCGACAAATAGTGAGAAAATAGAGTTGTTCGGAACCGTGCAGAACGGGATTCGGAACAACAGAAGAATTAAAAAAAGTAAAGGAGAAAAAGATCATGGATTGTATTTTTTGTAAATTAGCAAACGGAGAAATTCCAACCGCGACATTGTATGAGGACGATGAGTTCCGTGTCATTCTGGATCAGGGACCGGCAACGAAAGGACATGCGCTGATTCTTCCAAAACAGCATTTTGCAAACATTTATGAAATTCCGGATGAAACCGCAGCGAAAGCATGATTCTCGGCAAAAAAATGGCGACGGCCATGACGAAAGCGCTTCATTCTGATGGTTTCAATCTGGTACAGAACAATGGTGAGGCAGCAGGACAGACGGTATTCCACTTCCATATGCATCTGATTCCAAGATATGAAGGTGACAATGCCGGTATTGCTGCATGGAAGCAGGGAACTCTCGAGGATGCGGTAAAAGAGCAGATCATTGAGAGCGTGACGGCAGAGCTGAAGGCCTGAGAAAAGGCTGGCAGCAGCCAGAAAAAGAATCAATGACAGACGAACAGGGGCGGAGAACAATGGACAAAAATAACTTTTCAGAAATATATAAAAAGTATGTAATGACAGCCTATTCAGCCGCAATGCAGGTGGTGCACAATGAAGCCGATGCGGATGATATCGCACAGGAAACGATGGTGAAACTGTACCTGAATATTGATGCGCTGGATGAAGACAGAGTAGAAGGCTGGGTCCGTGTCGCTGCAAAGAATCTGGGAATTGATTATCAAAGAAAAGCACAACGTTTTGACTGGAACGAACTGGATGAGGATCTTCGGGCGGAAGAGATGGAACTTCCGACGCTTGCAGAGGAAGAAAAGCAGGAGAGAAATCATTTTTTCGGGAAGTGATGGATGCACTGAAAGATCATGATGAATCGGGTTATTATATTACGCGTGAAATCAAGGTGCATGAGCGTTCGGAAAAGGAAGTAGCATCCGAAATGGGTATCACCATAGGAAATCTGCGGGTGAAAATGACCCGGACGAAAAATGGCTTTGCCAGCACTTTGCTGACAAAGCCAGAGAAAGGGGATTTCTGTAGTTACTATTTGCGTTCGCATTCCTGGATCAGGGAAAGGATGCGGCCGATGGAATCGGTGTGGCTGCTCTTCTTCATCGCATTGATGTAGGTCTGACGATTTTCGTAAACCTCACGGATTGCGGACTGAAGGGTCTGCGCATTCACGGATTCTTCTTCCAGAACTTACTGTAACCCTGACGCTCAAAGGAACGCGCATTTAAAATCTGGTCTCCGCGGCTGGCATTGGCAGAAAGCGGAATCAGAATGTTTGGTTTTGCCAGAGCACTGATTTCGCAGATCGCATTTGCGCCGGCGCGGGAGATGATCAGATCTGCTGCAGCGAAGAGATCCGGGAGTTCATCTTTGATGTACTCGAACTGAACGTAACCTTCGGTACCATTTAAGGATGCATCCAGTTTATCTTTACCGCAGAGATGAATCACCTGGAAATCTTTCAGAAGTTCTGGTAAAATAGAACGGACCGCATGATTGACAGCGACGGAACCGAGGCTTCCTCCGATGACGAGAATAACCGGTTTTGCGGCATTGAATCCGCAGAACTTCAGGCCTTCCCGTGCATCGCCGGACAGCAGTTCCTGGCGGATTGGCGTTCCGGTCAGAACGGCTTTGTTTTCCGGGAGACATTTAACGGTTTCCGGGAAATTACAGCAGACCTTTGCAGCGGACGGAATACACAGCTTATTTGCCAGGCCAGGCGTCATATCCGATTCATGGATGAGCGCCGGGACTTTACATGCTTTGGCGGCAAGGACAACCGGTACCGAAACGAAGCCGCCTTTGGAGAAGACAACGTTTGGTTTCAGCTTTTTGAGCAGTTTTTTTGCTTCAAAGTAGCCTTTTACGACGCGGAATGGATCGGAAAAGTTTTTCGGATCGAAGTAGCGGCGCAGCTTTCCGGATGAAATTCCGTAATACGGAATGCCGAGATCTTCGATCAGCTTGCGCTCCATACCGTCGTAGGAACCGATATAAGAGATTTTATAACCTGCTTCCTTTAATTTTGGAATCAGGGCAATATTCGGGGTAACATGGCCGGCGGTACCTCCGCCTGTCAGAACAATATGCTTCATGAGAATTCCTCCCTGGAATTTGATAATATCATTTGGCTTTTATTATCCCCTCAAGAAGAAAAAAAAGTCAAGAGCGGTTACAACATGGAAAATGCCGAGGAACGGAAGAAGATGAAAAAGATAGAAAAAGAAGAACAGCTGAAAAAGAAACTGGAGCAGACGATGGAAGAAAAAATGGCTGCGGATTCGAAAACGGTGGAAGGGGAATCGGCAGTTGTAAAGGCAGAGGAAGGAAACACAGCAACAGAACAGGAGGCTGCGCCTGCGCTTTCAGAGGAAGAACTGAACGCAATGTACGAGCGCTTCCAGAAGCGACTCCAGAAGGAAGGACTCGCGGACGCGGAAGGAAACCCGACAGAAAAAACACTGGAGATCCGTCGCCAGATCGTGGAGAGAAAGGCAGAACGCGAAAAGCAGGCGGAGAGACAGAAGAAGATTGCGAAGAGAGCGAAAACAACAAAACATTGGGTACGGACGGCAAAGGCGGCTGGTGTTGTGTTGGTTGTGGGAGCGTGCGTTTTTGGAGCAAGTATGACGAGCGAGGCGAATAGGATTCGATTGGTGGAGACGATTAGTGGGGTTCGGAATTCAGGTGATGTGATAAAAACAAATAATGGAGAAGAGAGAAAGTATACAGAAGAAGATTGGGATAAAGAAAAAAACGAATAAGTGATACGCTACACATAGCAGTTCCAGAATTTTATTATATTCCGAAAGGAATGGAGTATGATAATATAATAATATTAGATGCTACACAAATAGCGATCATTAGATATCAATATAATGGTCAATATGTATATTTCATTTAGCGGCAAATGAAAAAGATTTGTCACAGGGAAATTGGAAAGATCGGGAAAAGGTTCAAGTGGAAACACTTGATGATGTGGTTGAAGTTGAAATGGGAACCATTTCTGAAAATAATGAAGAAAATTTTTATGCATTATGGAAATATAAGGATGCATATTATCAATTAAGTGGTCAAATAGAAAAAAAAGAAATTTTAAAAATTTTAAATGAAATGCAGTATAATGCGTAATTGTTTAGAAAATTTAACGTATATAGTATGTAGATGAGGACGAGGGGAAAGAGGAAGTATGAAAAAGGTTATGAATCTAAAAAACTTACTTTTTTGTGCGTTGCTCGTTTTGACTATGGCATTGAATACAGTAAATGTGCAAGCTGGTGCATTGGACTATTTAGGCAATACAATTGATGGTTCTGAATTAAAAAATGAAACGGAATCAATTGGAAACTATTTAAGTGTAGCGAGAAGCACCTATTTGCATCAGGGATTTGTAAGAATTACTAATAATGGCAATGGATATGTTGGAATTGGAGCCGGTACAGAATGTAATGTTACTTGTGGTACTGTGAAACTAAATGTTTATTTGGAACGATCAAGTGGTTCAGAAAGTTTTTACAGTTACCAAAAGTGGGAGAATGTGGATTATAATACAGCATCTTTGTATTTCAATAAACAAGTAAAGGTAGAAAAAGGATATTATTATCGTTTAAGAGGATACCATTCATGTACCAAAAATGGTGTGCTTGAAAATGGTGGTAGTGTAACTGATGGAATTTACATTGGTTAGTCAAAGTAGAAAATAAATAAAAATCAAAATAAGTGATAATAAAACAAGTTATATAAGCACAAGGAGCAGCGTAAACGAACGGACAAAATTTCTAACCCAATCCAGTTTACACGCCCTCATCCCCTTCCTCGGGGTCAGTCCCCTATAGAAACCTTATAACAATGAATATATTAAGACGAAAACGCAGATCTTTCAGGATTTCCAACGCGTCGAAATTCCTTTTTCCAACCACAACACAGATCTGAGTCATCATGTGTTACTATGTTCAGCGTGTGAGTGATCATACGGAACATCGGCTGGCCCCGATAAGTGAGGCATCGGTATTACTGCAGGAATACCGGTGCCTCTTTTCTATGCACTTCCGGCGGCCGATGCCCATAATTGAACAAAAATATTAAGATTGTTGTGCAATCTGCCTTAAAATTCCGTTGGAATCTGCCAGATATTATGCTATAATAATCAAAAAAGAGAGAATAAGCATAAAATACAAAAGGAATTTCAGATTATTTTCGCGGACAACGCGTCAAAGACCATGCTGGCATGAGAACTTGACGACTGCCGCGATAACGGGCCAAACGCATAACGCGTGATTTGACCCGCAGTGACAACATTTTGTCCCCGAACAAAACGGGAGAACAGGAGGCATCTTATGCGTCTTACATTTCTTGGAGCAACACATGAAGTGACGGGCAGTTGTTATTATCTGGAGGCTGCCGGGAAGAAGTTTTTAGTGGACTGCGGTATGGAGCAGGGACCGAATATTTATGAAAACAAGCCGATTCCGGTTCCGGCATCCCAGCTGGATTTCGTATTGATCACGCACGCGCACATTGATCACACCGGAAATCTGCCGCTGCTGTATGCACACGGCTTCCGCGGTCCAATCTATATGACCCCGGCGACGGTAGCGCTTTCGGACATCATGCTCCGCGATAGCGCACACATTCAGCTCGCCGAGGCTGAGTGGCGGAACCGCAAAAACCGCCGGGCGGGAAAAGAAGATTACGTCACGCCGTACACAATGGAGGATGCCCTCGGCGTGATCCGCTTACTGGAGGGCATTCCGTATCATCAGCGTGTGACACTATCGGACGGCATTCAGATCCGTTTCCTCGATGCCGGTCATCTGCTCGGCTCCGCATCCATTGAGCTGTGGCTGACAGAGGACGGTGTGACGAAAAAACTGCTCTTCTCCGGCGATATCGGAAATATCCATCAGCCGCTGATCAACGACCCGGAGTACCCAGAGAGCGCTGATTACGTGATTATGGAATCCACCTACGGTGACCGGAGCCACGGTCCGAAACCGGATTATGTACCGGAGCTGGCAAAAATCATTCAGGAAACGCTCGACCGCGGCGGCAACCTCGTGATCCCGTCGTTTGCTGTTGGAAGAACGCAGGAAATGCTGTACTTTATTCGTGAAATTAAGGCAGAGCATCTGGTTCACGGTCACGGCGAATTCCCGGTTTACGTGGACAGTCCGCTTGCCGTTGAGGCAACCAATATTTTCCGCGATCACCAGAAAGAGTGTTACGATTCCGATGCTGCAGCGCTCCTTGCACAGGGCATTAACCCGATTCTGTTTCCGGGCTTAAAGCTCTCGATCACATCCGATGAGTCGAAAGCCATCAACTTCAACGAAACCCCGAAGGTCATCATATCCGCGAGCGGCATGTGCGATGCAGGACGAATCAAGCATCACCTGAAACACAACCTCTGGCGGCAGGAGAGTACGGTTCTCTTCGTCGGCTATCAGGCCGTCGGTACACTGGGACGGGCGCTGATCGGAGGCGCGAAGGAGGTGAAACTGTTCCAGGAAGAGGTTCATGTGAACGCGCACATCATCCAGTTCCCGGGCATGAGCGGCCACGCAGATCAGGAAGGACTGCTCAAATGGGCGGGCAGTCTGCAGGCAAAACCGGATCGCGTTTTCGTAACGCACGGCGAAGATAAAGTGACGGAAATTTTTGCAGAAAAACTGTGGGACGAATTCCGCTACCCGGCGATGGCTCCGTTCTCCGGCACGGTATTTGATCTGAAAGAAAATGAATTCATCGAAAAAACCGTTGGCATTCCGATCCAGAAGGAAACAACGGCAAACGCAGGAACACTGCGCACGAGAAGCAGCGGAAATGCCGTCTTCGATCGTCTCGTTGCGGCTGGTCAGCGGCTGCTCACCGTCATTACAAGAAACAAAGGCGGTGCTAACAAAGACCTTTCGAAATTTGCCGATCAGATCAACAGTCTCTGCGACAAATGGGACAGATAAAGCAGTCCGGTGGCTGGAAGAAAGACTGTGCTATTAATATAGAAGAAAAACCGGAAGAAAGCAGGCGGCAGGGAAGCTGTGCTGCATCAGAAAAGAAAAAACAGAAGTGGATAAATTACAAACTCCCCGGGGTGAGCATTCCCCGGGGAGTTATTATAATAAAAAAGAGCAAGCGTAAAAAAAGTTATTTCTGGATAGCCTGTTCCAGTGCTTTTGCAAGCTGGTCTGGACATGATGTTCCGCGTCCGTTGCAGTCGATGCCTTTCATGCGGGAGATGGCTTCGTTTACGTCCATGCCCTCAACGAGTCTTGCAACACCCTGTGTGTTTCCGTTGCATCCGCCTACGAACTGTACGTTGTGTACTTTACCGTCTTCTACCTCAAACAGAATTTTTCTGGAACAGGTACCTTTTGTTGTATATTCCATCGATAAGATCCTCCTTTGTGAATAAAAAATTAGAACATTATCGTGAACTTCAGCCACGATAATTCTTCGGTTCCTGCTATTATACCATAGATTACGAAAACAGCAAAGAAAAAAGATACCACAGATCCAAAATTTATTGTATACTGTAACAGGAATTACAAAGAAACCAGAAGAAAAAGAAAATGGACTCCCGGAGTTTTCCGTTCTTACTTTAGCGGCTGACCGCTGACAAAAATGATTTCATAAAAGCAAGAACAGAAAGAATCGGGGAGTACATGTAAAGTTATTGGAGGATATCATAAACATGAAGTTAATCGGAATCATCGGTGCAATGGAAGTTGAAGTTGCAAGCTTAAAGGAAATGATGACGGATGTTACAATCCGCACGAAGGCATCCATGGAGTTCAACCACGGTTACCTGAACGGAAAAGAAGTGGTTGTTGTGCGCAGCGGAATCGGCAAAGTAAACGCCGGTATCTGCACCCAGATTCTTGTAGATGATTACGGCGTGGACTGTGTCATCAACACCGGAATTGCAGGCTCCCTGCGGAATGAAATTAACATCGGCGATATCGTGATCTCGACCGATGCTGTTCAGCACGACATGGATGTGCGCATCTTCGGATACCCGCTCGGCGAGATTCCGCAGATGGGTGTTTTGAGCTTCCCGGCAGACGAGCACCTCGCAGAGGTGGCAGAGGAAGTCTGCAAGGAAGTCAATCCGGAAATCCAGGTATTCCGCGGACGCGTGGTCAGCGGTGACCAGTTTATTTCCAGCAAAGAAGTGAAAAACCGTCTGATCGAGGAATTCAACGGTTCCTGCGCCGAGATGGAGGGCGCTGCGATTGCGCAGGGCGCTTATCTGAACAAGATTCCATACGTCGTACTCCGCGCCATCTCCGACAAAGCAGACGACAGCGCAACAATGGACTACCCGACCTTTGAGAGCGAGGCAGCCCGCCACTGTGTCAACCTGCTGCAGGAAATGGTAAAACGCCTGTAATCTAAAAAAAGCAAGAAGAAAAAATCGACAAACGGGCAGGCGAAAACCAGCGAAACCACGCGAACCGGCACGAAAGCAGTCCCCTGAAGGAACGAAAAATAAAAATTCACGCGAAAAAGCACAGAATCACAAAGAATTTGACGAACGTTTTTTGTTTCCAAATTTTTCCGGCGGTGCTATACTGTGGCACATCGGAGGAGGAGACGTCCTTCTGTCCGATATGCCAGCGGAAGAATCCTGTGCGCGCAAATTCTGCCGCGGCATCCGCCGATGCACCGCAACGGAAGCACCGGCATATGATCATGACAGGCAAATTCAAAAATCATCAGGGGGAATAAGAATGCTGGAGTTTTGTGTGAAACAAAATGTGTTCTTATACGCAATGATAGCAGCAGGAATCGCCGGTGTGTGGTGCCTGTTCTGGAATAACCGTTTCTACACCCGGGCCATCCGCGATCTCGGAAGGCTGAAGGAACCAAAGTCGAAATGGACCAGGTCGGTGCTGGAAACGTGTCAGAGAAAAGCGCATCCCTTTTCGAATGCCGGGGCGTTTATGCGCAGCCAGATTGCACAGGGCAGGTCAGCGGGAATGGCAGTCCCGACGCTTCTGCGCGGAAGCCAGAATATGATCCTCACGGTTCTGGCGCTGTCGATTCTTTCGCTGTGGGCGATCTACCGATACCGTTATGGAGAGGCGGAGCTGATGCGCTACCTCGGAACGGGCACCGCGCTCGCCGGAGGCCTTGTCTTTTTCCGGCTCTGTCTGGATTTCGGCGGAAAAGAGGAAATTCTGCTGAACGGCTGGACAGACTATCTGGAAAATGAGTTTGCAGCGACGAAACAGAGTGCGGTGCTGGAAACCGTACAGCAGACCGAACGGCAGCCGGTGCAGGCGGAAACCATGGCACAGGCAGGAACCGGAGCGGTGAAAGCAAAACCGCAGACTGCGGGAAGCGAGTCCGCCAAAGAGCGGAATGAACTGTTCGCAGACCCGGAAAAAGAAGCGAGGATTTCGAAAGTCAGGGAGGGCATCCGCCAGACCGCCGCGGCCGAGAGCAGGTTTGCCGGAATGCTGACGCCCGAGGAAGAGAAGCTGATGAGGGAAATTATCAGCGAATACGTGTAAATACCAGGGGATCAGGCCGGGGAGCATGGCATATCGACATGACCATATTTCCGAATCGGCAGTCCGCAGGTATCTAAGATAAAAATATTTCAGGCAGTGCTGTCTTTCAAAACAGACAGGCGGCACTGCTTTCCCGGATAAAGCAGAATCATCATCTGCAAAAGGAGGAACCAACATGAGACTTGTAATTCTTGAGGCAGAGTCACTGGGAAAGGACATGGATCTGTCCGGCTTTTCCCGTTTTGGAGAAGTGACAGTATATGAAAAAACAACGGAGGAGGAATGCCCGGAGCGTGTGCGGGAGGCGGATATTGTCATCTGCAACAAGGTGCGCATGTGCAGCCGCACCCTGTCCGGCGCGGAGAACCTGAAACTGATCTGCGTCACCGCAACCGGCATCAACAACATCGATCTCGATTATGTGAAGCGCCACAACATCGCCGTGACGAACGTCGCCGGCTATTCCACCGTCAGCGTGGCCCAGCACACCTTTGCGATGTACTTCTATCTGGCAGAAAAACTCCGTTATTACGATGATTACGTAAAAAACGGCAGCTACGCCGCCAGCAGTCTTTTCACCTGCATGGACAGACCGTTCACCGAGCTGGAGGGCAAGACGTGGGGCATCATCGGCCTTGGCGCGATCGGCAGAAAAGTGGCTTCGATTGCACAGGCATTCGGCTGCCGTGTGATCTATTACTCCACCTCCGGTGCACACGACGATCCGGACTACGAGCGGGTCGATCTCTATCGTCTGCTGAAGGATTCTGATGTGGTTTCCATCCACGCCCCGTTAAATGAGGCGACCGAGAACCTGATGAATATCGAAACGTTTGCCAACATGAAGCGGAACGCAATTCTGATCAACGTCGGCCGCGGCTCGATCGTGAATGAGCGTGACCTCTGCTGTGCCCTGCGCGAGGGCCTGATCGCCGGAGCAGCGCTCGATGTACTTTCCAGCGAGCCGATCCGCAGTGACAGTCCGTTGCTGAAAATGGCGGACGATGACCGCCTGTACATTACGCCGCACATCGCCTGGGCATCGAAGGAAGCCCGCACGCGCCTGATCGGACTGGTGCAGAAAAATATTGCTTCGTACCTGGAAGGCGGCATGGAAAACCGCGTGGTATAAAAGGGGTACAAAGCCAGGGACAAAATACATAAAAAGAGCCGGACATCCGACGGAACCGCAGAGGGGACTGTAAGAACAGCCACTCCCAAGTTCCGCCGGATGCCCGGCTTTTGCATTTGCTTTATTACTGCAAAAACGAGAGAACATTATTCCTCTGTAATCTGAATTTCCAGATAATCAAACTCCAGCGATTCAATAAAATTATCCTGTGTGAACCGCGTTTTCGATCTCCGTTTAAACTCCGAAATATTCGTATCGAGCCAGATCGGCTTCGCCAGATTCCAGGCATCGCAGATTCATCGAGCGCACGGAAGACCTTGTGCGTTCTGGTATCCTCATCGTCGATGCAGACGGTAAGATCCTGAAGAATATGATTGTTTTCCACTAATTTTCCCCACATCTGAAACATATTAAAAATCCTCCTGAAAAGTACAAAGTGAACAGTGCATTTGGAATGACCGTGTTAATTGCTGGTAACGGTATGCAGTTCTTTAAAATCCTTCGGCGAGATCCCGTACTCTTTTTTAAACGCGCGGTAAAAACTCGAATAGTCGTGAAATCCGAACAGCAGATACACCTTTGTGACCGGTACATCGCCGAGCAGCGCTTCACGGCACCTTGCCAGCCGCTTTTTGGAAATGTACTGGTGGATCGACATGCCGATTTCATCCTTGAAAACGTGTGCAATGTGATATTTGCTCACAAAAAGTTCCGCCGCCAGCCGTTCGAGCGACAGATCCTCGGACAGGTGCTCATCAATATAGAAACAGAGCTGTTCATACAGCGAGAGCTGTGCTTTCCGGGTGAGCGGGTGATTCTGCTCATACACCGTTCGGTTGATCTGCATCAGCAGGTCGCTGACGTAGAGAAAAATCTGCGTCTCTTTTCCAAAATGATCGGACCGCATTTCTTCGATCAGGCGGATGGTGCGGTACTGGATCGTGTTGAACTCGACGGAATCGAGCGGGAACAGATATTTCTGATTTTCGGCAGCGTATTCCATCAGGTAAACGTAGTCGGCGGAACGAGCGCGGAGCTGTTCTGCAAAAGCGGCGCTGACCCAGAACACGAAGCGGCGGTACGGCACAGACAGGTCGTGCATCACCAGATGATGCGGCACGCCGGGCGGAATCAGAAGAAGATCGCCGGGCGTCGGTGTGTAGAGCACTCCGTCGATTTCCAGTGAGATCGCCCCTTCGAGAAAGAGATAGAACTCATAATGCGTATGCGTATGTTCTTTTACGCCGGGCACATCGTCGGTGCTGTAATAGTATAACTCAAACGTATCCGAAATCATGTACTGCCGGGTGGCAAATTTCGTCTGCAGTTTTTCTTTCATAATAAAAGCATCCTTGCAAAAAAATGATATTTTTGAACCATAACAACAATTCCCAGCATATCACAAAACAGCAAGTTTTACAATGTATTCGGCAATCCGCACAATAGAAAAAAATAACCTGTCCGGTTATGATACAAGGGAATAAAATAAAAACAGAATGCAGAATAATTTTCAGATAAAGATCAAAACGGAGGAACAGCTATCATGAATCAGATTCTCGAACAGCTTGGAACATACGGCATTGTGCCGGTTGTCGTTTTACAGGATGCAGCAAAAGCAGAGCCGCTTGCCGAAGCTCTCTGCAAGGGCGGACTTGCCTGCGCCGAGGTGACCTTCCGCACCGATGCGGCAGAAGAATCCATCCGCATTATGAGCGAAAAATTCCCGGAGATGCTGGTGGGAGCCGGAACTGTGCTCACAATCGAGCAGGCGGACTGCGCCGTGAAAGCCGGAGCAAAATTTATCGTCAGCCCGGGCCTCAACCCGGAGGTAGTAAAATGGTGCCAGGCACACGAAGTACCAGTGATCCCGGGCATCGTGACCCCGACTGAGATGGAGCAGGCGATCGGTCTTGGGCTCACCATGGTGAAATTCTTCCCGGCAGAACCGGCAGGCGGACTGAAATACATCCGTGCCATCGCAGCACCGTACACCATGATGAAATTCATGCCGACCGGCGGCATCAACCCGCAGAATGTAAGAGAATACCTGGCATACGACCGCATCGCAGCATGCGGCGGAAGCTGGATGGTAAAAAATATGATGATTGAAAACAACGAATTCGACCGCATTGAAGAGCTGGTGAAAGAGGCGGTTGAGATCGTAAAGGAAAGCCGGACGTGACGACATCCTTCCCGCAGCCGCTGGGCACCGACCGTTGACCTCGAGCGTGATCCGAGATGGGGAAGAAACGAGGAGGGCTACGGCGAGGACCCTGTGCCGACCGGAAAAATGGCCGGCGCTTACATCGAGGGAATGCAGGGCGACGATCCAAAATATCTGCGCTGTGCATCAACCCTGAAACACTTCTATGGAAACAACACCGAGGTCGGCCGCGGCTGGAAGAACTCTTCGATTGACCCGCGGAATAAATATGAGCTGTATCTCGAGCCGTTCCGCAGATGTATTGAGGAGAGCGGTGCAGAGGGCATCATGACGGCGTACAACAGAATCAACGGCACCGTCGGCGGAATGGTCCGGGAAAACATGGAAATCTCGGAATCCGTCATCATGAAACAGGCGGACCAGAAGATGTATGAAAATAAAAAAAGTTCACGGTGAATCGCCGCAATGGACTGTCCCCGCGGGTCTTTTCGTGGTACAATGAAACATAACCGATAAAAAGAAAAACGAGGGCAGAACATGAACGAATTATATGAAATGATTGAAAAGAAAATTAAAGAATCCGGCTATCCGCGGCCGATTTCGGGAAGCGATGTTTACGATGACATCTGCGACCAGATCGAGGGAAAAGAGAACGGTTCCTATGTGGTATTATCGAAATTTGATGATGATGTGATTTTCGAGTACCACATCACGGTGATGGATGATGAATTCAACCTCGGCGTGCTGACGATGCGCACCCCGGAGGGCGTGTTTGAGACAGATTTTGACCAGTAAAAGAGAAAAGAAAGAGGTTGTTACTTATGCCGAATGTTGAAAAAATCACAAAACAGACGGAAAATCCGTTCGTAAATCTTTACCTGGTGGAAGGAACAAACAAAGTAAACCATCACTTCCGCTATTATGTGGCTTCCCGCGCAAAATCCATCGAGCAGATGAAGATCAAAACAAGAAAAAATACGCCGGACGGCGTGCTGATGTACAGTCTGTACGGGGAAAAGCGCGACAAAATTGTCCTGGTGCGCCAGTACCGCGTTTCCATTGATGACTACATTTACGAATTCCCGGCAGGCCTGGTGGAACCGGGCGAGGAGTTCCATGAGGCTGCCGTGCGCGAGATGCATGAGGAGACCGGTCTTACGTTTCACCCGTTGAAAGTAGATCCCTGCTACGAGAAACCGTTCTTCACCACAATCGGCCTGACCGATGAAGCATGCTCTGCCGTTTACGGCTGGTGCGAGGGCGAGATCAGCCGCAAATACCTCGAAGAGAGCGAAGTGATCGAAGTTGTCCTTGCTGACCGCGAGGAGGCAAAGAGAATCTTAAAGGAAGAAAATGTAGCAATTATGTGTTCTTATCATCTGATGCATTTTATTCATGATGAGGAGCCGTTTGCATTCCTGAAATAAGTGGAGGGGAGCCAGAAAAACACAACCCCTGGAAGTTCTTAGCACGAACTGCCAGGGGTTGTGTTTTTCTGACTCCCATTTACGTTGTGGGGGACGGGATGGTGAGGACTCAGGTGTAGTATTGGGCCTGGGTTTCGTAAAGATTGGCGTAGATGCCGTGGTTTGCGAGGAGGGTGTCGTGGGTTCCGTCTTCGGCGATGCGGCCGTGGTCGAGGACGATGATGCGGTCGCAGAATTTGCAGCTGCTCATGCGGTGGGAGATGTAGACAGCGGTTTTGCCGGCGGTCATCTGGCTGAACTGTTCGTAGATTTCAGCCTCAGCGATCGGGTCGAGGGCTGCGGTCGGCTCGTCGAGGATGACGAACGGGGCATCCTTGTAGAGGGCGCGGGCGATGGCGGTGCGCTGGGCCTCGCCGCCGGAAAGGTCGACACCGGAGCCGTTGTTGTTGTAAAGGCGGGTGCGGACGCCCTGCGGGAGTTGCTGTACACGGTCGGTGAGACCGACTTTTGCAAGAGAGGATTGCAAAGCAGCTTCATCAATCTCGGTTCCGGCGGCGATGTTTTCGTCGAGCGGGAGGGAAAACAGGTGGAAATCCTGGAAAACGACGGAGAATGCCTGCGTGTACTCTTTGTAGCTATATTTGCGGATGTCAATGCCATTCAGGGTGATGTAACCTGAAGTTGGCTCATACAGGCGGCAGAGCAGCTTGATGAGTGTTGTCTTTCCGGCTCCGTTACGGCCAACGAGGGCGGTTTTTCCGCCGACGGCAAAGGACAGTGTCACATGTTCGAGTACCGGAATATTCGTACCGGGATAAGAGAATGAGACATCGTGGAACGCAAATTCGTACTGGCCGTCGTCGCGTTTCTCAATCGGCAGTGTACCGTCGTAGGCCATAGACGGCTGCGCAATGAAATCCTCATAGGTCGAGAGATAGGAATTGATATAGTCGAACTCCGATCCGGTTGCGAGAAATGTCTGAAGATCACTCATGGCGCGTGTCACGGAACCGGCATACAGAAGAACATCCCCAATGGGAGAACGCCGTACAGAGCCTGGCGCCGATCACAAGGTACGCAGCGAAATTGGAAAGGAGCGAAAGCAGCGCGTTTTTTCCGTCTGTGATGGCGGAGAAGCGGGCGAAGTCGAGGTACATCGGCAGAAAGTGTTCCATGGCTTTTCCAAACTGTACGTCGAGAAAATGATCGAGATGACCGATGCGGATATCGTCCGCGCGCCGTTCTTCAAGCATCACATTAACGAGATAATTGGCAACCGAGTTGGAATGGTCGTTGCCCTGGTTCAGCTCTATCTTTTTCTGCGTACTCCTGCGGTTGATGCGGGAGGAAAGTGCAAGCTGCACACCACAGAGCAGGAGCAGTGCAAGCATCGAAAACGACGAGGTGAAAAAGTTATTCCTGCTGCTGTCGGACAGAAGAAACAGACGGAGCAGGAAAAACAGGGCATAGAGAACCGAGAGCAGGGAAGTGATCAGCGTATGAATGACAATGAGCTGGTCACCCACATTTCCCGATCCCATGGAGGAGACGTTGGTGCGCCGGATGGCATCCATCGTCTCTGTTTTTCGAATTTCTCAAACTCCAGCTCCAGCGCCTTTGCGGTGATTTTCTGTTCCGTGCGTGCAAGACAGAGCTCCTTCTGGCCGTTGAGATACTGGCGGCAGATTTTTTCAAACAATCCCAGCCCATACTGCGTAAGCAGAAAGACGACAACAGTATACAGACAGGCGCGGTACGACTTTGCAAGCAGTAAATTCAAAATTCGCGCCGAGAAAAACAAGGAGAGATACGGCAGCGTTGCAGCTGCAAAAGCGCTTCCGAGAAGCCAGAACAGCACGCGGTGATTGCCCTGGCTCACCATAGTTAAAAAGCGGCAGATGGCATGAAACCGTTCTTTCATTTTCATCAGATATCTTCCTCCGTTTCCTGATAATACTGGCTCTGCACCTCAAACATATGCGCATACGATCCGCCAAGGGCAATCAGCTCATCGTGGGTTCCGCATTCTTTGATCTTTCCGTTTTCGAGAAACAGGATCGTATCGCAGAAGCGTGTCGATGCAAGACGGTGCGAGATGAAAAGCGCAGTCTTATTTTTCAGCAGTGTGCTGTAGGTTTCGTACATTTTATTTTCCGAGATTGCATCGAGCGCAGCCGTCGGCTCATCGAGCAGGAGCAGATGGCAATTTTTATAGAGTGCCCGCGCCATCATCAGTTTTTGCATTTCACCGCCGGAAAGCGTAATGCCGTCGTCCGCCATATCCTTGCCAAGATAGGTTTCTTCTTTCTGCGGCAGACTTGCAATTTTTTCCCAGAGTCCGGCGCGGATGAGTGCTTCTCGGCAACGGTTACGATCGGTCTCTTCCAGTGGGGAGCAGCTCACATTTTCTGCAATCGAAAACGAGAGTGCAAACGGGTCCTGAAAGACCGCCGCGATTGCTTTGTAATACTGTGCCGGATTCAGACTGCCAAGGGGAATGCCGTTGATGGTGATATTCCCTTCCGTTGGCTGATATAGCCCGCAGATCAGCTTGACAATGGTGGATTTTCCGGCGCCGTTGATGCCGACAAGTGCCGTATGCTCGCCCGCATGGAGTGTAAAACTGACATCATCGAGGATCCTTTTATCGCCGCCCGGATGGGAAAACGAGACGTGGGAAAAGCAGATTTCCAGCGGTTTTTCTTCCGCAAGTTCCGGCCGGAACGGCAGCGTGTGGCCTGCAGGGAACGGGAGATCGAAGAATTCCCGCAGCCAGCGGATCTGCTCGAGACAGAGCACGGATTTGGAGAGCGCGGCGGTGATCTCGTTAAAATATGAAGAAAAACCGGAGACGGCACCGAGCGCAAGCACAAAGCCGGATACGGTCATCGTGCCGTGGGATAGACGGTAAATCAGAAAGCCATAGCAGATTCCGTCGCGCAGAAGCTGTAGTGTAAGTGTCAGCAGATCATTTGCAAAGTAGGCGCTGCGGATGCGGAACAGAATTTTCTGATACCGCTTGTTGAGCTGGCGATAAACACCATCGAGCCATCCGTTCAGCTGATACAGACGGATATCCTTTCCGGCGGATGTGTTGTACGACTGTTTCTGGAAATAGCGCTGCGATACTTCAATTTCAGACAGATCGTCTCTGCGGCGGACTTCGTAAGAAGCCGCGCGGCGGTAGCTGAGAAACTGCAGAACCGAGAGCACAAGCAGCAGAAGAATGATAGCCGGATGGACGGTTCCGATCAGTCCTGCGTAGAGAATCAGCCCAAGAAACGAAGAATAAATTGTGACATCGTATCGGAACATGCCTTCCACGCCGACCCAGTTGCTGCAGGTGGCTCCGACGCTTTTTCGGCGAGCTGCAGCGTTTTTGGTTCTGTCAGAACCGCATAATCTATCTGCATGAAATGACAGAGAAGGCGGCGCGTAAAAAAGCCGGTCCGGAATTCGGTATACTGCCAGGCGTTCCGCGATTGCAGAAAGGTGTGGCTGACAAAAACAACGGCATAGCAAAGAAAGAGAACGAGCGTTCCAAGTGCAAATCCGGAAAAGCCGCTGCTCTGTTCCAGAAACAGGAGAATCCCGGCAGGAAGCAGAATCCCGAAAAAGCCGGTGAGCACCTGTGAGACGATTTCGAGTGCCTGAAAGAGAAACGGCTTTTTGCTGTAATGCCACAGCTCCCGATGAATATAAATGTAGTTAGACCATAATGAATACATAAAGACCTCCTCTGTCACATGTCTTTCGTGAACTGTAGTTATCCTACCATATTCATGCAAAACACGGGGGAAAAGTACGTAAATGGAACAAAAAAGAACGCGAACAGCAAAAAAAAGTGTTCACGTTCTGCAAAATTTTTCTGTAGAATCATCGGACAAAATCAAAAAATTCTGGAAAGAGCTTTTTACAGCGGCAGCATAATCTCCGTCACGAAAACGCCGGGCTCGTTCTGCCGGTTGATATATCCTTCGTACTTTTCCACAACAAGATTGATCCGTTTCAGCCCATGCCCGTGATTTCCGCGCTTCGTGGTGATATACTCGCTGTCCAGCTTCCGCACAGTATCCTTTGTTGCATTCGTAACGGAAATATACAGCTGGTTTTTCAGCACACCAATATAAAGCCGGATATAGGGATCCGCAAGGCCCTCGCATGCTTCCACCGCATTGTCAATCAGATTTCCGATCAGCGCGCAGAGATCAATATCACTCACCGTAAGATTGGCCGGGCAGGCTGCCTTGTAATCCACGCGGATGCCGTTCTTTTCGGCGAGTGAAATTTTGGAATTTAAAATCGCATCGAGATTCACATTCCCCGAGTCGCAGAGCTGGTTGACCTGATCGAGATCATTTTCGAGCAGCCCGAGATATTCCTGCAGCTTATCATACTGTCCCATCTCAACATATGCCTTCATTGACTGCAGATGATTGTGGTAATCATGGCGCCAGCCGCGCATTGTCAGATAGATATTCTGCACTTCCTCGACCTGGCGGGCGAGAAGCTGGTTCTGGTATTCGATATTTTTGCGTTCCAGATAATGGGATAAAAATGGAATGTGCGCCATGAACATCACCTCGGTTCGTTCGGAATTGGAAATTAAAAAATGCAAAACCTTTAAAACGCATTCGGCCGGTAAAACTGCAGGAACGCATGGTTGAGTGATGCATAGCATCCGCGGCTGACCGGAATTTTTGTTCCGTCCGACAAGAGACATTCCGTCCGCGTGATCCGCTCCACATGAGCGAGATTCACAAGATAACTCCGGTGTGCGGCCGCAAAACATTCCCCCGTCTCACCAGAAGCCTGCCATGCGGCAGAAAGTTCTTCGCGGAACTCCGACAGATTTTTCTTAAAAGTTTCCATTCCGGCGGCTGTATGCAGCGTCAGATAATGATTATCGGATTCCACAAAAAGCAGGTCGGAGAGAAACAGCTTCTGCGTCTCCCCGCCAAGTGAAAGCAGCAGATGCGGCTTTTCCTGTCCGCGCATCGCCTGCAGCTCCTCGAGCAGCGGAAACAGTGTATCCTCTGTCACCGGCTTTAAGAGATACCGGAACGCCTGCACCTCATATCCTTCGAAAACATATTCTTTATGATTCGTCAGAAAGAGAATCGGCACCTCACTGTCCGTTTCACGGATTTTCCGCGCCAGCGCCATGCCGTCCATTCCGCCGAGATCAATATCGAGAAAGATGAGATCAAACGGATACGAGCCGGGATACTGGAACAGAAAAGCGGCGGAGTCTGAAAAGGCTTCCACGGTCAGAGGAAGCCTTTTTCGCTCCGCAAAGGTGCGGAGCAGCAGTTCCATCCGGGAACGCTGCGCCGGTTCATCTTCGCAGTAAGCAATTCTCATGTTATTCACCCAAACATTTTTTGAAGAAGTTATCGTAAACGGTAATCATTTCCTCGGTCCAGAATGCGGCACCGCCGTGGTCTGCGCCGCGAAGAAGATACAGCTGTACATCTTTTCCGGCATCCTTTAATGCGTGGTAGAGATCGACACTCTGCTGGCAGAACACCATCGTGTCCTTGGTGCCGTGTGCGATCAGCATCGGCGGGAAATCCTCGTTCACGTATGTTTTGGCGCAGGCTGCCTTAGCCTCCTCAAGATGCTCGGTAATGTCATAGCCCATCAGCATGCCCTCCGGGCTGTCTGGTTTCTGATGGTTCAGCGTTATCGGATAGCCGTACGGCAGTGTCACATCAACAGCTCCGTACAGATCGATAATACCGCATACCTCGCAGCTTTCCTCATTGATCGGATCGTCAAGTTTTCCGCTCTTTGCGGTCATGCCGGCAACGGAAGAAACCTGTCCGCCGGAAGAATCTCCCATCAGGAACATCTGCGATGGATTCAGCTTGTATTCCTCCGCATGCGCACGCAGAAAACGTACCGCATTTTTTGCGTCGATGATCTGCGCTGGGAAATGTGCGATTCCGCTGTGACGGTATTCGACGATTGCAACAACGTAGCCGCGCTGCGCCAGACGGGCGATCATGCCGACCTTCTGGTAGACATACTGTTTCATCCAGCGGATCCCTGAATAAATGTGATGCACGGCCAAGTGCGCTCCGGGTGCGCCATCTGGAATGGTGTGAAAATTTCCAGATGAAGATTGTGCGCCTCGTCGTAGACAACTTCATGCGCATAGCGGATCTCAATTTCCTCTCCGGTCACCGGAATTTCCACGGCGCCGTCTACCGCGTCTGTGTAGTCCGGCATTGTCTCATACGTGTAGTTTGATGGTTCAATGATCATGTGTAAAAACCTCCTTTTTCAAAAACCCATTTTCGGTCCGAAACAGCAATCCACAGGATTTACGATTTCTTCGACTCCTCATATGATTTTAACTCGGAAAGCGCCTCACCTGCAAGTGGATACAGTGCAATAATGTTGAAAATTGTCATCAGCCCGATGCCGACATCACCAAGATCCCACACAAAAGTGTATGCGGCAATACCGCCGATAAACAGCATTACAAGTGCAAGAACCTTGTAAGCGGTCTGGAAACACCACTTGTCACCGAACAGGTAGGCAACGTTGCTTCTGGCATAGAACAAAATGCCGAGGAACGTGGAAAAGCTGAACAAAAACAGCGTAAGTGCAATGAAAATCACACCGAATTTTCCCAGATGATACTGCATGGCGGTCTGCAAGAGATCCATGCCGGAAAGGCCATTAATCAGATCCTTTGGTGCAAGCAGCATAATCATTGCGGTGCAGCTGCAGATGACGATTGTGTCAACAAAAACGCCGAGCGCCTGTACAAGGCCTGCTTTGGCCGGGCGGTCACATTCTGCGGCGCAGCGGCGCATGGAGCGGAGCCGGAACCGGCTTCATTCGAAAACAGACCACGCTTTACACCGTTCATCAGAACAGCACCAAAACCGCCGGCTGCCATCTGACGAAGTCCGAAGGCTTCCTCAAAAATGCGTGCAAACACAGAAGGAATCTGACGGAGGTTGACTGCGATGATAAACAGTGTGATAAAGAAATAGCAGACTGCCATGACAGGAACTATAAAATCCAGCACCTTTACGGTTGCATTTTTCCGCAGTACGATGATTGCAGAAAGAATCACCAGCATGATACTGGTGTAAAGCGGCGGAATGGAAAATGCATTTTTAAAAGAAGAAGCCACGGAGTTGCTGATTACCTGACTGATACCGCACCAGCAGATCAGACCGGCAATGGCAAACAGAACAGCCGGCAGAACGTATCGTTTTTTCTTCTTGAGGTGGTCTTCAACCAGATCGTGAATGTAGTAGCAGGACCGCCGCGGTAGCCGCCGTACAGAGGATCTTCTTCTTTGTGAAGCTGTGCGAGCGTAGCTTCGATAAACGCGGTAGACGAGCCGATGATAGCCGTCACCCACATCCAGAACACAGCACCTGCGCCTCCGGCGGAGACTGCAGCGACAACGCCGACCAGATTTCCCATACCGACACGCGTTGCGGTGGAAACGATCAGTGTCTGAAAAGAAGAAAGGCTGCTTTTTTCATTTTTCTTTTCCGACAGGGCACGGATCATGTCCGGGAACAGACGGATAGGAAGAAAACGTGTCCGGATCGTAAAATAGATGCCGGTTGGGATCAGCAGAAGAATCAAAAGGGAGATTCCGAGACTGCCGCCGCCCGGGAGCGGAATCGTAAAAGATCGCCCCAGAGAAAGTTGTAGACTGTGGTGATGAGATTGACAATCATGTTTTCAAAAACCCTCATTTCAAAATATTTGCGGCACTGTGAAACGTCAAAGCATAAAAGCACCGTTACCTGCTATTATATCGGTTTCTGTTTGGAATGTAAAGAAGGGAAGAGAAAAGATAAGAGGCAAATATCAGCTTTTTCCGAAACCAGAAAAAGTTGATATCTGCCTCTTAAAAATTTTTCAGTCGTATCAAAAGATCAGCCTGCGAGATGCAGCATCTCGATCAGGAACAGCCAGCTCAGGCCATAGAATGTAACGACAGCGACAAGGTCGTTGACCGTCGTGATGAGCGGACCGGAAGCAACCGCCGGATCGATGTGGATCTTTTTGAAGAACAGCGGAATGCAGGTGCCGACGGCACTGGAAATCAGCATTGCCAGCAGCAGTGCGATGCCGATGCAGGCGGAAACGGAAAATGCGAACATCATGGTCTTTCCCTTGAATAAGAAGATGAAAAGTCCGATGACAGCAAAGGACAGAACACCAAGCAGAAGACCATTGCAGAAACCGATGCGCATTTCCTTGAAAACAAGCTGTAATTTCTGTTTTCCGGTCAGGGACTCATCCATCAGGACACGGATGGTAACAGCCAGGGACTGGGTACCAACGTTTCCGGCCATGTCAAGGATCAGGGACTGGAAGGTCATGATGATCGGAAGGGTTGTGACAACCTGTTCGAAAATACCGACTACAGAAGAAACCAGCATGCCAAGACCGAGCAGGATGATCAGCCATGGAAGACGTTTTTTCATACTGTCTTTTAACGGCTCTTTTAAATCCTCCTCTGCGGTCAGACCTGCGAACATCGCGTAGTCCTCACCCATCTCATCATCAACCAGGTCGATGATGTTTGATGATGTGATGACACCGAGTAGGCGGTTGTCATTGTCGAGGACCGGAATAGAATCCTCGGAATAATCCTTCAGTTCTTCGATACACTCGTTGATCGGCTCCTCTGCATATACGTACGGGTAAGAAGTTACGGTCAGATCCTCGAGCGTCTCGTCGCGTCTTGCGATGATCAGGTTTTCAGATCGATCGCTCCGTAAAATTTCTGCTGCGCATTGACAACAAAGATGGTAGAGATGTTGTCGTTCTTTGCGGCCTGATCGATCAGGCTGCTCATCGCCTGTTTGACATTCAGATCCTCGCGGATGATGATGCAGTTTGTCGTCATGCGGCTACCGATTTCATCTTCATCGAAGGAGGCGATCATCTCAATATCGTGGCGTACTTCCGGATCGAGCAGTTCGATCAGAAGTTTTTTCTTTGCTTTGTCGAGTTTCTGCAGAACCTCGGCCAGTGCATCGGTCTCCATTTTGGAGAGGATGGAAGCGGCTTTTTTGACATCCATCTCTTCGAGGTACTCGGCTACGTTGTCGGATTCAGCATACTCAAAAATATCGGACAGCATGTCCGTGTCCAGAATGCGGTACAGTTTGCATCGCTCCGGAACCGTTAAAAGCGGCAGAACATCTGCCAGGTCATTTTCGTGGTAATCTTCCAGGCGGCTGCCCATGACAGCCGGAGAAGAGTTACTGCGGATTGTATCCAGGATCTCCTGGGTATAATCCTGTACTCGTTTTTCCATTTTTTCGTTATCCTCCATTCTTTTTTTGACAGCAGAAAAAAACATGCGTGCTGTCGGTGCGAAAAAGCATGTTGGAACCCTCACAGGGCAGTAAAAGCACACGAAAAAAGAACCAGAGAATTACGTTTCAAAACTGGTTTGGATCATGTGTCTTACTTCGGGTTTTCATAGGATAAGAAGGGAAAATATTTAAGATTAAAGCAGGACAGAAGGATGGCCGTCATCCTGCATATTTTCCGGTTCCCGTCCTATGCTGGTACTTCGCCCATGAGAATCACAACTATCCATTCTGTTCACCTGCCTTTTTTTAGAAATTTTTTGATCAAACAGCCGTTTTTGCCGGTCTGTTTCGCTTGAAATACGGGATTCAAAAATCATCCCTCAAGTATTCTAACTGCTTTCCAGAAAAAAATCAATTCCTATTTTGGTAAAATTTTCGCAACATTCTTATCTCGTTTCTGTTTCTCCTCGTAAAGCATTGCATCCGCATGCGCGAGCATCTCCGGAAGTGTGGAATCCATGTCTTTCGGAAGCAGATAAAAGCCGGTGGAAACGGTAATATTATATGCTTTTTCGTTCGTTCTATTAAAAATGTCGAATGCGGAGTGCAGCGTCCGGTACAGATCCCTGGACATTGTTTCGTCGGAACACGGAACAAGATATGCGAATTCATCGCCGCCGATGCGTCCGCAGACACCGCGTTTGCCGATGGAATCCTGCAGAAACTGTCCGACAAGGCGGATGGAGAAGTCCCTTTCTTCATGCCAGTATCGGTCGTTGATGATCTTTAAATTATTGAGATCCGCATAGACGGCAAGCAGGATGTGCTAAGAAAATAATTGCAATTGTCTAAAAAATGTTTGAGCTCTGAATTCACAGACAAAACTTTATAGAAACTTAAGATTTTCCTTTGCGGACCTAAAGATTCCTTTGGTACAGTAAGGATGAAAACAAAAGACATCTGGCAACTTGAGGGAATTTGCGGTACAATCATCTTTGAATCATGTGGGAGGTCCGGCGCGGAAAAAAAGTGCCGGAAAAGAAAAAATGAAAGGTGGAGAAAGAAGAAATGTACAACATTTTAGTATGTGATGATGATAGAGAGATTGTAGACGCCATTGAGATTTATCTGACCCAGGAGGGCTATCATGTGCTGAAAGCATATGACGGCATGCAGGCCATCCAGATGCTCGAGAGGGAGGAGATTCAGCTGCTGATTATCGACGTCATGATGCCGAAACTGGACGGCATCCGTGCGACGCTGAAAATCAGGGAAAAGAGCAGTATTCCGATCATTATTCTGTCCGCAAAATCAGAGGATGTGGACAAAATTCTGGGACTGAACATCGGCGCGGATGATTACGTGACGAAGCCGTTCAATCCGCTCGAGCTGGTGGCGAGGGTGAAATCTCAGCTGCGGCGCTACACGAAACTTGGAAATCTTCCGGCGGACGACGGAGAAAATGTGTATCAGGTCGGGGGTCTTCTCGTCAACGACGATTTAAAAGAAGTCAGCGTCGAGGGCGAACCAGTCAAACTGACCCCGATCGAATACAACATTCTCCTGCTGCTGGTAAAAAATCCAGGCAAGGTATTTTCGATTGAACAGATCTACGAGAGCATCTGGAACGAGGAGGCGATCGGTGCGGACAACACCGTTGCGGTCCACATCCGTCACATCCGTGAGAAAATCGAAATCAACCCGAAGGAGCCGCGCTATCTGAAAGTTGTATGGGGAATTGGGTATAAGATTGAGAAACAATAATAAGGAGTGAATAATTGTGAAAGAACGAAAACTCTACAGCCTGACGGGGAAGCTGATCGTTTTTCTTCTGCTGATCGTTTTTGCCGCCAGTGCGCTGTTCGGGGGCATTCAGACACTGATGCTTTCCAGCGTCGGCCTGACGCCGAATGCGGCAGCAAAAAAGTATGCGTTTGAAGAAACCACCGCATGCGGCACACTGGTGCAGCGGCAGCTTCATAACGTCATGAGCTACTATAATGATATGAGTAAATTCGGCACAAACGTCGATACGACGGAACAAAAGAGATTGATTACCGTGCCTTTGCAACCGATGGAGAGGGAAGCGGCGGGATAAGTACAACGTACACCATTGACCAGCTTGTCAAGATGTACGATGACGGCAGCAGCGCAGACCTCAATGAGGTGGCAGCGTATACTGCGGACAATTATGCGACGAACGATGCCGGAATTGACAAAGAAGCCTATCTTGCATACGAAGATGGAACTGACGTGAGCCAGGAAACAGAAGAGACGGATGTAGCCGCACGCACCGAAGAAGTGAGCGCGGCAGATGCAGAGACGTTTGACAGCTTTTCCCCGGACGGCGAGGTCTACTTTCCTTCCGATAATGCAGTGAAAAGCCTGAAAGAGAAAAAAATTGATCCTGCTGATGTTTCCTCCCAGTTTTTGTATCTATACGATCAGGGAATGAGCCTGGAAACGCAGAAAACGAAAGCGGGAACGTACCTCTATGAGTACGCGGCGGCAAATCTGAAAAAGGTATCCATCCGCGATCTGTATATGACACTTTCCGGGGTCACGGAAGAAGTTGCTGCTTTTAAAAACCAGGAGAGCGGCATCAGCGTCGATGCGGACGATGCCAATCTCTGGTACTGTCTGGAGGATAAAGAAGGAAATATCTATACGAATGTGGATTCCTGGAAAAATGGTTACACAACAGCCATTGCGCAGAAATCGCCCTATCCGTTCGCCTTTGCTGTTGACCGGACCGGCGGTGCCGACAAAGTCCGTTCTTATGCAACAAGAAAAACAGCCCGGCCGTGGAAGCAGCGAGAAGCTATCTACTGAACAATCAGATTGCAGATAATTATCAGAAGATCTTTGTTGCACTGGATCCGGATCTGGCAGCAAGCGACTATTTCTCCCAGTACAGTGAGATCTACAGCCAGTGGCTTCCGAAAATGCAGCTCCTTCTTCTGATGATTGCAGTTGGCGGAATCGGAACGCTGGTCTGCCTGGTCCTGTTCACACTGCAGGCAGGAAGAAATGGAAAAAACAAAGAAATCCGCCTTTACTTTTTCGATCAGTGGTACACGGAAATCGCAGCTGCAGCCGCCATCCTGATTGTGATGGGAGCAGTTGGAATCGTTGCTGTCTGCATCGAACTTTCCTACGGCGGCGTTCATTATATCCAGAATTTTGACGGAAACTACATCTACAGCGGATCCTATGGAAATGAAGCAGATACATGGCGAAGCTGGTGGCCGCATCGGGCATCCTCGCCGGATTTCTGATCACACTGATTCCGTACTGCTCACTGGTGCGCCGGATCAAAGCACGCAACGTCTGGAAACAGTCGTTTTTGTACTGCGTCGGCCACCGGATCGTGTCTGCCGGAAGAACCTTCTATGAAGGCAGACAGGAGTCGGAGCGAACGATCCTTATGTTCTGCGTTTTCTGCGGCGTGCAGATCATTCTCTGCTGCGGCTTCGGAATGTTCGGCGTATTCCTTACCCTGGTGATGGATGCCGCAGTGCTGCTTCTTCTGCTGCGCGAGGCATCCGGAAGAAAACAGATTGAACATGGCTTAAAAGAGATTGCTGCGGGCGATCTGGATTACAAGATTGACCTGACGGAGCTGCAGGGGGAAGACAACCTTCAGCTTGCCGGAATTGTCAATTCGCTCGGAGAGGGAATGAAAGCGGCAGTGCAGGAGCAGATGAAGAGCGAGCGCTTAAAAGCGGATCTGATCACCAACGTATCCCACGATATCAAGACACCGCTTACTTCTATTATTAATTATGTCGATCTGCTGAAACGGGAAAATATTGAAAACGAGAAAGCGAAAGATTATATCCGCGTACTCGACGAAAAATCACAGCGCCTGAAACAGCTGACGGAGGACCTTGTCGAGGCATCGAAGATCAGCTCCGGAAATATTAAACTGGAATTCATGAACCTGAACCTGAATGAACTGGTACAGCAGGTGAACGGAGAATTTGCGGAGCGGTTCGAAGGCCGCAATCTCGACCTGATCTGTATTCTCCAGCCGGAACCGCTTCTGATCCGTGCGGACAGCCGCCGCATCTGGCGCGTGCTTGAGAACCTGTACGTAAATGTCTGCAAATATGCCATGCCGGGAACACGGTTTATGTGGATGCCATCAAAAAAGACGGAAAGATTCAGCTCTCGATTAAGAACATTTCCGAGAACCCGCTGAACTTCCAGGCAGATGAACTGACGGAGCGTTTTATCCGCGGCGATGTCAGCCGGAGCACCGAGGGCAGCGGCCTGGGTCTTTCAATCGCAAAGAACCTAACGGTATTGCAGCATGGAAGCTTCAACATTTATCTGGACGGCGACCTGTTCAAGGTTACGATTACGTTTGATGAAGCTGTAAAGGAGAAAAAACCGATGCCTCCGATGATCGTACCGGAAGCGGTACAGGAGGAAGCACAGCAGGATGCCTGAGAAGTGTTGAAAAATAAAAGAGAATAGAAAACGACAACTCCCCGCCGGGAAACACGCAGCAGATGCGGTTCGCGGGGAGTTGTTTATGAAATGCAGTTTATTTATTCGTTTGTTTCGTCTGTTTCTGTCTGTTCAGCCGGGCTTGCAGATTCCTCTTCCGAAGCAGTTTCTGCAGCATCGGTAGTTTCAGCCGGAGCAGCGTCATCGGAACGTTCAGTCAGCGGGCTTGGTCTGTCCATTGCTTCGAGTGCCCGTAAGGATTCTTCTTCCGGTGTCAGAACCTCGTTTTCTTCCTCAGGCATATAGAATGGGAAGATTTTGTTTACGAAGAACCAGGAGCATCCAAGCGCTACCGTGGAAAAGCCCAGAAGGAACATCAGAAGAATCAGATAGCTGACAATCTTTGTCGTGGAGAATACATAGATCAGCAGCGGACAGAGATTGACGAGCAGGATCATGATGGTCCACGGCAGGTGGCGGATTGCCATCAGGATGGAGTTCTTGATCGTGTTTTTTACAGTATTGTCAAAGCGGCTCAGTACCGGAAATACATAGGAAAGTACATGGCCTCGAAAAAGATCAGTACCAGGAAAACAAAACGCAGGTAGGTGATGGTACCCGGCATTCTCATGACCAGCAGAAGATCAAGAATCAGAACAATCAGAACCGCCAGCAGGATGAGCCAGATGGCAGTTGCCTGCCTGAAGTTTTCGCGGAAGGATTTCCAGTAGGTACGGAAGATATACGTCTCCTCATTTTTGATCATCTTCAGCGTGACGTAGTACATTGCTGTGAAATTGGCGCCGATTGTCACAATCGGGATACACATAATAAGGAAAATAATGTTCAGCATCATCAGGTCGAAGACACGGCCCATAATCTGCGAGAACTTACTGTCCAGGCTGAAAAAACTCATAATTTGTTCCTCTTTTCTGTTGAATTAAGTGTGCCGCCGATTAACGTTCCGGCTGGCAGACATCATAGAAAAGTATAGCGAATTTTTCAGAAAAATGCAATGAAGAGAATATAAACTTTTCGTTTCGTCATTTTGTATAAGAGTGAACATTTTGTTTGTGCAAAGTGGACAGAAGAGAACGGCTCGAGAAAATCCGAAAGCAGAATTGCCAATCTGCCGGAGGAAAGTTTGTGTAATTGTGGCATGGTCGAATGCGGGTAGAAAAGGTATACTAGTCCCATAAGCAAGAGAGATGCAAATGCAAAACTCATAATAAAACGCATGATGTTTATTTAGGGAGGATTCAAAAATGGCAAGTTTATCTTTACAGCACATTACAAAAAGATATCCGAACGGTTTTGAAGCAGTAAAAGACTTCAACCTGGAAATCGCTGACAAAGAGTTTATCATCTTCGTAGGACCATCTGGATGTGGTAAATCTACAACACTTCGTATGATCGCAGGTCTTGAGGAGATCTCCGATGGTACTCTGAAAATTGACGATAAAGTAGTAAACGATGTAGAGCCGAAAGACCGTGATATCGCAATGGTATTCCAGAACTACGCTCTGTATCCGCACATGACCGTATATGATAACATGGCATTCGGCCTGAAACTGAGAAAAGTTCCGAAAGATCAGATCGACAAACAGGTTAAAGAGGCAGCTAAAATCCTTGACCTGGAGAAACTGCTTGACCGTAAACCGAAAGCTCTTTCCGGTGGTCAGAGACAGCGTGTTGCTATGGGACGTGCAATCGTACGTGATCCTAAAGTATTCCTTATGGACGAGCCTCTGTCAAACCTGGATGCAAAACTTCGTGTACAGATGCGTACCGAGATTTCCAAACTGCATGAGAGACTGGGCGCTACCATCATCTACGTAACACATGACCAGACCGAGGCTATGACACTTGGTACCAGAATCGTTGTTATGAAAGACGGAGTTGTTCAGCAGGTAGATACCCCGCAGAACCTGTACAACGCACCGGGCAACCTGTTCGTTGCAGGATTCATCGGATCTCCGCAGATGAACTTCCTGGATGCAAAAGTAAAAGTTAACGGAAACGATGTAACTCTTACTGTTGGTAAATACAACATGAAACTGCCGGCTTCCAAAGCAAAAGCAGTTATCGACGGCGGATATGACGGAAAGACCGTTGTTATGGGTATCCGTCCTGAGAACGTACATGATTCTCAGATGTTCATCGAGACTTCCAAAGACAGCGTAGTTGAGTGCAAGATCAACGTATACGAGCTGTTAGGTGCAGAAGTTTACCTGTACTTCGATTGCGAAGGCTTCCCAATGACAGCCCGCGTAGATCCTCGTACAACTGCAAGAAGCGGCGATACCGTTAAATTTGCTCTGGATATGGAGAAAGTTCATCTGTTCGACAAAGAGACAGAGATCACCATTACCAACTAATCTATATGAACATCAGCGCGTATGCGCAAACATAGAGAAAAGGATCGACATCCGTTCGGATGCCGGTCCTTTTTGCATATGCACCGCCCTCCTTTTGCGAAGCAAAAAATAGTTGCCAATGAGAAAAAAATAAGCTATAGTTATAGATAAGACGCACCCTGGAGTAAAATACGCCAGGAGAAAGGAAGTGGCAGATTTGGTATCAAGTCAGGTATTACAGAAAACCCTTGATGAATTAAGAAATATTACGAGAATTGATTTATGTGTGACGAATACGGATGGTGTTCTGCTGGTGACCACATTCCCGGAAACCGCGATTGATGCAGAAAGCATCCGTTCTTTTGTATTATCCGCTGCGGACAGCCAGATTGTACAGGAATATCATTATTTTAAAGTATATGACAACCAGAATGTGGAGTATATTCTGATTTCCAAAGGAAGCAGCGACGATGCATATATGATCGGAAAGGTTGCCGTATGTGAGATTCAGAATCTTATCATTGCATACAAAGAGCGTCTGGACAAAAACAACTTTATTCAGAACCTTCTTCTCGACAATCTTCTTCTGGTGGATGTCTACAACCGCGCGAAAAAGCTTCGCATCGACACAGATGTGCGCCGCGTTGTTTACATGGTAGAGACGAAGCTGGAAAAAGACATCAGCGCACAGGAGACAGTAAAGAGCCTCTTTGCTTCAAGACCGAGAGATTTCATCACCGCAGTCGATGAGAAGAGCATTATCATTGTAAAAGAACTGAAGGATACCGACACCTTCGAGGATATGAACCAGACCGCAAGAATGCTGGTTGATATGCTGAATGCAGAGGCAATGTCCCAGGTACGTGTTTCTTACGGAAATCCGGTCAGCGAGATTAAGAGTGTTTCGCGTTCCTACAAAGAAGCGAAGATGGCGCTTGAGGTAGGAAAAATTTTCTACGCAGACAAAAATGTGGTGCCGTACAACAATCTTGGCATCGGCCGTCTGATCTATCAGCTCCCGATTCCGCTGTGCGAAATGTTTATGACCGAAGTCTTCGGCGAAAATCTGCCGGATACGTTCGATGAGGAAACACTGACCACAATCAATAAATTTTTTGAAAATAACCTGAATGTGTCCGAGACATCCCGTCAGCTCTATGTACACAGAAATACTCTGGTGTACCGTCTGGAGAAGCTCGAGAAGAGCACAGGACTCGACATTCGTAAATTTGACGATGCGCTGACCTTTAAAATTGCCATGATGGTCGTAAGCTACATGACGTATATGAACAACAGCGAAAATCTGTAAAACCGTTCAGAGCCGTACAGGATTGCGGGAGTGCAAAGCACGGAGCAATCCGGGTATCGAAGGGGTCAAAAGACTTTTTGACCCTAACATTTTATCAACAACAAGAGGAGAGGAACGACATGATTGAATTACTGAACACAGGTGCATACCTTGTCAACGGAATCGACATCATCCCGGATACAGAAGAAGGCCGCGCGGAACTCAAAGCGCGTACCGGCGCTGTGCCGTGTCCGGCGGATGCTGCAAAAGAAACCATTGCCTATGGAATCTTAAAAGACCACAATGTTTCCGGCAACATGGAAAATCTGCAGATCAAATTTGACAAACTTACATCGCATGACATTACTTTTGTTGGAATCATTCAGACCGCGCGCGCGTCAGGACTGGAAAAATTCCCGGTACCGTACGTGCTGACCAACTGCCACAACTCCCTTTGCGCAGTCGGCGGAACCATCAATGAAGATGACCACATGTTTGGTCTTACCTGTGCGAAAAAGTACGGCGGCGTCTATGTACCGCCTCATCAGGCAGTAATTCATCAGTTTGCCCGCGAGATGCTTGCCGGCGGCGGAAAAATGATCCTCGGATCCGACTCCCACACCCGTTACGGTGCACTCGGAACCATGGCCATGGGCGAGGGCGGACCGGAGCTGGTAAAACAGCTTCTCTCCAAAACATATGATATCGCTATGCCGGGAGTGATCGCAATTTACATGACAGGCGCACCGCAGCCGGGCGTAGGACCGCAGGATATTGCACTTGCCATTATCGGTGCAGTCTTTGCAAATGGTTACGTAAAGAACAAAGTTATGGAGTTCGTAGGACCTGGCGTATCTTCCTTAAGCGCAGATTACCGGATCGGTGTGGACGTTATGACAACCGAGACAACGTGTCTGTCCTCCATCTGGAGAACCGATGAGAAGATCAGCGAGTTCTATCAGATCCACGGCAGAAGCGCAGATTACAAAGAGCTGAATCCTGGCGCGGTTGCTTACTATGACGGCGTTGTAAAAGTAGAACTCGACAAGATCAAACCGATGATCGCGATGCCGTTCCATCCGAGCAATGTTTATACCATTGAAGAGCTGAAAGCAAACCTCGATGACATCCTGAACGATGTAGAGAAGAAAGCAGCCATCAGCCTCGACGGAAAAGTTCCGTTCACTCTGAAAAATAAAGTACACGACGGAAAACTCCTGGTAGACCAGGGAATCATCGCAGGATGCGCCGGCGGCGGATTTGAGAACATCTGCGACGCAGCCGATATCCTGAAAGGCCACAGCATTGGCGACGATGCGTTCACCTTAAGTGTTTACCCGGCAAGTACCCCGATCTATATGGAGCTGGCAAGAAACGGAAAACTGGCAGATCTTTTGGAAACCGGTGCGATCGTAAAAACCGCATTCTGCGGACCGTGCTTCGGCGCAGGCGATACTCCGGCAAACAATGCGTTCTCAATCCGTCACTCCACCAGAAACTTCCCGAACCGCGAGGGATCCAAGATCCAGAACGGCCAGATTTCTTCCGTTGCCCTGATGGATGCACGTTCCATTGCAGCAACCGCAGCAAACAAGGGATTCCTGACTGCAGCAGATGAGTTTACCGGAACGTATACCAAACCGGCATACCACTTCGACAAGAAGATTTACGAGAACCGTGTCTTCGACAGCAAGGGCGTGGCAGATCCATCTGTTGAAATTCAGTTCGGACCAAACATCAAAGACTGGCCGGCAATGCCGCAGCTTGCTGAGAACCTGATTCTGAAGGTTGTCTCTGAGATCCATGATCCGGTTACGACCACCGACGAGCTGATTCCATCCGGCGAGACTTCGTCCTTCCGTTCCAACCCGCTTGGACTGGCAGAGTTTACCCTGTCCAGAAAAGATCCGGCTTATGTGGGACGTGCAAAAGAAGTACAGGTTGCAGAGAAAGCCATCCAGGAAGGCAACTGCCCGGCAGAGGCACTTCCGGAACTGAAACCGGTCTTTGCAGCAATTCACACCCAGTACCCGGATATCGACAAGACAAACGTCGGCGTCGGATCCACCATCTTTGCCGTAAAACCAGGCGACGGTTCTGCACGTGAGCAGGCTGCATCCTGCCAGAAGGTATTAGGCGGCTGGGCAAACATTGCCAACGAGTATGCAACGAAGCGTTACCGCTCCAACCTGATCAACTGGGGCATGCTTCCATTCCTGATCCCGGAGGGAGATCTGCCGTTTACAAACGGAGATTACATCTTTGTACCGGAGATCCGCAAGGCAGTGGAAGAGAAAGCCGATGTGATCAAAGCGTACGTTGTAAAAGACGGAGCACTTGTTCCGTTCGAGATGACGTTAGGCGCGCTGACCGATGATGAGAGAGAAATCATCCGCAAGGGATGCCTGATCAACTATTATAGAGGATAAGTATTTGAGAAAGAGCTGTGTGGCAGGAGAAAAGTCTGTTTCATAGCTCTTTTTCTGCGCACTTATTTGAAATAAAATATCAGAAAACAATATAAAATTCAGAAAATAAACACAATAATTAAGAAAAGGAAAAGTAATATAAAAAACAGTAAAAATATTTTAAAAATGTGTTGACAAATACTGACGGATCTGTTATATTAAAATCACAAAGAAACAAGAAAACAAAAACCTAACCAAGAGGTACAAAGAGAAAGACTTGGGCCCCCCTTTTCAAGAGAACAAACCATTTTCATAGAAAGAGACGAGAAATCTTCTATAGAAGAATGGAAAAAAAGGGAAAAGGAAGATGTTCTTAAGATGAGAGACTTCCGAAAGGAAAGAAAACCTGAGATAAAGATCCATACAAAAGAAGTTCGAAAGAAAACCTTTTGATAAACATGAGATCAGAGCAGATCTTAGGAAATCCTAAGGAAAAGATTTTCGGAGTGGAAATTTTAACCGCAAAGGAAAAGCCTCTGAAAAAGAACATCTTCCCGAAAAAAAGAAAATCTACAACAGGGAAATGGAAGAGAAACGATCTTTGAAATATCAAACGAAAGCGAAAACAAAGATCACAGATCGGTAAAGAAAGAAAACCAGTGAAAATCCTTGAAAGTAGAGAAAAACTGAATATGGAAAATAAAGAAAAAGCGGTCGCTGTATCAGAAAAAATGATTGGTATGGCGATCGCTTTCTGTGTTGTGTAATTCGTCCGCCGGGCATGTTTTTCTTGACAGATGCGGCGGAAATGGTGCATACTTCTTAAAGCATAACAGCGGAGAAATCCGTGTATCGAAAATAAGAAGTCAGAACAGGAGAAGAAAGTGGCTGGATTTTGCAGAGAAGATATTTTAATGGAAGATAACGATATTCTTGTTGTTCACAAGCACGCGGGTATGGCAGTGCAGAATGCGCGGATGGGACAGATGGATCTGGAGCATGCGCTGCTGAATTATTTGGTGAAGCAGGCAAGGGCGGAAACACCGGGTCAGGCGCGGACTCAGATTCCATATCTGGCGGTCGTGCACCGGCTCGATCAGCCGGTTGAGGGCGTGCTGGTGTTTGCGAAAAACAAAGACGCCGCAGGAAAACTGGACGGCAGGTGAAGGACGGGACGATGAAGAAAGAGTATCTCGCCGTCTGTGAGGGAAAAATCGAAAAACAGGGCGTGCAGAAGTTTGAGGATTTCCTTGTAAAAGACGGACGGAGCAACACATCCCGCGTCGTACAGCCAGGCACCGCCGGAGCGAAAAAAGCGGTGCTGGAATATGAAGTGATAAGGACACAGGAGAACCGAACCCTGGTGCAGATCCACCTCGGAACGGGCCGCCACCACCAGATCCGCGTCCAGTTTTCCCATGCGGGATATCCGCTGGCGGGTGATGCAAAATATGGGGCGAAGGAGAAAGGATCTCTGGCGCTGTGCGCGCATCATCTCGAGCTGAAGCATCCGCGGACAGGCAAACGGCTTTCGTTTACCGTAAAACCAGAAGGTGAAATCTTCCACAGCTTTGTGTAACTATTCAGAACTATGTGAAATTGCAAAAAAGTTCAGAAAATCATAAGAAAACAGGACTGGACTATTTTTACGGTTTGTGTATAATAGAGAAAGGTTATGTAACAAAACTGTAAAAAGTAATGGAAAATGATTCATCAGGCAAAGCAGAAAGGGAGAATTATGAAACGCAGAATGATTGCAGTACTGCTTTCCGGAATCCTGCTGTGCTCGGCAGCTGGATGCGGAAAAGAAGCAGTGACAGACAAGAGCACCGTAGCATCGTCGTCTCAGGAAGTGACAGAAACTCCGGCGGCAGAAGAAAGCCCGGAGGCCTCATCGTCCAGCGCAGATTCTACAGCAGAGTCAGCCAGTGCATCCACATCTTCTGAAAGCTCTGGAGATGAAGGAAAAGAAGCAGACAAAAAACGAATAGAAATCACCGTTCCGCACAAAGACGGCATGGAAGCATTGTACGACACCGTGGATGGACTTACCGTTGAAAAAGGCTCTTACATCGCCGTGGTTGCAAAAGACTTAAGTGCCGGTTTTTGGAAAGCCGTAAAAGCCGGTGCGCAGCAGGCACTTGACGATCTGAACGCCTCGCTTGGCTACACCGGAAACGACAAAGTTTATATGACATTTGAAGGCCCGGAAAATGAAAGTGACACCAACTCTCAGATCAATATCATCGACTCTGTCATTTCGGAAAATCCGGACGCGCTGATCCTTGGCATCATTGACCAGCAGTCGGGACAGGCACAGATGGAAGAGGCTTCCGACAGCCAGATTCCGGTCGTCATCGCGGATTCCGGTATCGAGAGTGATCTGATCACCTCGACATGTGCGACTGATCACGCAGCGGCAGCAAAGCTTGCGGCAGATCATCTCTGCGAGGCCATCGGCAACAGCGGAGAGGTTGCGATTGTTGCACATCAGTACAACACCGAGAGCAGCGTAGAGCGCGTGGAAGCATTTAAAAAAGAGATCGAAGAAAAATATACCGATGTGAAAGTGGTTCAGGTGAATTACGGAGATGGAGAAGAATCCATCGCGGACATGCTGAAAAATACACTTGAAACCTACCCGGCTCTGAAGGGCATCTTCTGTACGAACGAAGACATGGCAGACCAGACGCTGGATGCGCTGGCAGATATGGAAAATACTGAGCAGATTCAGATTGTCGGTTTTGATTCCGGTGAAAAACAGCAGAAAGCGATCCAGGAGGGACGCGAGTACGGTACCGTAACGCAGAATCCGTACGGTCTTGGCTATGCGGCAATCGTGGCGGCCGTCCGCGCGATTCAGGGACTTCCGGTAGATCAGAAGATCGATACGGGATATCAGTGGATCGACAAAGACACGATCGATCTGGAGACAAATCAGAAGTATCTTTATAACTGAAAATCAGGATAAAAATGAACCGCAGACAAGGGAATGTTCCTTTGCCTGCCGGGTTTTCTGCGCTGCAGTGCGGATTACGAGTTCTGATCGTCTTCGTAAATTCTCTGTACCTCTTCGGAAATCTGCTGCCGGATCGCGGAGAGATCGACATCCGGGATGCCGTCCTCGGTGATCTGCGGTTTGGAAGGAGAGGTATACGGCTTCGTGTCGCCCATGGAAGCTTTTGGGGATGTTTCTTCTTCGTCAAACTCCTCCGGAGCGGCCGGTTTTGCGGATGGCCTGCGGCGGATGATTTTTGGAAGATCTTCCTCATCGTCGTCATCGTCAGGTTCTTCCGGAACAAAACGGAAATCGTACATGGTGTTCTGCGAAACACGGGTACGGTTCGACGGTTTCTGATAGCTGCGGTACGGATCTCTTGCGTTGCCGGAAGAAGAGGAAGAGGAGCCGCGGCGTTTCTTTTTCTTCTTTCTGGATGGAAGAGGATCGAAACCGGATCTGCGTTTCCGTCTGGCGCGCGCTTTTGCACGGTGTTCGCGTTCTTCTTCGTCGTCATCCTCCCAGTAGTCCGCCTCTTTCCACGGTTTAAACTGGAAGAGCATGCCTGCTGCGGCGAGAATGGCAGAGACAATCCAGAACATCATGTTCAGATCGAGGTCCTTGAAGAAATATGCCATGCGGATCGTCGTGAGGGCGCCGCAGATGGAGGTGACCAGGATTACGGAAATGCGTTCGAACGGAACGCAGATCAGGCCGATCACGAAAGCAACGAGGGCGACGAGTCCATAACCTGTGGTATCGTTTGGATTGACGAGATGCCAGAGGCAAAAGCCGACAAGCCCGCAGATCAGAAGAAAAAGTCCGATCCGGTAGAGGACGAAGGCAATGATTGCGGTCAGAAGACCGGTGCCGACGGCAAGCGCCAGGGTGATCGTCGTGGTCTGATTCGTGTAGGTACCCGCTGCATAACCGGCGGCCGCGCCGAGAAAAAATCCGGGAATGACGCTCCAGAGTTTGCGGAGCGCATAGCCGAAGAAACAGTTCAGCAGGGCAAAAACAATCACAATCAGAAGAAGCTGCTGCTGGTAAACACCCATGACGTCCCGGACTTTATCGAGGCCGCCAAGCAACGTGTTGATGTTAAAAGCTTGCATATTCAGATTCATGATATTCACTCCTATATGATGTATCGGAAAAATAGATACAGGTTGTATTTTAGTACGGAACGGCGGTTTTGGCAAGTGAAATTGTGTTTGAGATCTGGGAAACGGCAGAATGGCGGCGGTGTGCATATGGTATAAGGAAGAGCAAAAAGGAAATAAAACAGGCATGAATCAGGATAGAGTGTATGAAAATAGAAGAAATTCCTATCAGGGAAACCCGATGGAGCGGCCGGAGCCGTTTTTTGCAGCACAGCCTTATGGGGAAGAAGTATGGAGGAGCAGCAGGAAGCGCGGGAACGGCAGCGGATGCAGTCGTATTATTCCCGGACGGCATCTGATCTGCAGCGGCTGGTGGAGGCAGAGTGTGACCGCATGGATTACCGCGGCAGCATGATGTACGACGAATTCCCGGACCGACTCATGATGGAGCACACCTGCCGGAATATCGCACGTCAGTACAGCAGGGAAAACGGCGGGAAGGATGAGAAAACGGCAGAAGAGGAACTGCTCGATTTAATCGGCGTTCTTTTTTATAATGAAATGTTCCGGAGGCGGAGCAGGAGGAAACATTATTACAATCTGTGGCTTTAAACCGCGCCATAAAGTAATAAGAGGGTAACACATTTTTAATAATTTTTCTGTTGTGGTTTTGCGGAAAACAGATTACAATATTAGCGAGGTTGTAAGGGGCTTTATTACACATGTTTACAAACGATTCAGAAGTTTGGAGAGTATAAATGGAATTACAGAAATTATTACAGGATGAAATCCGGGAAGGGCTGTATCGTATCACGATCAGCGGCCCAAGAGGGGACAGTGAAGTGTCCAAAGTGAGAATACGCCCGGTTGAAATAAAAGGAAAACTGCTCTTTCAGTGCCAGGAGACCGTCGGCACGAAGGAGTTTCATAAAAATATGACAAAAGACGATGTGATCACCCGGATCAGCGACTGGATGAACGGAACCTTCAAGCAGATGCAGCTTGAATCCGACACCTGCACAGCATCCGTTCTGGTCAGCAAAAAGGGAACGATGACGATCAAAAAGAAACCGCATATGAAAGGAACCGGCAAACCCGTCAATCTGGCGCACAACCGGAAGAAACGGTATATTCTGGAAGAAGGAATCCCGGTTCCTTTTTTACAGGATCTCGGTGTTATGACAAAAGAAGGCAAAATCGTGCGGACCCGCTACGACAAGTTCCGCCAGATCAACCGCTTTCTGGAGTTCATCGAAGATATCCTGCCGCAGCTCCCATCGGACCGCGAGATCACGATTCTCGATTTCGGCTGCGGAAAATCGTATCTGACGTTTGCGATGTATTATTACTTCCGCGAACTGAAAAAACTGGATGTCAATATCATCGGACTTGACTTGAAAGAGGATGTCATCGCAATCTGCAACGGACTGGCGGAGAAATACGGCTATGAAAAGCTGCATTTCTATCAGGGTGACATCGCTTCTTATACCGGCCGCGACGAGGTCGATATGGTGGTGACGCTGCACGCGTGCGACACGGCGACTGACTATGCGCTGGAAAAGGCCGTCAAATGGAATGCAAAAGTTATTCTTTCCGTTCCGTGCTGCCAGCATGAGCTGAACCGCCAGATTGCAAACAAAGAACTGTATCCGATCATGGATTACGGCATCTTAAAAGAGCGCATGGCGGCGCTTCTGACCGACGGAATCCGGGCAAAGCTTCTGGAGAATGCAGGCTATGAGACACAGATTCTTGAGTTCATCGACATGGAGCACACGCCGAAGAACCTTCTGATCCGCGCGGTAAAACGCCAGGAAGCTCGAAAAAACTGCCGGAAGAACTGAAAGTGTGCATGGAAGCGTACCATGTGAAGCCGACACTGGCAGACCTCCTCACAGAAAAGGAGGAGCCGTGATGAATAAAAGAGCAGCAAGGATTCTGATCCTTTTTCTTGTTTTTGCCGCATCAGTCGGTGTGTTCACACACCTGATGAGCCACGAGACGACGGAGAATGCGACCGATCTGGACGCAGCGAGTCTTCCGGTGCTGTACATGAAGACCGCGGACACGACAGTGAACCGCATGTACGGATACCGCCAGGAGATGAACGGCGTAACGACAAGAGAAAACCTGACACCGCTGCCGATGGACCGTTCGCTTACGCTTGAAATTGATGCGAAGGGACAGAAAATTATAAACGTGACCTATACGGTGGAAAGCACAGACGGCGGAGCGCTGATTGAAAACTCGGTGCTGAAATCGTTTGACGAGGACGGAAGCTATCTGAAAGCAGACTTCCAGTTAGAGACCGCGATTCTGATGAATCAGGAATATACGCTGAAGCTCGAGGTTGCCTACGGAAACGGCCAGTCTGCCTGGTATTACACCCGCATTGTACAGCGCAACGGCGTGGAGGTCGGCGATTATCTGGCCTACACGCAGATGTTTGCGCAGACATGCCTGGATAAAACGCAGGCGGAAGCGCTCGTTCCGCAGCTTGAGCCGGATGAGACGGGGGATAATTCTTCGTTCCTCAATGTCAACATTCATTCCAGCCTCGACCAGATTTCCTGGGGAAGCCTCGCACCGACGATCGTACAGCAGCCGGTGCAGCAGATCAAAGAAGCGAATGAGACGACGACCAGCATCAAACAGGAGTACATGATCAGTGCGCAGGATGAGAACGGACAGACGGAGTATTATACCGTAAGCGAGTTCTACCGGATGCGAGAGTCCGACGGAGAGATTATTCTGCTGGACTTCGAGCGGAGCGCACAGCAGATCTTTGATCCGGAGCTTGGTGTTCTGACGAAATCCGGCATTAACCTCGGTGTGACCGGCGAGGATACCAAGTATGTGACGAATACGGCAGGTGATATTGTCGCATTTGTAGTAAACGGTGATCTCTGGTGCTACAACCGCAGCGCCAACAAGACGATCCGCGTTTTCAGCTTCCGTGAGAACGGCAGCATGGATGACCGGGAACAGCACGGAGAGCATGATGTCAACATTGTACGTGTGGATGATGCGGGCGATGTGACGTTTGTTGTTTATGGCTATATGAACCGCGGAAACCACGAGGGTGAAGTGGGAGCAGCCGTTTACTATTATCGCGCCGAGCGGAATGTGGCAACCGAGGAGATTTTCGTTCCGGCGGATATTTCCTACGAGATGCTGAAAAAACAGCTCGACCGCCTCTCCTACGTCAACAAGCAGAGAGAGATGTATCTCTATCTGAATGAGAACCTGTGTAAGGTAGATATTGAAACCGGCACGACGACGGTGGTCCGGGAAGTATCCCGGAGGACTGCTTTGTAGTATCGGAAAGCCAGGAGAGCATCGCGTGGATGGATGCGGACAATGCAAGCAGTGCGATGAACATCACCGTGATGAATCTGGAGAGCGGGGAAACGCAGCGCTTTGCGGCGGATGACGGACAGAAGATCCGGGCACTTGGCTTTATCAATGAAGACTTTGTTTATGGTATGGCAAACGACAGCGATATTTTAAAAGATATTTCCGGCAATGAAGTTTTCGCTATGCATACGGTGCGGATTGCCAGCATCGACGGAAACGTGAAAAAAGAGTATCACCAGGACGGCTATTATGTGACAGGCGTGTCGATTTCGGACGGCCTTCTGGAGCTGGACCGCGTGGTACGCCAGGAAAACGGCTATGCGGATGCGCCGGAGGATCACATCATGAACGGCGAGCAGCAGAGCCAGGAACTGGTGACGGGCCGCCTGGCAACGGTGGACGACAGAAGAGAGCAGCAGTTCCTTCTGGAATTCTCGACGAGCGGCAAAACACAGTCGCTTCTGACACTGACACCGAAATATATCTATTCAACCTTACGGACCGATCTTACGATGTCGTACGACACGGGCAGCGCAGATCTTTACTATGTATATGGAAAAGGAAAACTGATCGCCATTTTAAGCTCCCCGGCCGAGGCCGTACAGCTTGCCGATGAGAATGTCGGCGTTGTGCTGAACAGCAGCCAGTCCTATGTGTGGGAGCGCGGAAACCGCCAGCAGGGCATGCGCCTCGACGAGACAACGATGCCGTCGGGATTCCAGAGTGCATCTCTGGACGAAAACGTGCTGAAGGAGTCACTCGGTGATGATTACGAACTGCTGAACCTGACGGGCTGCACAAGAGAAGAAATTCTCTACATGATCAGCAGCGGCTACGGCGTTGTTGTAAAGACCGGCGAGAACGAGAGTCTGCTTCTGACCGGATACGATATTTTCGGAAATTCCTGGCTGTACAATCCGGCAACGGGCGAGACAACCGCACTTTCCGACGATGACAGCGATGCATTATTCGCACAGTACGGCAATGTCTTCATCAGTTATATCAAAAAAGTAAAGATCGAGTGATTTGCGGGGTTTTCTAATGACGCAAAAAGTGCTAGAATAAAGAAAGTACTATGAATATTTAGGGAGAAAAAAACAATGAAACTTACAACCATCCGAGAGATTTATAAAAACCGGGAAGCATACCTGGACAAAGAAGTAACCGTAGGCGGCTGGGTCCGCAGCGTACGTGATTCCAAAACCTTTGGTTTCATCGTTCTGCACGACGGAAGCTATTTTGAAACACTGCAGATTGTGTACCACGATGAGATGGAAAACTTTGCTGAGATTTCGAAAATGAACGTTGGCGCAGCATCATCGTAAAGGGTACCCTCGTTGCAACACCGCAGGCAAAACAGCCATTTGAAATTCAGGCAGCAGAAGTTACCGTAGAGGGCGTTTCCGCACCGGATTACCCGCTGCAGAAAAAACGCCACTCCATGGAATACCTTCGTACCATTTCCCATCTGCGTCCGAGAACCAACACCTTCCAGGCAGTCTTCCGTGTTCGTTCCCTCTGCGCCTATGCGATCCATCAGTTCTTCCAGGAGAGAGACTTCGTTTATGTCAACACCCCGCTGATCACCGGAAGCGACTGCGAGGGAGCCGGCGAGATGTTCCAGGTAACCACCATGGATCTTGACAATATTCCGAAAACCGAGGACGGCGCTGTTGATTTCACACAGGACTTCTTCGGAAAGAAGACAAGCCTTACCGTAAGCGGACAGTTAAACGGCGAGACCTTTGCACAGGCATTCCGCAATATCTACACCTTCGGACCGACCTTCCGTGCAGAGAATTCCAACACCACCCGCCACGCAGCTGAGTTCTGGATGATCGAGCCGGAAATCGCATTCGCTGATCTGGAGGACGATATGGAGCTTGCTGAGGCAATGCTGAAATATGTCATCCGCTACGTTATGGAGCATGCACCGGAAGAAATGCAGTTCTTCAACAGTTTCGTGGACAAGGGACTGATCGAGCGTCTGAACCATGTCGTAAATTCTGAGTTCGGCCGTGTAACCTACACCGAGGCTATCGAGCTTCTGGAGAAAAACAACGACAAATTCGATTACAAAGTATACTGGGGATGCGATCTGCAGACCGAGCATGAGCGTTATCTGACCGAGCAGATCTTCAAGAGACCGGTTTTCGTTACCGATTATCCGAAGGAGATCAAAGCGTTCTACATGAAGCTGAACGATGACAACAAGACCGTTGCCGCTATGGACTGTCTGGTTCCTGGCATCGGAGAGATCATCGGCGGAAGCAGCGTGAGGACGACTACGAGAAACTGCTTGGCCGTATGAAAGAGCTGGGACTTGCTGAGGAAGATTACGGATTCTATCTGGACCTCAGAAAATATGGTTCTACCCACCATGCAGGATTCGGACTGGGATTTGAAAGATGCGTCATGTATCTGACCGGAATGGGCAATATCCGCGACGTCATCCCGTTCCCGAGAACAGTAAACAACTGCGAGCTGTAATTACGAAAAGTGATATAGAAACTTAAAAAATACGGATGCCGGGTGCAGTGGAATCCAATGTGGATTTGGTGCACCTGACGTCCGTATTGTAGTAATAGAGAAAATGAATCCAGAAAGGGGTATGCGCCTATGCGGTTTATTCATATTGCGGACGTGCATCTTGGCATGCAGCCGGATGCGGGATTTCCCTGGAGCGAGGAGCGCGGGGAGGCCATCTGGGAGAGCTTCCGGCGGATCATCCGCCTGGCCGGTCGGGAAAAGACGGACTTTCTGCTGATTGCGGGAGATCTGTTTCAGTGCCAGCCGCTTCTGCGGGAACTGAAAGAGGTTAATGATCTCTTTGCTTCCATCCCGGAGACGATCGTCGTGCTGATTGCCGGAAACCACGATTATGTGAAGCGGGAGAGCTTTTACCGCGGTTTCGACTGGGCAGACAACGTGGTAATGCTCCTGTCGCCGGAGCCGGAGTGTGTTGAAGTCCCGGAGAAGAAGACGGCGGTGTACGGATGCAGTTACGACAAAAAAGAGATTCTGGAAAACCGGCTGGACGGCGTGCGGCCGGAGGGAAAAATGAAATATCATCTGCTGCTCGCGCACGGCGGCGATGCCCGCCACATGCCGTGGAATCCGGGCCGCATGGCGCAGGCTGGGTTTGATTATATTGCGTGCGGGCACATTCATAAGCCGGGGATTCTTATTCCCGACAAAATGGCATACGCAGGCGCACTCGAACCGACGGATGAGACGCAGTTGGGGCCGCACGGCTACATCCGCGGAACGGTGGACGAGCACGGCACGCGGATTCAGTTTGTGCCGTTTGCCAGATATGAGTACGAAGATCTGGTGTTGAACGTGACGGAGGATCTGACACAGTATGCGCTGGAGACGAAGCTGAAACAGGAGCTGGCGCTGCGGGAGGATGGGAAGATCCGAAAAATCATCCGCCTGAAACTTGTGGGACACCGTGCCGCCGAGCTGGAATTTTCTCCGAAACGGCTGCTGGACTGCGGCAGAGTCATCTCCGTGGAGGATGAAACACGTCCGGCATACGATCTGGAACAGCTGAAGAAAACGTATGGCGCTAGTCTGATCAGCGCTATATTGAAGCATTTGAAACAAAGACGGATGCGCAGTCACAGAAGGCGCTCGACTATGGTCTCGAGGCGCTGCTGGCGGCACGCAGGAACGGCTGAAAAAAAGATTGCGGGAGGCGTAGAAGATGAAAATAGAAAAACTGGAAATCCGCAATTTTGGAAAAATGCAGAACCGCACACTGGAATTTTCCGATGGGATTCAGCTCATCAGCGGGGAAAATGAGAGCGGAAAATCGACCGTCCATACCTTCATCCGCAGCATGCTGTTCGGCATGACACGCGGCCGGGGGCGGGCGGCAAAAAATGATGTCTACAGTCGTTATGAGCCATGGGAAAATCCGGCATACTATGCGGGAGAGATGGTGCTTGAAAGCGGCGGCAAACAGTTCCGCCTGACACGGAATTTCGGGCGGCAGAACGCCAATGCAAAGCTGGTGTGCCTGACGGACGGCGAGGTGCTCTCCGTGGAGGACGGCGATCTTTCCATGCTGCTCGGCGGTGTCAGTGAGATTGTGTATGATAATACGGCTTCGATCGGGCAGTTAAAAGGCAGAACCGAGGAAGGGCTTGCGGATGAGCTGCGGAACTATATGGCAAATTACCAGGGGAGCAGCGATGGAGAGCTAGATGTGGCGGCGGCGCTGGATCTGCTGAAGCAGAAGAGAAAGCGCCTGGAGCAGGAACAGAAAAAGACGCTGGCGGGACTGGAAAAACGGAAGGAAGAACTTGAGACGAAAATTTCCGTTTTTACGGAGGAGTGCCGTCAGAGCGAGGAGAATCTGCAGCAGGCGAAAGAGCAGATGAAGCGGGATATCTATCAGAAGGATGTGCCGATCGAACGGGTGCGGAAGATGAAAAAAGAATCTCGGAAGAGCCGCAAATGGGGTGCCGCGTGCGTGGCGCTGGCTGGATTTCTCTTGTTCTTATGCATTCTGCAGTTCTTCCATATTGATTCGCTGCTGACGAGAACGGGACTCGGGCTTGCGATTGCGGCGCTCTTGTATCTGGCGTACAGTCTGTTCCGTCACCGGAAAACGGAGGTCGAGCAGGTCGTGACGGAGCCGGAGGAGCAGGCGATCCGCCGCCAGCAGTGGAATGTGGACCGCCTGAAGCAGGAGCTGGGGCAGAAACAGACGGTGCTGTCGAACTTGCAGAGTGAATACGAAGAGCTCTGCATCTCCATGACGGAAAAAGATCATCTGCAGGAAGAACTCGATGCGCTTTCCTGGCGGGGGAGACGATCCAGAGTCTCTCCGTACAGATGCAGAGCCGGATCGGCGACCGCTTAAAACAGCAGATGTCAAAAACGCTGTCATCGCTGACGAATGGCCGCTATCTGCAGGTGAATATGGATGAGAATCTGCGGATCGGCCTTCACACCGCAGACGAATATGTGCCGCTTGAACAGGTCAGCCGCGGCACGATCGAGCAGGCGTACTTTGCGCTCCGCATGGCGGCGATGGATGTGCTCTGCGGCGAGGAGGAGCTGCCGGTGATTCTCGATGAATCGTTTGCGTTTTACGATGAAAACCGTCTGAAAGAAACTTTGAAGTGGCTGGCGGAAAACCGGACGCAGGTGCTGCTCTTTACGTGTCAGAAGCGGGAGGAGGAAGCACTCTCGGAGATGGGAATTCCGTACCGGAAAATTGTGCTTTAAGTAATGCGGCTCGCAGAGAATCGGTGAGTTGTGGTTTGGAAATAAAGGAGAATAGAAGTTATGCTGACAATAGGATGTCATTTATCATCGTCCAAAGGATATCTTGCCATGGGAAAAGAGGCGGTGTCCATCGGGGCGAATACCTTTCAGTTTTTTACAAGAAACCCGAGAGGAAGCAAGGCGAAAGCCATCGACGAGGCGGATGTCGCAGCGTTTCTTTCTTACAGTAAGGAGCATGGAATCGAGCGCATTTTGGCACATGCGCCGTACACGCTGAATCCGTGCTCGAAGGATGCGCACACGAGAGAGTTTGCATGGATGACGATGGCGGATGATCTGAAACGGATGGAGTATACGCCGGGAAACTGCTACAATTTCCACCCGGGCAGCCATACCGGACAGGGGGCGGAAGAGGGAATCCGTCTGATTTCGGAGATGCTGAATGAAATTTTAAAACCGGAGCAGACGACCACGGTGCTGCTCGAGACGATGGCAGGAAAAGGAACCGAAGTCGGCCGCTCGTTTGAGGAGCTGGCGGCGATTCTGGAGCGCGTGGAATTAAAAGACCACATGGGTGTCTGCCTAGATACGTGCCATGTGTACGATGCGGGATACGATATTGTGGATCACCTCGATGATGTGCTTGAGAGGTTCGACCGCGTGGTAGGACTTTCGAAGCTGAAAGCGGTTCATCTGAACGACAGCAAGAATCCGTTTGAGAGCCATAAGGACCGCCATGAGAAGATCGGCGAGGGAACGCTGGGACTTGCGGCATTTGAGCGGATTGTGACACATCCGGCGCTGGCGGGACTGCCGTTCTATCTGGAAACACCGAATGAGCTGGACGGATATGCAAAAGAGATCGCGCTGCTGCGCGGGTTTGCGAAATAGAGGAAGAAGGTAAGAGAAAGTGGAAAACACGAGAGAGAAGAATAAAAGATTTGACGGAAGAAAAAAGACGTATTTCGACAGGGAAAATAAAAAGAAAGCTGTTCGTATCGAGAAAACAAAGAGCGTGGCACCGGAAAAAGGAAAGCAGAAAAAGAGTTCATCATCGTCGAAATGTCCTTATCAGAAAAAATGCGGCGGATGCACATATCTGAACCTCTCCTACGAAGAGCAGCTCGCGAAAAAAGAGCAGTTCCTGAAGAAGACTCTGAAGGGCATCGTCCCGGTCAAAGGCATGGTTGGCATGGAAAATCCTTATCATTACCGGAATAAAGTCAATTCCGCCTTTGCACGCAAAAAAGACGGAACGATCATATCCGGCATTTATGAAAAGGGCACACACAAAGTGGTCCCGGTCGATGAGTGCCTGCTCGAGGATCAGCGTGCCGATGCCATCATCCGCGATATCCGCAGTCTGCTGAAGAGCTTCAAAATCATGATCTACAACGAGGACAGCGGCTACGGCCTCCTGCGCCACGTCATGGTGCGCACCGGCTTTACTTCCGGCGAGATCATGGTCGTCCTCGTCTGCGTATCACCAGTCTTCCCGTCAAAAAACAACTTCGTAAAGGCCCTGCGCAAACTCCACCCGGAGATCACCACGATCGTACTGAACGTCAACGACCGCACCGACAGCATGGTACTCGGAAAACGCGACATTGTCCTCTTCGGACGCGGTTACATCGAGGATGAACTCTGCGGTTGCACCTTCCGCATCTCCCCGCAGTCCTTCTACCAGGTCAACCCGGTTCAGACGAAAAACCTGTACGAAAAAGCCATCTCCCTGGCCGGCCTCACCGGAAACGAACGCGTCATGGACGCCTACTGCGGAATCGGAACCATCGGCCTCATCGCATCCCGCGATGCCAGAGAAGTCATCAGCGTCGAACTGAACCCGGACGCCGTCCGCGATGCCGTAACAAACGCCAAACGAAACCAAATCAAAAACGTCTCCTTCTACCAGAACGACGCCGGCGCCTTCATGGTCTCCATGGCCGAAAAAGGCGAAAAAGCCGACGTCGTCTTCATGGACCGCCAAGAGCCGGCAGTGATGAAGCCTTTCTGTCCTCTGTCGTAACCCTTTCACCGAAAAAAGTGGTCTACGTCTCCTGCAATCCGGAGACATTGGCGAGAGACCTGCGGTATCTGACGAAACATGGATATAAGGCAGAAGAGGCATGGGGGTATGATATGTTCGCGTGGTCGGAGCATGTGGAGACAGTCTGTTTACTAACGCAAAAGAAGGCTTAATACAACAGAAGAAAATAATTTCGTGAAACAGACGAAGAGGCTTGTCTGAAAAAAGAAGGAATGAAAAAACAGGAGAGGAAAAAAGAAACATGGCAGTAAATAAAAATGGAATCGTAGTATTAGGAGCAGTTTTTGTGGATATCAAAGGTTTTCCAGAGGACATCTACGTCCCGGACGGCAGAAACGCCGGCCATGTCGAATACATCCACGGCGGTGTGAGCCGAAACGTGGTGGAGGATATCGCAAACCTGGAACTGCGCCCGACCTTCCTTGGAATCGCGGATAATACCGCACTCGGCGAGGATGTTGTGCGCAAACTGCAGCGCCACAAAGTCAATACCGAATACATGAAAGAAATCCCGAACGGTATGGGAACATGGCTTGCTGTCTTCGATCACAACGGTGACCTGGCGGGCTCCATTTCCCAGCGCCCGAACCTGATGCCGATTCTCGATATTCTGGAAGAAAACGGAGATGAAATTATCGAAAACTGCGATTCCATTGTGGCAGAGATCGATATGGACAAAGAGATCATCAAAAAGCTGGTACAGCTCTGTGAAAAATACGATAAAAAATTGTACGGCGTTGTCAGCAACATGAACATCGCAGTCAGCAGAAGAGATCTTCTGCAGAAATTTGACTGCCTGATCTGCAACCAGATCGAGGCAGGCGTTTTCTTCTCCGATGATTACAGCGAAAAAACACCGGCCGAGATGGAAAAGATTCTCGCCGAGCGTCTGAAAGCGGCAAATGTTCCGGCCATGGTCGTAACAATGGGCGGCGACGGAGCGGTTTATGCGGAAGCAGACGGAGAGAGCGGCTTCTGCCCGGCGCAGAAAGTACAGGTAAAAGATACAACAGGAGCCGGTGATGCGTTCTGCGCAGGTGTTTCCGCCGGTCTGACCTATGGAAAAACGCTTGGCAAGGCAGTTGAAATCGGTACGCGTCTTGCTGCATCCGTCATCACATCGTCGGAAAATGTCTGCCCGCGCTTCCGCCCGGAAGAGTTCGGCATCAAGGCATAGAAGGGGGCAGAAATGAAGTTACTGTACGGAACCGGCAACCCGGCAAAACTCGACGCGATGCGTCACCGCCTTGCCGGTCTTGGGATTGAGCTGATCGGGCTGAAAGATCTTGGCGGTGTTAAGCAGCCAGAGATTATCGAGGATGGAAAAACGCCGCTGGAAAATGCCAGGAAAAAGGCGGAGGCGTATTTCAACGCGCTTCATATGCCGGTGTTCTCCTGTGATTCCGGTCTGTATTTTGACAACGTGGCAGAGGACGACCAGCCCGGCGTCCATGTGCGGACCGTGAACGGAAAGTATCTGTCCGATGAAGAAATGACCGCGCATTACGCCGCCCTTGCAGAAAAGTACGGCGGCCTGACGGGACGCTACAAAAACGCAGTTTCGCTGATTCTTGATGCGGACCACCGCTATGACGCGATGGACCGTCAATGGAGAGCGCTCCTTTCCGCATGGTCAGCACACCCCATCCGATGAGCAAAAAAGGCTTTCCGCTCGACCGTCTGTCGATCGATCTGCGGACCGGAAAATATTATTACGATCTGAATGAGCAAGAAGCCGCGCTCGATCAGCTTGCCGTGGAAGACGGTTTTCTGCAGTTTTTTGAGCGGGCAATGGAGGAATACCATAAAATGGAACGATATGAACTTCGAACCATCCGCCAGGATGAAATGGAACAGGCGTTGCCATTGAGCTGGCGTGCTTTCCGCCGAATGAGGCGTGCTCCGAAAAGAGCATGCGCGAGCGGGTGCAGTACGCGCCGGAGCTGTTTCTGGCGGCAGTAGACAAAGAAACCGGAAAAATCGCCGGAACGCTGAACGGACTTGCAACAAACGAGACAAAATTCCGTGATGCCTTTTTCGATGAAATCAGTCTGTACGACCCGAAGGGAGAAAACGTCATGCTGCTGGGTCTCAGTGTCCTGCCGGAATACCGCGGCCAGGGAATCGCCCGCGCGCTGATGGAAGAGTACAGCCGCCGGGAACAGAAAAACGGAAGAAAACATCTCATTCTGACCTGCCTGCAGGATAAGGTGGAGATGTACAAAAAGATGAATTTCCGCGACGAGGGAATCTCCGCATCCACCTGGGGCGGCGAGGAATGGCATGATATGACGAGAAAATTAAACGATTAAGAAAATTTGCAGAGAAAATCTCTTGTGTTAAAGTTTGCTGTAAGCGTTATAATAAAGAAAATCAAGCAAAACAGGAGGAACAACCATGAGCAGAATAAATTTTGGAGCAAAACCAAACATGTATCCACTTCCGGTTCTGATTATTGCAACATACGACAAAGATGGCAACCCGGATGCCATGAATGCTGCATGGGGTGTAGTCACAGATTTCAATGAGATCTCCATCAGCATGGGCGACCACAAGACAACAGACAACCTTGCCGCAACCGGTGCCTTCACCGTCAGCATGGCAACCGAGGATACTGTTGTTGGCTGCGATTACGTCGGCATCGAGTCCGGCAGAAAAGTTCCAGATAAATTTGCACGCGCCGGTTTCCATGCAACGAAGAGCGAATTCGTCAACGCGCCGCTGATCGACGAGCTTCCGATGGCACTGGAGTGCAAAGTGAAAAGCTTTGACAACGGCATTCTGGTCGGCGAGATCGTGAACGTCTGCGCAGACGAGAGCGTTCTGACCGACGGAAAGATCGACCCGAAAAAACTGAAACCAATCGCCTTCGACCCGGTCAACAACACCTATCTCGCCATGGGCGACAAAGTCGGCGACGCATTCGGTTCCGGAAAAGCCCTGAAATAAACACAGATGATGACATGACAGCGAATATGTAAAAATTTTATATATTCCCCTTGACAAACCGCCTCCATAGTCTTATGATATGTATAAATTATATATAATATAAATATTTTACATATCAGAAACCTAACGGAGGTGGTTTTTTAT